>ERZ773005.47-NODE-47-length-120838-cov-11.645720_pt1 | contig 120838 bp, 106 predicted proteins | sample MGYA00580666_ERZ773005 | MGnify/ENA primary metagenome ERZ773005 (study PRJEB29015, sample SAMEA2737999) | human oral metagenome | biome: human oral; feature: human-associated habitat; material: dental | place: China | collected 2061 ...
CCAGCGACCCCTTGACCCCCAGTCAAGTGCGCTACCAAGCTGCGCCACCACCCGTTTGCTTTTGATACGATAGCATTCCAGCATAAAATGGGCAAGCAATTCCCGGTAACCGTGAAGATAGAGTGAGTATCAGATGGACAACTTCTTTCAGCGTGCATTTTCAGTAGTCAAACAGATTCCTAAGGGCAGAGTCAGCACGTATGGGCAGATAGCTCACATGATAGGGGAGCCAAGAAAGGCTCGGTATGTGGGATTTGCTATGCATCAAAGTCCGGGCGTTGCTGGAGGCGTGCCTTGTCATCGAGTGGTCTTCAAAGACGGTTCGCTTGCTCCCGGCTTTGCATTTGGTGGACCTGATGCTCAAAGAGAACTTCTTGAGGCAGAAGGTGTACGGTTTCTAGAAAACGGCAAGGTAGATATGAAACACTTTCTGTGGGAAGCTTAAAAAGTTGAAATAAAAAGGAGCTCGTTTCAGTGAGCTCCTTTTTATAAATATATAACTAGCTGCTTATGAAAGCGGCTTATATGCATCATCAACATTGATGTGGCAATAACCACCTGGATTTTTCTTCAGGTAGTCCTGATGATATTCCTCAGCAAGTACATAGTTGTCCAGAGGCTCAACTTCAACGGCAAGCTTCTGATCAAAGAGAGACTCCTGCTCAGACATAATGCGCTCGATAACAGGCAAGTCATTATCGTTTGTGTAATAGATGCCAGTGCGATACTGCCTGCCAACGTCGTTACCCTGCTTGTTTACTGAAAGAGGATCGATAACCCTAAAGTAATAACGCAGAATGTCATAAAGGCTTACGATGTGCTCGTCATAGGTTACGTGCACCGTTTCTGCGTGATCTGTAGCCTTGACCTCTTGATAGTTGGTATCCAGTGTCTTTCCGTTTGCGTAACCAACAGTGGTTGCTGTAACACCATTAATTCTGGAGAAGTACTCTTCAAGGCCCCAGAAACATCCACCTGCTAAATAAATTTCTGCCATAAAAGCCCCCTTAGGCTAAATTGCTGTTATAAAAGTTTGAAGTGACTTCGCTTTACTTCAAAGACGCCTTCTTTACTTAAAGAAGATATTACTGCGCTTAAAGCGCTTCTATCTACACCAAGATAATCGGCAAGCTGTTGGCGATTGTAGGGGATATCAAACTCAGATGAACCCGTAGCTTGCGAGCGTGTATTCAAGTATGCCATCAGTTTGCCGCGAATACTTTTTGGTGCAGCATCTTGAATACGACGGCTCAGCATAATGTTTTTTCTCGCAATAGAAGCCATAAGGTTTCTGGTGATAATATCCACACCACCGCAGATGTCACACGTTCTGGTAGTGATCTGTCGCACATCGAGCAGCAGAATATCTGATTTCTCTGTGGCAACAACTGAGGTCAAAAGTGGTACGTTTCCAAGAGCCGCGTATGCCTCTCCAAAGGTTTCTCCTGTATTAAAAGCACCCATCACAGAGATATTACCTTGAGAATCTGAGCCTTCTACGTGAATGGCGCCAGAGATGACAATGCCAAATTGGTGAGCCTTATCGCCAGCACATAGAATGATTTCTCCAGGTTCATATGTACGCACTACTGCACGTAGATGTTTTAAAAGTAGCTCTAACTGCTCTGGTTTTACTCCTTTAAACACCACAGTGTTGAGTAAAAACGAAGGCTTGATATCTTGCAAGTTCATATACACTCCGAAAATTTCATTATTAGAATCGTTTTTGTTGTAATTACAACATATCTTATTCCACATTCCTGCAATCATGAAACCCAGAAGAGTTAAAACTCTTCTTGCTATATGGTTTTACGGAGAGGAAAAATGGTGGATAACAAGATGTTCTGTTTCCAGTGCGAGCAGACTGCTGCTTGTACTGCATGTACTGGCGCTGCTGGCGTCTGTGGTAAGCCTTTTGACGTTGCTTTTGCTCAGGATGAGCTTACCGGCGCTCTGGTTGGTCTTTCTCGCACCGAGCTTGCTGCTGGCAAGCGCTCTAATCGTGCGGACCAGCTGATTGTTGACGGTCTGTTTACCTGCATTACTAACGTCAACTTTGACAAGGCTGCTGTTGACGCAATTACTGCTCAGGTTCGTGACGAGAAGAACCGTCTAGCTGCAGAGGCTGGCGTGGAGCCTGTTGAGGATCTTCCACTTGGAGGCGTTTGGTCCGACAACGAGGATATTAGATCTCTCAAGTCCCTCATTCTCTTTGGTATCCGCGGTATGGCTGCTTATGCCTATCACGCTCGCGTTCTTGGCAAGACTGATGACGCAGTTGACGCTTTCTTTGTAAAGGCTCTTGCTGCTCTTGCAACCGAGTCCTCCGTTGACGTTTTGCTGCCTCTAACTCTTGAGGTAGGCGAGGTTAACCTCAAGTGCATGGCTCTTCTCGACAGCGCAAATACCGGCGCTTATGGTACTCCAGTTCCAACTGAGGTTCCTCTGACTATTGAGCCAGGTCCCTTCATTGTCGTTTCCGGTCACGACCTTCTTGACCTTCAGATGATTCTTGAGCAGACCGAGGGAACTGGCGTTAACGTCTACACCCACGGTGAGATGCTCCCAGCTCACGGTTACCCAGAGCTCAAAAAGTATCCACAGCTCAAAGGTAACTTTGGTACTGCATGGCAGAACCAGCAAAAGGAGTTCAAGGACATTCCTGCTCCTGTTGTCTTCACCACTAACTGCCTCATGCCACCTCGTCCTAGCTATAAGGACCGCGTCTACACTACCGAGCTTGTTGCCTTCCCAGAGCTCGTTCACATTGACGAGGATGCTAACGGCAAGAAGGACTTTAGCGCTGTTATCAAGCAGGCTCAGGAGCTTGGTGGATACACTGAGGCTCAGGAGCTCACCGGCATTAATGGTGGCCACAAAGTAACCACCGGCTTTAGCCACGGCGCAGTTCTTGGCATTGCCGATAAGATTATCGATGCTGTTAAGCAGGGTGCTATCAAGCACTTCTTTGTTGTTGGCGGCTGCGACGGCGCTCGCCCTGGACGTAACTACTACACCGAGTTTGTTGAGCAGACTCCTGCAGACTCCGTTGTTCTCACTGTTGCTTGCGGTAAGTTCCGCTTTAACGACCTTGACCTGGGCACCATTGGTGGTATTCCTCGTATTCTTGACGTTGGTCAGTGCAACGATGCATACGGCGCTGTTCAGATTGCAACCGCTCTTGCAGAGGCATTCAACTGTGGTGTTAACGACCTACCACTGAGCTTTGTTCTTTCTTGGTACGAGCAGAAGGCAGTTTGCGTTCTTCTGACTCTGCTGCACCTTGGTATTAAGAACATCAAGCTTGGACCAACTCTTCCTGCATTTGTCAGCCCTAACGTTCTTAACATTCTTGTTGAGAACTACGGTATTGGCCCAATTGGCGATGCTTCCGAGGACCTTGCTCAGATGCTTGCCTAATTGGCGAGAAACCCCTCTGGTTCTTTTCTTAAAACGCCTCCTAGCCATGCGCTGGGAGGCGTTTTTTTGATGTAAAGAAATAAAATGTATAGAGTTATCATTAAATTTGTTGCTTCAAAAAAATATCATTAAGAGGAGTATTCGAGTCATTTTTAGTATTTAAGTCTTGAAATAACTTATCTCTAACATACAAAAGTAAGGATTAAGAATGAATGATGAAGTTACACTGCCATACGATGACACAGATCCAGATGATATATGTAGATATTCAAAAAAACTCGAGGGCCATACTTTTGTTGAAGTATTAACGACATCTTGTGACGACTCGGAATTAAAAGATAAAATCTCTTTTTATAACAACCCAAAAAGAAAGGGTTCCTTAGGTAATTTGTTAGAAGAACATTTTTATTTATATAAACCAAATAACAATCCAGAACCAGACTTCAATAAAGCTGGCTTGGAACTAAAAGTAACTCCATACGAATCAACTAAGAATGGAATAAAAGCTGGTGAACGACTCGTTATTTCAATGATTCCTAATACAGAGCCAATTGAAATCGAATTTAATGATTCACACCTCGAAAGAAAATTAAGTAAAATGTTGATGATATGGTATTACCGAGTCAGGGATCAAAATAGAATTAATCAGCGCATTGATTATGTTTATTTATATGATTTACATAGTGAAGAATTTGCAAAGGATTTTCAGATAATACTTGAAGACTACAAGATTATTGTAAATAAAATAATCTCTGGTAATGCCCATAAATTATCTGAAAGCGATACACGATATTTAGGTGCTTGCACTAAAGGAGCATCTGCAGATAAAAGCTTAAGACCACAATTTTATAATAAAGACATTCCTGCAAAAAGGCGTGCATTTTCATTAAAACAACACTACATGAGTTACATTCTTGAGAATTATGTACAACCCAGCTCTATGGTTTATGATTCTATATTTAGTGAAGATGAATTAAATAATGGCGATTTTGATACTATGGTTATATCAAAAATTAATTCATATATTGGAAAAGATACTGATGAGCTATGCCGATTATTCAGAATCACAACAGACAGAAAACCTAAACAAATCAACAAAATATTAGTTAATAGAATGCTTGGAGTTAATACTGATAATTCAGAAGAATTCCAGAAAGCTAATATAAAAATAAAAACAATTCGTGTAGGAATAGATAATTCTATTAAAGAGAATATGTCCTTCCATAACATTTTAATATGTGATTTTGTGAATCAGGATTTTGAAAATTCTTATGAATATGAGTTTTTTGAATCAACTCGATTCCTATTTGTTGTTTTTAAGGAAAATGATTTAGGAAATTTTATTTTAACAGGAGCAAAATTTTGGAATATGCCAATTGAAGAACTTGAGAAAACTGGGAAAACTGAATGGGAAATGTATAAAAAGAAGTTACGTAAAGGTGTAAATTTCAAACAAATTACTTATAAAAATGGAAAGATAGTAACAAAAAATGACTTGCCTAAAATGAGTCACACACAGATGCTTCATTTAAGGCCGCACGCAAAGAAAAGTGCATATTTGATAAATGGAAAACGTTATGGTAGCGGCACTGAATCAGATATGGACCTATTACCAAACGGTGACAAAATGACTAAGCAATGTTTTTGGCTTAATCATAAGTATGTATTAAAAATTATTGAAGACATATTAAGTTGATCTTCTTGATTATCTAAATTAGACTGACTTTTTGTCCGGTTGATCAGTTAGTATAGTAAACACAAAATTGGTCCACAGCAGCGATAGGAGAAACGTGGCCAAAGCAATTACTGTAGCCGAGCTCTTTGCGGGAGTCGGTGGATTTAGACTTGGCCTAGAGGGTTATAAAGATCCTTCTAATAAAGCTAATGACCTGCCAAAGGCAGGAATGTTTAAAACTATATGGGCAAATCAGTGGGAACCACCAGGATCTCCTACAAGGCAGTTTGCCGCAAATTGTTATAGAACTCATTTTGGTAATGATTCAGTCGTAAATGAGGACGTTAATAAAGTTCTTAATGAGTATGACCAGGGACTATACGATATTCCTTCGGTTGATATGGTCGTAGGTGGTTTTCCTTGTCAGGATTACTCTGTAGCCAAACCTTTATCTCAATCGGGAGGTATTGAAGGAAAAAAAGGTGTTCTTTGGTGGGACATCTATAAATTCTTAAAAATTCAATTAGGTAAGTCTCCTGAAAATGCTGAATGGTGCCTTTTAGAGAACGTTGATCGTCTTCTAAAAAGCCCCGCATCTCAGCGTGGAAGAGATTTTGCAATTATTCTTAGCTGTCTGGCTAGCCTTGGATATTGCGTTGAATGGCGTGTGGTAAATAGTGCGGCATACGGCTTTTCCCAAAGAAGAAAACGTGTATATATTCTCGCACGTAGAAATGCTAACTGGGAACTTTCTGAACGCTTAACTTCAGGAATTATGTCTCGAGCATTTCCTTTTAATCCTGTAGGTAATATCTCTTATGTTGATATTCCAAAAGACCCTTTTGTTGCCACAAAAGATTTTAATTCTGAAAGGTCTAAAACATCTCCGTTTTTAGACGCTGGTGTGATGGTAGATAACCGTGTTATTACCTGTAAAGTTGAAGAGGTTTATAAGGGTCAATTTAAAACACTGGGGGATGTTCTTTCTCCAGACAACGAAATCCCCGATAGCTTTTTTGTTGATGACACACAACTGGAACGCTGGGAGAAGCTTAAAAGTTCCAAGAGAGAAGAACGTATTAATAAACATACAGGTCAAACCTATTTTTACTCTGAAGGCTCTATGGCATTCCCAGATCTTCTCACCAATCCTTCAAGAACAATTCTTACAGGAGAGGGAGGAGCAAGCCCTTCTCGCTTTAAACACATCATTAAAGTAGGCGAGAGGTATCGCAGACTTGTTCCTGATGAGCTTGATCAGCTACAGGGTTTTCCTAAAGGCTGGACTAATACGGGAATGAGCGACAATAATCGTGCGTTCTGTATGGGAAATGCTCTTGTTGTAGGTGTGGTAAATCGCATCGGAAAAGAAATCTACAAAGAATTGTAAGGTAAAGGCGTCTGTCGGGATTTGATAGACGCCTTTCTTATAACTAAATTGCTTCACGAACTCCAAATGTTTGATTTATTAAAGAACGTTCAAGAAAGATGTTCTTCTCTAAAACAGAATATGGCATAATGCCACTGTCAAAGTAACAATTAATGTTAGTCATTAGTAACATTTAACAGAAGGATTTCTATGGCTAAAGTTGCAGTTATCGGTTGTACCCACGCAGGCGTTTTTGCCACTTCATCAATTTTGGTTGCACATCCAGATTGGGAAGTTCACGTCTTTGAGCGCAATGACACGGTTTCCTTTCTGTCCTGCGGTATTGCTCTTTGGGTGGGTGACCACGTAAGCGATCCTAACAAGATGTTCTACAGCTCTCCAGAAGCCCTTGCAGAGGCGGGCGCTCACGTTCACATGACCACTAACGTCACTTCCGCAGACGTTAAAACCAAACACGTTGCTTGGGAAGACCTCAAAACTGGTGAAACTTTTGAGGACGATTTTGACTACCTTGTGATTACCACCGGCTCTAAGCCAATTGTTCCACCGCTACCTGGTATCGACGGGCCTCGTGTTCTTCAATGCAAAAACTGGGCTGACGGTCGTCGTATTCACGACACCATGGCAGCTTCTAAATCTGCCATTGTCATCGGCGCAGGCTATATTGGCGCGGAGCTTGCAGAGCAACTCTCCGAACGTCAGAAGGACGTTACCCTCATTGATATGCTTCCTCGCGTTCTTGCAAAGAACTTTGACAAATCAATTACCGACCAGGTAGAGGCAGCTTACGTTGAGCACGGCGTCACGCTTGCACTTGGCGAGAAGGTCATGAGCTTTGAGGACAATGGTAATTCCATCACAGTTGTCACCGATAAGGGCTCCTACACTGCAGATTACGCAATTCTGGGAATTGGCTTCCTTCCTCGCACTGATCTCTTTGACGGTCAGCTTGAAATGCTTTCTAACGGCGCTATCAAGGTTGACGAGTACATGCGCACTAGTGAGCCTGGCGTTTTTGCAGCTGGTGACTCTGCTTCCATCATCTTTAACGTCACTGGCAAAGAGGACTACATTCCACTAGCAACAAATGCTGTCCGTCAGGGTCTGCATGTTGGTCCTAATATGCTTAAGCCAACTGCTGCTTATGCTGGTACTCAGGCTTCTAGCGCTGTACAGCTCTACAACTACTCCATGGCAGCAGCGGGTCTCACCGTTGAGGGAGGCAAGGTTCGTGGCTACGAGTACGATTCCATCTCCATTACGGAGAACTACCGCCCTGAGTTCATGCTGACCACCGAACCAGTTACCGCAACGCTTGTCTGGGATCCAGAAACTCGTCTTATCAAGGGCGCACAGTTCTTCTCGACACATGACGATGTTGCTCAGGCAGCAAACGTCGTCTCAGTTGCTATTGCTGCTGGTATGACCATTGATAATCTTGCAGCTGTTGACCTTCTGTTCCAGCCAAACTTCACCAACCCAATCAACTATATTGGTTCCGTTGCTATGGCTGCCTGCGCAAAGGCAAAATAGGCTTCACACATAACATGCATCAAATAAGAAGGAAGCTGGTAGAAATATCAGCTTCCTTTTTTCTATCGAGCCCGAATTTAGCCCGATGGATACATGTTTTAGTCTTTGCCTACCTTAAGACGATGCCTATTTTGGCTTTCTACTCACTACGGCAATGTAGTTGAGGTCATCAGCGTGATCGTTAAAGAACGTAAACATGTTGGTGAACATCTTGGTGTTCTCGGGCTTGAGACCATTTCTGATAACTCTTAAAGCACCATCTGCGCCCTCGTCAGCGATGAGTCCTACTGGATTCATAAGCGTCATCTTGCCATTCTTAGTCTCTGGCGAGAAACCCGCTGACTCAAAGAGACTCTTCCAACCTGCAAGGGTAAGTGGTTTCACGTTAACGTTAATAGTTCGCGAGAGCCCATGGACTAGCTCATCATTTTCTTTGAGCAAAAGAACGTCATGGGTGAGCAGTACACCACCTGGCTTCAGTACGCGCGCATACTCTTTTACGGCTGCCTCTTTCTGCTGATCAGTCAGCATAGTGAGCATTGCTTCGTTGATAACAACATCAAAGCTGTTATCAGGGTAGGAGAGGTTCGTAGCGTCTCCTTGTTCCACCGTTACGTACTCTGAGATATTGTTTCTCGCGATATTTTCTTTTGTTTTAGGGAGCACGTCTGCATTGAGATCAATTGCGGTTACATGACAATGAAAACGTTTTACCAGCTCAACTGTAGTTGTTCCAATATTACAAGCTACCTCAAGAATCTGAGTTTCTGGCGTGATATCCACAGAATTGAGCAACCAATTGGTTGCCTCAATACCTCCAGGACGCAGTCTTGTTTTGCCCATACGAAGTAAAAACTCGTGACCAGCTTCCATACTAAGGCCTCCTTCATGTTATAAAGTTAGCTATATCTAACTAATACAAGTTAAGCACATCAGCGCCTGTAAAAGAAGGCTAATTAATTGCTATTTTTGAAACAATTTTGGCAAGAAGGGTTTCTCGCCATCTTTAACATGATAAAAATGGATAGAGCCTTTATCGTCAATATCTATCGCAACGTGCCACAAGACTATTTATACAAATATTTGTACAAAGTTACGTATCAACTTCTCTACAATGTGCTCGAAGAAAAAGCTGAGGGAATGGTTGTTAGGGAAGAGGATAAGGTTTTTATCGCTAATTTTTACAAGTATGGATTTGTGGGATTAGTGCTTGAGTGGATTGATGGGGGAATGACAGAAGATCCTAAAATCATTGTCGATAGGCTAAATTCTCTTATTCACGGGTCATTTAAGCACGCACTGACCAATGCTAAAAGAAACAAATAGCAATACGACACAATAGCTGTTTTGTCGTGAAATTTAACAATCTGAGTGGACTGTCGACTTATAGGACAGTCCGCTCTTTTTGTGCATTTTCTTTAGCAGTTTATAAGTTTATAGTGGACGCGAGGTAAGGGTGACTTACTAATTTTCGCAGGTATTGATGCGGAAAACTAAGGAGGAAGTTATGTACTACTCTGCTGGAACGTATGAGTCGTTCGCTAAACCAGAAAAACCCAAAGATGCCGACAGAAAATCAGCCTATATCATCGGAACAGGCCTTGCAGGTCTAGCTGCTGCGTTTTATCTTGTCCGCGATGGTCAGGTTAAAGGTTCAAGAATTCACCTGCTAGAAAAACTTGAACTTGCAGGCGGAAGCTGTGATGGTCGCAAAGATGTAACCAAGGGTTTCTATATGCGCGGTGGTCGTGAGATGGACAACCACTTTGAATGTATGTGGGATATGTTTAGAGACGTTCCATCTATTGAAACGCCTGGCATCTCGGTACTTGATGAGTACTATTGGCTCAGCAAGCACGACCCTAATTACTCGCTGTGCAGAGCTTCTGAGAAATGCGGTAAAGATGCTCATACAGACAAGAAGTTTAAGCTTGATAGAGCGTCATCGCTTGCGCTCGCTAAGCTCTTTATGACTCCCGAGAAAGACCTTGAGGACAAGAAGATTAGCGAGGTGCTTCCTGATTCATTCTGGAACACTAACTTCTGGCTCTATTGGCAAACTATGTTTGCATTCCAAAGATGGTCCTCAGCTCTTGAGATGAAGCGCTATTTGTGCAGGTATTGTCATCATATTGATGGTCTCCCTGATTTTACCGCTTTACGTTTTACCAAGTACAACCAGTATGAGAGCATGATTTTGCCACTAGTAAGGTATCTTGAGGACCATGGTGTCACCGTTGATTATGGTATGGATGTCAAAAACGTTATCATCAACGATACCAACGGTAAAAAGGTAGCTACTCAGATTGTTTACAAGAAGGACGGCTCGCAGCAAACCATCAATCTTACTGAAGACGATTTAGTGTTTATTACCAATGGTTGCTGCACTGATACCTCTTGCTATGGTGATCAGAACACAGCTCCCGATATTAGTAACGTGAGAAATGGCGTGGGAGAATCCTGGGATTTGTGGAAAAACATCGCAGCTCAGGCTAAACATGGTGAGTACGGCAATCCTGAGAATTTCTGCAGTGATTTTGAGGCAACCAACTGGATGAGTGCCACTATCCAGACAAAAGATGAAGAGATTATCAAGAAAATCATTGGCGTCTGCAAGAGAGATCCAAGAGAGGGAAAAGTCACTACTGGCGGCATCGTAACCGTTAAAGATAGTACCGATAACTGGTACCTCTCGTGGACTATTAACCGTCAGCCACAGTTTAGAGCACAGGACAAAGACACTGTACTTATCTGGGTCTATGCTCTGAGCACCAACAAACCTGGTAATTTTGTTAAAAAAGCTATGCGTAACTGCACTGGTGAGGAAGTATGTCAGGAGTGGCTCTACCACATTGGCGTCCCAACCAAAAAGATTGAGGACTGGGCAAAGAATCGCTGTAACACTACTACATGCTTTATGCCTTATATCAACGCATTCTTCCAGCCAAGAAAAGCAGAAGATCGACCTCTAGTTGTACCTGAGGGATCTGTTAATTTTGCCTTTATTGGACAGTTTGCCGAGACTCCTCGAGATACTATCTTTACTACAGAGTATTCAATCCGTACTGGTATGGAGTCCGTCTACACTCTAATGAATGTTGATAGGGGTGTACCAGAGGTTTGGGGTTCTCAGTACGACATCAGAGAGCTTCTTAGGGCAACCTACTATGCTCTGGACAAGAAAACTCTTGATAAGGCTCCTCTCTCATTCAAAGAGAAAATGCTTTTGAAAGTAGCTCTCAAGGCGGTCAAGGGTACTGATATTGAACTACTTTTAAGGAACAGCGGACTGATTAAGTAGAAGTGCGGAGAAACCCGCAGAACTCAATACGATTGACTATGCACGATTAGATACGTGCGAGTAACAAAAAAGTGGCTGCAGATAACACATTAAATGCAGCCACTTTTTTCATTCAGATATAACACTTTGAGATAAGACTATATGTACTGGGTTGCATACTATTTCGACTTGTAAAAATTAGATAAAAAATGGTATGTGTTACAAACAACGAGAAAACAAATTATAATTTGTAGAAGCTAGAAAACTGTAATGGTAATACATCCAACTTAAACCGAAATACAATAATATTTTGAGGAGATTATAAGGTGAATGACTATATAAAATTAAATCAAAATAGATGGAATAATGTAAAAAATGATTATACTGAGCCATTGACACATGAGGAATTAGAAGAAGTTAAAAATAATCCAATTTCTGTCGCATTAACTGTTGGGAAAAAAGTTCCAAAAGAATGGTTTGAAAAAGCTAACGGAAAAAAGATATTAGGTTTAGCTTGTGGTGGTGGACAGCAAGGTCCAGTTTTTGCCATAAAGGGCTATGACGTAACCATAATGGATTTTTCTACATCACAATTACAAAAAGATGAGATGGTTGCTAAAAGAGAAGGCTTAAAAATCAATACCGTTCAAAGCGATATGACAAAACCATTTCCATTTGAAAATGAAACCTTTGATATTATTTTTAATCCGGTTTCAAATGTATACATAGAAGACTTAGAAAACATGTATAAAGAAGCTGCTCGCGTATTAAAAAAAGGCGGGCTGTTAATGGTCGGATTTATGAATCCTTGGATATACATGTATGACGCTGACATTGTATGGGACCAACCCGATGAGGAATTACTTTTAAAGTTTTCGATCCCTTTTAATTCAAAAGAGCTTGAAGAGCAGGGCAAAATAACCATAGATCCAGAATATGGATATGAATTTAGCCATACCTTAGAAACTCAGATTAGAGGCCAACTTAAAAACGGTCTCGCAATGATTGATTTTTATGAATCATGTGATAAAAGGCATAGGCTGTCACAATATGGAAATGACTATATAGCCACGCTCTGCATCAAACTCTAATCCTATAGAGCATGCTTCAGGACAGCTTGGACAACCTCAGAATCAAAGTCTCCCTGAGCCTCTGTAAGCGCTTCTAAGAGCTGAGATACACCTTCCTCGTAGACACTAGGCAACAGGTACTTTGAAACTGCCTTGGCCTCGTCAGTGCCGTTTTCCATGCAGCATGAGTGCGGAGCAAGCTTAAGAAGGTCCAAGTCATTTTCAGAATCACCACAAACAATGACTTCTTCTGGCTTAAGACCTATAGCTTCGATGAGCGTTTCAAATCCCTGTGCTTTATTCCAACCGCGATAATTAATGTCAAACCAGCCTGAATATGGGGAAACTAATTCAACCTCTGGAACTGCGTTGGTAACCGCTTCATAAACCTCTTGCTGCCGCTTTTCATCTTGAGGGAAGAGTAGACCTCCTGCATACATAGGAACATCTTTTGGAACGGACTGAGGTCCAAGTCCTGGCACAAAAGTGTTGAACGAGGCTGCAAGATAATCTACCACCTCTTGAGTAGTGTTAACTATTTTCCAAGAGGATGTAAATGATGTATCTAAAGGCTGCTCAAGCGGACCTTCTTCATAATACGTAAGCAAGCAGTCTTGCATTGGAGAAATTACTTCGAAGATTTTTTCCATAATTTCATAGGTAAATTGTTTTTTGAAAATGAGGCGACCGTTAAAATAGAGAAGTTTTCCACTAGCAAACAAGCCGGTGTCAGTTAGAGAAACGTCTGATTTGAGATAAGACAGAGCATCGTATACAGGTCTTCCAGTAGAAAGACCAAATGCAATACCTGCGGCTTTAAGGTTCTTAATTGCCTGATGAGTTCTTTCTGAAATAGCTGGATTTTCTGCTGGTTTTAACGTTTGATCCATATCGGAAAGAACAAGCTTAATCATCAAGACTCCAAACTCCATATACAACAAATGAGTGTTTTGTTAATTCTACCAGCAAGAGTAGAGAAACGAATATAGATTGCCATTATTATTACGTTATTACATTAAGACCACGAGATTAGTAGAGAGTCCATGAATATTTATGACCACTTTGCTCACGAGGATGAATATCCAGAGCTCAACATAGAAGCAATGTCTGAACGACTAGCAAAGGCTCTGTCTTTTAAGACAGTATATACAGACGCTGATACAACTGATTGGGCGCAATTTGATGGCCTTCAACAGCACATTGTTGATAGTTTCCCATATGTTATGACCGCAGCTTCCAACGTTGAAGTAGTTGGTCACTCCCTACTCATTGAAATTCCAGGATTTAACCATGAGCTTCCTGCATTGATGCTTATTGCTCACCAAGATGTTGTTCCTGTTGTACCTGGAACGGAAAATGCGTGGACGCATGACCCCTTTGGCGGAGATGTCGACGACACCTATATTTGGGGACGTGGCGCGCTCGACATCAAAGATATGCTCATGGGAGAGCTTGAGGCATTGGAGTATCTGCTTTCACAGGGTTTCTCGCCAAGACGCTCTATCTACCTGGCATTTGGCGAAGACGAAGAAGTCTTAAGCCACGGCGCCACCAAGCTTGCAGAGGTAATGGCCTCACGAGAAATGCGTGCAGCTTGTCTGCTAGACGAAGGTACCACCACATTTTTTGACGGCAGTGCATACGGTGCGCCTAAGGCCACGGTGGCCGACATCTGTCTCTCACAAAAAGGCTTCCTGAACGTTAAGCTTACCGCGCGCGGGCATGGAGGACATTCTTCTAATCCGTTTGGCGGAACATCACTTGAGCATTTGAGCTGCGCACTTGCAGCTCTTTCAAAGGCTAAACCTCAACCTGAGCTTAATGATATTGTTAAAGAAACCTTTAAGGTTCTTGCACCAGAAATTACAGAAGAACCTTTTGCATCCCTAGCACATGACGTAGATGCAAATGCAGATAAGATTGCATTTGCAGCAGCTCAGATCAAAGAGCTCTATCCATTTGTTACAACAACATATGCCTTTAATATGCTTGAGGGTTCAAGTAACGCGGCTAATGTTATGCCTGGTAATGTCAATGCAACCATCAACATCAGGCTGCTTCCTGGTGTAAGCGTCAACAAAACTGTTGAGCACATTAAACAGGTGGTGGCTCAAGTTGATCCTTACATCGAAGTTGAGGTTTTGCACTCCACTCCTGCAGGAAGAATTGATTCTCCAACTGGAGCCGGATATCAAGAACTCAAGGCCATCATGGAACATTACCATCCAGGCGTTACTTTTGTTCCATCGTTTGTATGTGGTGGTACCGATTCCGTTCGATATGAGGGAATCTGCGATTCTATTCTGCGCATTTGTCCTTTTAGACCAACACCAGAAGATGAGGCAAATGGTGTCCACGGTATTGACGAACGTATCGAGAAACGCGTTTATGCCCAGGGTATCCGCGTTCTTGTAGCCTTTGTTAAACAAATGTGCCAATAATTTGCTATCGAACAACTTACGTTAAAATAGAAACATGTTATGTTCTACAAAAAGGGGAGAATCACGTTGCAAACTAGGCAGCAGCTAGCTAATCAAGTAGCATCCCAAATTAAAGAAGCAGCAGACGCTAATGCAGCAAAAGCTCAGGCAGAAGGTACTATTACTGATCCAGTTGGTAGTTCTAACAATCCTTCCAATGCTATTTTTACCGTTGCAAACGTTATTACATTTTGCAGATTGATTCTTACAATTGTCTTTCTTGTTCTCTTCTCAACAGGTGGAAATCGTTGGGTAGCGCTTGGTTGTTATGTAACCGCAGCTGTCACTGACTTTCTTGACGGTCAGATTGCTCGTAGAACACAGACCGTCAGCTGGCTGGGTAAAATCATGGATCCTATCATGGATCGAGTCCTTCTTATTACTGGTGTTCTCGGGCTCCTAATTATTGGTGAGCTTCCTCTTTGGATTCCGCTGTTTGTTATTGGACGAGACGTTTACCTTACCCTGGGTGCACTTGTGGTTCGCAGATTCCGTAGACGTCCCATTGATGTTGTCTTTGTAGGTAAAGCTGCAACTGCATTTTTGATGACTGGCTTTAGCCTACTTCTCCTAGGCATTCCCGTTGTTTCCGGACTTGGACTGGTAAACGTTAGCTGGCTTCCAGGTCTTAATTCTGAAAGTAGCGCTCTAGGCATCTTCTTTGTGTACATAGGAATTATTTTCTCGGCAATTACCGCCATTGTTTATACTGTTGAAGCGGCTAAAATAGTTAAAGATAGTAAAATCACTCAAGCATAAGTTAGGTTGTTTATGACTTTCCTCCAGCACAACCATGTATCTTTGCGCCAGCTCTCTTATAAGATGCTGGCTTTTCTTGTAAGTTTGCTGCTTGTGATTGTCCTCACTGCTCCTTTTATACCTGCATCTAAGGTTCTGGCAGAAAATACCTCTTCTAACAAGTCTTCTGTAACCGATGAACCAGAACTTACCGAGGCAACTACTGCAATTGTTACTGATGCACAGGGAAACGTTCTTTGGAGTAAAAATCCCGATCAAGAGCTTCCTATGGCATCCATCACTAAGGTCATGACTGCGATTGTTGCACTTGATTCAGGCGTTAATCTTGATGAGCCTTGCAAAATCACTGTTCCAGATCTTGAAGAAGGCTCACAAGTTGCAGGTCTAACTGCGGACGATACTCCAACGCTCAGGCAACTTATTATGATGATGCTGGTATATTCGGCAAATGACGCTGCTTATAACATTGCCATCAACGTATCCGGCTCTCAGCAGGCCTTTGCTGATCAAATGAACAAGAAAGCCGCTGAGATTGGCATGACTCATACGCAATTTCAGAATCCTCACGGCTTAGATGCCGACGGTCATTATTCAACGGCACGAGACCTTGCTCTGATGGGTCGTTATGCTCGAGAACATTACCCACTAATCGCAAGTGCTGTTTATACCAGGTCATACACCACAACGGTAGGAGGGGAGCAACGTACATTCCACTCAACTGATGATCTTATGGACACTTATCGTGGTCTTCTTGGCATCAAAACAGGTGCAGAAGACTCTGGTACCGCTTTCTTAGGAGCCTCCAGACGTGGAAACATCACGCTTTATACCTGCGTGCTTGGTTGTGAGACCATACAAGGTCGTTTTGACGATACAGCCATACTGATGAACTGGGCTTATCGCAATTACAACCGTATAAGCGTTCAGCGTGCTGACCAGATTATTCAAATCCGTCCCAGTGAAGATAATTTCTTGTTCTCTGCAGTAGTTAAACCACTAACCTCCACTACGTATATGACTTGGCCAGGATCTAAAGATTTTACGTATCAGACAACTATGCTTTCACTCAACTACCCAGTAGCTGATAAGCAACTGATTTCTTCAACAGACTGGACGCAGGATTCTGCGAGAGTAGGAACTACCATTACTCAGGCACATGTCACACTTTGGACTATTCCAGCCTACAACCTCTTTGACCTTCATTCGATTGCTCCGTATCTCTTTGGAGAAAACTAATGTCTGAGCAGAAACGCTCTATCCTCCATACCGAGCTTGAATATCTTGGCGCGCAATTCTCAACCTCACCTGAAGGCTTCGACTTAGCCCAATCTTTCTATGGCGAGAAACCCCTTGAGGAAGCTCTAAAAGACTGCGTCCTTGTTGATCTCAGTGGTATTAGTTACACACTTGTAAGTGGAGCGTCAGCTCAGAATTTTGTTGAAGCTGTCTTTGCAGGTAAACAGCTTGAGATAGGGGAGATTTCTTTTGAGTGTGCACTCACAGGAGATGGATCTCTATCTTCCATTGCACTTCTCGCGCGTTCTGGACAAAACGAGTACGTTGTACTTGATGCTTCTAAGCGCTCACTTATCCTTGAAGAGTGGCTTTCTATCATTGCTTCTGTTGAACAAAACGGCATAGCTCCTTATGCTGAGGTGTCTTTGGAAAATGCAACTCCGCTGCTGACGCCACTTCTTCTTGCTGGTAAAAAAATAGAAAAAGTTCTTATGGACTATCTTGGTGAGCAACAGCTTCCAGAAGAGTCAAAACTTTGTAACCTTATGCTTGACCAGACAATCCCAGCTCTTGTAGCTAATGTTTCAACTAAGAAAGTTCCTGCATATTTAGTTATGATTCCTCCGGTTCATACGGTAATTCTTTTTAGGAGTCTACTTTCTTTTGAGACAGTTCATCCTCTTGGACACAAACAACTTGCCAAAGGTTTGAAAACGTATCTTCCATGGTTTTCAGAACTTGCAAGTAACACTAAAGTAGTATTAGCTAAAGATAAACTTGAGGGTTGGGGTTTACTTAGAACCTCCGATGATTTCATTGGTGCAAGAGGAGATCTTCTATGAAATATGCAATTAATGCAGTAGGTGTCCCAACTCCTATGGGGCCATACTCCCAAGGTACTACTGCAGGTAGATTAGTATTTGTAACTGGTCAAATCGCAGTATCTGCAGAAAATCCAAACAAATTAATTGACGGTGGAGTTGAAGAACAGACAACTCGCATCATTCATCTTGCTCAGTCAATTCTGGCAGAAGCGGGATGTACGCTTTCTGATGTTGCTCAGACAACTATCTACCTTGCCGATATTAATGATTTACCTAAAGTAAATGAGATTTACAGACAGTATTTTGTCCTTCCAGCGCCTAGTCGAGCAGTTGTTGAAGTTTCTGCGTTACCACTTGGTGCGCTCATCGAAATGAACTGCATCGCGTGCCGTTAAGCGTTATTATTATCTTGTAACCAAAATTAAGGAGAAACTATGTCAACTGACGACATCAAACAGCAGTCACCAGACTCGACAGAGATTTTCCGCATGCCATCAGCTGACGCTACGGTTCCAGACCTCATGGCTCAACAAAAGCCATCTCATCCTGTCCTTACCATTGTTAAGGGACCACAGACTGGTCAAACTTTTGAGCTTAATCTTCCACAGATTTCTCTTGGTAGAGATCCAAAGAGCAGCGTTTTCTTAAATGACATGACGGTATCCAGAAATCATGCCACTATTGATCTTTCTAACCTTTCCCTTGGTTACGCAACTATTGAAGACCTCGATTCTCTCAATGGTACTTGGGTTGATGGTGCCATTATCAATAAAGCTACGCTACGCGATGGCTCAACCATTCAGATTGGCACGTTCCGTATGGTCTTTCATACCAGTAGAGTTTCAGCTTAAAGTTAAAGGATAACTTTATGGCTGATTCAAGCTTTCTCACCATCGGTAAAGTAGTCAAGAAATTACAGACACTCTATCCAGACTTGAGTGTTTCTAAAGTCAGATACCTACAAAATGAGGGCTTAATTACCCCCATTAGGACTGCTGGTGGCTATCGTTTGTATTCTCAAAATGACGTTAAGCGCCTTGAGACCATCCTGTATTTGCAGAAAAATCGCTTTATGCCGCTCTCCGTTATTAAAGAAGAGCTTGATAGACAAGATAAAAACCTTGAAGCTGAACTACAAGTCCATGATCAAGCTGTTGAAGTTACTAACACTGAGGCTCAAGCTACACCAGAAGCTCAAGGTTCTTCTCGCGAGGTTCAATCACCACTTGATGGAAAACAAGTTTCCCAAGCAATTCTTGGCGCAACACATGCTGACGCTATTGTTGTTCCTGTGGATGACCCTGAAATTGTCCAGAAATATCACGCCATTGATCGCATTCCAGAAATTGTGGGATGCTCTGTAAGATTTGTTCGTCAGCTTTCCGAAGCAGGCGTTATTACCCTTAAACGATCTCCACATGGTAGAGACCTTGTAGACGGCAAGGATCTTACGTTGATTCGCCTTTGTAGTGATCTTCGTCACTTTGGTTTTGAGCCTAAAAACCTGCGACAATACGTTATGGCTGCAAACCGAGAATCTAGTATGTTTGCTAAATCACTTGTCGTATATGCCAAAAAAGGCGGGGGAGTTGAAGTTGACTATACTGATGAAACTCGTCAGAAGTTTATGGCAGCTCTAACCCGCATGTTAGGCCTTACTAATGCAATTAGAAATGAACTTATCACTAAATTAGTTCGTGAATCTTTTAAGGATATGCGCCTAGACGAGTAATCTAGGTGTATATAACTATTCATTAATTTTTGATTTTGAATGTGAGGACACTGTGTCTACGTATGATTATGAGAGTCATATCATTAGCATTCCTGATTATCCAGAGCCAGGTGTTATCTTTAAAGATGTAACTCCACTTTTTAAAGACCCTGAGTGCTTCCACGCAGTTGTCGATGACATTGCAGAGCACTTTGCAGATGCAGGAATTACAAAGGTTATTGGTGCTGAGGCTCGTGGTTTTCTTGTTGGAACCCCTGTAGCCTACAGACTAGGTGCAGGCTTTGTTCCTGCTCGTAAGCCTGGCAAGCTACCTCGTGAGGTGTACGCTCAAGCTTATGATCTTGAGTACGGTACTAGTGAGCTTCAAATTCATACTGACGCACTTACCCCCGACGACGTAGTTCTTATTGCTGATGATCTTGTTGCTACTGGCGGTACCTGTGTTGCTTGTGCTCAACTTGCCGAGAAGGCCGGTGCAAAAGTAGCTGGTTTTGCATTTGCACTTGAGCTTTGCTATCTTCACCCAAGAGAAATTATTGGTAAATGCTTTGATCAAGAGGTCTACACCCTTATTAAGGTTCAATAAGCATAATTGCTTACATCAAACTCACTTTAGGCTGGCAAGATTGTATGCTTGTCAGCCTTTTATTTTGTATACATAAGCATTTTGTTAATTAAAGTAAACTTGTTTGCAATGCATAGATTTTCTCCATAATCGCAGGTCAAAGTTAGATTTATGCAATGTTATTTACTTATCACACGTTAAATAGCTGCGTAAATGTTCTTTCAAGTTTGTATGAAATACCATTTTCGGGGTAAACTATTCAAATACTCAATAGGGTAGCTTCCTGTCAACATGGGTTTCTCGCCAAGAAATCAGCAAATTGACTTTGATTTTTTATCAAATGAGCTATCCTAGATGACAAAGCAAAGCAACACGTAGCCCAATTGTTTTCGTGCTTTGCGGAAGGAGCTTATATGTCACAGCGCCGATCTTTCACAAGACGAGACGCTCTCTTATTTGCAGGTCTTGGTGTAGCTGCTACGCTGCTTACTCCAGCTAGGCTATTCGCAGACCCACAAAGCGATCTTGAGGCCGCATCTGCCCAGTTAGACTCACTTGGTGCAGCTCTTGCGGAAGCCATGGATAACCTCAACGAGAAAACCTATGCACTTGACGCTACCAACAACAAGATTGGTGAAGTTCAAGAGCAGATTGCAGAAACTACAAACCAGCTCAATCAGCAGCGCCTGGTTCTTTCTGCAGCAATGAGGAGTGCTTATAAAGCAGGTCCACAGGAGACTTTGGACTTCCTTCTTGGAGCATCAAGCCCAGAGGACTTTGTTAGCCGTGTCTATTACATGGACCGCACTAGCAAGCAAGAGGCTGACTCCATCAATACGGTTAAGGCTCTTGGCGATCAACTTCAGGCTCAGCAGCTTGAACTTCAGGCCGAGCAAGAGAATCTCCAAGCTCAGGTCGCAGAGATGAAAACAACCGCAGATGGTCTTCAAAGCCAAGTTGCGGAAGCTAAGGCTTACTATGATTCTCTTGATGCAGAGGTAAAAGCACAGCTTGCCGCTCAAGAAGCTGCATCAGCAAATAACAACGTTGCCTATGCAATTGAGACTGTTACTCGTGAGAACCCCTCTAACAGCTCTGAGTCCAACGATAGCCCTTCTAACAGTTCAAACTCCAGCTCTTCGAATTCTAGCAATTCCAGTAGCAGTTCTAACTCTGGTAGTGGCTCTAGCTCTAGCAGTGGGTCTGGCTCAGGCAGCGGATCACACTCCAGCGGTGGCGGTGGTGGTTATCCAGCCGCAGGCGGCGGCGTTGCCACTGCTTACGCTTGCATTGGCTATCCATACGTTTGGGGTGGAGCTTCTCCTGCTTCTGGCTTTGACTGTGGTGGTCTGGTCTATTACTGCTTCCTTGGTTATCGCGCAGGTACTGCAGGAACAATTGGACGCGCCATTCGTGCTGCTGGTAACTGGCACGATTCCATGGATGAACTCAATTATGGTGACATTATCTTTACCCGTGCAGGCTACGAGCATGTTGGAATCTATATCGGCGGTGGTCGCATGATTCACGCAGCCAACGAGTCCGTTGGCGTTATTGAGGGTCCTGTTTACGCTTGCTATGGTGGAGGACCATTCTCTGGCTAATCATAGTTGGGTACGCACCCTCAACTACGTACAATTTTTGTACAAATTTTAACTATATGCACGTAAAATCGTACAATATCCAAGTACACTTTACGTGCTTTTTATTAACCATTAACTGCTAGGGGAGATTGTGGCGTTTCATCTCAAACATAAGACAAACGTTATTGAGCGTCACTTTTCTCGAAGATTCCAGGTAGCACTCATTGGAGAAGGCCTGCTTGTTGGCCTTATGGGTGGTGGCGTAGTAACACTATACCGCCTTTTTCTCTCTTTCGCTGAAGCACAAATGCGCTCGATTACCCAATCAATTGCAGGTAATTGGCCTTATATGGCTCTTTGGTTTGGCATCCTGCTCATTCTTATGATAGCCGTCTGCTTGCTCATGAAATTTGAGCCCTATACGTCCGGCTCCGGAATTCCTCAAACCAATGCTGAAGTCATGGGGTCTGCCGACATGCCTTGGTATCGAGTTCTTCCCGTCAAGTTTATCCAAGGCGTTCTGGTTGCCTTTGGCGGACTGTCTATGGGTCGAGAAGGCCCATCAGTCCAGTTAGGCGCTGTATCCGGTAAAGCAGTCTCTAAGCTCCTCAAGCGCAAAAGGGGAGAAGAACGTCTTCTAGTTACCTGTGGTGCTGCTGCAGGTATGTCTGCTGCTTTTCATGCGCCTCTTACCGGCACACTCTTTGCTATCGAAGAGATCCAGAAAGAGTTTCATGCTCCATTGATTATCTCGGCAATGACCGCCTCAGTAGGCGCTGACTTTCTTGTATCAAACGTCCTTGGAATGAAGCCAGTACTTCAGCTTCCATACGTAGCACCGCTGCCGCACGTTGACTACGCCTTTGTACTTTTTGTGGGTGTTATCTGCGGTTTATTGGGTGCACTTCACAATAAGGGAATGTTCTTTGCTCAGAGGCTTTACAAAAAAATTACCAAATTTGTGCCTTTCTCGAGACTTATTATTCCTTTTATGCTTGCAGGAATTATGGCGTTTACCTGGCCAGATCTCCTTTGTGGTGGCGACGCCATTATCGAGAAAATCAAAGAGCCAGCAGCGCTTACTGAGCTCATGGTAATAGTGCTTTTACTGGGCAAATACTTCTTTACTACAACGTGTTTTGCTGCAGGAACTCCTGGTGGAACGCTCTTTCCAATGGTTGTCATGGGAACACTTGTTGGAACACTGTTTTCCCTGGTAGCTACCCATATTTTTGGTATCCCAATGGCGTATGCGCCAAACTTTATTGCTATGGGTGTCGCAGGAATATTTGCCGGGGCAGTGAGAGCTCCTGTTACCGGGGTAGTGCTTATTTTTGAGCTTACAGGTTCTCTTGAGGCCCTTATGGCTATGTCTGCAGTTGCAATTGTATCCTATGTAACTGCAAATATCCTGCGTGTTGACCCATTCTACGAGCACTTACTTGCAGAATTCTTAGCTTCGCAGCAAGGGGAGTCTAAACCAACGCTAGATTCTGGCGAGAAAATCCTTCATGAATTTACTATTGGCCAAGGAAGCCTTATTGAAGGTAAGCTGCTGCAAGACATTCCATGGCCAGACAAAGTTAGAATTGTAACTATTGATCGCGCGGGTTTGGAAATTATTCCAACTGGACAAACAGAACTGATGGCTCTCGACAAAATTCTTGTTATTTATGATGAGATGTATGAAAGTGATGTCATTCTTAAATTAAATGTCATGACCGATTCTTCAGTGTAATGCTCGTTACTGGTACAGCGTATGTTAATGCGAAGGAGAGGGGTTCAAAATCCTTTTCCTTTTTCTATCAATTCATTAGTTTACATAATATCGATTATCAGACTTTTATATACTATTATATAAATAATATCGGCTGCAATAGAATACAGAACTTCAATCGCATTATTATTACCCAGAAAATGAGCCTCTGAGAGCCTCTCTAAGCCACGATATTAATTACTTATGAGTAATTACACCTATAGCTCTATAAACTATGTTTGAAGACATGATAAATTTAATGACTTTTCAATTTGATAAGATGGCAACAATACTGAATCGTTTATTTATTAAATGACTTTCTTTGTATCTCTCTAAAACTAATTTTTAGAACTGAACGTTTTTATAGTTATACATATTGATAAATCATCTTGGAATAATTTAATAACAGAGCTTTATATAATCAATGTATTGATGATACAAAATTACACCGCTTCATACTTCATTGTATGCTTTTAGTCTTTTACTCCCCTTTTATATATAAAATAAGCAATCTACCTGCATAAATATAATAAATAGGCAGGTAGATTATGTAAAAATCCTTCTATACAGTCAAACGATATATAATAATTGTACATCCGAAAATCACGGTCTTAAGGAAACATACTATGGAAAAACAAGCACTTCTCGCCCAATGGCTTCATGAACAAGAAATTGCTCATATCAAGGGGTGGGATTTCTCTCACATTAGGGACAGATATAAAGAAGAGGATGATCTTCCATGGGACTTTGGAAGTATCATCAAATCCTATCTACACGATACTGATTATCTATTAGATATGGAAACGGGTGGTGGAGAATTTCTTTTGTCTTTTCTCACCAATCCTAAACAGACTGCAGCAATTGAAGGTTATGCTCCAAACATCAAACTGTGTGAAGAGAGACTCCTTCCTTTAGGGATAGACTTTAAGGCAGCTGACGGAGGAGATGAGCTTCCGTTTGAAGATGATTACTTTGATCTTGTTACCAACAGACACGGTAAATACAACATACAAGAACTAAAAAGAATTCTTAAAAGTGGAGGTATGTTTCTTACGCAACAGGTTGGCGCTGAGAATGACAGGGACCTGGTAGAGCTTCTACTAGGAGATATCGAGCTTCCCTTTCCTAAAGCTTATTTAAGTATTGCCAGACAAGAATTCATAAATAATGGATTTGACATTATTGAGGAAGCTGAAGCCTATAGGCCAATAGAATTTTATGATGTAGGTGCTCTTGTTTGGTTTGCAAGAATCATTGACTGGGAATTCCCATACTTTGAAGTCAAAAAATACCAAGAGAACCTCTTTAAAGCTCAGAAAATTATTGAGCAAGATGGCGTAATCAAGGGAAAAATTCATCGATACTACTTTGTGGCGAGGAAAAAGTAATATATCAAGACAAATTTAGGAGACTATCAAAGAAGAAAAAGAAAACTATGAAAGTAGAAAAAGAACTGTCAGAAATGTCTCTGAACGAATTATGGGAACTTTTCCCAATATTTCTTGTTGAGCACAATGACAAATGGGATGCATTTTATAGTGAAATGGAAGCCAAGCTACAATATATTTTACCTAAACACTCTATAAAGAGGATTAGTCATATTGGTAGTACCGCAGTTCCTGGAATATGGGCAAAAGATATAGTCGACGTTCTTGTTGAAATTTCAACAGATTCTAATATCGAATGTATTGCGCAACTTATCGAACGCAGTGGACTTCTGCGAATGTCAACGGAAGATCGCAGAATATCTTTGAACTCTGGTTATACTAAAAATGGGTTTGCCGATAAGGTCTTTCACATTCATCTCCGATATGTCGGAGATAACGATGAACTATATTTTCGAGATTACCTGAAAGACCATCCACAGATTGCAAAAGAATACGAAACGTTGAAATTGGGTTTATGGAAACAATTTGAACACAATAGAGATGCTTATACAGAAGCTAAAACAAAATTCATTAGAAAATGGACTGCTGTAGCAAAGAGTGATTACGCTGGGCGTTATTGACTAGAAGAACAAAATGCAGTCATAGATTTTCGGAGACAGTCATGAGAATTGAACATATCGCACTGTATGTAAACGATTTAGAGAGTGCTCGACGGTTTTTTGTAAAGCACTTTGGAGCAACATCCAACGATGGCTATCATAATCCTCAAACGGATTTTCGCTCGTACTTCCTTTCCTTCGATAAAGGTGCACGACTTGAAATCATGAACAAACCTAAAATGTCAGATTTACCAAAAGAGATCAACCGCACGGGATATGCTCATATTGCATTTAGTATCGGAAGTAAAGAAAAGGTAGATACCCTCACTGCGGAGTTGAAAGCAGACGGCTATGAAGTCATCAGCGGACCAAGAATAACCGGAGATGGCTATTATGAAAGTTGCATTATTGCTCTTGAAGACAATCAAATTGAAATTACGATTTAACTAAAAAAATTGAATGGGAAATATCGGATATGAAGAAAACAATTTGGGATTGGTATGCCCCGTTCTATCGTCAATCCATGCTTCCTGATAAAAAAGCATATCAATGGATGTACGATCGTATCTCACACGTTGTAAAAGACAAAACTGTTCTTGAAATTGCAACTGGACCAGGACTTATAGCAAAACACATTGCCTTCGCAGCAAAAAGCATCACTGCAACAGATTATTCTGCCGATATGATTAAAGAGGCTCAAAAGGATACATATCCAGAAAACCTCACCTTTGAAATTGCTGATGCTACTTGTCTCCCCTATGCAAACCAATCTTTTGATGTTGTTGTTATTGCAAATGCACTGCACATCATGGAACACTCGAACAAAGCCTTACAAGAGATAAGACGTGTCTTAAAAAATGGAGGCATGCTAATTGCTCCAAACTTTGTCAATCATACTGAAGTTAATACGTTCTGGAAATCTTTTCTAAAAATCGTCGGTGTTAGTTTTGAGCACCATTGGACAGAAGATACTTATCCTCAGTATCTTGAATCACAAGGATGGAAAATAGAGTTTTCTAAAACTATTAGAGCTAGACTCCCTCTATGTTATGTCGAATGCAGTCAAAAAATAATACAGACCACTTATAAATAATGTATTCTTTTAATTAATTATATCAATCAAATGCATGTTCTCTCAAAAGGACTCACCGTGGATGACAAGCTACAGATACAGCCCGGAACAGCACAAGAAACACTTATTATTCCACTTTATGCCCGAAAGAAATGTGGTGACAAGTTTCCTGAACTCTACGCAGATCCTGCAGCAACAGAAATTTGCGACAGGCTGGACTACGATTTCTCAGAGCTCGACAAGAACTATGACACAGCCCTCTATGAATTTGGTGCACTTGAAGGCGCCATGCGACAGCTCGACATGATGTATGAGATAAACGATTACCTTAGCAACCATCCAGATGCCTCAATCGTCTGTCTTGGGTGTGGACTCGATCTTGACACCAGGAGATGTGGAAACCAACGAAACAAAATATTCAATGTGGACTTTCCGGATGTTATTGCCATGCGAAAAGAACTGACAGGCACAAATCCAAGAGAAACAAACATTGTCTCCGACTTGACAAATCTCTCTTGGATGGATCAAGTCGATGCACGCAATGGCGCTGTTTTTTACGCAGCAGGCGTCTTTCACTATTTGAAAAAAGAAGACGTCAAAGTCATTGTCTTAAAAATGACCGAACTTTTCCCTGGATGCAGACTCGTCTTTGATACGGTTGGCACTTTAGGCTATAAGCTTATGATGAAAGCCATCCTAAAAAAGCATGGGATGAACGATTTTGGCAACCTGTTTTACACCAATAATGCAGTAAAAGATCTCTCCTCCTGGTCAGATAAAATTGTCGTTTCGTCCAAAGGATACATGCTGGGTTATTACGATATGAAATTGCCAAGCATCAAAGGCATTTATCGTCTTCTGGCAAACATGGGAGACAATATAATGCACATGCAAATTGTTAAGATAGAATTGCTGTATTAAAAGTACTAAAAAGCTTAACAGGCTCAGGGAGTTACATGAATATCGCTCTTATAAAACCAAGCGAGAAAACCAAAGCACAGCTCTTTGACATGCTTGAAGAATGGACACAAGACATCGAGTCAAACCATACAAACTCTTCTCCTCGAAGAATATTTCTGTATGACTATCATAATTTCGAACAGTATCTAGATTTCTTAGAAACCAAAGGAGAAACCTCAGACGGAAGAGTTCCTAGTACGACCCTCTTTTGTTTTGACTTGGACAGAAATATCTTTGTTGGCGCAGTTGATATCCGTCATTATCTTAATGATGGTCTTCTTTTAAGTGGTGGACACATTGGAGATGGTATCCGTCCAAGTGAGAGAAGAAAGGGATATGCAACAGCAATGATTGCTCTTGCGCTCGAAGAATGCAAAAAATTAGGGATTGATCGTGTTTTAATGTGTTGCCGTAAAGATAATATTGGCTCGGCAAAGTCCATTATTAATAACGGTGGAATCTTAGAAAATGAAGTCTTTGATGAGGATGGCATTCTCACTCAAAGATATTGGATTACTCTTTAAAGGTACTTCTCACTTGTCTACAAGGCTTGATATACATTGAAAAGGATTTATGCATCCATATTCCACATGAAACAAAGGAGAGCCTAATGATTCAAAACGAGCTCTTCGCACTTCAAGATACAGAATATGCCGCTTTTCAAAGTAAACTCATGCCCACTGTTCCAAAAGAATCAATTATTGGTGTGCGCGTTCCTCAGCTCAGAAAGCTTGCTAAAAGGCTTGGAAAAAGCAAAGAAGTTCAAGAGTTTCTTCTCGCCCTCCCGCATGCCTACTACGACGAAAACATGCTACACAGCCTACTTGTTTCCGAGATTAAAGAATTTGACACCTGTATTTTAGCGATTGATGCATTTCTTCCTTATGTCGATAACTGGGCCGTGTGTGACATCTTGTCGCCGCGGGTTTTCAAAAAGAATCGCACACGTCTTTTAACCGAAATTCCAAGGTGGGCATCTTCGAGTCATGTATATACCTGTCGCTTTGGTATAGAGATGCTCATGACCCATTTTCTTGATGAAGATTTTGACTCAAAATACCTTGAGATTCCTGCGAAAATTCACTCAGACGAATACTACGTTAATATGATGATTGCTTGGTTCTTTGCAACAGCCTTAGCAAAACAATGGGACTCTACTCTACCCTATCTTGAAACCAAAAAGCTGGACACGTGGGTGTTCAATAAAACAATTCAAAAAGCATGCGAAAGCTATCGAATTACCAAAGAACAAAAAATTTATCTTAAAAGTTTGAAATAATACTTTGAAAATAGCTGATATGGCTTTTTAGTAGTCTATCTAAAATATTTAGGGGATCGAATAGCTCGATCCCCTATCAAATATCTATCAAATATGAAATAAAAATTTATCCTTCGACAGGTTGTCCAAGATATGACGCTACAGAAGTTGCAGCAATAGCACCGTCTGCAGCAGCGGTAATAATCTGTCGTAGTGGCTTCTTATTAAGGTCCCCTGCAGTAAAGAGACCAGGTGTTTTGGTAGCCATACGCTCATCAACAAGGACATACCCCTGCTCGTCAAGGTCTACAAGGTCTGTTAGAAGCTCAGTTGAAGGTACGCGACCTACCAAAACAAAGACACCAAAGCTACCCTCATCGAAGGTCTCTGTAGTCTCTTCTCCCGTCTGGTTATTGCGGAAGGTGATGGAAGTAAGTAAATCATTACCATCAACTGCAGTAATGCTGGTTAGATAACGAATCTCTGTCTTAGGATTCTCCTCAAACTGCTTAATTGCAGTAGCGTTTGCTCTTAGATGATCTTTACGAACGATAAGAGTTACTTTGTCAGCAAAACGAGCTAGGAACTGAGACTCCTCCACAGCGGTATTGCCACCACCAATAACAAATACCTGCTTACCACGATAGAACATGCCATCACAAGTAGCGCAGTAAGAAACACCCTTGCCGGTAAATTTCTCTTCGTTAGTAAATCCAGCATGACGAGGATTAGCACCGCCTGAAACAATGACGGCCTTTGCGTGATAGATGCCTTCAGAAGTCTCTAACACAAAAAGATTAGTCTCTGGGTCCTTAACGATCGAAAGGACATTAGCCATAACAATCTCTGCGCCGAGGTCTGTAGCCTGCTTCTGAAGAGTATCTGTAATAGTGAAGCCATCAGTGTTTGGCATGCCAGGATAATTCTCAACCTCAGTTGTAGTGATAACCTGACCACCAACGGCCTGTTTCTCTAAAACAACGGTATCGAGAAGAGCGCGTTTTGCATAAATTGCAGCTGAAAGTCCTGCAGGACCACCACCAACAATAACAAGGTCTTTAGTAATAACGTCTGCCATGATTGGCTCCAATCGTGTAAATCGTAACTGGCCTTGTTATACCCTACTGATGACAATCATTATCAGTTATCTCTTAAGAATAGATTGTACACAATCTATTCACAAATAGAAAAGGAGGCGCGGCAAGATCTCCATCTTGAACACGCCTCCTTTAATACTACAAACTAATTAGCAATGATAAAGTAAGCAACAAATGCAAGAGTTGCAACCCACATTAGAGGCTTAACCTTCTTAACGTTACCGGTTACAAGGGCAACGACAACATAGAAGATGAAACCAAAACCAATGCCGTCAGAAATTGAGTAAGTCATTGGAATGCCAGCAATAACCATGAATGCTGGGAAACCTTCGAGAAGATCGTTCCAATCAATCTCAGTGACCTCGGATATCATCAGGAAGCCAACGAGGACTAATGCACCGCAGGTAGCTGCAGAGCTGACGATAGAAATAAGAGGCGCAATAAATGCTGCTGCAATAAAGAGCAGACCGGTAAAGACAGAAGAAAGACCAGTGCGACCACCATCAGCAGCACCAGATGCAGACTCAATAAAAGTGGTAATAGAAGAAGCACCAAAAAGACCACCTGCAGCAGCTGCAGCGGAATCAACAATAAGAATCTGCTTGATGTCTTTGATATTGCCATCCTCTGTGAGGAAGTCTCCCTGCTTAGCAATAGCTATAGCAGAACCCATGGTGTCAAAGAAGTCTGACATCATCAAAGAGAACGCAAATACAAGAAGAACTGGAGTTGTCAGAGCCTTAACAATACCCATGACACCAGCTTCATCGGTCAAGAATGGTGCACCAAAAGTAGAGAAATCAAGACCAGAAACAATACCTGTAGGGCTTGCAGTAACACCAAGAGGAATACCGGCAAGTACTGCAAGAATAATACCGATAAGCAGAGAACCCTTAACACGAGCAGAGTAAAGAACAACTGTTGCAACGATAGAAATTACACCAACAATAAAGGATGGAGAAAAAATATTACCAAGAGCAACAAGCGTAGACTCATTTGCGACGATAATACCGCTGTTCTTGAGACCAATCATGGCAATAAAAAGACCTAGGCCAACTGAGATTGCGTGACGTAGGTTTACAGGAATTGCATCCATGATGGCTTCACGAAGACCGCAAAGAACTAAAAGCAGAATAGCGACACCCTCAATAAAGATTACTGCCATTGATGCGTGCCAATCTCCACCTGTAATTGGAGTTAGAGAAAAAGCAACAACAGCATTTACACCCATACCAGATGCGCAAGCAAGTGGGCGGTTAGAGAAAAGGCCCATCAAAATGGTCATAATGCCGCCGCCAAGACAGGTAGCAGTAATAGCCGCTGAAATTGGAACTCCTGCAGCAGCAAGAAGAGCTGGGTTTACTGCAATGATATATGCCATTGCAAGGAATGTAGTAATTCCAGCCCTAAACTCTTGAGCGGGATTGCTACCACGCTCAGCTATCTTAAAGAACTTCTCCATTAAGCTCTTCCTTCCTAAAGAGACTTTTCTTTATGCAAGCGCTGCAGCGCTTATCGCAAAATTAAAAAATTATTGAACGCCGCTTGAACCAAATCCGCCAGTACCACGATCAGTCTGATCAAGTTCATCGACCTCAATAAGTTCTACAACAGGAACTTGTTGAATCACAAGCTGTGCAATACGCTCGCCGCGCTCAATATGAATAGTTTCTTTACTATCAAGGTTAATGGCACAGACCTTAAGCTCACCGCGATAATGAGCATCAATAAGACCTGGAGTATTTGCCATAGAAAGACCCTTCTTAAGGGCAAGTCCACTTCTAGGCTGAACAAATCCTGCATAGCCATCAGGAATTGCAATAGCTAGACCAGTAGAAATAAGTTTGCGCTCAAAAGGAGCAAGATCAACATCTTTGGCACTTCTAAGATCTAATCCAGCGTCTCCCGTATAAGCATACGAAGGAAGTTCAACGGTAGGATCAAGGCGTTTAATAGGTAACTGGATGTCAAAATTGCTCATTAATTAAGGCTCCTTAACTCTGCACTAAATTCATCAACATCTTTGAAGTCTCTATAGACAGAAGCAAACCTAATGTATGCAACCTTATCAAGCATAACGAGGTTTTTAAGCACAATGCTTCCAAGGTCTTCAGATTTAATCTCGTATTGACCTTTATCTCTAATCTGAGACTCAATTCCATCAATAAAGTGATCAAGAGAAGCAACAGAGATATCTCTCTTTACTGTTGCAGCTACAAGACCTCTCATAAGCTTCTGCCTATCAAAAGGCTCCTTGTGACCGTCCTTCTTTACAACGGTGATAGGAATCTCTTCTAAGCGCTCATAAGTTGTAAAACGAAACTTACAGGACATGCATTCGCGACGCCTTCTAATAGCATCGTTATTCTCAGATGAACGAGAATCAATAACCTTTGACTCTTCGTGACCGCATTTTGGACAACGCATGGAATCCCCTTTTTTCGTATAAAAGGAAGATACCATTTTACGCAGGTATTGAGTGTTATCAACACAGAATTCCGAGAGAAATTTACATAAATATTTACTATTTAGACACAGATGGGATCTCTAAGGTTTGTCCAACTCTTAAAAGAGAGGTATCAAGATTATTTCTTTCCCTAATCCAATCAACTTGCTGCTCTGTAGACACGCCTTCAATTGGGTTGTTCTCTGCAATTGACCACAGCGTATCACTGCTTTGAACGGTAATTGTTTGTGAAGCACTATCCATTACAGAGGTTGCAAATGAATTAATAGCAGTTGTACGAAGGAAAGAAACTGCAAACATAAAAATAAAAGATGCAGTAACAATGAGACCAGCGATAAAAGCCTCTTTGCTTGTTAATGCCTTTATATAAGAAACTTCCTTACGCTGAGGTACAACAAAGCCCTTCTTTGCTCCACCTTCAATAATCTTAAAAGCAGGCTTATAAGAAGCAAGTGCTGAAGTTCCACTAACCTGATACATCTTTGACTGGTACATACGCCTCATATCATTTCCTTCCGTAATAGTTTTTACGGAACTAGTTATATCTAATACACCGGACAAAAAGTCATGTACGAACGTTTGTACTAATAATATTTAGTACATTTGTTCGTGTCAAGAAGAAAATAGAACATTCGTTTGATTATTTTTTAGAACACGTGTATTATTATGAAAAAGAAAAAGGAGGCTCATATGCCAAAAGGCAAACTTAGCAAGCGTCAAGCAGCAATTTATGACTATATCTGTTCCTACACAGATCAGCATGGCTATCCCCCTTCAGTAAGAGAGATTGGTACTGCCGTTAACCTTGCATCTCCTTCAACAGTCCATATGCACCTCAAAGTTCTTGAGCAGTTCGGACTTATTGATAGAGATCCAAAGAAGCCTCGTACTATGAAGATTGTTCCCCAAGCTTCTAACGCTTCTGATACAGCAAAACTTGCCCCAGTGACTCAAGATGTTGCTAATAATGTCATTAGCCTTCCTCTTGTTGGACGTGTTGCTGCAGGTACGCCCATTCTTGCTGAGCAAAACGTTGAAGAGTCACTATCTCTTCCAACAAGTATTGTTGGAGATTCAAGCTCCTTTATTCTTCGTGTACGCGGTGAATCAATGATTAATGCTGGTATTTTTGACGGAGACTACATTGTTGTCAAAGAACAGCAAGATGCTCATGATGGAGAAATTGTTGTTGCTCTCATTGATGACTCTGCAACAGTTAAAACGTTCTACAAAGAAAATAATCGCATTCGTCTCCAGCCAGAAAATGATTTTATGGAACCAATCTATGTGCAGAATCCTGTTATTTTAGGTAGAGTTACTGCACTTATTAGATCAATTTCATAGTCATAGTATGGGTGTGAAATTAGAAGAATCCAAAGGTAGGGTAACGTTCTTTGATACTATTCGAGGACTCTCGGTAGTTTCAATGATTCTGTTTCATTTTACCTATGATCTGTTTTTCATTTCTCATATCAAACTTACTTGGTTTACTCCATTACTCATGCAAGTCTGGATTCCATCAATTTCGTATCCTTTTATTTTTATTGCTGGTTGCATGTGTGCTTTTTCAAGGAACTCTTTTAAGCGTGCAGGGATATACAGTCTTGTTGCTCTTGCGATATTCACAGCTACCACCTTTGCAAAAGTTGACACACCTATTACTTTTGGTATTTTCTTTTGCATGGCGTCATGTACCCTTGTAGAAGCTCTTATTTCACGCTTTATTGTTATGCCAAAAGGATATGCAGCAGCAATTCTTTTTCTTTTAATTTTTGTTGTTTGCATTCCAATTTCTGCTGGACACATTGGTGTAGGCAACATGATTTTCTCGTTACCTAAAGAGTTGTATCAAACACCGTATTTAGCCTGGGCTGGATTTCCTTCTCCAACTTTTTCATCAGGAGATTACTACCCACTACTCCCCTATTTGTTCTTGTATTTAAGCGGCGCTGCTTTTAACAGACAATTCAAAGAAGGGGGCTATCCTGACTGGATGAAAACGTTTTCCCTTCCCCTTGTAACAGAAATGGGGAAACATTCGCTTCTCATTTATATTTTGCATCAACCAATTTTGCTGCTTATTGCCTTATTCATCAGTCAAAATATCGTCTTCTGATACAACATAAGGCTCTAAAAGTGCCTGCATATAGGTGTCAGCTTTAACTGATAGTAAAAGTCCTTCAGCAACATATTGCTCATGTAAAAGTTGACATCTCTCGTGAACTGACTTAACAAGAGCACCCTTATTGAACGGAATAAGTGCACTAACCACCTTGTCACCAGCGCTAGCTATCTCCTGAATTGTATGGAGAAGACCGTTTATACCTGTTCCTTTCTGAGCAGAAATAAACACAGCATCTGGATAGAGCGCTTTGAGCATTTGAAGTTCTTGCTCAGAGAGAAGATCAACCTTATTTAATACAAGAACCTGATCGCTTTTATCGGCTTCGATATCTTTTAAGATACTACGAACAACTGCGATTTCTTTAGAAAGATTCTTATCTGTTGCATCAGCAACCAACAGCAAAAGATCTGCTTCCTGAGCTTCTACCAAAGTAGATTTAAAAGACTCAATCAGATTTGTTGGAAGCTTTTGAATAAATCCAACGGTATCTGTAAGAACAATTTTTCTACCCTCATCAAGAGATAACGCCCTGGTAGTTGGATCGAGTGTTGCAAAGAGCTCATCTTTTGCATATACATCTGCTCCAGTTAACTGATTCAGAAGCGTAGATTTACCTGCATTGGTATAACCAACAAGTGAAACGCTGAAAGTACCAGAATTCCATCTGGACTTAGACTGAACTTCTCGCCTTTGGCCAAGCTGTTTAAGCTCATTTTTAAGGGTTGAAATGCGTTTTCTTATAAGACGACGATCAACCTCAAGCTGACTCTCACCCTGACCAAAACGACTGCCAATACCACCGCGGGTTTGCTCTCCCACAAGATGACTCCACATACCGCGAAGCCTTGGAAGTACGTACTGGAGCTGCGCAAGCTGTACCTGAAGTCGCCCTTCTTTAGTGCGAGCGTGAATACCAAAGATATCAAGAATAAGCGCTGTACGGTCAATAACTTTAACCGGCTCACCAAGCAGTTTCTCTAAATTAGATTGCTGAGAAGGTGTAAGTTCATCATCAAAAATGACCACGTCAGTATTGGTGTTTCTCACAAGAGAAACAAGCTCTTCTGTTTTACCTTTACCAATAAACGTCTTAGGCACAGGAGCATCAAGTTTCTGCGTAATACGCATAAAGACTTCAGCGCCGTCAGTTTGCGTCAGTCGTTCCAACTCGTCCATTGATTCTTCAAGTGGCCAATCACTTTTACCGCAATCAACGCCTACAAGAATTGCGCGTTCGACTTTTGGAGCAGTTGAAAATGGAACAAATCGACCCATAAACTCCCCATCTAAAACAAGGTAATACGTTAGATTTTGATGCATCCTACTGACATTGTACGTCAGAATACTGCGCAATAATCATTTTAAGTGCATCTTCAGGTGTAAGTTGATCCATATCAAGCCACCTGACTCGACCATCACGTTTAAGCCAAGAAATCTGCCGCTTAGCGTACTGCCTGGTGTGCTGCTTAATAAGCTCGCACGTTTGCTCAAGTGATTGTTCCCCAGCAAAGTACGCAAAGAACTCTTTGTAGCCAATTGCCTGACCAGCCGTACAATGCTCAGATAAACCGGCCTCAATAAGCCTCTGAACCTCTTCAACAAGTCCTTGTTCAAACATAAGATCAACTCGAAAATTGATTCGCTCATACAGTCGCTGACGATCCATCGCAAGACCCCATATCTGAGCGTCAAAGTACGGTGTATGAGCTTTTAGATCCTCATGATGAGTAGCATACGACTTACCCTCTTCTAAGAGCTCTAAAGCCCTCACAACGCGTCGTACGTTATTTGGGTGAATGAGCTCTGCACTTGCTGCATCTTTTGTAGCAAGAAGATCGTGCAAGCCCTCTGCACCTAGCTCTTCTGCAAGCTTTTCATATCGAGTTCGTACTGGAGACTCGATTGATCCAGAAGGAAACTCCATCTGATCAATAATTGAATCAAGGTAGAGACCCGTTCCACCACAAAATACGGGGGTTTTACCAGCATCTATAAGCTTATGAGCTTCTGTGCGAGCTGCCACCTGAAACATCTGAACAGAATATTCTTCCGAGATATCGGCACAATCTACCATCAAAAGAGGAACTTCTCGCTCCTCAATAGGAGTTTTAGCAGTACCGATATTCATGCCACGGTAGACCTGCATTGCATCAACAGAAATGACAGAGGTCTCAAGCTTCTTTGCTACCAGCTCAGATAAGGAGCTTTTGCCCGAAGCAGTAGGACCCACAATACAGATAACCGAGCCATGAGAGCTCATCGTGGATCAGACTCCATGGTTCCACGCAGGTACCAAGTACGCGCCTCATCAATATGAACATCAACAATTTTTCCGATAAGGTCTTCTGACGTGTAGCCTTCTGGCAAATTGAAGTGAACTGTTTGGTTCTTCTCGCTATGCCCCACCATAACGGAATCATCACGTTTAGAAGTTCCCTCAACAAGAACTGCCTGCGTAGTATTCAGATCTACCTGGTTAGCTTCATGTGCCTGCTGAGCAACAAGCTCTGCAAGTCTGTCAAAGCGCTCTTGGATGACCTCATGAGGCGTATTGTCCTCATATTTTGCTGCAGGAGTTCCTGGACGCTTAGAGTAAATAAAGGTGTACGCAGAAGAGTAACCTGCTTCTTTGACCAAAGAAAGCGTTTCCTCAAAGTCTTCCTCGGTCTCTCCTGGGAAGCCAACAATAATATCAGTTGAAAGCGCCAGTCCTGGAATAGTTGCGCGAAGGCGAGAAACTACATCAAGGTACTCTTCTCGCGTATAGCTGCGGTTCATCTTCTTGAGAACGCGCGTAGATCCGCTTTGAACTGCAAGATGAAGATGAGGCATGACAGCTGGTGTTTCCTTCATAGCTGCAATAGTCTCATCAGTAAGGTCTTTTGGATTTGATGAGGTAAAACGAATGCGCTCTACACCCGTCTGACCAACAGCGCGTAAAAGCTCTGCAAAACGAGGCTTGCCATAGAGGTCACGGCCATAGGAGTTAACGTTTTGGCCAAGAAGAGTAATCTCACGAACACCATCCGCAACAAGACGCTCGCATTCACCAATAACAGCCTCAAAGGTTCGACTGCGCTCACGACCACGAACGTAAGGAACAATGCAATACGTGCAGAAATTATTGCAACCGGTCATAATAGGCACCCAAGCGTGATACTGCTGAGCACGGTTACTTGGCAGGTCCGTGGAGAAGCCTTTGCCCTCCTCAGAGATATCTACAGCCACACGGTCATTCTCGCCCCTAAATGCGCTGATGAGAAGTGCTGGCAAACTTGCAAGCGCACTGGTACCAAACACAACGTCAACAGCTGGAACCTTTTCACGGAGCTTCTCGCCATCGCGCTGCGCAATGCAGCCACCAATAGCAACAATACGCTTTCCGGATGGAGGTGTTGGGGCGCTGACCATTGCAGACGCCTGTCCGTAGAGTCGCTGATCAGCGTTCTCACGAACGCTACAGGTCATGAAGATGACAATATCGGCGTCATCGGTATCTGAAACCTCATTACAGCCACAAGCCTCAAGCAGACCAGAAACACGTTCTGTATCGTGCAGGTTCATCTGGCAGCCAAAAGTTTTAATGTGATATGTTTTTCCTACGAGCTCGGAATTTTCAATCATGCTTAAAGTACCTCATCATACTCAGTGGGACTAACAGCTGGTGTCTGCGCCTCAGGAGCAGACAGTGTGTGGACATAAATGGCAATTTTAATTGCAGTTCTACTCTCCCCTGCAATTTCAATATCAGAAAAAGTTGGAGCACAGGTAATATCCAGGCCACAAGGAATCAAAAAACCACGCGCAATAGCAATAGCCTTAATGCCCTGGTTAACTGCGCCTGCTCCAATGCATTGAAGCATTACAGGCTCATTATCTTTAACCAGTCCCGCAATAGCTCCTGCTACAGAAGCTGGTGAAGACTTACTTGAAACTTTAAGCAAACCCATGAGTGCTCCAATTATTGTGCGTTTGTTCTACTCTTGCGACTCAATATCAAAAGTCACAACAATTTTATTTTTACTTACACGAACACGAGGCTCAGCTGTCAAAGAAACATAGTATTTCTCGGACAGCTCAGCAAAACTCTGCTCCATTTTTCGAGAAAAACTGCTGACATCAGCCTTGCTCATCTTGAGACCTCGATGATCTTTCATCAAATCAACTTCGCGAGAAACCCCATCAGTCTCAACAGAATGACTAACTTGTGCATACACACTGCGTAAAGGCTTAATCTGCTCAGCAATAATTCTGTGAGCGGTTCTATCTGACATTGAAAGACCAAGAGTCTCACAAACCTCAGAAAGTTCTGTTGCATCTGATGCAGCCCTAAAGCGCTCAAGAACAGGAACATTTTCAAAACCTTCAACAAACAACAAGTCAGCAATATCAAGAGTCTGAGCAATCCTACGACGCGCAGTTGCTGCAATCTCTGCAGCAGAACCCAGCATTACCTCGCATGAACCTTTGACCTCAAGAGCAAAGTCACAGCACGTACGGATAATATTGTGGGGACCTTTTACGGTTGTCTTAAGTCCATCCTCACCTAAACCACAAACTGGCCAAGTAGATTGATCTACTCGCTCAGAGATTTTTGTGGTATCCACCACAACCTGAATAGCTGAGCCAAGCCCAGGAGCTGAAGACAAAACTTGGGCAGACTCACAGTTTTCTTTGATTGAATAGAGCGCCATACCTCGGCCATGGATTCCCCAGCGGTCCATGTGCATGCTCTCAAGCTTTGAAGTAACACGAGCTTCAAAAATCTTCTCTTGCATATCTTTTGGAATACCTTGGCCATCATCAAGTATGGTGATGGTTCTAAGTGCACCCTCTTTTGACGTTGCAACATAAATGTGACGGGCGCCAGCATCACGAGAATTTCTTAAGAGCTCGATAACAATATCTTCTACAGAACGGATATCGTGCTTGGCCTGTCTACGCTCAGCTTCTGCTACACGTAAACGAACGTACCCCGCGCCGAGAGATTCCTCGACACGGAGTGCGCGCTCGCCTCCCATGGAGGCGACAAAACCTGTTAAGTCAGTAGAAGAGGCTGCCATAGATTATTTAGCTACATCTACAGCACGAGACTCGCGAATAACAACAACACGAACCTGTCCTGGGTATTCCATCTCATCCTCAATTTGCTTAGCAATATCATGAGCAAGAACGGTTGCCTCTGAATCGCTAATCATTTGAGGCTCAACCATTACATGAAGCTCACGGCCAGCCTGCATTGCGTAAGTACGCTCAACGCCCTCATGAGCGTTAGAGATTGCCTCAAGCTTCTCTAGACGCTTAATGTAGTTCTCAGCAGACTCACGACGAGCGCCAGGACGAGCAGCAGAAATTGCATCTGCAGCCATGACCAGCATGTCAAGAACGGTGTTTGGCTCAATATCTGCGTGGTGAGCCTCAATAGCGTGAACAATCTCTGGACGCTCACCATAACGACGAGCAAGATCTGCACCAATTACAGCGTGTGGACCTTCGACTTCGTGATCAATTGCCTTACCAAGGTCGTGGAGAAGACCGGCTCGCTTTGCTGGCGCAGGTTCAAGACCAAGCTCTTCAGCCATAATGCCACAAAGTACTGCAACCTGAACTGAGTGAGCAAGAACATTCTGACCGTAAGAGGTGCGGTAACGGAGCTTACCAAGCGTCTTAACAATCTCTGGATGAAGATCGTGAATACCACAATCAAATGCAGCCTGCTCACCAGCCTCAAGAACACGCTCGTTAACGAGGGCTTCAGCCTTCTTATAAAGCTCCTCAATACGTGCAGGATGAATACGACCATCTGCAATAAGATTCTCAAGAGCAACGCGAGCAGTCTCACGACGAACGGGATCAAAACTGGAAAGAACAACAGTCTCTGGAGTGTCATCAATAACAAGGGAAACACCAGATACTTGCTCAAAAGTACGAATGTTGCGGCCTTCGCGTCCAATAATCCTACCCTTTAAATCATCGGATGGAATATGAACAGAAGTAACGGTAATCTCAGAAGCCTGATCTGCAGCAACACGCTGAATGGCAGTAGAAATAATCTCACGAGCAGTTTTATCTGCCTGTGCACGAACGCGCTGCTCAGACTCACGAAGAATCATTGCCTCATCACGAACGCTTTCTGAACGAACACGAGCTAGAAGCTCATCATGAGCTTCGTCTTTTGTAAGAGCTGCAATGCGCTCAAGCTCTTGAGATTGCTGAGACACAAGAGAGTCCAAATCGTTCTTACGACGATCAAGCTGGCCTTGAAGGCTGGAAAGTTGATGCTCACGCTTCTCTAGTGCGTCAGTACGGTGATCAAGAGACTCTTCACGCTGAAGAATACGATTCTCCATGCTGCGAAGCTCACTCTTGCGCTTCTTCTCGTCTGCCTCTGCTGCCTGCTTAAGCTGAAGAACCTCTTCTTTAGCCTCAAGGACAGCTTCCTTTTTAACTGTTTCTGCCTGGCGAGCTGCTTCAGAAGCAATACGATCTGCATTAGTCTGAGCATCTTTTAACTGCTGCTCTGCAGTTTTAATTTTTGAATTACTAATGTTAGAGAGTACGCCGTATGCAAGACCTACTCCCACAAGAAGGCAAACAATGCCTACCACTGCTAATTCCATACCTACTCCTCAAATGGCGATTACAAAAGTGTTCAGGAGACTTTAGACAAAACAGTATCTAAAGAACCCGCCATGAGCAGGATTCATTGGCTGGTCATGCCACATGCAGAGATAGATCAAGTATATGAGATACCTACTGTATACGTGACGCTGGTTGCCCAGCGGAAATGAGCCTATTCATGGCATGTTTATCGTATAGAGCATTGTGGCTTTTGTCAATAAATAGCAGGTAGGAAAAGTAAAACACACCAATACAACAGACTTATAAGCTAAGCAAATACAATTACTTAGATGTGCCATTTTCATCTAAGATTTTTTTAGCAACTAATGAAGCTATAGAAAATGAATATCCCCTTGTAGCAAGAAACCTTACAAGTTTCTCATAATCATTTTTTCCAGACAGGTGTTTTCTTTGGGCTAGAGAATACGCAACCTCAATTTCATCCACATCAGAAAAATAAGAATCAGGCCACCCAGAAAGCTTCTCAACTTCAATTCCTTTTTTTGAAATCTCGGTTTTAATTTTAAGAGGACCCCATCCTTGCGAAATTTTAGATCGTATATATACATCTGCAAAACGACTGTCATTAACTAAGCCAACTTCAACAGCTCTCTGTACTGCAGCGTCTCTTACATTCTTCTGATAACCATCGAGCATGAGTTTTTTCTGAAGCTCAGCTGTAGAGTAATCCCTTTTTACAATCAAAGTCTCAATGCGAGCCTTAATGCACTGCGTTGAAATCTCTTTTAACTCATACAAAAACTCATTACGAGAAGAAGGCGTAAAAACACCATCTTTCTCTTTGCCCTGAAGAGCACGGGCTACTGTTGGAGGGACAAAGAATTCCTCCGTCCCTCCAACTTCAGTTTCTAAAATTATCTTTGCCTTAGGCTTTGCCTGGCCTAGAACTGCTTGTTTCTTTTGTGGAAGCTCAATTGTCCAAGAAATTTCTGACATTATTCAGCAGAATCTTCCGTTGCAACTGGAGTACCAACTTCAGAATCCTCGTCAAATACAAGGCCACAAGCAACTCGTACTTTATGATCAATCTCTTCCATAAGATCTGGATTGGCAGTAAGGAAAGATTTAGCTGCTTCTCTACCTTGGCCAAGACGCTCGCCCTCATAGGTGAACCAAGCACCAGACTTATTAACAATCTCAAAGTCAACAGCCATATCAAGAATAGAGCCTTCTTTAGAGATGCCCTGGCCGTACATAATGTCAAACTCAGCAACCTTAAAAGGTGGAGCAACCTTATTCTTTACAACCTTAACGCGAACACGATTACCAACGTTTTCTCCGTTGACCTTAATGCTGTCAACGCGGCGAATATCCATACGAACAGTGGAGAAGAATTTAAGAGCCCTACCACCAGAAGTAGTCTCTGGGCTTCCAAACATAACACCAATCTTCTCTCTAAGTTGGTTAATGAAAATACACAGAGTATTAGACTTTGAAAGAGAACCAGCTAATTTACGAAGAGCTTGACTCATAAGACGTGCCTGAAGACCAACGCTAGAATCGCCTATTTCTCCCTCAATCTCTGCACGAGGAACAAGGGCAGCAACAGAGTCTACAACTACAACGTCAATAGCGCCTGAACGAACAAGCATGTCACAAATCTCTAGGGCTTGCTCGCCAGTATCTGGCTGAGAAATAAGAACATCATCAATATCAACACCAATACGAGCTGCATAGCCTGGGTCTAGTGCGTGCTCCGCGTCAATGAAAGCTACGACGCCACCTAATGCCTGGGCTTCTGCAAGAATTTCTAGTGAAAGAGTTGTCTTACCAGAAGACTCTGGACCATAAATCTCTACGATACGGCCGCGAGGAACACCGCCAATACCCAGTGCTGCATCAAGAGCAAGTGAGCCAGTTGGAATAGCTTGAATATCAAAGGCAGGACCACCCTCACCTAAACGCATAATAGCGCCTGCACCAAATTTTTTCTCGATTTCTGCTGTGGTTGAAGAGATAACCTCATCCCTCTCATCACCAGTGGTACGAGCCTTAATCTCTTTTGAAACTGACTTTTTAGCCATGGGCACTCCTTGCTCTTTTTGTTACTAGAATAATATAAGAACAGACGTTCTATGTCAACGTCAAACATATAGTTTATAGAGGTAATTTGTCTGAATTCTTACTTATATTTTTCTGCTTTTGAGCAGCAAATTTCTTCTGAATAATAAAATTTACTGTATAAGTCCTGTAAAGCTTCACAAAAAAAGAAGTCCTAAACAAATTTGTTTAGGACTTTCCAATTAAAAGTAATTTTTAAGCCTTCACAATTGCTTCATGAATTAATTTTAATGCCTGCAAAACAGCAGCTTCTCGTACCTGCTCTCTATTGCCAGAAAAATGCTTACAGACCGTATGGGTAAAGTTATTGCTGTTAATACCAAACCAAACCGTTCCAACTGGTTTACCAGGCTCTTCCCCTGTTGGACCAGCTATTCCTGTAATGGAAACCGCTATATCTGAGCCAATAACCTCTCTAACGCCTGAAGCCATCTGCGCTGCACATGGTTCAGAAACAGCACCAAGAGAAGGTTCTTCAAAGATATCTTTTGAAACACCTAATACCTTCTGCTTAATCTCAATGGTGTAACTCACAACAGAGCCTTTAAGCACGCTTGATGACCCTGAGATGGCGGTAAGTGCACCTGCAACAAGTCCTCCTGTACAAGACTCAGCAGAAGCCACCGTAAGACCAGATACAAGAGCCTCCAAAACAACTTGTTGAGCTCCTGAAATAACTTCAGATGAAAACATACGAATCACAACTTTTCATTGGTCTTGAAGATACATCTGTCTTATATAAGTATGGCGCCCCAAAAAGACACCATCTTGTTAAACCTCAGCAATGTATTGCCAAGACTTTACAAAATAATCAATTCCTGACCAGGCAGTAAGAACTACCGCAACCCACATACATGTATTAAAGATAGAGAACAAAACAAAAACATCCTGAATCATTCCACCGGGAATACTAGGCAAGAAAAGCAGACCACAGATAGCAACCATAGTTGTTGCAGTTTTCCACTTTCCCATGTTAGATGCCGCAATAACAACACCCTTTGAAGCAACAACCATTCTAAGACCCGATACCAAAAACTCTCTTGCAACAATCACTAAGAGCACCCAGGGAGAAACCATGTGCCATTCGAGAAGTACAAAAAGCGCTACAACAACAGCAAGTTTATCGGCAATTGGATCTAAAAACTTACCAAAGGTAGTGACTTCATTTCTACTACGCGCAAGGTAACCATCAAGCTTATCGGTCAAAGAAATGACAACATAGGCGATAAAGACAAGAAAAGCTCCAAGTTTAAAACCAGGTGTTGCCAGAGAATCCTCCAGAGATACGCCTAAATGCTGTGCAAGGAGAAGCCAAAAAGGTACCAGAACTACTCGAGCACAGGTAACAATATTTGCAGGTGTCCAAATTGTCTTTGATGACATGACGTATCCCCAACTAAACGGTTTTCTCGCCAGATTGTTTGTCTATAGTATCTACAATCTCGCCAATCATTTCATAGCAGAACGAATCTACCAGATCACATAGAACAATATCTCCAACTGCTGCCTCTCCCTCTGCAATGTGAACAGCCCCATCGCAGTCTGGAGCCTGGAACCAAGTATGACCGATAAGTTCAGTGCCCTCGTCGGATTCTTCAATTCCGTCAATAATGACCTCGCAGCGCTCACCAACGTGACGGGCAGTTGCTGCAAAGCCAAGCTGCTCTACAAGGTCAAGCAGGCGCTGCGTGCGCTCAATCTTTACCTCATCTGGGATCTGATCAGACATCTTTGCGCCCAGAGTTCCCTCTTCTGGCGAATAGGTAAAGACAGATGTGTAATCAAACTCCTGCTCCTGAATAAAGTCATAGAGCTCGTCTGATTCTTCGTCTGTCTCACCCGGAAAACCGCACATTCCGGTGGTACGAAGAACCATACCAGGAATCTCAGTTCTTAAGCGATCAAAAAGCTCACGAAGTTCTTGCGTAGAACCGGAGCGACCCATACGCTTAAGAATGCGCTCGTTACAGTGCTGAATTGGAATATCAATGTAAGGTAGAACCTCAGGTGTATCACGAATTGTGCTAATGAGCTCATCGGTCATACCTTCTGGTTGCAGATACAAAACGCGAATCCAGCCCTTATAGGGGCGGACTACCTCAGCCACCTGCTGCATAAGCTTGGCAAGCGTTGGAGTCTGACCGTCTTCTGTGTCAGGCATATCCGAGCCCCAGATACCAGTATCCTGACCAATCAGAATGACCTCACGGACACCACCATCCATCAGCTCTTTTACTTCTTGAAGAATCTCTTCAGCAGGTCTTGAGTGATAGTGACCGCGAATGTACGGGATAGCACAGAATGCACAGAACCTGTCACAGCCCTCAGATATCTTTACAAATGCACTGGCACCATCAATGGTACGTAGCATTCCGTGAGCAGCAACAATAGACTGCGTCGGTTCAGGGATATTCAAAACGTCCGCAACAACGCTGACAATACCGTCCTCTTGATCTGCAGGAACAAAGGCAGCAACTTCAGGAAGCTGCTCATTGAGCTCAGCACCATATCTAGAAGGTACGCAGCCGCACATAATAATAGGCAGCTGACGAACACCTTCAGAAGCACCTTCTGCAATCTCGAGCGTAGTCTCAATGGACTCTTCAGTTGCAGAAGCTAAGAACGAACACGTGTTGATAATTGCAACATCTGCTAAATCTGGATTCGCAACTTCACCAAAACCAGAGGCCAAGAGACGCGCGCGCATGCGATCTGTATCAACTTCGTTTTTAGCACATCCTAACGTGATGTATAGGACGTTGTAGCCCCTATCGATAATTGTTGAACTGGAGGGGCTGGCCATAGTCTTTCTCCTTAAGGCTTGCAATCACAGACTGAAGAACATCGCGAGAAGCACTAGAAACACGCAGCTTATCGCCCTCAACGGTTGCTTTAGCCTTAACTTTCATATCACGAATATCTTTAGCGATCTTCTTGGCAGTCTCTTGGTCAATACCAGAAACAATGGAACCAATCTGACGCACAGTAGAACCTGCTGCAGGAATTAGATCTCCCCAACGAATAGCCGTAAGGTCAATTCCACGCTTTACCAGCTTGGAGCCAAGAACATCTCGTACCTGAGAAGCTACAAAGTCTGCAGGAGCATCAATAGTGAATTTACCCTCTTTCTTAGAGAGCTCAAGGGTTGCACCAGAATCTTTAAGATCGTAGCGCTGTGTAAGCTCACGGGCTGCCTGCTGAAACGCATTATCAACTTCCATCATGTCCACTTCAGACACAACGTCAAAACTTGATTCTTTAGCCATTTCCCCTCCGTATTACCTAGGCGAGAAAAACTTCTTGCCTATGGCGTTTAGTTGCTTGTATTACTGTTGGAATTCTGATTATTAGTTGTGCCAGAAGTTCCACTGGTAGTACTTGTTGACGTACCGTTTGTTTGGGCTCCAGAAGCGTTAGTTCCATTAGCATCAGCAGACTTAGTACCCTGAATGGTCAAGGTACCAATACCTGAAGCATTTGCATCAAATGGTTTAGCAGTGCCGTTAACGGTAACAGAAACAGCACCAGGAGTACCCGCAAGAACGCTCATGGAATCCGTAACGGTATACGTCTGAGACCATGGACCAGTAATTGCATCAGCCTCAACACTCTTACCGTCAACAGTAATCTCAACCCAGCTGGTCTGACCATCTGCAACAGTAACCACAACGGTAGTCTGTTTAGGAGTCTCTTCTTTTTTAGGCTCAGATGTAGTGGTGCTCTTAGACGTATCAGTAGAATCCTTCTTAGAGGTGTCCGTATTGCTATTTGTGGTAGTGGAATTCTTAGAAGAATCATTTGTTGAATTATTAACGCTTACCGTCTTTGTAGTAGTAGGCGTAGTTCGAGCTGTCATGCAAGACCGAACGCTATACAACAAAACAGCAGTGATAATAATTACAACAAGAGCAAACACAGTTGCAATAGTGCGACCTGTATCAGAGAAATAGTTCTGAAGCGCACCCATAACGCCTGATCTCTGAGGAGCACGACGCTGCTGATTACCTGCGCTAGAAGACTGACGACGGCGAACGTTAGGCCTGTCAACCTGTGCAATATTTCTAGAACCACGACGACCAGAGATAGTTGAAGCACGCTCATAAGGAGCAGTTACATTGTCATAGCGAAGGTCATCAGTGTAATCACTTGGAGCAACGGTTCTTCTAGTTACATCGTCTTTATAAGCTGGCATACTTACGCCAGCAATACCAACACGTCTACGTTGAACGCCACCACGCGTACGACTTGCCATAGTCTTCTGACGAGAAGCTTCTTCAATACCTGCATTGTAAGCATGACCGGTGGCATAGCGAGAATACGAGTAGCCACCAGCATCCTCTTCAGATGCCTGAGCACCCAGAGGTACACCCGTTTGCCTAGAGCGAACACCAGACGTAGTTGCAAATGCGCCCATATCGCCAGCTGGTCCTCCCGATGTAGGGAGAAGACCGTGGTATTGTACGTATGCCTTTGGCCTACTGCCAGACTCATTTATAACGTCATATCCAGCAATTCCACGGCCAGACTGAGTATCACGGGTGCGACGACGCAACTCATGAGAATAGGTGCCGTTTTCAAACTCGTAGCTCTCTTCTTGAAACAAGTCTACAATCTCACGCGGATTTAATCCCAAATAACGAGCATACGAAGAAAGCATGCCTTGAGCATAGCCACTCTGAGGCATATTTTTGAAATCGCCTTCCTCAAAAGCAATGAGTGCCTGCTCCTTGAGACGAAGAATCTTTGATGCTTGAGTAATAGAAAGTCCGAGTTGACGTCGACGTTCTACGAGCATCTCACTAAAACGAGGGCGTGGCATGCTTACTCTACCTCCCTATAGGCAGCGTCTTGAACTTTAAGCTCTTCAAGAGCATCTTTATCGATGAGAACTTCTCGAGGTTTTGATCCGTTGGCTGGACCAACAACACCTTTTGCCTCGAGCATATCCATAATTCTACCAGCACGAGCATACCCAACAGAGAGCGCTCTTTGCAAACTAGATGTAGAACCTAGCTGAGAATCCACAATTATTCGAGCAGCTTCCCAAATAAGAGGATCATCTGCTTGCGTCATACCGCCAACTCCCCCAACGCCATCAGCTTGTGTTGGAGTTGCAACAGTCAAAATATTGTCGTGATATTCAGCAGTACGCTGGGTACGAATGTACTTGACAGTCTCCTCGATTTCCTCGTCAGAGACCCAACAACCCTGTGCACGATTAGGCTTCTTACCACGAAGCTTAACCAACATGTCGCCCTTACCCAGAAGCTGCTCAGCACCCTTTTGGTCCAAAATAATGCGAGAGTTCAAAGAGTTGTCAACTGAAAGTGCAACACGGTTATCAATGTTTGCACGAATCAGACCAGTTACAACGTCTGCAGAAGGACGTTGAGTTGCTACGATAAGGTGAATACCTGCTGCACGACCAAGCTGAGCAATACGAACAATGGAAGACTCAACGTCTTTACCAGCAACCATCATAAGGTCTGCAAGCTCGTCGATGACAATGACAAAGTATGGCATGTGCTTTGGAGGATTCTCCATATCAGCGTACTTATCACCATCAACATTTCTGTTGTAAGTCTTAATATCACGTACTTTATAGTGCTCAAACACCTTTAAGCGTCGCTCCATCTCGGTAACACCCCACTGAAGCGCACTTGCCGCCTGCCTTGGCTCGGTAACAACAGGAACATACAGGTGTGGAAGACCAGCATAACCCGTAAACTCAACACGCTTTGGGTCAACCATAATAAGACGAACCTGCTCTGGAGTTGCGCGCATGAGCATAGACATAACAATGGCGTTGAGCAAGACAGACTTACCAGAACCAGTGGTACCTGCTACCAGCAAATGAGGAAGGCTGGCAAGGTCAACAACAATTGGTTTGCCCTCAGAATCACGACCAAAGGCACACTCAAGAGGGCCGCCCTTTGCAAACGGGAGAACGTCAGCTAAATTAACTGCCTGGGCTTTCTCGTTAGGAATCTCAATACCAACCAGAGAAGTTCCAGGAATTGGCGCAAAAATACGAACAGATTTTGCAGCAAGCGAAAGCGCAATGTCGTCCTCAAGATTAGTAATTTTGTTGACGCGTTCACCTTCGCCCATCGAAATCTTAAACGTAGTAACAGAAGGTCCCGCAGTCCAACCAACCACCTGGCTCGAAAGACCAAACTCTTCAAGCGTGGCCTGGAGTCTCTGAGCAGTAGCTTCAAGCTCATCATCGCTTACGGCAGAAGTTGCCGAGTTTTTATTTGACTTCAGAATAGTAAACGGCGGCAACTCATACGACTCGTCATCGTCGCCGGGTCTTTTAAGCTGATTAGGTGTAGCGAGAAAATCAGGCGTTGTTTTAGATTTGCTCTTAGGTTTAGCCTGCTTTGTTGTAGGAGCAGGTTCTGCTACTGTAGCATCGTCTTTCTCGACAACTGCATCATCTATCTGGTCCTTCTTCTTAGAACGCAGTTTATTCTTTGCCTTATCAAGCAGTGTAGTAGGAGCATCACCTGCATCCTCTTGTGCCTCTTGTTCCTCGTAAAGACGAGCGTCACGCTTAATGACAGAAGTCTTACGATTGCCAAGATAGGTGGTCTCCCCTTCACCAGTCTCGTCAAAGAGAGAAGACTGGTTGTTGGCACCGCGCCTACCCTGTTTTTTTGCTGGCTGAGGTGCGTTTGCGGCGTAGAGCGCCTCCTCTTTTGCAAGTGCACGCTCTTCTTTACGGTAGCGATGATTCTCGCGAACCTCATCTAAGCGGAAACCTACGCGCTCAACCATATCGGAAATAGAAAAACCGCAAATAACAACACCAGCAATGATAAAACCCACTAAAAGGACATTGCCCACAATGCGGCCAACAAAGCGCAACAAAACCCAAGCAATACCGCCGCCCACATAACCACCAGCAGCCTCCAAGACTTTTGTGCCCAGAAGCATATCTGGAGCAGCCTCAGCACCCGGGAAGTTAAGTGAGATTAAAGCAAGGGCAGCAAGAACATCCAGCGTTAGACCAATAGCAATACGCGTAGAGATTCCCTGATCATCACGCATAAAAAAGGTCATAGCAAAGACAAAAACTGCAATGGGAAAAAGCAAGGCACCCGTACCAAAGCAAAGTTTGAGTCCATGACCCATTGCGCTGGTAATAACAGCATTAGAGGGGACGATAATGGACAAAAACATGGCAATAGCAATCACTGCAAGAACAACACCAATGATGTCGTTCTGCAGCGGACTTAAGCCTACTGCTTGGGCAGAAGCGACATTTCTAGAATTTCTTTTTGCTGCGTTTGAAGTGCGTTTAGAGGGCATTGGGCTTATACCTCCATAATGACCGGAATAACCATTGGTCGAGTACGAGTTTTGCTCCAAAGGAAGTTAGAAAGAGCGTTGCGAACACTCTTCCTCATTGCTTCAATGTTTGCACCTTCGGACTTAGAGGCTTTCTCGATTGAATTTCTCACAAGACTCTGTGCGTCGTTCATGAGCTCATCATCATCAGCAAATGAAACACCACGACCAGAAATCTCAACAACGCCTGGTTTAAGATTACGACCAACAAGGGTTACCACAGCTGTAACAATACCGTCCTGGGAAAGACGCTGACGATCACGAAGAACAACAGGGTTAGCATCAGTGACAGACAGGCCGTCAACGTACACCACGCCAGACTCAACCGTCTTACCACGCGTAACCTTACCATTTCTCATCTCAAGTGTGTCACCGTTATCCAGAATGAAAATACGGTTAGCAGGAACGCCCATCTGCTGAGCAAGTTCTGCATGAGCACGTAGATGAACAGCTTCACCGTGGACTGGCATGAAGTTCTTTGGACGAGCCATACCAAGCATCAGCTTGAGTTCTTCCTGACTTCCATGACCAGAAACGTGAACAAGTGCCTTTGACTTGTCGTAAATCTCGCAACCAATCTTAGAGAGCGCGTTAATAATAGACTGAACGCTCTTCTCGTTACCTGGTACAGGAGTTGCAGAGATAATTACGGTGTCTTGAGGACGGATGGAAAGCGATTTATGTTCTCCGTTTGCCATACGCGCCAAAGCGCTCAGAGGCTCTCCCTGAGAACCGGTGCACAAAACAACAATGCGATCATCTGCAAGTTTATCGACATCGTAAGCATCAATGATGTCTTTATCAGCAATATTAAGATAGCCAAGCTCACGCGCAATCTTTGTATTGGTAATCATAGAGCGACCAGTAACAACAACCTTACGCTTTACCGCAACAGAAGCATCGCACACCTGCTGAAGGCGGTGAATGTGGCTTGAGAACGACGCAACAAAGACACGACCAGTTGCATTCTTAATGATGTGACGAAGTGCCGCACCAACAGAAGCCTCAGATGGAGTCATACCTGGGCGGTTGGCGTTAGTAGAGTCGGACAGCAGCAGGTCAAGCCCCTCAGAGGCAAACTTAGTAATAGCAGCGTAATTTGGACGCACACCATCAATAGGAGTCTGATCAAGCTTAAAGTCACCAGAATGAATAAGTGTTCCCGCAGGAGTCTTCATGTGAATGCCAAAAGCAGCAGGAATAGAGTGGGTCATCGAGAAGAACGTGATGTCAAAGGCGCCAAGCTGTACCTTAGAGCCATCAGTAACCTCACGAAGCTTAGTGCCCACAATCTTGTGCTCAGCAAGCTTACCCTCAATAAAGCCAAGCGAGAGCTTGCTGGAATAGATTGGCACCTTACGAGTAAGATCCATAAGCAGGTACGGAAGAGCACCAATGTGATCCTCATGACCGTGAGTAATCAAAATACCGCGAAGCTTATCTTCATTTTCTAGTACATAGGTGTAGTCTGGCAAAACAAGGTCAATACCAGGCTGTTCGTCATCTGGGAACATCAAACCAGCATCAACAAGCACCATATCATTACCGTACTCAAAAACGGTCATGTTCTTGCCAATGCCATCAAGTCCGCCCATAGGAATGACTTTAAGAGCTGGGTCTTTCTTAGGCATTAAAACGCTTTCCTTTCAAAAAAACTTTCTATAACAGACGCTACCCAAAGGGCCGTCTACAAGACTTTTTGCAAAATCTACATGTTGTTTAATTATATAAAAAATCAGCACGTATTACGCTATATATTCTCAAAGAATCAAAATCTCAACAGAATAACAAGAGAGCTCCGACATGCATCGAAGCTCTCTTTACAATCTCATGTATATAAGATCCCGCGTGGCGAGAAACCCTTTAAGTCCGAGCGTACCTTATGCGTCGTGATGACGGCGTGGCTGTCTGCGCTCAGAGCTGCCAGTATCGTTCTGACGGCGTGAGCGGTGCTCCTCACGGTCCTTCTTTGGAGCACCCTGCGGTGCCTCTGGCTTATCAAGACGGTCAAGAGAAATCTTGCCCTTCTCGTCTACCTCAAGGACCTTAACCTTAACCTCGTCTCCAATAGCCAGAACATCCTCGATCTTCTCGACACGTCCTTGTGCTACGCGAGAAATATGAAGCAGGCCATCTTTACCAGGAAGAAGCTCAACAAAGGCACCGAATGGCTGAAGACCAACAACGCGACCGGTGTACTCCTCGCCTACCTCTGGAACCTTGACGATAGCCTTGATGCGCTCTGCGGCAGCCTCAGCAGCACCGTTAGTGCCAGCGATAAAGACAGTGCCATCCTCCTGAATATCAACAGTTGCGCCTGTATCCTCCTGGATGCCACGAATAACTTTGCCACCAGAACCGATGACGTCACGAATCTTATCGATTGGAATAGAAAGCGAGATAATTTGAGGAGCGGTCTCCTTGGTCTCCGTACGAGGTGCAGGAATCTGCTCAAGCATCTTGTTCAGAATGAACATACGGCCCTCGTGAGCTTGCATCAATGCGTTACGTAAAATCTCAGGAGTAAGGCCAGTTGCCTTATTATCCATCTGCATTGCAGTAATACCCTTGGTAGTACCACAGACCTTAAAGTCCATGTCACCGAGGAAGTCTTCAAGACCCTGAATGTCGGTAAGAACAACAGTCTTGCCGTTCTCCTGAATAAGACCCATTGCAACACCAGAAACAGGACGCTTTAGAGGAACACCTGCATCCATAAGGGAAAGCGTAGAGCCACAGGTAGAAGCCATGGAAGAAGAACCATTGGACTCCATTACCTCAGAGACAACGCGGATGGTATATGGGAACTCTTCCTCGGAAGGAATGACAGGAAGAAGTGCGCGCTCTGCAAGAGCACCGTGACCAATCTCACGACGCTTTGGGCTGCCCATACGGCCAGTCTCACCGGTGCAGAATGGTGGAAAATTGTAGTGGTGAATGTAGCGCTTACCATCCATTGGCTCAATGGTATCAAGACGCTGCCACTCATTGAGCATGCCAAGCGTACAGATGGAAAGAACCTGAGTCTGCCCACGCTGGAAAAGACCAGAACCGTGAACAAGTGGCAGATAATCAGGCTTAACCATAATTGGACGAATCTCATTAGCCACACGACCGTCAACGCGCTCGCCAGTCTCAACAACCATAACGCGCATTGCGTGTTTCTCAAGAGCCTTGAGCTCAACTGCAATAGCGCGGCTCCAAAGCTCCTGCTCCTCCTCGGTAAACTGAGCCTTGATCTCATCCATCAAGTCAGCAACCTTCTGCATACGGGATTGCTTGTCAGCATCCTTAAGAGCAGCGCTCATCTGATCGTAGTAAGCAAAGATACGGTCGTGAACCTCAGCGATTGGCTCGTCAAGAATATACTCACGCTTAACAATTGGGCCGTTAACCTCTTCCCACTTAGCAATAAACTTCTTCTGCTCCTCGCAGAAAGCTGCAATTGCCTCCTGGCCAAATGCCATAGCAGAAAGCATATCCTCTTCGGAAATCTCATCTGCGCCAGCCTCAAGCATAGAAATGAAAGTGGAAGAACCGCCAAGCTCGAGGTCAAGATCAGAGTGATCACGTTCTTCATAGGTTGGGTTAACCAGGAACTCACCGGTATCAGCGTTTCGACCAATACGAACACAAGCAAGTGGACCCTCAAATGGAACGCCACCGACAGCTAGAGCAGCAGATGCGCCCATGACAGAGATGGTGTCAACAGCATTCACCTGATCAGCAACAAGAGAGGTTGCGACAATTTGAACCTCATTGCGGAAGCCTTCTGGGAAAGAAGGACGCAGAGGACGGTCAATCATACGAGCAGTAAGCGTTGCTTTCTCGGATGGACGAGCCTCACGCTTGAGGTATCCACCAGGGACACGGCCAACTGCATACATTTTCTCAATAAAATCAACAGTCAGTGGGAAGAAGTCATAATCCTTACGCTCCTTGGAAACCACTGCAGTGAGAAGTACGGTGGAATCACCACATTTAACGATACAGGCACCTGTTGCCTGCTTTGCGAGCTCACCAGCCTCAAGGGTGTAGTGCTTACCATAGAGGTCAAATTCGTGAGTTACTTTAGTCATTTCTTTCCTCTTCTATCTCCGTTTGCCCCATTGCAAACGGGCCTCAAACATAAAGGGCGCCAGACGGCGCCCTAAAAAGCCAACTTACTGGATGTTATCGCGGATACCCAAAGAAGCAATAAGAGTACGATACTCTTCAATGTCGTTTGCCTTGATATAAGACAGAAGACGACGACGCTTACCAACGAGCATTAAAAGACCACGACGAGTGTGGAAGTCCTTCTGGTGGGACTTCATGTGATCGGTGAGCTGACGAATACGCTCGGTAAGAAGAGCAACCTGAACCTGTGCGGAACCAGAGTCCTTCTCGTCTTTGCCGTACTGCTTGATGAGCTCAGCCTTACGATCCTTAGTTACTGCCATAATAAACCGCCTTTCGCGTTGAATACTCCTTGTACTGAGAAGGCAGCCGGCAGTGACTAGCCCCTAAGAACAAGGAAATAACCTACAAAAGGATACCAGTTACTGTTGAACTTTGCTAGCAAAAATCCACTTAAACTAGATACTGAGTAAAAATTCAAATGCTTTAAGACGCACTTCAAGGTGCGTAGCCGCCCAAACATGCGCGCTTGTGAGCAAAAAAAGCGCAGTTTCTGAAGCAATTTCTGCAACAACCAGCTGGTCAAAGGTAAGTTTTAGAAGTGACGACAACCACGAGAGTTCAAGCGGAGTCACCTCAATGGCTCCCTCAATCTCATGCGCACAACTTCCACATAAAGCACCACCGGCAGCTGGCGAGAAGTACGTCAAAGCCTCATCTCCACAGGCAATGCACGATTCCAGCTCTGGGCGCCAGCCTTCGTGTGCTAAAACCTTAAACACATAGGCGGCAACTACAAGATCTAAGTGTTTCTCGTCATCCACTTCTTCGCAGGCTTTAAGCGCACGTGAAAGCAGCGAGAAAAGAAACGCGTCCTCGACGCCGTCAATACACGAAAATCGCGCCACTTCGCAGATAGCAGATGCAGCAGCTACTTTAGAAAGATCTCCGCGAAGCGTTGCGTGCGGTTCAAGCAAGGTTGCCTCAGACAAGATATCAAGTGAGCGTCCCTCTGCCAGCAGCACGTCTAGTTCACAGAAGAGTTCAACGCGAGCAGCAAAACGACCTCCCGGCTTTCGGGCGCCCTTTGCAACAGCTCGGCGTTCTTCTCCCGAATCGGAGAGCATGGTCAAGATGAGGTCTTGCTCGGCGAGCTTTGTTCTATCAAGCACAATTGCTTTAAGACGAGTAGTCTTTCTACCAGGCACAACTAGTCCTCAGTCGAGTAACCCAAACGCTTAATCTCATTGGCATCACGTCTCCAAAGAGGCTGAACCCGTACCTGAAGATCAAGGTAAACTTTGCGACCAAACAGTTTCTCTAGGTCTTTTCTTGCCTCAACGCCAACACGCTTAATCATGGAGCCGCCCTGACCAACTACGATGCCCTTTTGTCCTTCTCGCTCAACCAAAATAGTGGCAGAGATGGATAAATGACCGTCCGTTGCAATTTCATACGAATCGCAAACAACAGCAACGGAATGTGGAACTTCCTGACGGAGGTTCAACAAAAGCTTCTCGCGGACAAACTCCGCTACCAGGTCTTCTGGCAATGCGTCAGTCTCCATGTCTTCTGGGAACCACATAGGACCCTCAGGAAGGTGCTCGGAAACAAGCGCAATAAACGCTTGTACATTAAAGTCTTCTAGTGCGGAAACAACAAGCACGTCATCAAAGTGTACAAGAGCCTGTGCGGCCTCAAGCTGCTCCGCTACCTGCTCTGGAGTTGCAATGTCTGCCTTGGTAATAATCAACAACTTAAAGACAGCGTGCGCCTGCTCAACATGATTAGCAACCCATTCATCACCACGACCAACAGGCTTGGTGGCATCAATCAAAAAAGCAATCACATCGGCGTCATTAAGTTCTCCAAGTGCAGCCTTATTGAGTTCTTTGCCAAGAGCATCTTTAGGCTTGTGCAGACCCGGAGTATCTACAATGACCAGCTGGGAGTTTTCTCCATTTACAACTGCTCTAAAGCGACGACGCGTAGTCTGGGCAACAGGGCTTGCAATAGCCACTTTCTGGCCCATACAAGCATTTAAAAGAGTAGATTTTCCAACGCTTGGACGACCAACTAAAGCAACAAAACCGCTCCTAAAAGGAGTGGTCTCAGATGATGTATTCTTAGAAACTGAATTGGCGGTCATATGTCCTCCAACTTACCAATGAAAAACCGCACGCGAGAAAATCAAAAGCCCTATGAGAGCTGCAGTAATGCTAATACAGCACGAAGCAGCTGCTGCAATATCTTTTGCCTTACCAGCCATAGGATGAAACTCTGGAGAGACTAGGTCTACCACTGTTTCTATTGCTGTATTGATGAGCTCTGTGGTTAAAACTGCACCAATGCAAGCAAGAACAAAGGCCCAACTCATGGCATCTAAGCCAACATACAATCCTGTAAGCACAGTCAATACAGCGACAACTAACATACGACGCAAGTTTGCCTCTTGAGCAAACGCCTGACGAGCACCTTGCAGCGCAAAAAGAAGTCCGCGCTTAAAACTTGGATGTCTACCCTTAGATCCCGGAATCATTACTCGTCAATCCCCTCACGGTGGCGAGTCAAAACAACTGGCTCAATGGTCTTATCTGTTAACAGCAGAGCAACAAGGGCATCTTCACGAGCCTCCATAACCTCTGCCTCATCATCTGCAACATGATCATATCCAAGCAGGTGAAGCATGGCATGAACAAGCATCAGCCTAAACTCATCTGCCTCCGTAGTGCCATATTCTTTTGCCTGTCGCGCAATAAATTGAGGGGCAAGAATAATATCGCCGAGCTCACACATCTCGCCCGGAGCCAAATCAGGATCATCAGGACGCTCTACCTCAAGTGAAATAACGTCAGTGGGCGCATTTTTTTCTCGCCATTCAAGGTTTACCTGTTGAATCTCTTCATCACTGACAATAGAAATAGAGACCGCGCAAGGGCGTTTAACACCCTCTTCAGAGAGTACTAAATTGCAATCGGCTTCAATTTCTTCTACAGAAATTGGTGACTCGACGCCATTTTTGATCACAATGTCGTACTCGTTAACCACATTACTCCCCTAGCTGTTTCTTCTCATACGCAGTGTATGCATCAACTATCTTACCAACCAAAGTGTGGCGAACAATATCATTTCTGTCTAAATCAACAAAAGCAACGTCTTCGAGGTTGCTCAGCACCTGTCGAGCAACATCCAGGCCACTTCTTCCCACAAGATCTCGCTGCGTTGCATCGCCCGTAATAACAAACTTTGACGAGAAACCCAAGCGAGTCAAAAACATTTTCATCTGCTCGGGCGTAGTATTTTGCGCTTCATCCAAAATAACAAACGCATCATTCATGGTGCGACCACGCATGAATGCAAGCGGAGCAATCTCAACAATCCCCCGCTCAATAAGGTTATTTGCATACTCCATAGAAGTCATATCAAAGAGGGCATCATAGAGCGGTCTAATATAGGGGTCTAACTTCTCTTGAAGTGTGCCCGGAAGAAAACCAAGTGACTCTCCAGCTTCAACAACAGGTCTTACCAGCACAATTCTGCTGATTTGTTGTGAAGTCAAAGCGGCGAGTGCCATAGCAACAGCCAAATACGTTTTACCAGTACCGGCGGGACCAGTACCAAATGTTATGGAGTTATTTGCTATTGCCTTGGTATAAGCAATCTGACCTTGCGTTTTAGATTGAATTGCTTTGCCCTTATGTGTAACAAACAGCGTACGTGTTCCCGCTTGCTTTAAGTTGGTATTTCTTTTTGTGTTGTCGAGAAGAAACTTTACGTCTTCAAGTGTAGGCCTTGAGCCTGATTCGACCATTTGAATCAGGTGAGAAAAAATAAGCGTTAATTGTTCTATTTCTTGAGAAGTTCCAGACAGAAAAATAGCTTTGCCTCTAACTGAAATAAGAGCCGCACATGATGCTTCAATTTCTCTGAGCAAACTATCAGCTGGACCCGTAAGGTATAAAGGATCCACTGAATCAGGAATGGTTAAGCGAATCTGTGTTGGCTCCATGTTCCCCCAATTTATAAACGAGTAGCTTTTAGTGTTCCATTAGGTAAAACTTCATCAAAGCGCATAGCAACTAACTCATCAAGTTCAATGGTAGGGTCAACCTGAACGTCAAAAAGACCTCCAGAAATTCCTTTACCTGGATACTGTACCACCACATTATCGCAGGTACCAATAAGCTTCTTGGCAGCATCAAAACGCATTTTATTACCCAAGTCACGCATTTTCTTTGCACGCTCGGCCATCACCTTTGGATCAACCTGATTTGGAGCAGTAGCTGCAGGCGTTCCAGGACGTTTGGAATATCTAAATACATGCATTTTTGAAAAGCCCATCTGACGACAAAACTCATATGACTCTTCAAATTCTTTATCGGTTTCTCCTGGAAAACCAACAATGAGGTCTGTTCCTAATGCGATGGTTGACAGCTCTGAACGCGCTTCCTCAACAGCCTTGCGATAGAGCTCTGTCCTATACACCCTGCCCATACGAGCAAGCGTTGCATCACATCCAGACTGAAGACAAATGTGTAAGAATGGTGCAACTCTTCCGTTGGATGCAGCGATTACCTTCACTAGGCGAGCATTTACATCAGGTGGCTCAAGAGAAGAAAGTCTTAGGCGTCCAACATCAGTTTTTTCAAGCACATACTCGAGAAGATCTGGGAGCCTGAAGATTTTCTCACCCTCATCTTCAAGTTGAACTTTATAACTACCAAGATTGATTCCTGTAAGAACAACCTCCTGAGCACCTCTGCTCATAGCGTCTTTTACCTGTGAAACAACTTCACGAGGATCAAGAGACTTTCCTGCACCACGTGCTTTCCACACAATACAGAAGGTGCATCGATTATCACAGCCATCCTGAATTTTGATACCAGGACGCGTGCGACCAGTAGGTGTTGGTTTTGAAATAACAAGACCATCATCACTTACTGATTCAGGAGCAAAACCAAGCTCTTCAAGAACTCTATCTGCAACTTTGTCCTTCTCGGCTTCTACAACAACATTTGGGGCAAGAGAGGCAAGCTCTTCAGCAAAAAGGCTTGCAACACAACCAGTTGCCACCACAAGAGGAGCCCCGGGCATAAGCGCTGCTTTACGCACAGCTTTTCTCGTCTTAGCTTCTGCTTCGGCAGTAACTGCACAGGTATTAATAACAATTGCCTGTGCTTCATCTTCTTCAACAATATGGCAACCCATACGAAGCAAAGACTCTGCCATTAAATCAAGCTCAACTCGATTAACCCTGCATCCAAGATTTATAAGCGCAATACCATGAGCCATTAGCGCCTCTTCTTGGAAGCCTTTTTGGCATTCTTGTCTTTATCAGCTGTAAAATCTTTTGCTGAAGATTGATTACCGTGCTGATTATCTTGAGTTTCTTGAGCCGAATTTTGTTTGCGCTCATTAATAAGAGCGGTGAGCATCTCTAATTGATCTGTGGTTAAACCAGTTGAAGTCTCAATGTGAACTAAAACGTAAAGGTTTCCACGAGCCTTAGAATGCAAACGAGGCATACCCTTACCAGCTACACTCAGCTGCTGACCATACTTACAACCTGCAGGGATAGAAAGTTCAATAGATTCATCTTTGATAATGCCGTCAATAGTAACGGTAGTACCAACAATTGCCTCAAGAGAATCTACGCTGACTGAAGTAAAAAGGTCATCGCCTCTGCGCTCGAAGTCTTTATGTTGAGCAACTTCAATGGTTACGATAAGGTCGCCAGAGGTTTCGCCTCTAACACCTGCTTCGCCTTTACCAGTAATAGAAATTGATTGACCTGAATGAACACCTGCGGGAATTTCAACAGAAACACGCTCATGATCAGGAGTTCTTCCCTGACCTCCACAGGTCTCACAAGCATGTTCAACTTTCTTGCCCGTTCCTTGGCACTCTGGACAAACGGTTTGGGACTGCATTTGACCAAAGACGGTATTTTGGACCTGAACTACAGTACCTGTACCATGACAGCGCGGGCAGTCCTCAATTTTTCCACCCTCACCAAGGCCTGTACCGTTACAGTCATCGCAGGTAGAAAGTCTGTTATAAGAGATAGTTTTTGTAACACCAGCAGCAGCTTCTTCCAAAGTGATAGAGAGCCTCATTCTTATATCACTACCACGAGTACGCTGAGCAGCATCTCGACCTCCATGACCGCCGCCAAAGAAAGTATCAAAGATATCTCCAAAGCCTCCGAAGCCACCACCAAAAATATCTGACATATCCACATAGCCGCCACCAAAACCGGATGGACCATTAGGGTCACCATAACGGTCATAGTTAGCACGCTTTTGCTCATCTGAAAGTACAGAATATGCTTCGTTTATCTCTTTAAATTTCTCTTCTGCATGAGGGTCATCAGAAACATCAGGGTGCAGCTTTCTTGCAAGCTTTAAAAAAGCTCGCTTGATAGTTTTTTGATCTGCATCATGAGCAACACCTAAGAGCTCGTAGAAGTCTTTCTTCTCTGCCACGCTTACTAACTCTCCCCTTGTAAAACCTAAAACCTAAATTCCCATATAACCAACATGACCCAATCCGGCCGTACAAGCATACAAAGTCATAATAATAATTGAGTAAAAAGCACCGTTAATAATTCCTGAGACAAAAGCATTTGCAAAGCTTCTCCACCAGCCAGCGTTCATCTTGACGCCATCTACAAGAATATTCCTAATGCCAAATATCAAAAGCGGAATCAATACGATGGCAAAAAGTGGTGACCTTAAATTAATTGCCACAAACACAAGAAGCATTGCGATAATGCCGGAGATTCGTGCGCCAGCACGCTGACGGAACGTCAACTGCTCTGAAGGAACCTTAACATTAACAATAAAATCGCCAGTTGCAGAACCATTTGTTCCCGCATTTCCCATTCCAGAAACTCTGACCTGATCTCCATCATGCGAGTTGGCTGGAATATCAACCATAATTTCACTTGCAGACAAAACACGTCCAGAACCACCGCATACATCACACGGATCTTGGACAACGTGTCCAGTTCCATCGCACTCTGGACAATCAACTCTAAACTTTCCAACTCCAAAAATGGAAGAAAGATCAATATCAATGTGTCCAGTTCCGTGACAGGTAGGACAGGTAGTTGATTCGTCCTTATGCTGCGATCCCTTACCAGCACACACATCACAAGTAACAAAACGCTGATACGTAATGCCTTTCTTAACGCCATTTTTAGCATCAGTATCACTTAACGTCATATCATATACAATATCTGCGCCTGTTTGAGGCTTGTACGCACGAGAGCGTTTTTTAGATCTAGTAGTCCAGTTGTTAAAGTCAATATCACCAAATGGGAAACCTCCCTCAAAAGGAGAGCCTCCACCATACGTTGATCCACCAGGATAACCAGAGGGACCATAACCGCCACCATAGAAAGAACCACTTCGCATAGCATCATAACGACGGCGTTTCTCGCCATCTGACAGAACAGCATATGCCTCAGAAACCTCTTTAAAACGCTCTTCAGCATCGGGCTCTTTATTTACATCAGGATGAAGCTTACGAGCTTTAGTTTGAAAAGCTTTTCTAATTTCTTCAGCTGTCGCGGACTCAGAGACACCAAGGATGGCGTAATAGTCCTTTTCATTCATAGCAGCCATGAAATCTCTCCGATTCGACCCGTTACAACATATGATTATGAGAACGTTTGAAAGTGTACCCACTTGTTTTTAACTTAATGCAGTACAAATCCCATTAAGAATATTCATTAACTACATACATAAAAATTCGACATACTATCGAATATGTTCATGACTTTTTCAAACTACTAGTAAAGAAGATTATCAAATGTTTACTTATGATATTCCCGTATTTTAAGTGCATACTTAATTAATAAATCTTTCGAGTAGGTTTTTTCACCTTTTGAATCTCTAACTTCTTTCCAAAGAATAGAAGCCACCTTTAATTTATTGGAATAGCTATAGCTATTTTCATCTGCACAAAAATCTTTTAAAAATTGATTCCACTGGCAAGCCGAATTATCGTATTTCGCATAATCTGAATCACCATAATATACATTTAACAAATCCCTGATTGTAAATGAACTATTGTTCTCTCTCTCTTAACTTTTCTCCAAGCAGCAGCCATATCAGCAGTAAATTTAAATGGTGTAACTTTTGTTAAAGAAGAAAAATATTCTCTAAATTTTGAATTAAATGAGAAGCCACACTCAAGCAATGGTGAATTTAAAGTAACAATTTTTTGATTAACTTTTTTATTCTTTGTAAGTTTTTTCTTAATTAAATTACCTTTAAAATACTGTTCGATAATATAATTGAGTTCTCGTTTTGTACCTCTATATTCCAAACCTAAAGACTTACATATTTGCATAAGTTCTTCACGATACCAGTAATACTTATTAAACTCATCAAAAGATGTAATATCATCAAAACTAGGTCTTTTTTCTGCCATTCTTCAATCCTTTTTTATTATTCATTTTATTTTGTAACATCAATTAAATACTAACTGCATCAAATAAATTTTTCTAACATTATCTTAACTCCCAAAAACGGCCATAAAGCTCATTTCCAAGCAGCCAGCCCTTCTTGGTAGGCCTATATGAAGCCTTAATCCCAGAATCTGCTGCATCAACGCATTCTAGTAACTCATCTTGTACACAGGCATCAAACACTTCTTGTAAAGTTAACGCACCAAATACCTGCTCAGACTCACCCAAAAGCGCAGGCGCAATTGGCTCTGTGAGGCGTGCATGGAGCATCAAATCTTCTGCCACAGCCTCTCTGTAGGTCAAAAATTCAACATCAAACTCTGTCGAGAAAAGCGATACGCCTTCAGCAATTTTATTTGGAGAATCAAGAACCACCAGTCGCACACGAATAGCATCTTGTGGTCTCGATGGCAAAGAAGCGTTTTTCTTTGCCAGAGCATCATACTCAAAAGCTGTCAACATACTTGCAGCACTGGTACCTAGACCAAGATACGACTCACCTGTCCAGTATATCTTATTATGCTTGCAACTTTTCTGATTGCGAGCATAACTTGCCACTTCGTAGCGCTCAAATCCCGCTGCTTGAAGCATCTTTGAAGCCGTTTGCATTCGATCCGCCAGCACGTCATAAGCATTCCATGGAATGTCTTTATCTTGGGTTTGCTTAGCTAATGCCGTGCCGTCTTCAATAGTAAGTGGATAGACACTCACATGATTTACCCCAAGCGAGATAAACCTTGAAAGCGTGTACTCCCAAGAACTCTCTGTTTGCTCAGGAATAGCGCACATGAGATCAACCGACACTTCGTAGCCGCTCTCTTTTGCAGCTAAAACTCTATCGTATGCCAGATCAGCTGAATGAATTCTGCCAAGCTCCTTAAGCTCATTATCATTAAAGCTTTGAACTCCCAAAGAAATTCTCGTTACTCCTCCTGCAGAAAGACTAGCGAGAAGTTCGTCAGATAGTGAGTCTGGATTTGCTTCCATACTAAATTCAATAGGATGTGTAATAGATGAGGTATGATGCGCCAGATCGACCGCACCCTGACCAAGTAAGCTGGGAGTTCCACCGCCCATATAAACTGTTTTTGTAACTGCTAACAAGCCAAGCTGTGCGGCTTCATCTAGCTGGAGTTTCAGGGTTTTTACGTAATTTTTCATACGACTGTCATCTTGTTTTGTAGACCAAGAAGAAAAATCGCAATAGAAACATTTTTGCGAGCAAAATGGAATATGTAGGTAAAGTGCAGAAACAGCCGCTTGATTATATTTAAACTGCCAGGAATTCATAATGAATCACTAGCTTAAAGACAGCTTGTGTTCAGATGCTTCTTGTTTGCCCTCAAGTTGTGTAACTGTTTCTTTAATTTCTAATGCAAGATCAATAAAATCTTGAGCAGTAACACATCTCACTGACTTGCCACGCCAATAAGCTGCGTTTGGAATACCTCTAAAGTACCAGGTAGAAAGGCTTCTTGCACGAGCGATATGAATGTGGGCAGCATCGAGTAACTTTACATGCATCATGAACGATGCAAGCATTTGATCAGGCGTTGGAATAAAGGGAGTTTTACCCTCAAGTAAAGCTTGAGTGTTCTTAAAAATCCAAGGATTCCCGTACGTTCCACGAGCAATCATAATAGCAGTCACACCTGTTTCTTTAAAAGCATGAGCTGCATCTTCAGCAGAGAGCATGTCACCAGAACCTATTACAGGAATAGATACGGCATCACAAACTCTATTAACTGTCTCCCACTCTGCTTGACCTCGATACATCTGTGTAGCAAAACGTCCATGAACAGCAATGGCAGATGCACCAGCCGCTTCCATAGCACGAGCAAATTCAGTCGCCACTTCCTCATCCTGCCGTCTTCCTCGTCTAATCTTGACGGTAACAGATACGTTAGCCTCAGATAAACAGGCTTTAACCAAATCTGCAGCAAGCTCTGGTGTGTCCAGAAGAGCTGAACCCTCCCCCTTTTTAACAACCTTAGGAACAGGACAGGCCATATTGATATCGATAAGAGCGAGTTTGTCTCCTAAACGCTCGCTAATTTGAGCTGCTGCTTCTTTAAACTGCTCCGGCTTTGAACCAAAGAGTTGAACAGCAATATCAGGTTCTGTAGAAAGAGGTTCCACAAGCTCCCAGGTTTTCTCGCCACCAAAGTGAATTCCTGCAACAGAAACCATCTCTGAATAGGCAAGACCTGCTCCGCCTGCTCGAGCCATAGTGCGATATACACCATCACTAACGCCGGCCATGGGAGCCATAAGCACAGGATTAGCGGACAGGCGCTCCTTGAGTGAGTTACCTGTTGCAAAAGGAACAATATGCGAAGAAAGGCCTGCTACAGGTGCACAGGTTGAAATAATGGTTTGAAGCGACTCCACAAATACCTTCTACTCGTCATCAACCTTGAGAACAGCCAAGAACGCCTCTTGAGGCACTTCAACTGAACCGATTTGCTTCATGCGCTTCTTACCCTCTTTTTGCTTCTCAAGCAGCTTGCGCTTTCTGGAAATGTCACCGCCGTAGCATTTAGCTAAGACGTCCTTTCTACGCGCGCGAACGGTAGAACGAGAAATGATTTTATTTCCAATGGCGCCTTGAATAGGAACCTCAAAGAGTTGCTGAGGAATGATACCTTTAAGTCTGTCACAAAGACCGCGGGCAAGATCATACGCTTTATCTTTGTGAACAATAAACGAAAGCGCATCTACAACGTCTCCAGCAAGCAAAATATCAAGCTTAACCAGGTCAGAAGTACGGTACGAATCAAACTCATAGTCAAGAGAAGCGTAGCCTTTGGTTCTACTCTTAAGTTGATCAAAGAAGTCCAAAATAAGCTCAGCCAAAGGAATGCTAAAAATCATCTCAACAGATTTATCAGACAGATACACCATATCCTCAGAGATACCACGATGATCAACAACAAGTTGCATAACCGTACCAACAAACTCTGGAGGCACAATAATTTTTGCCTTGAGATACGGCTCATCAATGCGATCAATTTTGGTGACTTCTGGAAGATCTTGAGGACTGGTAATCTCAATCATAGTTCCATCGGTCTTATAAACGTGATAGTCAACAGATGGACTAGTAGCAATCAGATCAAGGTCAAACTCACGCTCAAGACGTTCTTTAACAACTTCCATGTGGAGAAGACCCAAAAAGCCTACTCTAAAGCCAAACCCCAAAGCTACAGAAGTCTCTGGTGACCAAGTAAGAGACGGGTCGTTGACATGCAATTTATCAAGTGCATCACGAAGATTCTCGTATTGCTTATTGTCAACAGGGAAAAGACCAGTAAATACCATTGGCTTTGCCTCACGATATCCTGGCAATGGCTCTGCGCAAGGATTCTGCCTATAGGTAAGTGTATCTCCAACACGAACAGCTTCAGGATCTTTGAGGCCGGTAACTACGTAGCCAACTTCACCAACAGAAAGCTGCTCAACAGCCATCTCAAGAGGTCTCTTAGCACCAACTTCTTCAACAAGAAAAGGCATGGAGCCCTGCATCATAAGGAGCTGGTCGCCTGCTTTAATTGAGCCATCAAAAACGCGTACCGTTGCTACAACGCCTCTGAACTGATCAAAATATGAATCAAGAATAAGCGCCTTAAGTGGTGCTGTGGGATCACCCTTTGGAGGAGAAACCAAGTACACCAAAGCTTCGAGAAGTTCGTGGATACCCTCACCCGTCTTACCAGAGACACATACCGCATCATCAGCTGGGATAGCAAGAACATCCTCGATTTCTGATCGAACTTCTTCAGGACGAGCAGATGGAAGATCAATCTTGTTGATGGCAGGAACAATATCCAGATTAGCGTTCATAGCAAGCATAGCGTTTGAGACAGTTTGGGCCTCAACACCTTGCGTTGCATCAACAACCAACACCGCACCCTCACAGGCAGCTAAAGACCTTGATACCTCATAGGTAAAGTCAACATGGCCTGGAGTGTCAATCAAGTTGAATTGATAGCGCTCTCCATCATCTGCGTCATACATAACACGGACAGCGTTTGATTTAATAGTAATTCCACGCTCACGTTCAATGTCCATAGTGTCCAAGAGTTGTGACTCCATATCGCGTTCTTCAACGGTATGAGTAAGCTCCAAAATACGGTCACTGATGGTAGATTTACCGTGATCGATGTGTGCAACAATAGAGAAGTTGCGAATATGTGAAGTATCCTGTGTATTCATACGGAAAATAATAGCGTAAACTATCCGCTTCGTGCTATACTTCAACAGCTGCCTCAAACGTGTCTCAGCGAAGAGGCCTCACATAGTAAACACCGAAAGGAACCGCACGTGGCTAACATCAAGTCTCAGAAGAAGCGTATTCTCACTGCTGAGAAGGCACGCCAGCGCAACAAGGCTGTCCGCTCCGAGCTTAAGACTGCTATTAAGGCAGTTCGCACTGCTGTTGAGGCAGGCCAGCTTGAGGACGCACAGGTTGCTGCTAACAAGGCATCTCGTCTTCTTGACAAGGCTGCTTCTAAGGGCATCGTACACAAGAATCAGGCTGCTCAGCGTAAGAGTGGCGTTCAGAAGCTTGTTAACACCCTTAAGTAGTTCTTATCTACTTTTAATTTTTTAAAACGGACTCCTTGGAGTCCGTTTTTTCTTACCTGAATTCTTTGAATCTACATATTTGAGACGCCGCAAAGAGCAAAGATAAGCTTAGTCATTGTGGTTTTTTTATCTTCTCCACTCTTAAGACCACGCTCTGCATCTGCACAGAGACTCAAAATCTGCTCAAGCTCACCATCTGCAAATTGACGCGCCCATCGTGAATAATTTCTAACCTGCCAAGCTTGCTTTCCTAAAACTGAAGCAATTTCCTGTTCAGTACCACGCTTTATCATAGACCTAGCACAAATAAGCTCTCGTACTCGACCGGTAATAAGCGATAAATTACCAATAGCACCTGACTCATCCATCTGGCTATAAAGTTCCATTGCTTTTTGGACATTCCTTGAAGAGATACTATCGAGAAAATCCCACGGCTTAACTTCAACTACTCGTGCGACATGCGTTTCTACAAAATGAATATCAATGGAACCAGTATGGCCTAGCAGAGACGCTAAAGATTTAATCTGAGAGTCAAGCATAGTGGTATTATCGCCAACGCGACTTATGAGTTCATTGGCTGCATTAGTTGGAATTTGGAGTCCATATTTTTGTCCAAGATCCCATATATATTTAGGTAATTCATTTCTAGCTATTGCACCACAATTAATAATTGCAAGCTTACCTAAAGCATCCACTGCTTTATAAAGCCTTGTTGATTTAGCAAGTGTCTTTGCAGAAAGCATCAACGTAGTAGTTGGGTTAGGATTCTTTAAGTACTCAATAAGAGCCTCTGATACGGGCTTGGGCAATTTACCCGCATCATCAATGACAACAATTCGTCTAAAATCACCCATGGGAAGTGTCTGAACAGAAGACAAAACAGATTCTGGAGTCAACTCAGCACTTACAGAAACCTCATCAAGGTTAAACGTAATAAAACTCTGGTTTAGACGGCTTTTAAGCTTGTCTATAGCCCTCGCGCGCTTCAGCTCATCTGGACCAACAGCCAAATATGCAGCCAGTAACTTAGCCTGCTCCGCCATCTTTTTCCTCCTCTAAATCTGTATCTACTTTAGCATGTTGCACACTTACCCTAGGTCCTTGTTCTCCAGGAAATACCGTGACGTCTCCATAATCTTTTGTGCAGTAAAACCTTGCACCAACACCCTCTAAGATATCTACCGCTTCCTGTTTAGGATGTCCATAACGATTATTCTTTCCAGCACTTGCTACAGCAACCTCTGGTTTTAAGGCTCGAGCAGTTTCTGGATAGAGTGACTTTGCCGCCCCATGATGGCCAACTTTTAAGAAATCAATATCCCCCACATCACCTGCGTCCACCGTTTCTTTTGTCTGGTCTCTTTCAGCATCACCCGTTAAAAGCGTTGTTAACGTATTCTTTCCATCGCTATATGTCACATACAGCTCCACAGAAGCATTATTGGCTTCTTTTGCTTTATAGCCCCTATGTGGCCACACCACACGAACATGAAAGCGACCAACATCAAATTCGTCGCCATATAAAACTTCATAGGAACCGTTACCAGAAATCCTCTGGATTGCTCTCTGTAACTCAGGCCTTTCTTGTTTTGTTATTCCTTCTCCAACTAATACCCGGCCCGCCTTAACCGAACCAACCATATACCTCACGCCACCAGCATGGTCTTCATCGAGGTGTGTGAGCAAAATAGCATCAAGGTATGAGATGTGTTGTCGCTCTAAAGCGTCATTAACCACATCGCCCACACTGGTGTCTACAAGCAAAGAGTGAGCACCATCGCTCAGCAATATGGCATCTCCCTGACCTATGTCCATCACACAAATTCTTGTTGGCGAGAAAAACCTCCAGTAGATGCTTAAACCCAAAATAAGCATAACTAACATTGAACATATGCCAACTAAAACTGACCTTTTCCCCTTAGGCCAAAACAAATAGAGCACCACCATTGCCGCAAACACAAGCAATGAAACTATCCAACTCATGTCAGTTAACGACACACTTGCAAAAGATCTTTCAGATAAAAAAGAAGCGAGGGTCTCTATAAACTGACCAAGAGAATCCACTAGAAAAAGAGCAATTTCTTGAACTGGCTTAAAACCACTAAAGACTATTGCCCCAATTCCAAATAAGCTCAGAAGAGAAAACAAGCTTGTAATTAAGGCACTTGAGATAGGTGCAAGTAACGAAAAGTGACCAAAGTACACACATGAAATTGGAAGGCATGAAAGCTGAGCAACTGTTGTTGCGCACATTGTGTTTCGTACACTAGCAAATGGCTTTCTCAGCACCTTTTGTACTGCTCCATATCCAGATAATTGAAATGCAGTTTTAGCGTAATATTGAGCAAGACCACCATATATATTCATTCCAAAAATACAAGTTAAAGACAATGTAAAAGCAATATTTACACTCAGCTGTGGATCGACACAAAGCATAAGCAATGCAACAATAGAAACAGCTGATAGCGTATGATTTTTCCTTCCAGCACACTGCATAATGTATTTTTGTTCAACAAGAAGTATTGCCCTCAATGCAGACGCAGGCACTCCACAGAAAAGTGCATAACTGCTTAATAGAAATAAATTTAACACTCCCCTCAAAAGAGGCTTTAATGTAAGTTTTTTAAACAAAGCATCAATATAGGCGGAGAGAATTACAATGTGACAACTAGAAATTGCAATGAGGTGCATAAGGCCGCAGCGCATGAATATTCTAGGAATATTAAAACTATATAAGCTTGATCTATATGCACAAAGACCACATGCGGCTAATGCTCGGCCAAAACTCAACTCTGGTTGAAGTTGAGAAATACAGTTTTCTCTAAATTGGGCAACTTCCCCAACAATTCCCTCTTCATAGGTTTTTGAATTCACCTTGGTTACCTGAATTGAACCAAGTACTCCCCTCTTAAATTGTTCTTCTGAAAACTCTTTATCTTTATATCGTGTAAACCTACCTTCACAGCACAGATGTGTTTCTCGTAAGAACTGTTCCTTGGCGCGAAGTCCCACAGATCCAATGCATCTACCTTGGTAGATGACGTTTGCCTGGCCAGTCCATGCATGATTTTTATAGACTAAATCTCTTGAAACAACTAGCTCAAAATCGTGAATAGCAGTTGATTCTAAAATACCCACGGATGCCATTTGACTGGCATATATAAAGGAAGATCTAATAAGGATAATTACAAATAAAAGTAAGACTACTCCAATAGTCATAACACTAGTATGCGCATGTTTTACATACCAAAACCCAAGAGCTCCCACTACACAGATTCCTAAAATGTGAAGCATGATAGTGTCTAACATTATGTTTTTTGCAATAAAGACTTGAAGCCATAAACAAACAAGCAGTAGAGCGCAAAGGCTGTACGGAATAAAGGGGCGAGAGGGTTGTTCTACCACCTTAGACACGAATAGCATCCTTAAACTGCTCAAACTTTTTCTTACCAATTCCTGAAACTCGCATTAAATCTTCAGTTGTTTTAAAAGGACCATTCTTTTGTCTATCTGAAACAATCCGTTTAGCCAAGCCTTCTCCAACACCTTGAAGTTTGGTTAATTCATCTACGGTTGCTTGATTAATATCTACAACTGTCTTTTTGTCTCTCTGTTTATTTGTCTGCTTATTACTTGTTGCTTTATTTTGATCTGACTGTGGAATCTCTGGTGGTTCCTCTTCTCCCTTTCGAGGAATATATATTTTTTGACCGTCTTCAATAGGAGACGCTAGATTAATACCTTGACCATTTGCGTCATCAGTTAAACCTCCAGCTATTTGAATTGCGTCATTTACACGTGGATTTACCATCTGAAGAGTGTATAACCCTGGTGTTTTAACAGCTCCATCAACATGAACCATCATTTGAGGAGATGCTTCTTTAATCTTATGGTCGTCCACCGGCTGTTCTATAGTCTTATCTTCTTGCGCATGTTGCGGGTTTTCCGCAACATGCGCTCCTTGTGCAGAGTTGTCTTGATTATGTGATCTGTCAAAAGACTCTGATGTTCCAGCAATAATCAACCCAATCAATACGGCTGCCGACACAATTGCTACGATAACCACAGCAGCAACCGCTATGAGTTGTTGCTTAGAAAGATTAAATCTTCTCATCAATTTATTAATTAATTGGTAACGATTATTTGAAATCTGAGCCATAGAATCACCTCAGATTTATATTCGACTATTAAGTTAACGAGAAACACGACTTTTAAATATTTATCTACTGATCTTGTCCTAAAACTGCTGGTAATCTGACACATTTATCAACAAATAACAGATATGTATCTAAAAACTGATAAGAATAGGACTAAACTAAATCAGATTATCAAGCCGTTTATGTAAAAAATCCGCCCCTTCATGGAACGGATACTAAAAATATGTATATGCAACATTGTCAAACTTTTTTGAACTGCAAAAATATCCTAGTCGGCAATAAACTCTGCAGGAGCTAGCTCACTATGGCGAGCAGCAAGCGTTTTAGGCGGCTTATATGAAGGGCACTGACTAAAGTCAATGTATTCAATGTGCTGCATAAGATCATTGATCATGGCTTCATGATCAAAGGAATTCCATGCCTCAAGAACTTCTCGCATCCTTGCATGAGTCTCAGGGCGACGAGGCATAAACAGTGTGCAGCAATCAGGAGCTGTCTGCGTTGAAATATCAAATGTATTGATATCTTGGGCGCGACGAATAATTTCTTGCTTATCAGAGCCAATCAGAGGTCTCAAAACAGGTATGGTAACAGCCTCGTTGACAGCAGCAATGTTGTCGAGCGTCTGAGAAGCAACTTGACCAAGTGACTCTCCCGTTACCAGTGCTTTTGCACCCTCAAGCTCTGCAATCTTCTGTGCAATGATGTACATCACACGACGATACATAATGACACGAAGAGCCTGTGGAACCGCAAGGGAAATCTCACGCTGATGCTCACCAAATGGCACAACATACATTCTGCCAATAAGGCCAGCAGGCTCAAGTGCCTCAATAATATCTTGACACAGATATTCGCTGGTATCGGAAGTCATAGGACGACCAGAGAAGTGAACTGGAATTACTGTAGCTCCCCTACGACCAACCATCCATGTTGCAACAGGCGAATCTATACCACTTGAAAGAAGTGATACAACCTTACCTGCGGTTCCAACAGGAAGCCCTCCAACACCGCGAATAGACGCAGCATATACGTAAGCGTTGCCCTGAACAACATGCATATAGACCGTCATATCCGGATCATGCATCTGAACTTTTTTATCAGGAAAATTTTCGCAAAGTACTGCACCAATAAGTTGATTGAGCTCAATGGAATGCTTTGGATAGACTGTTGAAGAACGGCGAGCGTGCACTTTAAACGTAGTAAAGTCACCAGCCTCCCCCAGCGCCTTCACAGCGGCATTGCAAAACTCCTGCTCATCCAAGCCACAACGATATGCTAAAGAAGCACGAGCAACACCAGGAACCTGAGCTACTGCACGTTGCAGTTCTTCAGTTGCTTGTTTATCAGTGGTTTCTACAAGAAGATAGCCAGAAATGCGAGAAACCCCCGCCACTGGAAAGTGTCGGAGGGCTCGTCGTAAATTTGTTACCAACTGATTTTCAAAAGTGGATCGGTTCTTACCCTTTAAACCAATTTCATGGTAGTGAACCAGACATACTCTTTCAGTCATAACTCTTAATAAACGATAGTGTTCTCGCCCTTAATTGCCTCATCAAAAGAATCTTTAACAAAGCCAAGGGTACCATCGTTGATTTCTTTCATAGCAATAGAGACAGAATCTTTACCACTTGCAACAGTAGTAATGTCATCAAAGTCCTGAACAGCAGTTACACGCAAGTGCTGACCGTGAAGCATATTATTAATATCGCAAGCACGCTTAGAAGCAAGAGAGCAAAGTAAAAATGGATTCTGCTCAGTCTTCTGAAGCAGGCTGTCAATTTCAGGCTTAATAACAGACATTAAAGCCGACCTCCGTCTGATTCATAGTCATCAAAAACTTCCTCGAGTTTGCTCAGCGCAGTCTCAAGGTTGTCGTTCACAATGCAAACAGTATAGTCGTTTGCATACTCCATTTCACGTGACGCATTAGAAAGTCTCGTAGAAATGGTCTTCTCGTCTTCTGTACCACGACCTCTGAGTCGCTGTTCCAGCTCTTCAAATGAAGGCGGCTTTATAAAGACAAGAATGGCGTTGGGATATTGTTTGTGGACCATAAGCCCACCCTGAACGTCAATCTCTAAAACAACAGACTGACCTGCAGAAATCAGGCGATCAACCTCGGATTTAAGCGTGCCATAGCAATGACCATGAACATTAGCCCACTCAAGGAATTCACCAGCATCAACGCGCTTTTTAAATTCTTCATCAGAAAGAAAATAATACGCAACTCCATCAACTTCTCCTGGTCGTGGAGAGCGTGTAGTAGCCGAAACCGTCAGGCCTAGGTTTGGGCGCTTGTCCCTCAACAGAGAGACAAGCGTTCCTTTTCCTACACCTGACGGTCCAGATACTACAAAAAGTTTGGCTGAACGAGCCACTACTTGGTCAGTGCCTCGAGGAGCTGCTCACGCTGACGAGCGCCAAGACCCTTAACGCGGCGAGTTGCGGAAATTCCGAGCTCGTCCATAATCTTTGCTGCCTTTGCCTTGCCGTAGCCAGGAAGGGACTCGATAAGAGCGGAAACCTTCATACGCTCAGCAATAGGATCGGTAGAATCAAGGACCTCTTTAAGGGAGACCTTACCAGTCTTAACCTTCTCGCGAAGCTCTGCGCGAGCGTGACGAGCCTGAGCTGCCTTCTCAAGTGCTGCCTTGCGCTGCTCATCGGTAAGTGTAGGTAGAGCCATTGTTCCTCCAAACATCGTTTTCGTACTTCATATACGAAACTCAATTTATGTGCCTTTTGCACTTCAGCAAAATAGTTTGCCACATAACACGTTATTTACAAGGGATTTTTTAATATTTCTGCATTAAAAACCACCTGTTCACCATAATTACAGAATTTTTTGTTAATTTTTTAGTTCAGAAATGATGGCTTCAAATGCAATAACTGGATCATTTGCGCAGGTAATTGGCCTGCCAACTACCAATTTGCTTGCTCCAGCCTTAATTGCAGCTGAAGGTGTGGAAATTCTGACTTGATCGCCCTTCTCGGCACCTTCTGGACGTACTCCTGGAGTCACAATGAGTGCATTTGGTCCCAAAAGCTCTCTCATTTCCTGTGCCTCCTGGGGTGAACAAACGATTCCGTCAGCGCCGGCGTTGTAAGAAAGAGAGGCCAAACGGGCAACCTCATCCTTAATTGAGCCGTCAACGCCAATGGAATGAAGTGCGTTCTCATCCATACTCGTAAGTACAGAAATAGCCACCAGCTTGGTGCGACCAGACTCATCAACACCACGCTCTGCTGCAGCCTCTTCTGCGCCCTCACGACCAGCTGAGATCATCTGGGCTGTACCCAGACCATGAATAGAAAGGATATCTGCGCCAGAAAGAGATGCAGAATGGACAGCACCTTTAACCTGGAATGGAATATCGTGCACCTTAAGATCTAAAAACACCTTGAACCCACGAGCATGCATCTCGTCCACCATCGAAGGCCCATAGCGATAAAACAGTGTCATGCCAACCTTGACCCATCGTGCATGACCGGCGAGAAGATCGGTGAGCTCCAAAGCTCTTTCTCTTGTGCAATCAAGCGCAACAATAACAGCGTCGCGTGCCTGCTCGTCTGTTAACATTCAACAGCTCCAATCAACTCGTGGATATCAGATACGCCCTGAGACTTTGCCCAATCAGTAAGCTCGTTCAGAATACGTGGAGCACACATGGGGTCGTAAAGGTTTGCAGAACCAACCGAGACGGCCGTAGCGCCCGCCAAAATAAATTCCGCAGCATCTTCGCCTGTTTCCACACCACCTACACCACAGATGGGAATAGAGACCTCCTGAGCGCACTCCCAAACCATACGGACAGCAGCGTTATGACATAAAGGACCACTGAGGCCGCCTGTTGGCTTAGAAAGCCTGCTCTTTCTCGTATGAACATTAATAGACATACCTGGAATAGAGTTAATCAATGTAAGACCATCAGCACCCTCAGCCTCAAAAGCCTTACCAATCTCAGCAACATTGACGGGAGCCATCTTAACCAAGATAGGCAGCTTTGTTAGAGGACGAACCGCCTTCATAATCTCTGTTGCCTGCTCAGGAGTGCCACCAAGGGGCTTGCCGCCCTTCTCGAGATTTGGACAACTCACGTTAAGCTCAATAGCTGAAATGTGCGGATTAAGCTCCTCAAGACGCTCGACAACGTCAATCATTTCTTGCACGGAATGTGCCGCCATCTGCATGATAACGCGCGTACCACGGTCTTCAAGGTCTTTCATGTAGTCATCAGTGTGGGCGATAAAATCATCCACTCCCGGATTAGCAAGACCAACGCTGTTCATCATGCCGCCGTTAAGCTCACACATACGAGGAGCAGGATTTCCTTCCCAAGGAACGCGGGCAACACCCTTCATAGTAATGGCGCCAAGCAGGGAGACGTCGTAAAAGCCTTCAAACTGCCAGCCATAACCAAAGGTACCTGCAGCAGTGTTGATAGGGTTTTTCATCTGGATTCCACCCAGATTGACGGCCATTTTTACCTGGTCTACCATGCGATCTCCTTTGCTTCAAAGATAGGTCCAACCATGCAGGCAGACGCATAGCCACCCATAGCAAGTGGGACATTGCAGGTATTACATGCGCCAAATGCGCAGCTCATCATACGCTCCATAGAAACCTGACACGCAACATTATTGGCAATTGCAAGCTTAGCTACGTTTTTCATCATAGGCTCTGGACCACAGGTATACATGGCATCCCAAACGCCTTGACTCAAAGGCTCTTCCAAAGCTGTAGTTACAAAGCCCTTGATACCCTTTGATCCATCATCGGTTGTGACGTACACATTCTGTGCACCCAGTGCGAGAAGATCCTCTTCACCAAAGAGTTTCTCGGCAGTTTGGGCACCAATCACAGCGTCAAACTCAACTCCCAGTTCAGTAAGTTTGCGAGCTGCTGCAATAATGGGTGTGATACCCACACCGCCTGCTACTAGCACACTTCTTTTACTTGAAGCATTAAGACGCCACGGACGACCGCAAGGAGCTGTCATGTCGCTGGTATCACCTGGCTGCATTTGAGAAAGTCTGCGTGTGCCCTCACCCACCGTTGCATAGATAAGCTCGAGCATATCGGTTGCTTTATCAGCAAACGAGAAAGACAGTGGAATGCGAAGAATATGACGCTTATCGCCTGGAACGTTAACGTTTACAAACTGACCAGGTTCCAAAGACTTACAAAGACCTGGTACTTTAAGCTGGGCTCTATATAGATTCTGAGCAACCTGGGTATTGCTCAACACCGTAAAGTCAAATACCTGTGCATTTCCACGTAGTGGCATTACTTTTCCCCTCCAGGAACAACTACTTCATTGGCAAGGACGCGTTTACCATCAACAAACACATCAGTTGCAACGCCATAAAGCTCAGAGCCAATAAAGGCGGAGTTCTTAGACTTACTCTCAAAATACTCTGGTGTAATCTGAACCTTTTTATTTGGATCAAAAAGTGTTAAATCAGCCTTATAACCTGCAGCAATCTTAATAGGCTCAAGACGCAGAATACGACGAGGATTAACGGCCATTGCACGAACAAGGCCAGTATAAGAAAGCTTATTGGTGCGCACCATATTAGTAATCATTAAAGGCAGCGAGGTCTCAAGGCCAATGCAGCCAAAGTAAGAGATTTCCCACTCACAGTCCTTCTCGTGAGCTGCATGAGGTGCATGATCGGTAACAATACAATCAACTGTACCGTCTGCAACTGCTGCCTGAAGTGCAAGCGTATCCTCAGCAGTTCTGAGTGGTGGGTTCATCTTAAGGTTAGTGTTATAAGCGTCGGTAATGTCGTCCTCAGATAAGAAAAGGTGATGAGGACAAACCTCTGCAGTAACGGGCAGACCTTCCTTCTTAGCTGCCCGTACCAGCTCTGCTCCCCTGCCTGTTGAAATGTGGCAGATATGTAGAGAACAGCCAGTAAGTCGGCAAAGATCAATATCTCTGGAAATCTCCAGCTCCTCGCCAAGTGCCGGCCAACCAAACATACCAAGTCGTGTGCTTGCGCGGCCCTCGTTAACAACGCCGCCAGCACTGATGGATTCAATCTCACAATGAGCAGCAACAACGCGGTCAAACTGGGAAACGTACTCCATAACTGTACGCATCATACCAGCGCTTTGAACGCCGTGCCCATCGTCAGAGAACGCAGAAGCACCCTCGTCAACCATGTTGCCAATCTCAGCAAGCTCTTGTCCCTTAGAACCCTTAGTCAGAGCACCCATGGGACGCACATGGATGAGACCAACCTCATTGCCACGGTCAATCTGAAAACGAACAGCAGCTCCATTATCGGTGACAGGATTGGTATTTGGCATAGTGGCAACGTCAGTGAAACCACCATGAACCGCAGCTCTAGAGCCTGTTTCGATGGTCTCCTTGTACTCAAAACCAGGATCTCTAAAGTGGACGTGCATGTCAACAAGGCCAGGCGTCAGCACCTTACCCTTTGCATCAATAACAATATCACCCACTTGAGGTTTAACCGTTGCTGCAACCTCATCAATGGTTTCTCCGTCAATACGAACATCCATTACCGCATCAAGATTAAGCTGTGGGTCAACAACGCGTGCACCCTTAAGCAGAAATGCCATCAAAGTCTCCTCCCAGAAGCAAATACATTTCGGCCATGCGCGTTAAAACGCCTGCATTGACCTGGTCAAGAATACGAGAGCGTGCACAATCAGCCACCTCGCTGTTAATTTCCATGCCACGGTTCATAGGACCTGGGTGGCAAATAATTGCCTCGGGCCTCATCAACTTACTACGGCGCTCATCAAGACCCCAAAGCCTGTTATACTCACGGCGAGAAGGAATAGGAGCTCCTTCCATACGCTCCAGCTGCACACGGAGCATATACACGACGTCTACATCTCCAATGACTTCATCAAAGTGTGAAGTCTGATAACAGTCAAACCAACTTGGATCATCTACGTGGAATGTTGGAGGACCGACCAAAACCACCTCTGCCCCCATAGTTTTAAGTGCTGGCACCAAAGAACCAACAACGCGACTGTGAGAAAGATCGCCGACAATAGCAACCTTAAGACCATCAAGATGTCCAAAGTTCTTGCGGATAGTATAGAGGTCAAGCATTGCCTGAGTTGGGTGCTGATGCTTACCGTCACCCGCATTTATAACCACCGCATCAGTGTTCTCAGTAATCTTCTGTGGTGTTCCTGCAAGTCTTGCACGACAGATGAACATATCAACGTTCATGGCGTCGATAGTCTGGATGGTATCTGCCAGCGATTCACCTTTAACAACAGATGAAGTTGAACCTCCCATGTTTAGAGCATCAGCAGAGAGGCGCTTCTCGGCAAGTTCAAATGAGGAACGAGTCCTAGTAGAAGGCTCCAAAAAAAGATTTACGATGGTGCGACCGCGAAGTGCTGGCACTTTTTTGATGTCTCTGTTGTTCACAGCCTCAAATGACTGAGCGGTATCAAGAATCTGCTGGATATCGTCATGAGTCAGGCTGTTCGTATCAATCAAATGTTTAACTGAAAGCATTAGTTTTCTCCCTCAATAAAAGGATTAGAGTAGTCAGCTTCATACAACAAAACACAGTCCTGACCATCAATTTCTTTAACATTTAAACTGACTACCTGGCTCTTTGATGAAGGAATGTTCTTTCCTACATAGTCAGGTCTAATGGGAAGCTCGCGACGTCCGCGGTCAACTACCACAGCTAGCTGAACACGTTCAGGACGACCGTAATCAATAAGAGCATCAAGTGCTGCCCTGATAGTTCTTCCAGTCTGAAGAACGTCATCTACCAGCACAATACTTGTGCCCGAAATATCAAAATCAATATTAGTTGCGTGGAGTACTGGTGCAATATTTCTTCTAAAATCATCGCGATAAAAACTAATATCAAGTGAGCCAACTTTTGGCTTAAATCCAGTAAAACTCAAAATCTTTTCCGCAAGACGAGAAGCCAAAACTTCTCCACGTCGAATAATGCCTACCAGAACAACGTTTTCAATTGAATTGTTATTCTCAACAATTTCGTGAGCAATTCGTGTAAGCATGCGGTCCAAGGACTTCTCATCCACAATAAGAGAGTGTGAACCTTCTTGAGCCATAGCGCCTCCAATAAAAAAGATACCTCACCTGACTAGGCACAAGGTATCCAAAAGGCAAAACTATGACTATGAGCCTTACGGGTATCTCGTACCACATTTAAAGACACACATATTGTACTCGTATAGGACCTAATTTGAGGTTAGAAATTTTAATTATCTCTTGAGATGCTCGTAAGCTTCACAAACTTCATCTACAGGACCAAGCATGCGCTGCTTACCTTTCTCAATCCAAATGGCGCGGTCACAAATACGCTGGACCAGGTCAATAGAGTGAGAAACCAGGAGAACCGTAACATTATTTGAAGCAACCAACTCTTTGATGCGATTCTCGCACTTTTGCTGGAAGAGAAAATCTCCTACAGAGAGCGTTTCATCAACAATGAGCAGGTCGGGTTCTGTGACCGTAGCAATTGCAAAAGCAATACGTGCCACCATACCCGACGAGTAATTCTTGAGTGGCATATCCATAAAGCCCTCAAGCTCAGCAAACTCAACAATCTGATCAAAGTGCGAGTCAATAAATTCCTTTTTGTAACCAAGAAGAGCACCGTTAAGGTAGATATTCTCTTTAGCGGTTAGCTCCATGTCAAAACCTGCACCAAGCTCAATAAGCGGTGCAATAGTACCTTTGACCTCGCAGGTTCCCTTAGAAGGCTCAAGTACACCAGCAATGATTTTGAGCATGGTAGACTTGCCGGAGCCGTTGGTGCCCACCAAACCAAAAGCCTCGCCGCGTTTAACCTCAAATGAGATGTCATCAAGAGCTTTGAACTCTTTGAAGGCAACCTCACCACGTGCAAAGGCAATAAAATACTCTTTCAGCGAGTTAAACTGCTCCGAAGCAATATTAAAAATCTCCGAAACACCATTTACCGCAACAACAGTTTCTGCATCTTTAGAAGGAAGTGACGGGCGCATAAAATCGTCATCACCTGCAACTACCACCCAAGCAGTAACCGTCTGAGGATTATTAAGACTATCAAATGCATCAATATAAAGATGGTAGCGACCAGGCTCGGTAAACGTAAATGTCCACGAAGTGTCTGTAATTGAGCCACCAAACTGGTGCTCCGTGGTATCCCAAAAGCCCTCGTCCCAACGATCATACAGGCTCCACACATAGTTGAATCTGAAACCCTCAGGGTTTGCACCAATAATTTTAGGAGTCGCAGTTACCGTCTCTCCTGCACGAATCTCGTGCGTATCTAAAGAAACCTGAACTGACCAGCCTAATTCTTTATTTGGTGACTCAGACATACAACTCCTCTAATCAACTATTGCCTGAACAGTATAGCTGATTATGGCGAGAAACCCGACTTTTTAAGAGACTTCCCTACTTCTGTGGTGGTGCTGTGGTAGTACGAACAATGAGCTTTGGAGCAATTCTGATTGCTTCGGGTTCATATCCAGGCTCAGATGCACGAATTGCATGCTCAAGTGCAACACGTCCGCGCTCTAGTAGGTTAAAGCGAACTGTGGTTAATGAGAAGTTGGGCAAATAATTCTCAAGAGAGTCATCAACACCAACAACGCTGACATCATCTGGAACGCTCAATCCCACTTCTTCAAATGCCGCAATGACACCAAGTGCCATCTGGTCGTTTGCAACATACACTGCCGTATAATCGCGATTTTCTCGCAACTTTTTACCAATTTCATAACCACTATTAGCAGTCCAGTCACCAGCAAATGGCTCAACAATTTCCAACCCATACTCAGACATTGCATCTCGCCAGCCCTTCTCGCGAAATTGTGAGTCAATAGAGTATGAGGGACCTGCTACAAAACGTATTTTGCGATGACCAAGTTCAAAGAGATGATCAATGACAAGCTTTGAGCAACCATACTGATCAGAATCAACAGTAGTGCAGTAAGGGTGTTCATGCATAGTAAGAAGAACTGTTCCAAGGCCTGGCTGCGGCACAAATGATTCAAAGTCTGACGCCATAAGACTCATGCTAATAATCATGCCATCAACGGGAAGATTAGACATACGATGAGAAATATCCTGAAGGCATAAACCGTCGCCAGAACCCTTCTCAATCATCGTAATTGCATATTCATGATCACGAGCAGCCGAAACAATGCCGTCGAGAGTAGCTAAGTTACCAAACTCGCGAATATCATACAGGCAAAGTCCCACTGATTGATACAAACCAGACCTCAATGACCTACCCGCAAAGCTTGGCCTAAAGCCCATAGACTCCATTGCGGCTTGAACTTTTTCACGCGTTGCTTTGCTAACGTTCTGAGCACCGTTAGCAACACGAGAGACGGTCTGCTGAGAAACGCCAGCAACTTGCGCAACATCAGCCATTGAAACAGAACGTTTATTTGAGCTAGAACTATGCGAGCGAGTCACGAATTCCTCCGATTATCTGCTTGTTTACGTACTCATACTAGCAGGTAGATTGACATAACGCGATAAAATTGCATATATATCAAGTAAATTAAACGCTCACGGTAAAAAAAGAACCGTTCGGCGAGAAAGACTTTTGACCTGTGTTCTAACCGTTTGCCCCCGCAAAAATACCACTGACTGAAAACTTAATAATTTGCTGTTGGTTTGTTATGAGTACGTTAACATAGTACATGTAATACACTATAAGTAGTATCTCGGAGGTATCCGATGATTGATGTTCGACCTTTTGATAGTTTTGTTAACTCTCCTGCTGCTCTTACCTATACTATTCGCGGCGCTCATTCAGCAATTAAATTAAGTAATTTTGGCGCCACTATTCTTGGCATTTCAGTACCAGATGTCTATGGAACACAAGCAGATGTAGTTCTTGGATATGGCCTGTTTGACCTGTATTTAGATAACCCTGCTTGCTTTGGTGCTTCCATCGGACCTTCTGCAAATCGTGCGGATAAAGCAGAGATTCCACTTAATGGAGTTGTCTATCATCTTCCTAAAAACAATGGTCCAAACAATCAAAATAATCTTCACACTGATTTAGTTGCTGGTATTCATAAGCGCATTTGGCAAGCAGAAATCGATGAATCACATAATACCGTGACATTCAGCATTGACCTGACAGATGGAGAATATGGACTACCAGGTAACCGCCATATCACCGCTACATATGAGCTTGTTGAAGAAGTTGCACAGTCAACGGTAAATCTTACATATACCTGCACTACCGATACTGCAACATTCGTAAACATGACCAACCACGTGTACTTTAACCTCAACGGCCACGATTCCGGAGATGTCTGCGGTCACCAACTCACTATCCAGGCAGAATCATACCTTCCTCTACGAGAAGATTCAGTTTCTGCAGGAACCGTAAACTCTGTTGCAGGAACTCCTTTTGATTTCCGTACACCTAAGGCCATTGGAAAAGATCTTGGTGTTGAAAGCGAGCAGCTCAAAATTGCTCACGGCTATGATCATTGCTTTGTAATTAACAATTACAAAAACGATCAACTTCGCCCCGCTCTTCTCGCCACTTCAGAAGGCGGTCGCTCTCTTGAAATTCAAATCACCGCTCCTGGTGCTCATCTCTATACTGGCAACTGGCTTGATGAGGCACGAGCAAAAGACGGTGCTATCTACAAGCCTCAAGCTGGCTTTGCATTTGAAAGCGAATTTTATCCAGACTGCGCTCACCATACAGAGTGGCCTCAGCCTATTTGCACACCTGAGCATCCTTACAACTCACAGATTGTTTATCGATTCTTTTAAATTACCTGTAGCTTTGCAATCACTAAAGGGAAAGGAACACCATGGCTCACACGTTTGACGAGAAAACCACAGCTCAGCTCAATCGCGCAAAAGAGCACTTTGAAAAAATGATCGGAAAAGCTGATCGCTATCTTGCAGTACACGCGCCTGGTCGCTCCGAAATTGCAGGAAACCACACTGATCACGAGGGTGGCCATGTTATCGCTGGAGCCCTAGATGTTGCAATTAATGCTATTTGTGCCCCAAATAACCTGGGTGTTATTCGTGTAGCAAGCATTGGTTATGATCCTTTTGAGGTAGATTACACAATCTTAGAACCCTCCGAAGCTGAATACCTAACTACTCAGGCCATTGTTCGCGGCATGGCAGCAAACCTGGTTAAGCTTGGTTTTAAGCCGTCTGGTTTTGATATGGCGGTAGTAAGCGACGTACCTGGTGGCGGTGGACTTTCCTCCTCTGCTGCTTTTGAAGCTGCAGCGGGTCGCGCTATGGAGGCTCTCTGGGAAGGCGGCAGCGAGATTTCTGCTGTTAAGCTTGCTCAAATGAGTCAGAATACAGAAAATGTCTTCTTTGGTAAGCCTTGCGGTCTTATGGACCAGCTTGCTGTTTGCCTTGGTGGACTTGCCTTTATGAACTTTGAGGATACAACTAAACCTCAGGCAGAAAAGCTGGACCTCAACTTTGAGGATTACGGCTATGCGCTCTGCCTTGTTGACGTTGGTTGTGACCACGTTGCTTTCACTGATGAGTATGCTGCCGTTCCTATTGAAATGCAGAAAGTTGCAGCAGCTTTTGGCAAAACTCGCCTATCTGAAGTTCCCGTTGAAGAATTCCAGGCTCGCGTTAATGAGTTGCGAGAAGATCTTGGAGACCGCGCTCTTCTCCGTGCTATTCACTATTGGTACGAGAATGATCTGGTAGACAAGCGTTGGGCAGATCTTCAAAACTCTGATATTGAGTCCTTTATCGCACTCACTAATGCTTCTGGTGCAAGTTCAGGAATGTACCTGCAGAATGTTTCTACTTCTGGCTCTTACCAACCAGCAATGCTTGCCCTTGGTTTGGCCGAAAGCATCTTAAAAGGTTCTGGAGCCGTTCGTATTCATGGCGGTGGTTTTGGTGGCTCTATCCAGTGCTTTGTTCCTCTCGCCCTTGTCGAGACCTTCATTGCACAGATGAACCAGTGGTTTGGCGAAGGTGCTTGTCGTCACTACGCCATCTCTGACCAGGGAGCTTGTGCACAATGGCTGTAGCAGATAACGAAAGTGCTCTTTGCATTCAGCGGCTTGTTGCATATGCATGTGAGCACGGACTTATTAAAACCGAGGATTTGACCTGGTGCTATAACGCGCTGCTAGATATGCTCTCATACGAGGGTCCTGCTCCCGTTAAGTCATGGGACAAAATCGATCTGACATCGTTTGATCTTGACCAAACGCTTGCCGAGCTTGCTCGCTTGGCTGTTGCTCACGGACTTGCAGAGAACACCCAGAGCGGCGAAGACTCTTTTGCCATGCGCGTTATGGGTCTTCTGCTACCAAAGCCTTCCGAGGTTGCACAGCATTTTAATGAGCTCTACGTTAACGAAGGACCTCGCGCTGCAACTGACTGGTTCTACACACTCTGCTGCGATGCTGGCTATGTCAGAAGAAGCGCTATTGCAAGGAACATCACGTGGACCACACCAACTACCTGGGGAGACCTTAAAATTACCATCAACCTCTCCAAACCAGAAAAAGATCCTCGTGAGATTGCCGCAGCTAAAACAACTCAAAACACTTCTGGCGAGAAATACCCCGCTTGCCAACTCTGCCTAGATAACGAGGGCTATTCTGGACGCGGCGCTTCGTCTTGCGCGGGTGCTCATCCTGCTAGGCAGAACCTGCGTATCATCCCCATTGAGCTCAACAAGCATCGTTGGGGATTCCAGTACAGCCCATATGCATACTTCAACGAGCATTGCATTGCAATGAACTCGGATCACATTCCTATGCACATTGATCACGAGGCGCTTGTCAATCTTTTTGACTTTGTGGACAGGTTCCCCCACTACTTTGTTGGCTCAAATGCCGATTTGCCTATTGTGGGTGGATCGATTCTCTCGCACGATCACTATCAGGGCGGCTGTTACGAGTTTCCTATGATGCGAGCAGAAGTCGCAGAAAAGTTTGAGCTAAAGCAATTCCCAGAAGTAGCTGGCGCAATTCTCCGATGGCCGCTCTCTGTTCTCCGTCTCTCTTCTACCAGCCGAGATGAAGCACTTAAAGCCGCGGAGTTTATTATCTCTGCATGGCGCGGCTATACTGACGAATCCGTCTCTGTCTATGCACAAACCAATGGTGAACCTCATAACACGGTTACTCCCGTTGTTCGCAAGCTTGAGGACGGCACCTATGAGGTCTTTCTTGCGCTGCGCTGCAATATTACCAGCGAAAAACATCCGCTTGGCATCTTCCATCCGCATGCTGAATACCATCACATTAAGAAAGAAAATATCGGCCTCATAGAGGTTATGGGACTTGCTGTGCTTCCACCTCGCCTTGTGCCAGAGCTCAACAAAGTTCAATCCGTTATGGAGCAGTGCCTGGCAAATGACAAGAAAGCCAATGCTGTCTATGGTCAGCTAACCACGGACTCTACCACCATCTCCCACGCTGATTGGGCGCGTCAAATTTATGCAAAGCTACTTGAGCAGAACAAAGCTTTGAATAAGGACAACACTTCCCTCTCGTCTGAGCAAATCAAGAACTACATCTATGATGAGGTTGGTATTGTCTTCTCGCACGTCTTAGAAGATGCCGGTGTATTCAAGTGGGACGAAAAAGGACGAGCTGCACAGCATCGCTTCCTCGAGTCTCTGTAGCTCCGATACGCAGGTCGCAAAAAACAATCAACCCACGCCACGCAATCTACGCGCTACTTCGAACCCAGCATCACTACGGATTACGGACTACTGCGAGCCTTGTACTCACATAAATCACCCAACAAGAGGGCCGAGAAGATCGGTTCTCTTGTTTTTTAGCCAATGAACACCCAGTAAGCAAACCCAGTAAGCAGACAGTAAATACTTGTCACAAACAGCTTCTGTTCGACTTCCCGACCACAGCAATGTCGGAAATTCTGTTAATAGTTAACAGAATTTCCGAAATAAAGGTGTTTTTTCATACTAAAACAGCGAAATATCAGCCATAGATGTGTTTTTCTCGCTAAAAATAGCAGATTATCCGACATAGATGTGATTCGAAAAAACAAAGAGGACATATGTCCACAATAATACTATCATTTACCTGCTGATTTACATTATTCCCGTAAAGACACTTTTCCTTAACGTGCACGCTCTGTTTTTGCTAAAAAAGAGGCGCCTACGTAAGTAGACGCCTCGAAACTTACATATGGTAGCGCGTGGTAATTGCACATATCCACGCTTTGCAGTGTGCGGCGCAGCTGAATTGCAATGCGCTCGTATTTCACTGATAACGCTAGGCTACTTCTTCTGAACGTACTTCAAGCAGTCAAGGGTGACAGCGGTTAGAATAATGACGCCCGAGAAGACAAACTGAAGGTTGGTATCAATACCAAGAATTGTCAAAGCGTAAGTCAGTGCGGTAAAGATAAGAACACCTGTGGTTACACCAGAGATCTTACCAATACCACCGGTAAACGAAACACCACCAACAACGCAGGCCGCGATTGCGTCCATATCCCAGCCCTGGCCATAAGCCGCTGAACCAGAGCCAACCATACGCATGCACTCGAGCCATGAACCAAATCCATAAAGAATACCAGCCATGACAAAAGCGCCCACCATAACTCTAAAGACTGAAATACCAGAAACAGCTGCTGCCTCAGGGTTTCCACCTACAGCATAGAGGTTCTTACCAAAAGTGGTCTTGTTCCAAATGAACCAAACAATAGCGATAGCAGCAATTGCCCACAAAATGATGGATGGGAATTTACCAATTCGTGGAATGACCATATCTGGAATAGATGGCTCGATGGCACCAAACGAAACACCCTTTGTTGCATAGGTAACAATACCAAAGATAATCAGCATGTTAGCCATGGTCGAGATGAATGGGTGCATCTTAAACTTAGCGGTAAAGAAACCAGCAATACTAGTGAAGCAAGTACACAGAACAATACAAGTGACCAAAGCCATAATGATTCTGACAGGAATTGGAACACCAGTAAGATCAAAAGTGATACCAAAGACCTGGCCAGTATTGATACCCTGATGCATAATGATGGTTGAAGCGGTCATGCCCATACCAACCATACGACCAATAGAAAGGTCAGTTCCAGTAAGCAGAATCAATCCAGCTACACCAAGAGCCAAGAACATTCGAGGAGATGCCTGCTGAAGAATGTTAATAACATTGGAGTATGTCAAAAGCTGAGTGCCCTTGACTGCTGGAGTAATGATACAAAGGGCGATAAATACCAGGAGAATAACAATGTACAGACCGTTCTGAAGCAGGAATGAACGGGTGTTGAAGGTGTACTTGTAGTTCTCCCACTTCTGAGCCTGAGACTCCAGTGGAGTAAACTTAGACATCCTGAGAAGGTCGATGAGGTGATACTCATGACTGAATGCATTATGAGCACGATCTTTGATGCGCTGAAGATCTTTCTGATAGTTGACCTTAGCGTCAAACTGACGGTTCTTGTAAACGTACTTCTCGTCCTTGATTTCCTGAGCGTCAGAAGTCTTCCTAACAGCTTCTTCATGCTCCTTTTTAAGACGATCAAGAGCAGCCTCATAATTCTGCTTGGCCTGGATCTTCTCGACAGCACAGCTAGCCTTAACGGGCTCTAGATACTCGCTCTTGTAGTGCTCCTTGAGATAAGCCTCTGCCTCTGCAATAAGCTTGGAAACCTGAGCATTGTTCTCGGACTCAACCTTCTTTGCAAGCTCAAGTTCAGTCTTGTAGCCCTCAATGAGCGTGGTACGCTCTTCGGCAGAAATGGACTTATCGCGCTTTGTGGACTCAATAGCGCTCAACGTTGAAATTACTTTATTGGTACCATTTGCACGAAGCTCATCAATTTGAGCCTGAATGGAACCAATCTTCTGATCAATAGGCTTTAGCAGCTCTTTTTCCTGCTCGGCCGTCAGAACAGATCCACCTGTTTTTGGCATTTATATCATCCTCTCCTACAGGTACTTTGCGCTGAGGCGCAGGAGTTCTTCTTGATTTGTCTCATTGGTATTTACGATGCCCGAAAGTCTACCGTTGGACATAACACCAATACGATTAGTAATTCCTAAAATCTCTGGCATCTCCGAAGAGACTACGATAATAGTAGTGCCGTTCTTAGCCATATCAATAATGAGCTGGTAAATCTCATATTTAGCACCAACATCAATACCACGAGTAGGTTCGTCCATTAGGAAAACCTGAGGATAGCGCTCAAGCCATTTACCAAAAATGACCTTCTGCTGGTTACCTCCAGAAAGACTTGAAATCAAATCTGTTGGACCCTGAGCCTTGGTGTTCATAACCTTGAGCTCATTAACAGTAGCTTTAGTCATCTTAGGATCAGAAAGAATTGGACCAGACTTGTACTGATTCAAGTTTGCAATGGTTGTGTTGAACGTCAAATCACCCTTAAGGAACAGACCGTTTGCCTTACGCTCCTCGGTAATCATGGCAAAGCCATGATCCATTGCTTCCGAAGCTGTCGAGAAGTTCATAAGATGTCCGTTGACGTAGACACGACCAGCAGCTCTTGTTCTTACACCAAAGATTGTTTCAAGCAGCTCTGTTCTACCAGCGCCGACAAGACCGTACAGACCAAAAATCTCACCTTTCTTAACATCAAAGGTGACATCCTGAAGGTATGGTTCATATTTAGTTGAAAGGTGCTGAATAGAAAGATATGTCTTTCCAGGTGTATTAGTAACATCTGGGAAGCGGTTCTCAAGTGAGCGTCCAACCATTGCAGAGATAAGCTCATTCATGTTGGTCTCATCAGAGCGCTTGGTCATAACAAGCTTACCGTCACGAAGAACTGAAATATCGTCACAAATCTCAAAGATCTCATCCATCTTGTGAGAAATGTAGACCAATGAAATTCCCTGCTCTTTGAGCATACGAATCATCTCAAAGAGTTTCTCGACCTCTTGGGTCATAAGTGAAGAAGTAGGCTCATCAAGAACAATAATCTTAGCGTTGTAAGAAATTGCTTTAGCAATCTCGCACATCTGACGCTGAGATACTGACATGTTTTTCATAGGCTGTGTCAGGTCTACAGTCATGCCAAGACGTCTGAAGAGCTCATTAGCCTCTTTTTTCATGCGCCCTTCGTCAACAATACCCATTGCATTAACGGGATAGCGACCAAGGAACAAATTATCTACAACATTTCTATCAAGACACTGGTTAAGCTCCTGGTGAACCATTGCAACGCCATTCTCAAGTGCGTCTTTTGGTCCAGAAAAACTAACCTCTTTGCCATCAAGAAATATCTTGCCTTCATCTTTTTGATACGTACCAAACAGACACTTCATCATGGTAGATTTGCCTGCGCCGTTCTCTCCCATAAGACCCATAACGGTTCCACGGCGTACGTTCATTGAAATATGATCCAGAACACGGTTACGTCCAAAGGACTTGCTCATTCCATCAATAGTTAGAACAATATCGTTTTCTGTATCTGCCATGTAATCACCCCTTATCTCGCTAAGTTATTGCGCTTATTCGCGAGAACACCGGAGGAGAGCAGGTGTCTCCCCTCCGGTATTGTTTCGTGCTATCGACTACTTAATTACTTAAGCAGCTGGGTATAGGAAGAACCGTTGTCGGTCTTAACCATGTTGAATGCAAATGCATCGTACTCGTCAGGGTTGCCAAGACGGTTGGTAATGTTGGACTCAGTCTGGCCATCGCCTGCGATAAACTCAACGTTGAGGTTGAGCAGTGGAGCATACTTCTTGAGCAGTGGGACATAGGTTGAACCAAGGAAGTTGTCACCAGAGTTATAGGTGTTGAGCCAGACCTTCTTCTCTGGGTGCTTGTCTGCACTAAGCTGAGCAGAAGCATCCTTGTAAGTAGTAGTTGCATCAAGATTGTCCTTGTAGTTCTCAGCGGTAACTGCAAGGTTCAGAGCATAGTAAGAACGCTGCTCTGCAACATACTTGTAATCCTTGGAGTCAATCTTATTGCCAGCATCGTCTGCAGACTCAATACCAGTATTGATATCAGCGCCATCAAGAGCGTTACGGAGCAGACGAAGTGTCAGGTAAGCCTGAACGTCTGGGTGCTGAGAAATAGTGCCTGCATAACCATCAGCGATAGCTGCAACAGCGTCAGAGTTAGCATCGTAACCAAAGGTTGGGACCTTCTGAGCCTTGGACCATGCGTTGAAAATAGACATACCCATACCGTCGTTATTGGAAACAACAACGTCAATCTGATCACCGAAGGAAGAAGACCAAGCAGCAATTGCATTACCAGCGGTTGCAGCATCCCATGTTGCACCAGCGGTATTCTTCATCTCCTGAGAAGCAAGCTCACGGATAGTGTAGGACTTGCCACCAACCTCAAGCTTACCATCCTGGACAACAGAAGCGGAGCCATCAGTATTAGTACCTACTGGATCAGAAATAATCTTGCCATCCTTCTCAATGCCAGTACCAAGTGCCTTACGGACGCCACGAGTACGAGCGATAGAGTCATTGTGACCAATGTCACCAATTGCAAGAACGTAACCAATGATGCCGTCCTTGTTGCGATCAAGCTCAGCTGCATGAGCCTTGATGTAATCAAGAACCATCTGGCCCTGGAGCTCTGCGCCCTGAACTGCATCAAAGCCAACGTAATAGGTGTCCTTGTTGAAGTTAAGGGTGTTGGTATCAAGTTCACCAGTTGAGCTGTTGGAAGGCTGACGGTTAAAGAAGACAACAGGCTTATCCTTGTTCTCTACCTTTGTGTTTTTAGCGGTATCCTCTTTTTTCTCGCTAGGTGCGCAAGCTGCAAGAACGCTAGATCCACCAACGCTAAGAACGCCCAGACCACAGAACTTTAGAAAACTGCGACGAGACACATCCATAGTAGTGACCTTTCTCATTTGTTATGCCTTTTGCATAGCACTGACCTTAATGAGTACGTTAACAAATCTCATCGCAGCTCTTTATGAGATGTCGCTCAACGGTTGTAGAAACACCGTAAGCGTTATGTTTTGTACCTTTTGCGGTATCAATTTTGAATTTTTTGAGGATAAATACAGAAAAAGCTGCCAAATGACCACATCGTGAGAAATAAATCTCCACTTTTAATCTGTGGATATACCTCTTGTTATAAGACAGGATAAAGTGCTAGATAGTTCTTCAAACAAAAAAGACCAGGCAATGCCTGGTCTTGAAAATTCTGGCTCCCCGAGCAGGATTTGAACCTGCGACACGCTGATTAACAGTCAGCTGCGCTACCGCTGCGCCATCGGGGAATATGTATGCTTCTCAGCAGTGTTTAAGTATAGAGAGACATTTCAAACCATGCAAGCATTATTTAGAAAAAATTCTAATTCCTCTTGCATAACATCCCGTGCACCTAAACTAAGAAGCTATTCCTCCATATAGTCCTTAAGACGACCGGACCTAGAGGGATGACGAAGCTTTGCCAAGGTCTTTGACTCAATCTGACGAATACGCTCACGCGTAACACCAAACTCCTTACCCACCTCTTCAAGAGTGCGAGGGTGACCGTCCTCAAGACCAAAGCGGAACTTAATGACCTTACGCTCACGATCAGCAAGGCTATCAAGAACCTGCTCGAGCTGCTCACGAAGCATTGAATCAGAAGCTGCATCTGGTGGAGCAACAGCTGTAGAGTCTTCAATAAAGTCTCCAAGCTGGGAATCTTCTTCTTCTCCAATAGGTGTTTCAAGAGAAACAGGCTCTTGGCTAATCTTCTGAATCTCGCGAACTCGATCAGGAGACATACCCATTTCTGAGCCAATCTCTTCTGGGGTAGGATCTCTACCAAGATCTTGCAGAAGCTGACGCTGAACGCGGATAAGTTTATTAATTGTCTCTACCATATGAACAGGAATACGAATGGTACGAGCCTGGTCTGCAATAGCGCGGGTAATTGCCTGACGAATCCACCAGGTGGCATAAGTTGAGAACTTGAAACCCTTGGTGTAATCGAACTTCTCTACAGCGCGAATAAGACCCAGATTGCCTTCCTGAATAAGATCAAGGAATAGCATGCCGCGTCCAACATAGCGCTTTGCAATTGAGACAACAAGACGAAGGTTTGCAGAAATAAGCTGCTGTTTAGCATCAAGTCCTACGGACTCAATACGCATAAGACGACGCTGCTCTGCACGATTAAGCTCGATGAGGCCATCCTCAAAGTCCTCCAGCTTCTGAGAAGCTGCAGTACCTGCCTCAATTTTCATAGCAAGGTGAACCTCTTCTGACGCAGTAAGCAGGTCAACCTTACCAATCTCTTTAAGATACATGCGAACAGGATCGCCGGTAAGCATAACAGTAGTAGTATCTGAACGGCGAGCACGAGCGCGAGAAGAACGTTTTGGCTTAGAGACTTTTGCCTTAGAAACAGAACGAAGAGCCTCTTTGACCTCACGTGCCTCATTGACGACATCAAAATCTTCATCGTCTTCATCTTCAAAATCAGATGAATTATCTAAGTCATCATCGGATGAAAAATCATCTTCTGCGGCATCATCTTCAATGGCGAAAGAAACGGTTGCTTCAGATGCGGTAGTAATCTCTACGCCTTTAACACGCAGCGAATCATACAGGTCAGAAAGCTCATCATCATTGACATCAATATCACGAATGGCAACCTGAATATCGTCTTCGCTGATACTACCGTTAGACTTTGAAGAACTTACCAAATCATCAACAATTTTAGTAAGCTCATCTGAGAGTTTAACCTCATCATTTGCCTTTTTTGCAGCCACAAATATCCTTTCGATAGATTAGCGCAAATCTTTATACCCAAATGTTTCTCTACCTAATCAAACAACTCATTTTAATTTATAAAAAATCAGATGAGTAGCATCCTCATAAAATGAGTATTTTCTACTGTCCAGAAGTAAGTCTCTTGCCTAGCTCAAGTGCTCGTGCCTGAAGCGCCTGAGCAGCAGCAAGCTGCTCTTCAGCAAGAGTTTCGTCTGATTGCTCTCCTGTATATGAGCCTGAGCGCAAATTGGAACGAATTTCTCGCAATTTACGCTGTACTGAATAGTAGTCAACAGTGTCTACAATAAACTCAAGTGAGCGGCGCGTATCGGAGTTACCCTCAGATATCACTCGACCAGACGAAAGAATAGCTGCCGCATTTGGCTCAACAGCCTCAGCCGCAGCAACTACCTGCGCTGGCGTAGCTCCCTCTGGAGTGGCAAGCATTGCCCATGCCATAGTTTGATGGCGGGCATCAGCCCATACAAAGTCTGCAATACGATCTTGATACTCTCGCACTAAAGATAAGTTGGTAGCCATGGCGCTCAAAAGTTCAAGCTCTGAATTAACCTGCCTGCGATCTTCTACGGAGAGTCCCTGTGGGCCACTTGGCACGCGTACATCAGCAGACACATCATACGTTGATGCCTCGTCGTATGGTGGTACCTTGTCATATGAAGAACCTTCAGCATAAACTGGAGACTTGGTATAGGTTAAGTTATTCGAAGTGTTATATGACGTCTTCTGAGACTGTTTACGTGCTGACTTTGAGGTACGAAAATTCGAAGCATCATCTTGAATTGGAGCGGACTTAATTGCACGTTTTGCTTCCTCAGCGTCAATGTGTAGTAAATCTGCCACACGAAGAGCATACTCGCTAAGAAGCACCGACGTCTTGAGTGGAGCCAATAAGGAAGCCAGAGCCTCAAGCGCTTTGACTCGACCTCCTGGTACGGAAAGGTCAAACTCGGCGCTTGTAGCGTCAAAGACAAAATCCATAAGTGGACGAGCTGAATCTAAGATAGGACGCAGCTTTTCTGCACCAGACTCGGCGAGAAACTCCATGGGGTCCTGATTATTTGGCAAAACAACACAAAGAAATGCAGCAGTTGTTTTGTCAATAAATTTAATGGCTCGTGCGGCGGCGTGTTGCCCTGCAGCATCACCATCAAACATACAAATAATTTTACGCGCACGTTGGCGATCAATAAGTTTGACGTGCTCAGACGTGAATGCAGTACCAAGAGCCGCTACGGTATTAGTAAAACCAGCCTCATGCATGGCAATAACGTCTGTGTAGCCTTCGCAAATAATAGCCTCAGACTGAGCTGCAATAGTCTCTTTTGCTACATCGTAAGCAAAGAGGTGCTTGCCTTTATTAAAGACAGTAGTATCCCTTGTATTGAGATACTTAGGAGCGTTTTCAACCTTTTTGGTAATTCGACCGCCAAAAGCAATGGTTCTTCCCTGCTCGTCATGAATAGGGAACATTACACGATCATAAAACCAATCGCTAATTCGACCATTACGCTCAACAGCAAGGTTAGCAGCAACCATCTCCTGCGTGGTAAAGCCACATTTGCGCAAATGTGCCACAAGCGCACCTCTACCAGGTGCATATCCCAGCTTCCAGCGTTTACAGACACCTGCCCCAAATCCACGACCAGAAAGATAGGCGCGAGCTGCCTCAGGGCCTTCTCCCCTTCCGCGCATAAGCATCGAATGAAAGTAATTCTCGGCCTCTGTAAGACATTCAATCAAACGATTCTTGCGAGGTCCTTTAGAAACATGAGCCTCTTCTGAAAGCGTAATGCCTGCTTTATCGGCAAGATATCTGATGGCGTCTGGAAAATCCAGATTTTCTCGCTTCATGACATAACTGAAAACATCTCCACCTTCGGAGCATGCACCGAAACAATGCCAAAGACCTGTAGAGGGGTTTATCTTAAATGAAGGGCTTTTTTCTTGGTGGAAGGGGCAACATCCCCAATAGTCTTGACCTCGAGGTTTTAGCTCAACTGTCTCAGAAACAAGCGTGACAAAATCGGTAGCCTGTCTGACGCGCTCTTTATCTTCATCAGTTATCATCTTCCACCTCCCCGCTTTCTAAATTATATGAAGTCGTACCCAGATTCTGGGCCACCCAATCTATATTTCCACGAACGGCTTGCTTAAGGTCTTGTAGTGAATCAAATTTTTTAGATTCTCTTAGTCTTTTCACAAACACCGTCTGAACCTGAGAGCCGTATAAGTTGCCGCTAAACCCTAAAAGATTAGCCTCAAGCAAAGGTCCTGTTTGAGATTCAAATGAAGGGGCTTTTCCCACATTAACCGCAGCAGGCCATGCTGTTGCACCATGAACAACATAACACGCATACACGCCATCTTGAGGAATACAATCACGCACGTCAAGTGCAACATTCGCAGTAGGAAAACCAAATCCAGTACCCTGGCCACGGCCATGCTTGACCATACCGCTCACAAAGTGCCAACGACCTAACAGACTTGCCGCATCCTCAACCCTGCCTTGTCCCAGCAGATTTCTAATGCGAGTTGCGGAGATTTTCTCGCCACCCGAACAAAAGAGCTCATGGGCATGAACTTCAAAGCCATGCTGGCGCCCAAGTGCGGCAAGCAATGCGCTTCCTTCAGCACCTTGAGCTCCAAGCCCAAAGTCAGAGCCCACATGCACGGACACGGCCGGCACACATGGAAGCAACTTACTTTCTACGTATTGTGTGCCACTCAAAGCAGCAAACTCGCGGGTAAAATGGTGTACCAGAATGCCATCTACTCCCCATGCGGCAAGCGCGCGAAGCCTGTCTTCTCCCGAGAGCAATCGCTGAGGAGATCCGTCAAACAACACCTCAACAGGATCTGGCAGAAATGTTACAGCCACAAGTGGCACTTTGCGTGCCTCGGCATCTTTTTTTGCGATGGCGAGAAGTCCTTGGTGGCCCTCATGAAGACCGTCAAACACACCAAGTACGCACACACAAGGTTGCTTGTAGCAATCAGAATGTAGCGTATAAAAGTCAGCATCACCAAGCTCAAGCGGAGTCGGCAGCTGACTTCCAAACAAAACAGATTGTGCTATGCGTTCTACCTTGTTCAACGTGCGTCCTTACTTACACAAAATACCTTGAGAGAAGTTAGTCTGGCAGACAAGACATGAACCCTGCCTTATCCAAATTCCTACCAGCGATTCATTCCACACAAGGCTGACCAACGAATTATTGGCAATTTCACAAAGATCCTCTGGAATACCAAAACGCTTTCCAACCTCAACACACTTATATTCTGCTGCGGTGAGCCTATGCACAGGATAACCAAGGACCTCAGTTGAATTGAGACGTTTGGCCTCAAGTATTTGAGCTGGACTTTGCTCTAGTTCTTCTAATAAAACACAACTACCAAGCGTAATAGGACCAGAGAAAGTCCTTCTTAGTCCACTAATATGAGCTTCTGTTCCAAGAGACTGACCAAGATCTCGAGCAATGCTTCTGATATAGGTACCTTTAGAAACGTCAAAAGCAACAGTCCACACAAGTGAGTCACTCTTATCAGAAGGTGTATGCACCGCCAAAAGCGATGCATCATAAATAGAAACTCTGCGCGCTACAAGCTCTGGCATCTTACCTTCACGAACAAGCTGATAAGCACGTTTACCATCAACAGAAATTGCAGAAACCGCAGGCGGAAGCTGATTTGTGGTACCCACTAGCTTTGTACATGCAATACGAGCAAACTCGATATCATACAGCTCTTCTGGAACAGCTGCAGTTGCTACAACCTCGCCATCTGCATCATCGGTTGAAGTACGAGCTCCAAACGAAATGTCAGCTACATACCCCTTACGATCAAGCGTTAGAAGGCCCAAAAGCTTTGTAGCAAGTCCAATACCAACTACCAGCACACCACTTGCGTTAGGATCAAGTGTGCCCGCGTGTCCCACGCGTTTCTCGCCAAATACGCGACGGACGCGAGAAACCACATCATGGCTGGTCAAGCCAAGCGGCTTGTCAATTGCAATAAGTGCGTTAATTCCACTAGCTCCTCGCTTCACCTATGACTCCTTGTCAAGTGCGAGAAGATTAATGAGCAGAGGCACTATCTCAGTAAACACGTCATCAATAGTACCTTCAGCGGTAAAGCCTGCAGCAGCAGTATGACCACCGCCGCCCATTTGACGAGCAACGCCAGAGATATCAAGCTGGGATTTAGATCGTAGGTTGCCGCGAACCTTTCCACCATCTACCTCTTTAAGGAAGAGTGCAATTTCGGTTCCTTCAACACAACGAACGATGTCTACCAGACCATCCATCTCGGCAAGAGGAACACCCGATGAAGAAAGATCTGCTGTGGTGACGTAGCTGTACGCAACACGACCCTCACCAAAAGTGCGGATTCGTCCCATAACTTTAGCGGCAAGATGGAGATAGGCCAAACGATCACTCTGATAGACGTAAAGTGCAATCTGAGAAGGAGAAGCACCCGCTTCTACCAACAAACTTGCAACCTCAAAAGCCTCACCGTCAGCATTTTGATACTGGAAACGACCAGTATCAGTTACTAGCGCGCACATAAGACACTGTGCCTCAGAAGGGATAAGTTCTACACCCAAATGACAGGCAAACTCTGTGATAATAACACCAGTTGCTGCTGCGTCAGGACGCACCAGTCCCGCATTCCAATAAACATTGCTATACGGATGGTGGTCAAGCACCGCCACTGTCTTAGAGCAATTCATCAGCGCTTCTGCATCAGCCAAACGACCTGCAGTAGAAAGGTCTACGCAGATAAAAAGATCTGGAATTCCCTCGTACTTATTTGCAGATACAAAACTATCAGTACCATCAAGAAACTTATAAATGCGAGGTACTTCCCCATCAGCATCTGCCAAAAGATTAGTAACAGTTTTACTTGGCCATCTTCTCTGAATAATGGAAGAAAGTGCTAATCCAGAGCCAATAGCGTCACCATCAGGAGATGTGTGTGCACAAACAACGATTGACGAGGCTTGCTCAATAAGAGCGATAACCTCGTCAAACTCTGGACGACTGACTTTTGTATTCAGTGACGTCACTTACTTACGCCTCCTCGTCAGAATGCTCTTCATCAGAAGCCATAGGGTATCCAAACTCGTCTTTCTGAACACTAAGAGTTGGTGGAACCACCTCAAGAGCCTGAGCAATACGCTCAGCCTCATCAGTGGTAGTGTCAATTTTGAAATCAAGCTCAGGGGTGACACGCCAGTTCAGTGCATGACCCAAAAGCGAGCGAATCCTACCCTTTGCACGCTTAAGAGCTGCAAGGACCTTCTCATAGCGATCAGGCTCACAGCTTACATACACACGCATAAAAGATTTATCAACCGAGACCTCACAGCTTGTGATGGTTACAAGCTGGAGATCAGGGTCAGAAATTTCAAACAAAAGGATCCAGCTGAGCTTTTCTCGAGCAATCTCATTAGTACGACGAGAAAACTGATTCTGTTTCATGCTGCCCCTTCTTACTCGGTACGAGCCACCTGCTCAATGCGATAGCCTTCAAGCTGGTCGCCAGGCTTGATGTCCTGGAAGTTCTCAAGGCCGATACCGCATTCGTAGCCGGATTTAACGCTCTTAACGTCATCTTTAAAGCGTCTAAGCGATGCAATCTTTCCGTCGTAGACAACAAAACCATCACGAATAAGACGGATATTATCGTCGCGTGAAATCTCACCCTCAGAAATCATGCAACCTGCAGCAATACCAACCTTAGGTACCTTAAAGGTATCGCGAACTTCAGCAACACCGGTCTGGACTTCCTGCTCAGTTGGCTTAAGCATACCAATACGAGCAGCATCAATCTCTTCGATTGCCTTATAGATGACACTATAAGTTCTAATCTCAACACCTACGCGCTCTGCAGCAAGCTTAGCCTTTGCATCTGGACGGACACCAAAGCCAATGATAATTGCATTTGATGCATCAGCGAGAACAACGTCGGTCTCGGTAATTCCACCAACAGCAGAGTGGATGGTGCTGATACGAACCTCGGACTGATCCATTTTATCCAGGGAGTCCTGGAGAGCCTCGATGGATCCTTGAACATCAGCCTTGATAATAAGGTTGAGCTCCTTGACGTCACGATCTGCCATAGTATCAAAGAGGTTCTCAAGGGTGACGTGCTTAACACGGTTCTGCTCTTCGATACGAGCCTTAAGAGCGCGCTGATCAGCAAGCTCACGAGCATCACGTTCCTCCTGGAAGACACGGAACTCATCGCCTGCACCAGGAACGGTCTGCAGACCAAGAATCTCAACTGCGTCAGAAGGACCAGCAGTAGTCACCGCATTACCCTTAGGATCGAGCATCGCACGGACACGGCCAAAAGCCATACCAGCAACAAGAGCATCGCCGATGTGAAGCGTACCGCGAGTAACCAAAACAGTAGCAACAGAGCCACGACCGCGGTCAAGCTTAGCTTCAAGAACATTACCGGATGCAAAGGTGTCTGGGTTAGCCTTCAGCTCAAGGACATCTGCCTGCAAAATAATAGTCTCGAGAAGATCATCGATGCCCAAGTTCTGCTTGGCAGAAATGTCAACAAACATGTTCTGTCCGCCCCACTCTTCAGGAATGACACCATACTCGGTAAGCTCCTGACGAACACGGGTAGGATCTGCGCCCGGCTTATCAATCTTGTTGACAGCAACAACAATTGGAACACCAGCAGCCTTTGCGTGATTAATAGACTCAATAGTCTGAGGCATAACACCATCGTCTGCTGCGACAATCAAAATAACAATATCAGTAACTTTTGCACCACGAGCACGCATTGCCGTAAAAGTCTCGTGACCTGGAGTATCGATGAAAGTAATCTCGCGACCGTTAATAGTAACCTGAGAAGCACCAATTGCCTGAGTAATTCCACCAGCTTCGCCAGCTGCAACGCCAGTGTGACGAATTGCATCCAGAAGCGATGTTTTACCGTGGTCAACGTGGCCCATGACGGTAACTACTGGAGGACGTGGCTTTAAATCCTTAGGATCATCGTAGAAGGTGAAGGAGTTCTCCTCCTCCTTAGACATAATCTTAATCTGGCGACCCAAGTCATCAGCAACAATCTCAATAAGTTCATCAGACATGGTCTCTGTAAGTGTTAGAGGATTTCCAAGCAGGAACAAACGCTTAATGATGTCATTTGCGGGAACGCCAAGAAGCTCAGCAAGTTCAGAGACTGTAGAGCCCTGAGGGACTTTTACGGTATCAAGCTGGGAAATATCCTGGTCGTTTGCAAGTGCTTCCTCGATACGCTGCTCCATAGCAGCCTCTGCTGCCTGCTTCTGACGACGCTCTTTACGTTTTTTACGACGGCCAGTGGACTCTCGACTTGCCTCTTCAATAGCAACGCGAGCCTCATCAAGAACGCGACTTCTGTTGTAAGCCTCTGCCTCACGAGCCATGCGGCTATAACGATCTTCTCCGTCATCTCCGCCACGACGATTCTTTCTGCGCTTACCATTTGGACGCTCGTCAGACATGGAGGCATCATTACGCTCATTCTTATAATTATGACGAGCAGAACCACCACTTGCCTCGCTTGCATTAGCGCGAGCGTGGTTCCTAGATCCCTTCTCAGCCTTCTTCTGTGCAGCGGACTCTGCAGCCTGCTGCTTCAAAACCTCTTCCTGCTGGGCAATCTGATCAAGCAGATTATTAAAAGAAGGAGCAGTCTTAGGAGCAGTATCCTTTATACGGTTACGCTCGGCTTCTTCAGCCTCAAGACGCTTCTTCTCTTCCTCAGCGCGACGACGCTCCTCTTCTTTCTTGCGAGCAGCCTCTTCTTTTGCACGCTTTTTCTCTTCTTCTGCACGCTCAGCTTCACGCCTTGCCTCCGCGGCAAGTCGTTCAGCCTCTGCTGCCTCAGCAGCAGCCTTTGCCTCTTTGGCAGCAGCCTCTTCTTCAGCAGCCTTTTGAGCTGCAATTTCAGCAGCACGAGCCTCCATAATAGGCTGGAGTTTCTTACGAACAATAGAAACATATGCATCTTCAAGCGTAGAAGAAGCAGACTTTGCAGGAATCTTCATGTCCGCAAGGTGCTCAAGCAATTCCTTGCTCTGCATACCATATTCTTTGGCAAGGTCATGTACACGCATTTTTGCCATATATGAAAGCCTTCCGGTTGACGGGATAGTTACAAGTAGTTGACTAAATCAATGAGTCTGAATCAGAAGAAATCTCTGCATTCTCCATGGCATCATGAATGCCACAGAAATCAGAACCAGGTCTTGCCATATTGCGGCAAGGAACTCCGCTAGGGCTCACATACTTGCAACGATGAGCAATCTCTTCCTCGTCAACAGCCTCTTCAACAACCTCAGGAAGGTTGTTCAAAATGTTTGCAGCAAGGGACTCGTTCTTGATGTCAATGTGAAGACCAGTCAGACGAGCGGCAAGACGAGCATTCTGACCCTCTTTACCAATAGCCAAAGACAGCTGATCATCAGGAACAATGACGGTTGCGTGACCAGTTGCGCCATCAACAATAACGCGAGAAACACGTGCAGGTGAAAGTGCGGAGGCAACACAACGAGCAGCGTCGTCAAACCAAGGTACAACGTCAACGCGCTCTCCGCGGAGCTCAGAAACTACGGTGCGAACACGGCTGCCCTTAGGACCAACACAGGCACCAACAGGATCAAGACGCTCGTCAACGGAAGAAACAGCAATCTTAGAGCGAACACCAGCCTCACGAGCAATAGAACGAATGCTTACTACACCGTCATAAACCTCTGGAACCTCAAGCTCAAAAAGACGACGGATAAGATCTGGGTGGGTACGAGAGACAACAATTGGTGGACGCTGGCGCTCACCACGAACTGCTGGCTGAGTTGCATTAGGATCACGAACGTCAACAATAATTGCCTTGATGCGCTGATTGTGGAGATAACGCTCTCCTGCTGGACGCTCATCACGCTCATCAGGGAAACGACGCTGGTCAAAGTGTGGAAGCTCTGCCTCTACACCCTCACGAATCTTAATGATGGTGAAATCAGGAGTAGACTGGAGAACGGTACCAGTAATGATGTCACCAACGCGACCACGAAACTCGTCATAAATCTGAGCACGAGCAGCATTACGAACAAGCGTCTTAATCTCTGCCTTAGCGTGCTGAGCAGCAATACGGCTTGTATCTGGAGGAGTTACATCTACCTCATCAAACTCGGTGTACTCACCAGTCTCCTCATCTGGCTCACCCTTAGGAACAAGCTCATAGACATATACACGGCCTGTTGCCCTATCGATAGTGACGCGAGCACCAAAATCAAGGTGGAGGACATCAGCATAGCTTTTTGCCAGCGACTGCTCCAAACGATCCAGTAAATATAACTCATCGATGTGCTTTTCCTGGCAAAGCAACATCAAAGCTTCCATCATTTCAGATGCCATGAATAATCCTCTCTATTTACTTCTTGGCTGAAGTCAAAAAATCAAAAACTGGTTTAATAACGCACTTTTTTAACTCAGACAAATCAACGGTGCAAACTTCATCTTCTGTCTGGATTGAGATAGTTGTACCCTCAATGCCCAAAAGCGTGCCGGTAAATTTACGACGCCCTTCTGTGGCAGTTGTCTGAAGCTGAACCTCTTGTCCAGCAAAACGTACAAAGTCTTTTGCACGACGAAGTGGACGTGCCATACCTGGAGAAGAAACCTCCAAGGTAAATGATGCAGGAAACGGATCAAGCTCATCGATGGTCTCAGAAATCCATGGTGTTTCTTGAGCAACTTCGTCAAGAGAAATGGTCTCTTCTGTTTCATCATCATGGTCAATTCTTACTCTAACCAAGGGATTCTTAGAAGATCCAACAATCTCTACATCAACAATATCAATGTGGTGATTAAGTGCAGCTTGCTCTAGTGCAGACAAGATTTTCTGTGTTACACCTTCGTTTTGCATTTGACCTCCTCATCTACATACAGAAAGGAAGCGGGGTCAAAACTCAACCCCACTTCCAACTAATAACAACTACGTTTAGAGATATCTTACGAGACAAAGAGCTTCTCGTCAAGTATTTTTGCTGTTAGGCAACGATATTCACAAGGCGCCCCTTAACAACAATAACTTTTTTAATCTCTTTGCCCTCAAGCTGATCAGCAATTGCCTTAGTTGCGGCTGCGGCGAGCTCTTCCTCAGAAGCGTCGGCAGAAACCTCAATGCGTGCTCGAACCTTACCCTTAAGCTGAACGGCAATCTCAACCGTATTACTCTTAGCTTGTTCTGGATCAAACTCTGGCCAAGGTTGATGGTAGACAGGAACATCTTTGCCCAAAGCCTCGTGGCTGAGCTCCTCTGCCCAGTGAGGAATAATTGGAGCCAGCATAGCTACAACGTCATTTGCGACCTTGTAGCAAAGTGCAGCATTTCTTGACTCTGCAGGGACCTCGTTAATGTAGGCACTTGCTGCATTAACAAGTTCCATAACTGCAGAAATTGCAGTATTGAACTGACCTTTGTCAAACTCAGTAGTACAACGAATTCCCATAGCATTAAGAACACGGTTGAGCTCAAGCGACTTTGAATCCAAAGCAGTGTGGTCGAGTACGGCAGAAGCATCAGCAGTACGAGAGAGTTCCCACACTACACGCCATGCGCGTTTGATAAAGCGATTTGCACCTGCAACAACCTTCTCGTCCCAGTCAAAATCCTTCTCTGGTGGAGCAACAAAGAGAATAGCAAGACGCATTGTATCTGCACCATAAGGCTCAATAACAGAACTTGGAGGTACAACGTTACCCTTTGACTTTGACATAGTATCGCCATGCTCGTCCTTGACCATACCCTGAGTCATCAAATTCTTAAATGGCTCATCGATGTCAATCATACCCAGATCACGAAGGACCTTGGTAAAGAAGCGAGAATACAGAAGATGCAGAATTGCATGCTCAATGCCGCCGATATAGTTATCTACAGGCATCCAGCGATCAACAGATTCCTTAGAAAAAGGAAGCTCAGTGTTGTGCGGGTCGCAGTAGCGCAGATAGTACCAGCTAGAACACGTGAAGGTGTCCATAGTATCGGTAATGCGCTTTGCAGGCTTTCCGCACTTTGGACAGGTAGTCTTAACAAACTCCTTGCACTCAGCAAGAGTATCTCCTGCGGCTAAATCAAGATTGTCTGGAAGCATAACGGGAAGCTGATCATAAGGAACAGGAACGTCACCACAGCAATCACAATGGATCATAGGAATTGGATTGCCCCAATAGCGCTGCCTGGAAATGAGCCAATCACGAAGGCGGAACTGAACAGTTCGGCGGCCAACGTTATGCTCAGTCAAATACGCAACAACAGCTTCTTCTGCCTCAGAATGCTTACCACCACGAAGGCCAGTAAATGGACCAGACTGAACAAGAACACCAACGGTATCCATTGGTCCATCCCAGTCAACGGAGGTCACTTTGTAATCAGAAACCCCCTTGAGCTCTTCATAGATATCGGTTCCCTCTTCACAAATGATGGGAATAATAGGCAGGTCGTACTTCTTTGCAAAATCAAAATCGCGCTTATCGCCTGATGGAACACCCATAACAGCGCCAGTGCCATAGTCGAGAAGAACATAGTCAGCAACCCAAATTGGCACGGTCTGTCCGGTAACAGGATTAATCGCATAACGACCAGTAAATACACCGTGTTTCTCGCGGTCTGTACCCTGGCGATCAATAGAAGAAACCTTTACAGCTTCCTCATGAAGAGCATCAAAAGCAGCCTTATACTCTGAATTCCCTACCAGCTCTGCAGCAAGCTTAGACTCTGGTGGAAGCAACATAAAAGTGCAACCATAAATGGTATCTGCGCGTGTAGTGAAGACTGTCATCTTGGTATCAGTTGGCGTAACACCGTCAGTATCTGCCAGAGTGAAATCAATCTCTGCACCCTCAGAACGTCCAATCCAGTTTGCCTGCATAGCACGGACACGCTCTGGCCAACCCTCAAGTTGGTCAAGATCGTCAAGGAGCTCCTGAGCGTAATCAGTGATGCGCAGATACCACTGAGAGAGCTCACGTTTCTCTGGAACAGCACCACAGCGCCAACATTTACCGTTAACTACTTGCTCGTTTGCAAGAACAGTTTTGTCATTTGGGCACCAATTTACAGGGCTAGTTGCACGATATACTAAGCCCTTCTCAAGCATCTTAAGGAAGATCCACTGGCCCCATTTATAGTACTCAGGGTCACACGTATTAAACATGCGGTCTTTATCGTAGGCAAAGCCCATGCGGAACATGGTCTTTACAGCCTGGTCAATGTTCTTATGAGTCCACACAGAAGGCTGGGTATTGTGCTTAATTGCAGCGTTTTCTGCAGGAAGACCAAATGCGTCAAAGCCCATTGGATGAAGAACATCAAAACCACGCATGCGAGCCTGACGAGCCATAGCATCACCAATGGTGTAGTTACGGGCGTGACCCATGTGAAGATCGCCCGAAGGATAAGGGAACATCTCTAGAACATATTTTTTAGGCCTTGAACTGTCTTCTTCCGTCTTGTAAAGATTTTGCTCTTCCCAGACACGCTGCCACTTGGTTTCAATGGCTTCAGCATCGTAGACAGGAAAATCGCCTGTATTAGATACGTTCTGTACTTCCTCGTTTTCCACGAGTTCCCCTTTCGTATAGCGATGCGTCACCAAGCAAAATACTTGGTGACGCCAGTAGTCCATTAATCCTGTTGGCTATGAACGGAAGTTATAACTGACCTGCTGGTTTGAGTCTTTCAGCAAGACATCGTGAGCGCCACCTTCAACAATTGAAGTTGAAGATACAAGCGTAATCTTTGCCTTATCACGAAGCTCTGGAATATCAAGAGCACCGCAGTTGCACATTGTAGACTTGACCTTCAGAAGCGATGCCTCAACGCCATCCTTCAAAGGGCCTGCATATGGAACATAAGAGTCAACACCCTCAACAAAAGAAAGACCACGCTTGTTGCCGCCAAGGTCGTAGCGCTGCCAGTTACGAGCGCGCGCAGAACCCTCGCCCCAGTACTCCTTCATGTAAGAGCCATTGACGATAACACGGTCTGAAGGACTCTCGTCAAAGCGAGCAAAATAACGACCAAGCATCATAAAGTCGGAGCCCATAGCAAGAGCAAGAGTCATGTGATAATCGTATACAATTCCACCGTCAGAGCAGATTGGAATATAGACGCCGGTCTCCTCAAAGTACTCATCACGAGCACGAGCAACATCAATGACAGAAGTTGCCTGACCACGGCCAATACCCTTCTGCTCACGGGTAATACAGATAGAACCGCCACCAATACCAATCTTGATAAAATCAGCACCAGCCTCGGCCAAGAAACGGAATCCCTCAGCATCTACAACGTTACCTGCACCAATTTTGACGGAATCACCGTAAGTTGCACGAACCCATTCAAGCGTGCGCTTCTGCCACTCGGAATAACCCTCAGAAGAGTCAATGCACAAAACATCAGCACCTGCTTCGACAAGCAAAGGAACGCGAGTCTCATAGTCACGAGTATTGATACCAGCGCCCACCATATAACGCTTAGAATCATCAAGAAGCTCATCTGGAGCAGACTTATGAGAATCATAATCCTTACGGAATACAAGGCTAACCAGATGACCATTCTTATCAACAATAGGAAGGGCGTTAAGCTTGTTGTCCCAGATAATGTCATTTGCCTCTTTGAGAGAAGTATCCTCTGGTGCAGTAATAAGCTTATCCGCTGGGGTCATAAACTCAGAAACAAGCTTAGAACGATCATCACGAGAAGGACGATAATCGCGAGAGGTAACAATACCTACCAATTTACCGCGAGAAGTGCCGTCATCAGTAACGGGCATAGTGGAGTGACCAGACTTCTCTTTAAGATCAAGTACATCGCCAAGTGTCATTTCTGGAGTAAGCGTTGAATCAGAGACAACAAAACCTGCTTTGTAGCTCTTAACCTCACGAACCATCTGAGCCTCATCCTCAGCGGACTGAGAGCCATAAATAAAGGCAATGCCACCCTGCTGGGCCAAGGCGATTGCCAAACGAGGACCAGATACCGACTGCATTACTGCAGAAACCATAGGAATATTGAGTTCAATTGCGCTTTTCTCGCCACGCTTAAACTTAACAAGAGGAGTCTTCAAAGAAACATTTGCAGGAATGTTCTCAGCTGATGAATAGCCAGGAACCAAAAGATACTCAGAAAATGTATGTGATTCGCCTTCGAAGAACTTTGCCATTGTTTTTGGCTCCCTCCTGACCTACCGGTCATGCTCAACGTGTTTTGGCATTGTACCACCAGTGGAGCATATTATTTAATTTGAACTCCCACTTGAAGCAATAACATCCTCAAAGTTAACAGCAATGTCATGTTTAGTAGGAACCCACTCAACTTTTTTGAACAAAGCTGCAACGGTAATAGGGATATACGTCATCATAAAAATAGGAAACGTAAAGAGATTGGTAAAAATACGCCACTTCTTCTTTACGTGGAAATGCTTGTACTCTGAAATAGTAGTGATGAGCGCCAGAATAAAGAAAACAACGTACATCGAGAAAACCGTCATAACCAAAGAACCCACACTCATGGCAATCTCGGCATCAGTTGCAACAAAGCCATGACTCAAGTAACCAACCAAAAGATAGATTCCGTTAATAAAAGCTGAAAGTAGCGTCAAAATCATACCTGGAGCAATAGTCATCAACATATCGTACGAAGCAAACTGACCCTTAAAAATACCTTTAAGTAGGTCAAAGCCATACGAGAAAAACACCTGGTAGAATCCCTTAGTCCAGCGCATGCGTTGTGTCCACGATGCCTTGAAAGTCAGAGGCTGCTCATCAAAGAACTCCGCTGGTGCATAACCAATTTGAATATTATGTGCACTGCAGAAGGTAGAAAACTGAATATCCTCAGTAAGCGTATGGAAATCCCATCCATGCATACCTTTAATAATGCGAGAAGAAACCATCCAGCCGGAACCAGAAACAGCACAGCTGGTGCCCATCATCATACGGGCATTATTCAAAAACTTTGCCTCACGCATAAACCAAGTGGCATAAGCAGAGCTTACCCAACTAGAATCAAAATTCTTTGAGTTTCTGTAGCTAGTGCACACAAGATACCCTGCATCAAAAGCTTGATTCATAATTTTAAGGTAGCTTGGAGAAACCAAGTTATCGGCATCCATGATAATGAAGGCCTCGTATTTATCACCGTACTCATTAAGAATACGATCAAAGCCGTAATCCATAACCCAGCTCTTACCCTTACGAGCAAGGTCGTTACGCTCCCAAGTAATTGCTCCAGCTTTTCTTGCCTCTTCTGCTGTTTTATCAGTACAGGCATCTGCAACAACAAAGACATCCATTAGTTCCCGAGGATAATCTTGAGAAAGAATAGACCTGACGAGGTTGCCAATAACAGGCTCTTCATTGTGGGCAGCAATAAAGAAAGCATAGCGATGCTGCTTTTTTGCCTCAGGAAGCTTTACCTCACCCTTAAACATGACGCGAAGGATATACACAATCTGATAGAAGTATGCGAGCGTAAAGAAAAGCCAGATGATGAAATTAAAAACAACGATTGGTGTGATACCGAGTCTGTTAAATTGCAATGGCATGCATACCCCTACGCTCCAAACCCAAGGCAAATATGTTTATCAGCCAAAGATTTTCCAACAAACACTTACCTTTATAATTTTAGCGCAATAAAACAGATTGCGTATCCACGCTCTCTGAATGTATCTCACCGTACAAATAGCTTCCCGTCTTGAATGTCGAGAAGAACGTCTGCTTTCTGGTCTAATTCGTCAGAGTGCATGATGACTATGACAGTTCTTTTACCTTTAAGACTGACCAAATAATCACAAAGCCTCTGTGCTGTTGCGGCATCTAAATTTTGTAAGGGTTCATCTAAAACAAGCGCACCTTGTTTTCTTGATAGCGCTCTTAAAAGGCCAACCTTTTGTCTCTCACCCAGTGACACAGATTCCGCATTTCCATCAAAGCTTTCTGTTCTAAGGGATGAAAAATCAAGTATCTGATAAATCTTGTCGTCAATCTCTTCCCCAAACATATTGTCAGCAAGACTTCCTTTAACAAGAGGTACTGGACGAGCAAAACGAGAACAGTCTCTAAGCTCATCTGAGAGCTGTATATCTCCACTAAACAAAGACGGATCAGAACAGCCTGCTAAAAGATCAACAAAAGAAGATTTACCTGAACCATTAGAGCCTCTTACGACTACCAAAGACCCGTGTGAAATACAGAGAGGTTGTGTGTGAAATAGCTCTGGCCCTTCAGTAGTAGCAAGAAGTTCTCCCTCTCCCACTTGTAGGGCCGAATCAAGAGAAGAATCCCAAAGACTTTCATACCCGGAAGGTTCTTGAGAGTCTTTAACAATTTCTTGCAATCGTTCCATGTGAACTTCATTTGTTTTCACAAACATAATCAATCTGAAAAGTTCTGCCAAAGGATTTTGTAATAATGTACAAAGTTGATATAAAACAAAAATATCGCCAACTGATGCAACACCTACCTGATACATTTTAATCGTTATAGCAAGCATAAATACCTGCAGCAAAGAACAAAGACCATTTGGAATTTTCTCATTCAATCCCTCATAGAATCGATATTTTTTAACTGAATTCAAGTACTCCAAGCCAACTTCATGATATTTTTCTCTATATGCTTCATCAGCACGAGTAATATTAATAGCTCTTTTTTTCTCTACAATTTGTTTAGATTCATTTAAATATCTATCTTGAGCTGGAATGATATTTCTCTGTAAATCAGCTATTCTTTGAGTAGGAAATTCTATAACAAACAAAAAGATGGGAATATATACAAGCGCCACAGTAAAATAAATACGATTTATAAGAAAAAGCGCTAGCAAAATAATTAAAACACATCCAGCAGCGCTCAAAATTCTAATGTTTATGGCACTATATATAGACCCATACATAGTAGTAGAACTACTAAGAAGGTTCATGTAATATCCTTTTTCATGCTTTTTATAAGAACGTAAAGGCATGGCAACAATCTCGTATATAACCCGCTTCGCACTTTCCATTCTTTGTTTAATCTCGGAACGCAGAGGAAACCATCCCTTAAATGTAAGCACAAGAATCGTCGATACAAACGATAGAAATAAAATTAAAACAAGAATAGTAATCTGATTGGATGCATCCATACCTTGAGAAATATGACTAATCAATAGCCCCAACATCAGACTAATAGCCACCGAAAAAGTAGTTGAAAGTATTGATCCACTTATTAAAAAGACGTTCTCCTTTGTTATGGCAAAAGCTGAATGCTTATCAAATTTGTAAAATTTATCCTGCATGTTCATATCTCCTCTACCATCACCGTACAAATAGCTTCCCGTCTTGAATGTCGAGAAGAACGTCTGCTTTCTGGTCTAATTCGTCAGAGTGCATGATGACTATGACAGTTCTTTTACCTTTAAGACTGACCAAATAATCACAAAGCCTCTGTGCTGTTGCGGCATCTAAATTTTGTAAGGGTTCATCTAAAACAAGCGCACCTTGTTTTCTTGATAGCGCTCTTAAAAGGCCAACCTTTTGTCTCTCACCCAGTGACACAGATTCCGCATTTCCATCAAAGCTTTCTGTTCTAAGGGATGAAAAATCAAGTATCTGATAAATCTTGTCGTCAATCTCTTCCCCAAACATATTGTCAGCAAGACTTCCTTTAACAAGAGGTACTGGACGAGCAAAACGAGAACAGTCTCTAAGCTCATCTGAGAGCTGTATATCTCCACTAAACAAAGACGGATCAGAACAGCCTGCTAAAAGATCAACAAAAGAAGATTTACCTGAACCATTAGAGCCTCTTACGACTACCAAAGACCCGTGTGAAATACAGAGAGGTTGTGTGTGAAATAGCTCTGGCCCTTCAGTAGTAGCAAGAAGTTCTCCCTCTCCCACTTGTAGGGCCGAATCAAGAGAAGAATCCCAAAGACTTTCATACCCGGAAGGTTCTTGAGAGGCTTGTATATGCTTAAGATAGACATCTATGTCTGCCTTGGTAGCTAGATACGTACTCTTAACAAAACAAAATGTATCAAGAGGTTCACTCATTATTGACACAATGAGATAAGCAGAAAGAATTCCTCCCACACTCATTTGATTAAAAGATAGCAATATAATCCCAAGGATTATTGTTATAACCTGCATAAAATATAAAAGTGCTGAAGGTAAATTTTTTGATAGTGAACTATAAAAATTATTTCTTTTTACAAAGAGAAAGTATTCATCATTTACTGATTTATAAGTCTTTTCATAATAACTCTCCGCCCGTAATGCATTAATAGAAAGCTTTTCCTCAATTACACGCCTACCAGCATCAAGCCATGCTTCTCTTTTTTCAATCGATTTACTTAAAACTTCATTAGCTTTCTTACTCGGATAATCAATAATAAACAAATAAAACGGAATATATAGAAGAACAAATAAACCAACCCAAGGATTTACTATTGCAGCAACAATCACTAGAACGATAAGCGCTAAAAGACTACCTATAAGTTCAACACTTACTGAAACTTGAATGCTACTAAACACAAAAGCTGACGTAGTAACTGCATTAAGGTAGTGTCCAATATTCTTTTTCAAAAAAATACGAAATGGAATCTTTAAAAGCGCTGATATCGCTGACTCAGAACTAGAAACAGCTGCTTCTAAATTGAGCTTTTGTGGAATCCATACAGTAAGAAAAAAATTTATGCAAAGTATCACTAATTGAAGCAGCAGCAACAAACCCAATTTTTGCCAAACGCTTTTATCAATTTGTACGCCAAGCATGGTGTCAACTAAATTTCCAGTAAAAATGCCTAACATTGCAACAGCAATATATCCAATTGTTAAACCAATTGCTGACAAAATTGTCTGCTTTCGAATAATGAATAAATGGGAAAGATTCTTAATCATATTCATCAGTCCAATGCAGAATTTATTAACTTAATAATGCGATAAACAACTATTTATATTTACAGATTAAATATTTGATTCAGTTTTTAATTTAAAGAAATGCATTCTCATAGGAAATCACGTTATTACCCTATAATTTGATGTAGATAAATAGTATTGAGAGGCTACATATGAACAACGAACGTCTAACTCAAGCACTTAAAAATATACTTTTAAATGGAAAGACTCTTGCTCAAGAAAGCACTTCAAACGTTATTTTATACGCACATTACGAAACTAAGGAGACAGCTAATCCTCACATAAAAGGATTCTTTTCACTTACCACTGCTTTTGATTTAGAAAATTTAAATCAATTCTCCAAAAAACCTCATGGAAATACTATTGTTTGCCTTTCAATACTTGCTCGTAAAAACTATTTTGGAAGCTTTCTGTTCTTTTTAATGCCTACATCAGAAAATTATTTTACCTTTACTACAAATCTTATATCAAATAAAAATACACTGCCGAAACAAGTTCATCCAGCTGATATTGAACAAATTTATACGCTTTATACTCAAATTATCATTACCTATTCCGAGAGAAAACCAAATTGGGAAGCTATTGTTACTTCCTTACTTATAACACTTATTACCTGCCTTTCTCCTGATGCTCACTATACGTTCACTCCAGGTAACACTAATGAGACGGTCGCTCTTATCCTTAATGAAATTACTGCTCATTCAGAAAGTATCACACTTGCTAAACTGTCAGAAAAATACTCATATACACCGACCTATCTCTCTGAACTCCTCAGACAAAAATGTGGCAAAACTTTTTCAGAACTTGTACTAGAACAAAGAATGGAACGAGCAAAGACGCTGTTAACTCATACCAAATTGCCTGTCTCAACTATTTCTTCAATGATTGGATATGGTGGAACAACAGAGTTTTATAGGAAATTTAAAGGTTATTTTTCTCTTACACCACGTGAAATGAGAAACGGAACTTTTTAGTCATATTACAACTGTGGACAAATCTCTTTTCCTACTATTGTTCTTCCCATAGACATATCCTGCTGAGAAATAAGTGCTTCTTGTAGGTCTTTTGGCAGTGTATCTGCCACCATGATATTCTCGCCTGTAAAAGGGTGCTCAAACTGAACACGCCAAGAGTGTAGAAATTGTCTGTTAAGGCCAAGATTAAGACTCGTGTCTTTTTTACCGTAGAGTTGATCGCCAACAACAGGATGTCCGATGTGGCGCATGTGAACTCTAATCTGGTGCGTGCGACCTGTATAGAGATGACACTCAAGAAGTGAGTAACCATCGCCTTTTCTACCTGCCTCAAAGCGCTCAAGCGTCCTAAAGGTGGTAATAGCTTCTCGTGCACCTGGCGCATCAGATACAGTCATTTTTAGACGATCTCGCGTTGAACGGGCAATGCCCGTTTCAATAGTGCCAGAATCATGGGCAACATAGCCTTGTACCAACACAATGTAGCGTCTATCTAACACGCGCAGCCTGATGAGGTCTTGAAGGGCCTTCTGAGCCTCATCTGACTTTGCAGCCAGCATAAGACCGGAAGTATCCATGTCAAGACGATGCACAATACCTGGCCGCTCTTCTCCCTGAAGCATTCCCAGATGCTCGTAGCCACAATGAGCCACCAAAGCGTTTGCAAGAGTGTCATCAACATGACCTGGAGATGGATGACAAACAAGGCCAATTTGCTTTGAAAGCACTATGAGGTACTGATCCTCAAAGCGAATATCAAGTGGAATATCTGGATTTGGACGCAAAAGACCTGTTTGAGGCTCTGCATTTGGGAGAGACACCAAAAGTCTATCGCCCAACATAAGTTTTTCTGACTTAGAAGTAGCAAGTGTAGCGTTGATGGTTACTCTTCCCTCTTCTACCAGCTTGACGCAGGCGCTTCTTGAAGGAAGCATATCTTGAGCGGAAAGAAACGCATCTAATCTGACGCTGTCTCCTTCTGGCCCAACTAATATTTCAACAATACGCTCATTCATTGCCACTACCCTGTTGCTGCTTTTTGTCCCAGATTATCCAGTACACAAAAGCAATAAGGATGCCACAGGTTACAAAAATATCCGCCACATTAAACACAGCAAAATTGACAAACGTTGTAGCAAAGAAATCAGTAACCTGACCATACAAAACACGGTCAATAGCGTTTCCAATTCCGCCACCCGAAACGCCACCTAAAAGCGCAATAAGTGGCAATGGAAGGTTCTTCTCGTGAACAACAAAGCCAACAAGAGCCACGATGACCACAGCAGTGAGAACCACAAAAAAGAGGGCATTTCCAGAGCCCACAGAAAACGCAGCTCCGGTATTACTAACGTGGAAGAGTTTCATAACGCCGGGGATAAAAGGTACTGCGGTTCCTTCTGGAATTGAAGTTCGAACCCAGAACTTTGTTACCTGATCAAGCGCGCAGGCAACAGCGCCCGCCCCGCAGAGAACTACAAGGCGGGTTACTAGCGTGTGAGTTGTATGTTGTTGCTGGTCAATACTCATTTACGCAACAACTTCGTGGCAACGGTGGCAGAGATAATCCTCGCCAAGTTCGCGATAATTCCAACAGCGGTCGCATCGCTCTCCATTTGCAGGATAAACACTTACGCTAAGCTCAGAGCCCTCAGAAACGCTGACTTCGGAGCAAACAAACACCTCAGCAAAGTCAAGATTGGCGTTAGAAATATACGACGCTTGCTCAGCAGTAAGTGTCACTTCAGCACGGGTAGCCTGTGTGGTTTTCTCGGTAACTACACCTTCATTAAGTGCAGTTTCATATGCCTTTGTGTACGATGCGCGAGCATCGACCAGCACCTGATATGCAGGTAACAAAGATGTATATTCATCAGCACTCATAGGAGCCTTATACCAGTCGAGAAGAGCTGCGTACTTCTGACCGTCACGCATAGATTCTGGCAGGAACTGCATTACCTCATCAGTGGTATAAACCAGAATTGGCTGTAGGTCATGGACAAGCATGGAAAGAATCTCTGCCCAGACCGTCTGAGCACTGCGACGTGTTGCAGAGTTAGCTGCATCACAGTACATGCGGTCCTTAGTTGCGTTTAAGTAGCCGTTAGAAAGCTCGATAATGTAATCGTAGAGCGTACGGAAGACATTGTTGAAGCGATATCCCTCGTAAGCCTCTGTAACTACAGCATGCACCTCGCACATACGTGCAAGAACAAGACGGTCGTACTCTTCTAAATCTGCAACAGCAACTGCATCAGTGGCAGGATCAAACTGACCCTCAAGCTCACCAAGGAGGAAACGAAGAGTGTTTCTAAACCTACGATATGCATCGCCTACCTGAGAAAGAATGGCGTCATCGCAAGGTACGTCAGTTGAAGTATCAACGGAAGCAACCCAAAGACGCAAGACGTCTGCGCCACGCTCAGCACAAACGGCGTTTGGATCAATGACGTTACCCAGAGACTTACTCATCTTGCGTCCTTGGCCGTCAAGCGTAAAGCCCTGTGAAACAACAGATTTATAAGGAGCAACACCGTAAGCGCCAACAGAAGTCATAAGAGAACTCATGAACCAACCACGGTGTTGGTCAGAACCCTCAAGATACATATCAGCTGGGAACTTGAGGTTTGGACGGTGCTTACAAACAGCCGTGTGAGAAACACCAGAGTCCCACCAAACGTCCAAAATATCCTTGTTAGCCTTCAGATTGTGGCTGCCACACTTAGGGCAGACACAAGCATCTCCTAAATAGGTCTTAGGATCGTCAGTGAACCAAGCATCAGAGCCCTTCTCGCGAAAAAGCTTGATAACAGCATCAAGGGTCTGATCATTGATGATTGTCTCGCCACAATCCTCGCAGGTGAAAGCTGGGATTGGAACACCCCAGTTACGCTGCCTGGAAATACACCAGTCAGGACGGCCTTCAACCATGGAGCCAATGCGCTTAACAGCATTTGCAGGATAGAACTTAACCTTTGTAAGCTCCTCTGCTGCCTGCTGGCGCAGACCAGTCTTATCCATAGAGACAAACCACTGGCTTGTCGCACGGAAAATAACAGGCTCTTTACAACGCCAGCAATGTGGATAGCTGTGAGTAATTTCTTCTGCAAGAATAAGCGTTCCACGGTCTTTAAGCCACTGAACAATGACAGGATTAGCCTCATTAACCTCCATACCGGAGAAGGGGCCACCAGTACCCTGCCCTTCACCTTTAAAGAAGTGACCGTCATCATCAACAGGCATGGTTTGTGGAATATCAAAGCGAACACCAGCATTGTAGTCGTCTACACCATGTCCAGGTGCGGAGTGAACAACACCAGTACCGTCATCAAGAGTAACGTAATCTGCATAAATGAACCGTCCAGTGTTACCAAGATCACCAAAGATTGGCTGCTTATACTCATTACCTGCGAGCTCAACACCAGTCTTCTTCCAAGTATTGCCCTCGGCGTCCTGGGCAAGCTTCCAATCGGTATAACCAAACTTAGTAGCAGCCTTCTCTGCAAGAGCCTCAGCAACAATCTCTACATGCCCATCAGGAAGCTCAAGAGCAACGTAATTTGCTTCTGGATGCAGAATGACTGCCTCATCTGCTGGCATAGTCCAAGGAGTAGTAGTCCAAATGTCTACCCAGGTCTTACCTGCGTAAGCTTCAAGACCCTCTGGAACAGTGGTGAGCTCAAAACGAACAAAAATAGCAGTAGAAGTAACATCGTGATACTCAATCTCTGCTTCAGAAAGAGCTGTGTGGTCATGGGTACACCAGTGGACAGGCTTAGTTCCTCTATACACAGAACCCTTGTCATAAATTGCTTTGAAGATCTCAATGTCGGTTGCGTCATAATCATTAACATAAGTGAGGTATGGATTATCCCACTCGCCTAAAACACCAAGACGTTTAAAGCCCTGACGCTGAGTATCAACCTGCTCGACCGCCATTTTACGGCAAAGTTCACGGATCTTCTCGGTAGAGAGCTGATTGAACTTTTCTGTACCAAGCATTTGCTCAACTTTGTGCTCAATTGGCTGACCGTGGCAATCCCAACCAGGAACGTACGGGGTTTGGAAGCCCTGCATAGCCTTATAACGGTTGATGATGTCCTTGGAGATCTTATTCTGTGCGTGACCCAAGTGAATTGGACCGTTTGCATAAGGAGGTCCGTCATGGAGAACAAATTTATCGTGTCCTTCATTCTTTTTCATAAGAAGGTCGTAGACGTTGTTCTGATTCCAATCAGCTAAACGTTTTGGCTCATTCTGTGCGAGAGATGCTCGCATAGGAAAGTCAGTATTAGGCAGATTGGTGGTCTTTTTGTACTCGTTTGCCATCAAGCACAACCTTTCTGGGCACAAATAAAGCGCCCGTCCCTCACAGCTGGGACGAAGCGCCACAATACACTTCGTTGTAACCACCCAGCGACGGTTATGTCCGTTTACTCGGCTGGCCTGTCACGGCGACCATTTCCGGCAGCATCTACTAGTACAAAACACGCTTGTACGTTTGAACTGCAGCTCCGAGGTGATATTCACACGGACGCAAATGCGGACTTCCACCAACTCCGCTCGCTTGAGATTTGCGCTACCCAGCTACTGTCCTCATCACAGCTTGTGCTAGTAATACTATCACGTCTTGTCCTCATTAGACTAAGTAATACGTATGCGTAAACCGTTTTTAACAAATTACACGAAATCCAAATTTTGAAGTTTTATAGAAATAAAAAATGTAGATTGGGTACAACAAACCCAATATCTAAGTGAGCTCATATCATATTTGAGCCAAACAGGTAAAGGGACGTGTATGGCAAATAACGATAACAAGCACCGTAGATCTATGTCGATGCTACTCTATATTGCAGTAGCTATCTTTGTATATCTCCTGCTTAGCAACACTTTATTACCAGGCCTTTTGCGCCAACAGATACAAACTGTCTCCTACAGTGAGTTTCTTAATAAAATTGAAAGTAATGAGGTTACTAAAGTAGATCTCAACACTGGTAACAGAAACATTAGATTTACTACAGGCTCTGGAGATTCCGAGAAAATCTTTGAGACTACGCAGTTCCCTAATGATTCAACATTGGTACAAACGCTCAGAGAACACAAAGTTGACTTCTCAGCTTCCATTCCTGACAACTCTGCAAACATGCTGATGTATGCCCTTATTCAATACGGCATTCCTCTTATTATCTTCTTGGGCATTGGTTTCTTTATTAACCGCTCCCTTAAACGCGCTATGGGAGACGATGGTCCATCCATGAATTTTGGCGGTGGCTTTGGTGGTCTCGGCGGCAATCTTGGTCGCTCAAGCGCTAAAGAAATTAAGGGAGAAGATACTGGCATTACGTTTAAAGACGTTGCTGGTCAAGAAGAAGCCAAAGAGTCTATGCAAGAGATTGTTAGCTTCCTTAAGACTCCTGATAAATACAAAGAAATTGGCGCTCGCTGTCCTCGTGGTGCTCTACTTGTAGGACCTCCAGGCACTGGTAAAACCCTTATAGCTAAAGCAGTTGCTGGTGAAGCTGGCGTTCCTTTCTTCCAGATTGCTGGCTCTGAGTTTGTTGAGATGTTTGTTGGACGCGGTGCCGCAAAAGTCCGTGATCTTTTCAAACAGGCAAATGAGAAAGCTCCTTGCATTATCTTCATTGATGAGATTGATGCTGTTGGTAAGCGCCGCGACGCTTCCCTCAACTCTAACGATGAACGTGAACAGACCTTAAACCAGCTGCTCTCAGAGATGGATGGCTTTGATAACCACAAGGGTATTGTTGTTCTAGCAGCAACTAACCGCCCAGAAACTTTGGACAAGGCACTTTTGCGTCCTGGTCGCTTTGATCGTCGTATTCCTGTTGAGCTTCCAGATCTTAAGGGTCGTGAGGCAGTCCTCCAGATTCACGCCAATGATGTAAAGATGGAGCCAGGCGTTGATCTCTCTATCGTTGCTAAGTCCACGCCAGGAGCATCTGGTGCAGACCTTGCAAACATCATCAACGAGGCAGCTCTTCGTGCTGTTCGCTTTGGTCGTCGTCGTGTTACCACTGAAGACCTTACAGAATCTGTTGACGTTGTTATTGCCGGTGCAAAAAAGAAGAATAGTGTTCTATCTGAGCATGAAAAAGATGTTGTTGCCTATCACGAGACCGGTCACGCAATTGTTGGTGCCATCCAGAAAAACGATGCTCCTGTCACCAAGATTACTATTGTTCCTCGTACTAGTGGAGCCCTTGGCTTTACCATGCAGGTTGAGGACGATGAGCGTTATCTGATGAGTAAGAGTCAAGCTATGGATGAGATTGCTGTTCTCTGTGGTGGTCGTGCTGCTGAAGAGCTTATCTTTGGCGAGATGACCAATGGTGCCTCCAATGATATTGAGCGCGCAACATCAATTGCACGTGCAATGGTTACCCAATACGGCATGTCTGACAAACTTGGCATGGTTACCCTAAGCCAACAGCAAAGCCGCTATCTTGGCGGTGGCTCTTCCCTTACCTGCTCTGAAGCAACTGCTGAAGAGATTGACGCTGAGGTTAGGCGCATTGTTGAAGAGGGTCACCAGCGTGCGCTTCAAACGCTTAAAGAGAACCGTTTTAAACTGCATGAAATTGCTCACTATCTACAGAAGAAAGAAACTATTACCGGCGAGGAGTTTATGAATATCCTCAAGCGTGAGAATACCTTTGCACCTGCAGATAAGAACATCAACGATGAAGGCTCCTCTACTCCTTCAGAAGAGTAATCTCTCTCATAATCTAAGTTAAACGGCCATCTACGCTTGTAGATGGCCGTTTTTTGTGTCATGAATAAAAGTATTCTTCACCAAGCTATCTAGCAAAGAGTTCCCAAAATGCTACGGCAGATGATGCGGCAACGTTAAGTGAATCTACCTGATGTGACATAGGAATGATAGTAGTAATGTCACAAGCCTCGATGGTTTTCTCGTCAAGACCATAGCCTTCACTGCCAAAGAATAACGCGGCTTTTTTGCCTTTTACCAGCTCTTTATTTAGAGGTACTGCAGAATCTGTAAGCGCAAGAGCACAAGTGGTAAAAGAATGAGCCTTGAGCTTTTCTATAAGATCCAGTGAGGTTGTCTCTTCATCTAGGCGAGTCCAAGGCACATTAAGAACCGTTCCCATAGAAACACGCAGAACACGTCTAGAGAGGTTATCAGCACATTTAGCAGTCAAGATAACAGCATCTACATTGAGTGCCGCAGCTGATCTAAAAACTGCACCTACATTATTTACGTCAACAAGATCTTCCAAAACGGCAAGGTACTTTGAAGTACTGAGAATCTCCTCTAGTGGTCTAGCTTGAGGTCTCCTCATAGCACAAATGATGCCCCTAGTCATTCTGTATCCAGTGAGTTTTTCTATCTGATTGTCAGACAATACAAAAATTGGAACATCATCTACTGAACAGTAGTTCTGAATAAGTTGCTGGACAGCCTCAAGATGTGAAGCATTAGTAAGAAAAGACAAAGGTACACAACCAGATAAGAGGGCAGTTTCTACCACAAAAGGAG
>ERZ773005.50-NODE-50-length-113881-cov-9.696677_pt1 | contig 113881 bp, 107 predicted proteins | sample MGYA00580666_ERZ773005 | MGnify/ENA primary metagenome ERZ773005 (study PRJEB29015, sample SAMEA2737999) | human oral metagenome | biome: human oral; feature: human-associated habitat; material: dental | place: China | collected 2061 ...
TCTGTTTCGGAAGAGTTCTCTGATCTCAATATCTTTCATTAGTATATCCTTCCTAATTTCCATTTTCTCTCGTAAATGCACGAGCCTATCGATTATATCACGTTTACATGTGATTTATCGAGTGTCTACACTATTTTCTCTATTCCACACTTGTATGGAGCAACTGCATCAGCAAGTCTCACCAGAACTTCTCCCTGACTAAACACCTCTGGATATCCCACCTTAAGGCTTACGCTCATCACACGCCCTCCTCTATCTACGCTTACCACTTCAACATTAGTTCTCTCATCTCCTGCGATGAGATTTATCTCAGAATTAATTCCATAAGGCTCCTTGTCGAAGAGCTTTAGAATCATGTCATCAAATCTATTTGCTGTAACTGTGTGTCCACCGAATCTCTCAGGGAGTACCGGCATATTAACTTTAACTTTCATTTCTTTATTTTCCATTATTATGTCCACTCTTTTCCTTCAAAAAAATCTGTATTCTGTATAATATCCTTATATCCCCTGTAGATTCAAGCACTATAGCCAGATATTGATTTTAATTCCTTATATTAACAGTAACCAGGAATTTTATCTCCACAAAGGATCTTTACGTATGTTCCGTAGGCTTCTGGAATCGGTCTACCGAGGTATATCTCAAGCTCCGGATTTACGTTTCGCCCCATAACGCTGCAAAGGTATAGCCGCTCATTTAATCCAGGATACATATCTACTGACATGGTTTCTATATCTTTCACCCTAGACCAATCAATTTCCTTTAAATCAGTCTCAACCACGGTATGATAGAGTCCGCACGGCGCATTGTTCTTACTATTATCCGCCATATCTCTTTCAACTAACGCAAGACGTGTACCGAGAATCACTACACTTCGCTTTACTCCATCGACGATAATTTCTCGAGTTCTGTGACCAAGCCCTTCGGTATGACTTTCCCTTCTTTCCATGGAACAGACTTCTTAGTTTCCAATATAGACACCTCTTTCCCTTCACTTATTTTATTTCACGAACCTTAACCTTATGCTTCTTCAGCTGCTTCTTAAGCTGAGTAAGCCTTCCTTCATTAACCTTGCTTTTTCCGACGAAAATCGACTTGCTTCTGCCTTTTTTCCTTACGAGTTGAATAAAGTACCTGTCACCATTCAGATGCCTTCCACGCACAAAATATATCTCAACCTCAGCGAGTTCTTTCAAGGGAATCTCACGGCTACCTGGAACAAATCCGCTGTGAATATATAAATTTCCATTTGAGATATGCATAGGCTCTAAAAACCTTCCGCCACTCTTGCGGACAATCATCAGCTTCCGCACCATCGTGACAAGAACGATAGTTCCAACGATAAAAGCCACCGTCTTAAAGAGATTGTCATTCCACGTCGACTTTAGTCCAATCAAGAAATATTGATATATCTTCATTAATTACTTCCCTCCAAATCACCTATCACTCTCATGAGAAGGTGTTTTCATTTCACCCTTGCAAATTAGCTCGCATCGACATAGATGTGATATTTTCCGCAGTGAAGACAGCGGAAGAGATAACCACAGAGATCGCCATCCTTATACAGATACTCCCTTATATCAGAGTATTCATGCCTCATCTCATACTCTTCAAGGACCTCGTCTGCGATGCCCATCTCCTCTAGCTCCTGCGTGCCGACTGTTCCTAGATATGCACAGTAGTCATTACAGCAAGATAGCCAGTGCTCACCCTGCCAACTCAGGTATCCAGGCGTTCTTTCAAATAGCTCCTTCGACTTTGGCTCGTCCACCTCGCCTTCCCATTCGGCATCTTGCACGAACTCAGCATCGAATTTCCTGGCAGCCTCTCCACTAGCTATGCACTCTGGACACAAGTGCTCGACATGCTCAACACTATAAGGAACTGAACTATAGTAGATAGTACTTTCCTTGCCGCAGCACGGACATACCTCTGGCGGACCTTCTTCAAAGCTTTCAGTCGCCAGTGGATCTGGATGGTAACGGAATTTTGGAAGCTTCTTAGCTTTTTCTCTCTGTAGAGACTCCTCAGCAGCTGTCTTTGGCCTTTTCACTGCCCACCTGTCTCCATCATCTTCTGCTAGCGATTTGAGATAAGCGAGCTTCTTTATCTGCTTCTTATCGTTCCTATCTGCAATCTCTGACATCAAGTCATATGCACTCTGCATGAGCGAAAGGATTTTGTATACATCGACAAGAACTGTCTTGGCATCTTTATCCCCAGCCTCTTTGAGCCTATCCGAAAACTCATATAACGCAAGAACGGTCTCTCGCTTACCCTTCTTCGCTTCGTAATCCTTTGCTAGTTCAGCATATTCTTTTATGTATGGATTCATTATTATTTCTCCTACCATATCAGCAAAACTTCTCGTTTTTGTCCCCAAATTATATCAATTCTTTCTTATAAATTATAACAAATTGAGGCGGTAAAATCATTGACAATTATCACTCACGGTGGTAGCATGATTTATTATTAAAACGATGACGAGGACAGTAAGTTCGCTTTAAGGCTTTGAGAGAGGGATGGATGGTGAAATCATCCCAGCACGGAGCGTTCTGAACACCACCTCCGAGTGGCACTAATCCTGCCCGCCTAGCCGCGTTAAAAGCTTCAAAGAGTGCTGGAGCAGAAGCTCTGGAAGATGGGTGGAACCACGAATACGAATGTATGCGTCCCTTCTGACAATTTGAATGTCGGAAGGGACTTTTTTATTTCCTTCCGCTAATGAAAGGAGTTCTTAAAATGATTATTACACTAAAAGACGGCAGCAAAAAAGAATACGCTTCGCCGATGTCCATCGTCGACATCGCAAAAGACATAAGCGAGGGTCTCGCAAGAGCAGCTTGCGTTGGTGAAGTAGATGGAGAGGTCTGTGACCTCAGAACTGTTGTGGATAAGGATGCTGAAGTTAACATTCTCACTTTTGATTCTGATGCAGGAAAGCATGCGTACAGACACACATGTTCCCACGTGCTCGCAGAGGCCGTTAAGAATCTATATCCAGATGCCAAGATGACAATTGGACCTTCTATCGATAATGGTTTTTACTATGACTTCGACATGCCAGCTCTAACTAGAGAGGATTTAGATAAGATAGAAGCTGAGATGAAGAAAATCATCAAAAGAGGAGATGCGATAACTCGTTTCACACTCCCTAGAGATGAAGCCATCAAGCTATTTCAGGAGAGAAATGAGCCATACAAAGTCGAGCTCATCGAGGACCTCCCAGAGGACGAAATCATTTCCTTCTATCAGCAGGGAGATTTTATCGAACTCTGCGCAGGCCCACATCTGATGAGCACGAAGCAGATCAAGGCATTCAAGCTAACTTCTAGCTCTGGTGCTTACTGGAGAGGCGACGAGCACAACAAGATGCTCACTAGAATCTATGGTACCGCATTCAACAAGAAGGCTGATCTCGAAGAGTACCTTGAGTACCTAGCTGACATCAAGAACAGAGACCACAACAGACTCGGCCGTGAGATGGAGCTATTTACAACAGTAGATATCATCGGCCAGGGTCTTCCTCTATTTATGCCTAAGGGTACTAAGATGATTCAGAAGCTACAGCGCTGGATTGAAGACCTCGAGGATTACGAATGGGGTTACGTAAGGACAAGAACACCGCTGATGGCGAAATCGACTCTTTACAAGATTTCAGACCACTGGTACCACTACAAGGATGGCATGTTCGTTTTCGGATATGATAACATTGACGAGCTAAACAACGCAGAGGATGCGATACGTGAGATAAGAGGACTCGAGGATTTAAGCCTCATCGAGAATGACGCTGATGCAAATGCATTTGCACTTCGCCCTATGACATGCCCATTCCAGTACTATGTATACAAGGCTAAGCAACACAGCTATAGGGATCTTCCTTACAGAATGGGTGAGACTTCTACACTGTTCCGTAATGAGGATTCCGGGGAAATGCACGGACTTACTAGAGTTCGTCAGTTCACGATTTCAGAGGGTCACCTCGTATGCACCCCTGAGCAGATTGATGAAGAGTTCAAGAACTGCGTTAAACTCGCTAAGTACTGTCTCAAAACTCTAGGTCTAGACGGCGATGTTACCTACAGAATGTCGAAATGGGATCCAGAAAATTCAGGCAAGTACCTCGGAACTGCTAAGGAATGGGATAAGGTTGAATCAGCAATGCGTGCGATTCTCGATGAAATTGGTCTCGATTACACAGAAGCTTCTGGCGAGGCTGCATTCTACGGTCCTAAACTCGATATTCAGGCAAAAAATGTATATGGCAAAGAAGATACGATGATTACTATCCAGCTTGACATGTTCCTTGCTGAGAGATATGACATGTACTATATAGATAAGAATGGCGAGAAAAAACGCCCATATATCATCCACCGTACATCACTAGGCTGCTACGAGAGAACTCTCGCTTGGCTGATTGAAAAGTATTCAGGAAACTTCCCTACTTGGCTGTGCGCAGAGCAGGTTAGAATCCTACCTATCTCTGACAAGTATCAGGATTATGCAGAGGAAATCTTCGCTGAGTTAAGAAGGAATGGCATCGATGTTACAATTGATAACAGCTCCGAGAGAATCGGCTACAAGATCAGAAAAGCCCAGATGGAGAAGCTACCTTACATGCTAGTCGTTGGACAGCAGGAAGCTGAGAATAAAACTGTTTCGGTTCGTTCGAGATTCGAAGGAGATGAAGGTAGCAAGCCACTAAGTGAATTTGTGAACGCAATCTGCGAGGAGATACGCACAAAAGCGATTAGAGAAAAGAAAGATAAATAGTCAAATTTTCAAGAGAAGGAAACGGAGGATTTGTCATGCAGAGAGAGAAGCGCAAAGACAACATAATACAGAAATTGCAGTCTACAGGTTCGCCTGTAAGCGCTTCATCTCTGGCGAAAGAGTTCGGGGTAAGCAGGCAGATAATCGTCGGAGATATCGCAATTCTCAGAGCCGAAGGTCATGATATTAGCGCAACGCCTCGTGGGTATATGTTACCTCAGGTGGGGACTACTCCAGTCTATAGAATCGCTTGTAAACACGATTCATCTAAAATCCTAGAAGAGCTAAACGCAATTGTCGACTGCGGTGGCACCTTGCTTGATGTAAGTGTTGAACATCCAATATACGGTGAGCTAGTTGGCAACCTACATATCGCCAGCAGAATTGATGCAAAGGAGTTCTCAGATAAAATCATTGAAAGCAATGCTCCCCCATTATCTCTTCTCACTGACGGAATTCACTTACATGCTATCACGTGTAAAGATGAAGCCACGCTTGAGCGGATAAAAGATAAGCTACGTTCAATTGGTATACTTTTCGAGTAACCGATAGATTTTTTTTAACAGCTTAACAGTTTATTTTTAAGTAACAGATAATATATTTTCTTTAATTTCATATTGACTTTTTATAGAGCCTCTTTTAATGTATATACAGGTGTCATGACACCTGTATATAATTAGGAGGCTTTTTAATGGCTAGTTTTACTTCATTTCTAAAACGCAAGGATATAATAATCTCCGGAAAGAGATATGGAATTGATGCTCTAGGTGCTATGGCGCAGGGTCTATTCTGTTCTCTGTTAATCGGAACAATTATCAACACCATCGGTGTACAGCTTCATATCGCTGCCCTATCGCAGACGGTCGCTACTATCGGTGGCATCAAGTACACTGTAGGTGGTCTAGCTATGGCTATGGGCGGACCAGCAATGGCATGTGCTATTGGATATGCACTCGCTGCTCCACCGCTAGTTCTGTTCTCACTTATAACTGTAGGTTTTGCCTCAAATGCACTTGGAGGCGCCGGCGGTCCTCTAGCAGTACTCTTTGTAGCGATAATAGCAGCTGAATGCGGAAAAGCTGTTTCAAAGGAGACAAAAGTAGACATACTGGTTACACCGAGTGTAACAATCGGCATAGGAATTGCTTTATCTTGGTTAATCGCACCTGCACTCGGAAGCGCGGCTATGAAAATGGGCGATATTATCATGTGGGCAACTGAACTTCAGCCTCTACTCATGGGGATTATCGTCGCTGTAGTCGTAGGTATCGCTCTAACGTTACCAATATCTTCTGCAGCAATATGTGCAGCTCTCGGCCTAACAGGGCTCGCTGGTGGTGCGGCTCTCGCCGGCTGCTGTGCCCAGATGGTTGGATTCGCAGTTGCATCATATGAAGACAATGGCGTCGGTGGGCTAGTATCACAGGGAATTGGAACATCAATGCTTCAGATGGGCAACATAGTGAGAAATCCAAGGATTTGGATAGCTCCTACTCTCGCATCCGTTATCACTGGCCCTATCGCAACTTGTGTGTTCCATCTCAAGATGAATGGTCCTGCTATAGCAAGCGGTATGGGCACATGTGGTCTCGTTGGACCTCTAGGTGTGTACTCAGGCTGGATTGCTGATATCGCAAAAGGAACAAAAACAGGCATCACTTCAGTGGATTGGCTCGGTCTCATCCTAATATCTGTAGTTCTACCAGCAATATTAACTCTTATATTTCACAAAGCCGTTAAGAGAGCTGGCTGGGTTAAAACAGGAGATCAGAAGATATAAGAAGCTAATCATTTTCAAAAAATCTGTAACCATTTAGATAATCTCAATAAAAAATGTGCCTGGCATAGAGTGTGATCCCCCTAATTTCACACAGTGCTCGACACATTTTTTAATATTACAATTATTAATATATTGCTATTTAATAATTTCTAACTCGCTTTGACATTTTGAATATCCTCGCTACTCTTAGCATCCTTGCTACTTTTAAATTCACCATATGAAAAGAATATTAGCCCTATCCAAATCAGTCCAAATGCCATAATTAGCACCTTATCAACAGGCTCTTTATACAAGAATATTCCCAGCATCAACGCCAATGTGGGGCTAAGGTATTCTGTTAAACCGAGTACGAACATAGATGTCCTCTGCGCAGCATAGGCGAATAGCCCAAGAGGTATGGCTGTTGCTAGTCCGCATAGGAGTAGCAGAAAGTATTGATATGACTCCCCAACACCAAGTGCTCCTGCTCCATGTAATTCGAGCCATACTATTACGCATAGCATAACCGGGGCAATAAAAATAGTTTCATAAAGAAGCGATATAGCAGGAGGCTGATCTACAGTCTTTTTTATTGCCGAATAAATGGCAAATGTAGTCGCTAGTACGAGTGCAATTCCTGGAACCTGTCCATAGTGAATCAAAATTACGATTACGCTTATAGCTGCAAATATCACAGCTATGGACTTATAAACCGTAAGCTTCTCTTTAAAGAAGATTGCACCAAATATACATACAACAAGCGGTTCTATGTAATACCCAATACTCGTCTGGATTATATGACCAGAGTTAACCGCCCAGATGCCAATGCTCCAGTTACTCGTTACAATAAGCCCTGCTACGAGAAATTTAAGCGAGGTCCGCCAATCCCTTAGCGGTGAGAAAATCCTGCTCCACGAGTATTTAAAACGCACAGCAATTACGCAAACTACTGCAATCATTAGAACTCTATATATGATAATAGTAGATGATGGTATTGGAATTAGTGACTTCCAGTAAATTGGGAGAATACCCCATAGCCCCGCACAACCAAGTGCGGCAAAGAACCCCTTTTCATAACTTTTCTTCATAAATAATTCCCCTGTAGATAAATCTATAATATGGTGCACAATGAAATAATTTTGCTCCAAAAGGATGAAACTTCATTAACTACAAATAAAAATGTAGCAAATATTATATCATCCTTTGCAGATTGTCACAATAAATGTTATCCTTATACATCATAAATGACTATTGGTATGCAAATTCAAACGGTTGATTGGAGATTTGATATGAAACAGATAGAAGTAGATATAGAAGTTAGTGCTAGACATGTACACCTCTGTAAAAGCGATATAGAAAAACTTTTTGGCATTGGTTATGAGCTTACACCTAAGAAACAAATTATCGTAGGTTATGTTGCTGAAGAAAGACTTACACTTGTTGGTCCTAAAGGTACTCTTCGAAATGTAGCTATTCTAGGACCTGCTCGCCCAGAAACACAGGTCGAGTTAGCAGCAACCGATGCCAGAAATTTAGGTATCGAGGCACCTCTTAGACTTTCCGGCGATTTAGTAAATACCCCTGAGATTAAAATCGCAACCGAAAATGGGAACACCACTGAAATAGATCATGGATGCATAGTCGCAAAAAGGCACATCCATTTATCAAAAGAAGATGCGGAGCAGTTGCAGGTAGCTACTGGAGATGAAATATCTCTAAAAATTGATACAGGATGTGGCAGAGCATTAACATTTGAAGAGGTGATCGTGCGCGTCGGCAATACTAGAACAGTTGTTCACTTAGATACTGACGAGGGAAATGCGGCAAGTACAGGCAAATCATGTAAAGGAATATGCTTTTCCAAATAAATAAGCTGTGTTTTAACATAATAGATAAGTAGGAGTAATAATTTGTCATCACTATACAGTCTTGAAAATATAGTTTTCGCGCTTGAAATAATCGGCACCATCGCCTTTGCCATCTCGGGAGCCACTCTTGGCCTAGAAAAAGGCATGGATCTCATGGGAATCACTATACTCGGCCTTACGACTGGTGTAGGTGGTGGGATTATCAGGGATTTAATAATAGGACAAACTCCTCCTCTCACTTTTAGGGACCCGACTTATCTCGTCATATCAGTGGTGGTTTCAGTAATCGTATTCACGCCACCGGTTAGAGAGTGGATATTTTCGGACTCAATGCTATATGAATGGCTGATGCTCATCATGGATTCGGTTGGACTTGGAGTATTTACAGTACTTGGTATTAAATCAGCTTATACTGCGTCTGCGATTCACGGAGTTATATTGTTCACCTTCGTTGGAATGCTCACAGGAGTTGGCGGTGGAGTTTTGAGAGATATGATGGCAGGTAATAGACCGTACATATTCGTAAAGCATTTCTATGCGAGCGCATCGCTTATCGGTGCACTGACGTGCATAGTACTCTGGGACAAGGTTGGCACGGTGCTTTCCATGGGAACCGGAGCGGGACTCATAGTATTGCTCAGACTGCTAGCAGCTCATTATCACTGGAGTTTGCCCAAAGCTAATATGCCCCGAGACAAAAAGTAAAAAATAATCGCATCAAAGCATGATTCGATTATTTTTTATTTTCTCTCAAAAAGCTCACCTAGTGAGTGTTTCTTCAAATCAGTGTTGATATTCTCTTGAATGCGTAATAATTCCTTACGAAGCGCGCATGTATCCCGATCTGTATTTAAAAGACACTTAACATCTTGCTTCAGGCACTCACATACAAGTGAATGTGGCTCTATGGCCTGGTGTACATCATATAGAGTGATCTCAGTCAGTGGTCTGCTCAGCACATATCCACCGCTGCTCCCCCTTACCCCATATATAATATCAGCCTTATCGAGCTTCCTCGACACTTTATAAGCGATTGCCTCTGATATGAATTCATCTGTCACGAATGAGCTTATACTCGTAGGTCTTTCTGTCGACAGATTCTTAAGAACCCTTACTGCATAGTCTGTCTCTCTATTAAAAAGCATGTCTCCTCACTTTACAATCTACATATCGTTAAAAGTTTCAACTATCGCAACTCTGCGAGTCTTCCTGTACAACAGTACTGCTGCTACCATACATAGCATCTCAGATACGGCAAGTGAGAGCCATACATTCGATGTACCAAGCATAGCGACGATTAAAGCCAGCGATAGAGCGAGCGTCAGCGTACATCTCATCAGAGATATCACAACGGCAACTCTTGACCTCTCAAGGGCGGTCAGATATCCAGCAATGATAATATTCATACTGAGCATCGGAAATGCAAAAGCTACCAGCTTAAGCGCATGAGATACCCCCGCAATAAGCGTATCTCCATCATCAACAAATAGCATCGCTATATACTTTCCAAATGCCAATACTACAGCTATTTCTGTTATAGCCAGAATGAGCCCCGATCTAATCTCATAACCAAAGATGGTGTGGAATGTATCTCTCTCGTGTCTACCGTGATAGTAACTAACGAGAGGCTGAGCGCCTTGTGCGATCCCATTTGCAAGAACCGTCGCCAGCAGGATTACATATGATAGTATCGAGTAGATAATCAACTCCCTATCGTGCATAAAAGCAACTATAAATCTGTTATAGATAAATGTCACTATTCCCGGCGACATCTCCGTGATACCCGAAGGTATACCGCTCATAAATTGACGGAGCATAAGCCCACGCTTAAACTTGAAGCACGTAAAACGCAGAGTCGCTTTCCTACCTGCAAAGTGAATCAGGTAGATGATAATTACGACTGTCTGAGAGAAAGATGTTGCTAATCCAGCTCCAACTATACCCCAGTCCAGCTTAAATATCGTGTACCAGTCGAGGAAGACGTTGAGAATCACTCCGAGCAGCACATAGATAGTGGCAAGTCCCGGGAATCCATCAGTTGCAAGGAGTAGCTCGAGATTGTAGGAAATCACGAACGAAAATATGAACGGTGCTATCGTAAAAAGATAATTTCTTACATACGGAAGTGTCGACTCCGTGGCTCCAAGCATCCTGCATAGCGGATTTAGGAAAATAAAAACTAGCGCACTGATTGCTATCGAAAGCAAAACAAGTGAAACTAAGCTCTCCGTGAATACACGTCTTGCCTCCATAGTACGGTTTTCACCGAGAAGACGGGCAACTATTGTTGATGTGCCCACCGCGAAAGTTATTGAAATTGCAAACAGTAAGGTAACGAATGGCGTAGCAATTGAGACGGCAGCTAGAGCCGTCTCGGATACACCTCGAGCTACAAATATCCCATCAACTACTGTGTACAGCGTGAAAATCAGCTGCCCAGCCATAGCAGGAATAATGTATCGCAAATATTTTTTTATCAGCGAATCATCCTTATTCAATTCTCGTCATCCTTCTGCTACAAAACTTTTTTCACTATCACATGATCTGCCTTGTCATATTGTCACGATTAATCGCACAAACCCCTTCTTAACCAAGTGTGCTACAACGTGTAGAGTTAGTATACTAGGATTTTGAGATAACTGCAATCCGTTCATTTCAAAGACTTCTGTACAAAACAAAAGCTGAATCCAATTATTTTGAATTCAGCTCTTACTTTATAACTTGTTTATAAAATTCGTTGAATCATCAACATATTCTGGACCTACTCAAGGTTAAGTCTGTTCTTCATCAGGTAGTTAGATGCGAGGAAATATATTGCACACTCTATGACCTGCATAAGTATAATTCCCCCTACTCCATATTGTGCAATTTCAATCTGATTGCCATTCACGGTAAGGTTTAAAACAAAGTTTCCACATAGATGTCCAATTAGTACAATCGCAGCATACACTTCTCCTATTGTGAATATAATGAAGAAAACTCCTTGCAGCAACGATTGGAATCTGCTGAACTGCACGCTTAAGTTAATGCATGTTAATGTTTTAAGAACAAATCTGCTGATATATGCCACTGCTAGAACCAGTGTCTCTAATAGGAAGATTATTAATGCCCTTGCCTCTGCCGGTTGCTCATTCATAAATATTCTTATCTGATGATACGCATCTGCTTCATTTGTAGCTACGCCTACAATCATCATGACAAAGATCCCAACAAATGCTGTAAGCACCATCCAAACGGTGCTAGCAATCACCTTGCTCCAGATATGTGTGCTTATCTTTACCGGTAGCGAAAGTGTAAAGTACCCTTCAACTCCATAGAAATTCTTGTAGAATCTGCGGTCAATAACCACTACTAGTGTCATTATAATTGCAGCGATAAACGAGATTGCACAAACTGTGTAAAGAAGATTTTCTACAAACTCAGATGTGTATTTTGATGCTTTGGGTAATATTGCAGTTATCAGTGTGAGAGACAGCCAAACCAAATATAGGACTCCCAGATTGTTCATTAGCGCTTTAAACTCATATTTTAATAATTTACCTAGCATTTGAATACCTCCCTGAACAGTTTATCTATGCTCTGTCCCTTCTTCTCGCGCAAGCTTTCGGCGGTCTCGTGAACCACGATTTCACCGTCCTTGATGAAGATTACATCATCAAGCACCGATTCGACATCGGCGATTAGGTGAGTGGAAATAATCACTACAGCCTCAGGATTGTAGTTGGTTATAATCGTTCTAAGGATATAATCTCTAGTCGCTGGATCAACGCCCGCAATAGGTTCATCGAGTAGATACACCTCGGCATTTCGCGCCATTGTGAGTATCAGCTGTACCTTCTCCTTAGTGCCCTTGGACATCGCTTTTAGCTTAAGATCTTTCTCGATCCCTAGATTATTCAGCATGGATAGTGCTTTGAGTTTATCGAAGTCATCGAAGAAGTCCTGATATAGACGCACTAGTCTGCCTGCTGTCATATATGTAGGATATGTCATCTTGTCAGGTAGGTAAGCGACCTTCGCCTTAGTCTTTTCACTAGGTTTATCTCCATCTATCAGGATCTCACCTGCATCAGGTCTAAGTAGCCCCATGATTATCTTAATTAGTGTCGTCTTGCCAGAACCATTTGGTCCCATGAGTCCGACGATTTGTCCCTTGTCTATATCTAAATTAACACCTGATAGCGCTAGCTTTGAGCCGTATGCTTTGCTCAGATCTTTTATCTCTATTATGTTCATTATTTCTCCTTCCCCACGCAGCTCGTAACCGCCTCTAGAATCTCTCTGTCACTCATTCCAATATTACGCAGCTTTTCGACGAGCTCGTCTATATAAGTGCTCGATAAACGCTTATAAATCTCTTTCAAAGTTCTCTCATCCTCCGTCACAAATCTTCCGTTAGTTCTCTCTGTGCGCACTAATCCATTTCGCTCTAGCTCTGCGAGCGCCCTTTGGACTGTATTAGGATTAACACATGCCTCTGCAGCAATATCTCTTACAGATGGAAGCTTTCCACCTGGCAAATAGTCGTGTCTAGCAATCCGCACGGTGAGTTCATCTACAATCTGCGAGTATATCGGGATACCGTCGACAAATTTCCATTCCATGCTAATCTCCTTTCTAAATGTGTTGTATCCTCATATTTATGCTTGCATAAAAACAGGCATAAATAAATCGATGTGTTATTGTATTAAGCAACTAATACAATAACACATCCTAGTAAATTTGCAACCTTTTTTTATTTATTGAATTATTGCACTCAAAAAGATACAATTATGTCAATTGATATGCTAGAAAAGGAGAACGCATCATGAGAAAAAGTTTTAAAGTTTATTTTATTTTGGCTCTTTGCCTTATGCTTCTAGTCTCCTTATCAAGTTGCAAGTCTGATGAGCAGAAGGCTATGGAAACACAAATAAAAACAGCTAACAAACTATTAAGTTCTAAGTCTAAGATTTTTGACGAAAGTACACGCAGCAATTTAAAAAAAGTTATTAAGGATAGTGAAAAATCTACCAACGACAAGTCATACAAGAAATCAACAGACAAATTAAAAGCTGCTATAAAAGCATATAGAGATAGCATAAAACAACAAAAACAAGTTACACGGCCTTCACAAAAGTTTATTATTGAACGTGTAAGTAATATCGAATCAATTGTCCAGGTTGAAGCCGCAACAGAAGAAACTGATACAAATAATTTGATGAATAAACCTAACGGGTATTATGCATATATTGCCCTTTCTTCTTCTATGGTTCCTGCTGAATCAAAGTTGTATAGCAGCCCCGTTGAAAACGGTAATGAAGGAGGGGGTGCCATCGAGGTTTATAAGACCGCAAAGCTAGCAAAGGCACGAGAGGCTTATCTTTCGGCTTTGGACTCTCCTGGAGCGTTGTCTCCTGGTACACATAGGGTTGTAGGTACAATGGTCGTACGTACATCTAGTAAATTAAAAGCATCACAACAACGAGCTCTTGAAAAAAACATTATTGATGCACTGATTAAACTGAAATAGTATTATTTTCTGAACTCAACTACACTCATATAGGCTTAATTCTCTATTTGCAGATTACCTACTATCTCCCATATGAGCTTTCTTAAGGTAGTCGTTTAGTATTGATTAATAAAGCAAAACACTAGTAGATGTTCTACATTACTAGTGTTTTGTTTCTATATGGAATCAATAGCTTGATTTAATATATTATTGTATTTATTCGTTAGTCTATATTAGAATCTAATTCTTTCTCCCTCTCACCTTAAATGCCACTAACACAACCACCACACTAAGCGCAGACATGAAGATCATAGACTGAATCAGCGGTCCGAAATTATAATCCCTACCTAGCCAGAAATCTATATAATCGTTACCAAGCTGTGCAGTTGGAAGCAAGTCAGATAACCACCTAACTGGTTTTGGCAGATCTGAAATTCTAATACCCATGTATCCACTCAAAATCATCATTGCAAAGTAGATTGCCATCACAACTCCATACGTTGGACCAAACTTACCTATCAGCGTCGCAATACCATGAGCGAGTGCCATCAGAAGGATAGCGAGAATATATATTCCCAGAATCCAAACCACTGCAGCTGCAAACCTCGGCTTAAGTATTTTTAGAAAAGGGACAGTTCCACCAAGATAAATTAGTATACATAGTGTCAATATAATCAAGTTCGCTACCACTTTGTTGAGCAATATATCCTTCTCCGAGAATCCGAATAGCATTAAGCGCTCAGGGATTTTCTTATCGAGCTCGTTTGAATATACTGCCGCGTGATTCAGAAATATGCTCGCCAATGGAATAAGCATCGCCATACCAATAAATATTGTGGTTACCACTTCATCCTTCATATTCTTAGGTATATCACCAAGTGATCCCCTGACGATCAAGTGCAGTAGCAACACTGGAAAAATTGATCCAAAGAAGACGGCATAGACATTATGTAGCGTATTCAGAAATTCGTATTTTATCGTATATCTATTCATATTATCTCTCCGCATTAATAGTCATCATTTCGATATCGTTATTGCTTCGCCTGTAATTAATGTGGTTTCTGATGAGCTTTTCAGCAATCTCAACCTCTTCATCCGAATTGTCACATGAGAGTGCAATAAATCCTTCAGTAGCCTTTATCTGCTTGTGCGCCTTAGATATCTCACGAGCTTTTTCCGTATTCTCAAATATCACCACGGCATTTCCGCAGTACTTTCTAAAAAGCTCTTCCTTTGACCCGTAGTCCACAGCTCTACCGTCCTTGAGATACAGTATCTTAGTCGCCAGGTTATCGAGCTCAGTATAGTAATGCGACGTTATGAGCAGTGTCGTGTGCTTCTCCTCGTACCAAGTCACGAGTTTATCCATTAGCCTCTGACGCGTCTCGAAGTCTAGTCCAGACGTAACTTCATCGAACATGACTATTTTGCTGTCCTTACACATCACGAGTATGAGTGTGAGCCTCTGCTTCTGTCCCCCAGATAACTGCTTCCACCTCTTATCGAGGCACCCTTCGAATTCAAAAAACTTAATCATTTCCATGAGTTTCTGGTTATCCTTAATTTTGCAGCCCATCACCATCTCGATGATGTTCCTAATCGCAACTGTGTCTACATATGAATTGTACTGCATGTGAACTGAAATCTCATTTGACGGAGCTCCTAGCGTTATGTTTCCCTTATGAGGAACTAGTCCTATAATGCTCTTGAGGAGCGTCGTCTTGCCAGCACCATTACTGCCTATGATTCCAACTCTCTCGCCGTCCGCAATCTCAATAACTCGTCCGAGATCTACGGCTACCTTGTCCTTAAAACTCACCTTTACATTGTCGAGCCTAATCATCTCTACCTCTTTTCTCCAACACAAACTGAACGCCATCCTGCAGGTTCTCACCACGCAGTTCAAGACCTAGTTTTCCGGCAAAATATTTCGCTATATAGAGCCCTAATCCGTGCCCTTTCTTCTGGCCTGCTTCATCTCCTTGAGCCCCAGTGACAAACGGTTCAAAGATGTCATCAATTACTTTCTCATCTATGTGACCTGGACGACTGAATACTATAATGCTCGATTCCGTAGCATCGACCGTAACACTTCCGTTTTCACTCGTGTGGTCTACGCCGTTTGCAATTAGATTATCCAGAATTTTCTTGAGCATCATCGCGTCGCTATGCCAATATAATGTCTCTTCAATCTCTGGAGCATTAAGAGTTATCCCCTTAGATTCAGCCCCGATGCGGTTCTTTTCTAGCGTTTCCTTGCACAAGACCACGATATCGATTTTCTCAATTTCAAGGCTTTCGGTAGCATTGTTGAGGTTCGATGTTTCCTCAATTATGCTCATCATCTCGCGAAGCTGCACTTTTACCTCTGGTAAATACATGTCTCTATCTCCGAACTTCCCGACCTTACCAATCATTCCGTCCACGAGGAGCATCGATGCCGCTATAGGAGTTTTTAGCTGATGCGATGTCGCACGCATATACACTTCTTTGCGTTTGTTCTCTTCTTCGAGACTTTGAACTGCATATGCCTGCTTATTATAGAGTAGATTGAGCGCAGCAGTCAAATCAGATATCTCATCATTGCCTACAACTTCAAGTGGTTCTAGGTTTACATCTGATGAGCTCATGCGTCTCTCTGCATCCATAGATAGCTTCTTAATTGGAGACACTATCTTACGCGAATATATCGCAGATACTCCAAAAGCTAGGACGATCATCAGCAGTATTAGCATCGGAGTCGAGCCATATAGAACTGGCAGGATTTCACTCGCTGACGGAGTCATCGTGTTACTACTCAAGATAAGCATGTCATCTCCATGCTTTGCTATTCCGACAAAGTATGTGTAGCTAGTTCCTGAGTAACGATTTTCAACGGAAAACTCACAGATTAGAACACCTCCGTTATAGTGATGGAATTTTTTATTCTTTACCTTGAACTGGGATAGACTGCTATCACCTTTAAGATTTATCTTAAAACTGCTACTCATCTCAGTCGAATTCTCTTCTGCAAATGCCTTAATTGCATGCTTTAGATTCTTAAATGCCTCATTCTTGCTGGTTTTAGTGCTCATATCGAGTGACCTAAACTGATCTATGATATCTTTAGATGTAGGACTAACCGCTTCAATTGATCCATTGAAGCTGGATCCCGTTATCTTAATGGTGTAACCTGATCCAGGAACGATGACACCTAGCATGTTGGCATCGCCAGTCTTAAATTTTTTCAATGATTCATGCTTCTTGAAGTACTTCATTGCTGAATTTGCATTCTCTAGATTCTGATTCTCCTTGTAATTCATGTACATGGAAGGCATCAGAAAAACCATGTAAGAAAAGATCACGATTCCTATAATCAGCGAGATAATGACGCTGTATAAAAATGTCTTACTTCTTAATTTCATCTTCTTTTCTCCATCTATAGCCAACTCCTATGACTGTTTCTATGTAGTCATGCGGTAGCTTCTTTCTAAGATTCTTGATGTGTGCATCGATTATCCTATCGTTTGCCACGTACTCCTCATCGAATATCATATTGATAAGCTGATCCCTGCTAAACACTCTTCCAGTACTGTCCCTCAAAGTCTTCATGAGCACAAATTCGCTGACGGTCAGTTTGAGATTCTTCTTGTTATAGTATGCCCGAAGTTCATCTTCATCGACTACAAACCCATTATCCATCTCTGAATCTGCTCTCTTACCAGTTCTTCTAAGAACCGCTTCAATTCTCTTGATGAGAATTATTGGAGAAGCTGGTTTTGTAATGTAATCATCTGCGAGGTAGTTAAAAGCCTCGAGCTGTGTATTGATATCATCGTAAGCCGTAAGCATAATCGTACCGGTATCTTCGCTACGCTTATTTTTTATAGTTTGAAGTACCTCAAGACCTGTCACTCCAGGCACTCTGATATCGAGAACTGCTAGATCAAACTCCTTACCCTCTTCAACTATCTTTATCGCCTCGTCGCCGCGTTCACACGGAATAACTTCGTGACCTGCGACCATCATGTACTCAGAGAGAACTTCACGAATCATATCTTCATCTTCTAGGAAAAGTATCGTTGCCATCGTGCGCGCACCCTTTCTATCTTCTGACACTACCTTACTATCACGGTGTGAATCTAGTATGAATTTGCTTTGCATGTTACCTTTTACATAAAATTCTTTACACTAATTATTGTAGTTTATTCTTCTTGTAAAATATAGACAGATAAAACCTCTTCTGACAGAACCACTGACAAAAGAGGTTTATAAACTTGTTTTTATTTATCTAATAGCTATTTAAAATGTCGCAACCTCAGGGTTACAAGGCTCACACGCCTCTACCGACTTGCAGTAAAGAACCGGCCCCTTCTCTCCGTATGCATCGACATACTCGACTCTGACCTTTGCTTTGACCTGAACCCACGCTCCGTTCTTAAAGTCGTCGATTCTATCATAGATGCCCATCAGAGCTGCAAACTGCATATCTTCCACACAGCATGTCATGAGGTGCCTACCGAGCCCGAATTCTCCATGCTTCATATCGCCACCCTTTACGACTCTGCCCTTTAGGATCAATGTCTTGTTATTGTATTCATCCTGATTTTCGTTTATATCGCGATACCAATCAGCGTACATATCGTCGGCGATTTCAATTGTGCTAGCCTTCTTATCGAAAGGTAGTTCGTCCACGATGTCATCTACCTCTATGTCATGTGGGCCGAACTCGTAGACGATCTGCGAGCGCCTGTTAGCTACACGCACTTCCTTGTGAAACGGCATCTTATCTACGCCTTTCTGAAATCTATTGAATACAACAAGCTCTGCATTCTGCATCTTGTTGAAGCAGAGCTGCCTCATATTCTTATTGTACAGATCGAACATGGTCGCATCGAAAAAGGTCATCTCCTGCGCGACTATCCAGTTACGAGGCATGTTCTCAAACAGAGTCTGCGTCATCCACATGCCATTATACTCGACTAGAACTCTATCAAATACATACTTCGATGCGATGCCGTTGAGCTTCGCCTCAGTGAGATCTGTCTCCTTCTCGATTTTCTCGATGTACACTTTGTCGGTAAATTTGCTTTCGTCATAAGGAACTTCACCTGACTCACAAACCAGAAGTAGTGTGCTTGCACCCTCTCCGAATTCCGGTGTTTCGAGTGTATCCTGGATGAAAGTAGACTTGCCAGAGCCTAGAAATCCTGTAAATAGATAGACTGGTTTCTCTCTCATATTCCGAACAGCTCCTTAATCTTATCCTTCTTGAGACCGACTCCGATTACGCAGATTACGCCTGTGGTCTCTGCCTCTTCAGCAGTTCTAACTTCAGGCTCACCTGGTATGTAGTCGAACTCGTACCATTCGCCTTCTGTACCTGCTACGAAACCCTTCGCTCTGAGCACCTGTCCGCACTGCTCGGGATCCATGAGGCCTGCTAGAGCTTGCTCGAGCTGGCCGCGGCCGAAGCGATGTGCGGTCTCCACGCCCATTTCGTCAAATACTTCGTCAGCATGGTGGCCGTGTCCGTGATGGTGATGATGGTGACCGTGACCGCAGCACCCATGCTCTTCGTCATCGTGGTGATGGTGGTCGTGGTCATGGTCGTGGTGGTGTCCGTGACCACAGCACTCATGCTCTTCGTCATCGTGGTGGTCGTGGTCGTGATGATGCTCCGCTTGCTCTCTATATGCCTCTTCTCTCAGGTGATCAAGTTCAGCAGAAAGAGTCTTCTTCTGCTCCATAATCTCTAAAATCTTGGAACCGTCAATCTCATTCCAATCCGTCGTAACTATGGACGCTTCCTTGTTATGCTCACGAAGTAATGTGATGCACTTATCGATATCCTCCTGAGACATTCCAGCTGTATGGCTTAGAATGATTGAGCTTGCGTGCTCCACCTGGTTCTCGTAAAACTCTCCGAAGTTACTCATGTACATCTCAGCTTTAGTAGCATCAACGACTGTCGTAAATCCATTTAGCTCAATCTTATCGTTCTTCAGATCCTGAACCGCGATTATTACATCCGACAGCTTACCAACTCCAGATGGCTCGATGAGAATCCTCTCTGGGTTATACTTCTCGATAACCTCATTAAGAGCCTTTCCGAAATCTCCTACGAGAGTGCAGCAGATGCAGCCAGCATTCATCTGGTTAATCTCAATTCCTGTATTCTGCAGGAATCCCTTATCTACACCAATCTCTCCAAATTCATTCTCAATGAGAACTATTTTATCCGTACCGTATGCTTCCTCAATCAGTTTCCTGATAAGCGTGGTCTTACCAGCGCCAAGGAATCCAGAGAAAATATCAACTTTAGTCATATATCTCACTCCTTTCTATGTATAAATAATTTATTTTTCATTCAATCGCTAGTATGAGTTAACTAACTATACTTTGAAATTATATCACACAAAGCCATTTATTTTTGAAACACATGTGTTTATTTGAAAATAAAAACTACCACGAGTACAGTCCAAAACGACAATGCTCGTGGCTCTTGCTGAGTTGTATCATTTTAGATTTTACGCTTTTACATTAGTGAAATCCACATACCTGTCGCACTTTTACTCATGTGACTTCTTCCACTCCTTGATGTTCTTCAGGCGTTCCTTGAATTTCCCTTCAACACCCTGTTCTGTCGGTTTATAGTACTCGCGGTCAACTAACGAATCCGGAAGACACTGCATAGACGTAATCTTGTCTTCGTAATCATGAGCGTATTTGTACCCCTTGCCGTATCCTAGGTCTTTCATAAGAGAAGTTGGAGCATTTCTAATGTTGAACGGCACTGGTTCTGCCATGTGATCCTGTGCATCATCCCTTGCTGCAAAGTAAGCCACTTCCATGGCATTAGATTTAGGTGCCAGCGCCATATAAATCACCGCTTCTGTAAGATGAACCGAGCACTCAGGCATGCCTATAAAGTGACAAGCCTGATAAGCTGCTATCGCTATCTCAATTGCCCGAGGGTCTGCAAGTCCTACATCTTCCGAGGCGAATCTGGCAACACGCCTAGCCACATATAGCGGATCTTCCCCCGCCTCAAGCATCCTCGCAAGCCAATATACGGCTGCGTCGGCATCCGAATTTCTCATCGACTTATGAAGCGCCGAGATGATGTTGTAATGCTCCTCGCCATTCTTGTCGTAGAGCAGTGACTTCTTAGATATACACTGCTCGAGTGACTCCATCGTTATATCTATAGTTCCATCAGCCTTGATATCACCATTTAGTATTACCATCTCCAAAGTGGTTAGTGAGCTTCTCGCATCTCCATTGGCAAACTCTGCAATCATGTGAATCATATCATCAGTGATATTAATTCTCTCGCCGCCGAAACCTCGAGGGTCACTTATTGCTCGCTTTAGGAGCTGCTCTATATCACGAGTTTCTAGATTCTTAAGCACGAAAACCTTGCAGCGAGATAAAAGCGCTCCATTCACCTCAAAAGATGGATTTTCAGTAGTTGCCCCAATCAAAGTGATGCTGCCCTTTTCAACAAAAGGTAGAAACGCATCCTGCTGCGCCTTGTTGAATCTGTGAATCTCGTCGATAAAGACTATCGTTTTCTCACCGAATCTCGTATACCTATCTGCCTGCTGCATAACTGTGCGTATTTCCTTAATGCCACTAGTTACAGCAGAGAAAGTTATGAAATTCGCCTTTGTTTTGCTAGCGATAATCTGTGCAAGTGTCGTCTTTCCAACCCCGGGCGGTCCCCAGAAAATCATCGACGGCACCTTATCGGACTCAATAAGCTTGCTGAGGATTTTGCCCTCACCAACTAGGTGCTGCTGACCTGCGAATTCACCGAGGTCTCTTGGTCTCATACGAGCAGCTAAAGGCTCGTCCTTAGTATTCTCATTTTCAAATATCGATATCTGTTCCATCTAATCCCTTTTTTATCTTAGAAATAACTCACCTTTACGCGTTTCCCCATCTTCTCGAGGGAAGCCGAAAGTTCCTCTATCATATTCATCTTAACACTGAAATTGAGCGGCATATCCGCCTCCTGATGTGCTGGGTTTACAGCTCTTCCTACGAAGAAATTGATGTCAGTAGCCTCTTCAAATAGCATACGGCTAACGAGAGAGGCCGCATCGTGCGAGACACTCCACTCTGCGAAGCCCTCGTCATTTGCAAGATAATCACGAGCATTTTTCACCACGTGATCGATTGTAACGATTCCTTCAGTGACAAGCTCTACTCCCTCGATCTCTGACATCGGTGGTCCACCTAGGCTTGGATTCACCCTATTAGTCCTGATTGGTTTACCTAGGTAGTCAGCTGCAATTGAAGCAGTTGTGCCTCCGCAGATGATATGCTTTCCCGCCTTCGAGAAGAATAATGACATCATGCGGTCGCAGTCTTCGCGATTTGCAGGCGGACCGAACAGCAGATTGACCTGTGTACGCTTTATAACCCTAAGTATACAAGCGGTTGCATCATCAATCGGCTTACCCTCGTATAGCTTATTACATTCCTCGACGAGGATAGTTGCCAAGGTCTTGGCCGGATATCCAACAGGCGCGATAGTTTCCATGAACGAAGCTATATCTGACTCCGTCCACTCCTTGTTATATGATAGCTCTGAATTTGCACCTGGACAGCCATCGCTCATAGCGATGAATATATCATCTTCTTGCAGTTTAACCTCAGAGCGATAAATCTTTTTGCCGTCTATTACATGCTCTATCATCTCGTATTCAGTTGCAACAAAATCCCTGATAAGAATTACCCTTGGATTCTCATACTGGATAAGCTCAAGTTTTTCGCTATCTTTGATGTGCATAATCGTAAATGTCGAATAGGCTACATCATACTCGGAGCTTATCGGAAGAGTCGCAGCAATAGTGTGTACGCACTCTTCGAGTGGCATTCCTTCTGCCATCATCGTAGAAATGATTTTAGAAGTCAGTGTAGACAGGATACTCGCTTTTACACCGCTTCGAAGTCCGTCAGCGAGAACCACGATTTTGTCACCATTCGACTGTTGCGCAACTGCAACTGTATCACCGCAAAGCGGTTCACCGAAGTGATTAATACTCTTGTAACCGATATCTATACTGAGATCGTTCATACTAATCCTCCATCGTATCCTTCAGCTTAGTTAGTGCAATCTTAGTCTCGGCAGTAGTCTCACCGAGTAGCGAAGCAATTTCCTGAACTATTCTCATCTGTTTCTCTACCATTTGGTCAGCTATAGCAGTAGTTTGCTGTCTTATTTTAGCCTTTTTGGATCTCTCATTCGCCTCATCAGTTACGTCTTCTATCAAACAGAATAGCATATGATAGTTGCTGTCATACAAAATACTCTGTTCCACATACCTGTCATACTCGGCGAGATAAGCACACTGGAACGAGCTCTTTTTACTCTGGAGCACATCCATGAATGGCTTTGGATCTAGGAGTGTAACAATCTGTGCACCGAGTACGTCCTGCGCTCTTCTAATATTCATAATCTTGCAAGCAGCGGGGTTAATCTCCTGAATCTCTAGACGTTCATTAAGCACAAGTAATCCGTTCGGTGTGTTGTCAAAGATAATATCTGAAAAGTTCTCTGACTTCTTTGTCAAGAGCGGTTGGCACACCTTAATCTCCGCCTTGTTCTGGTATACAGCGATTGCCTTTTCACGGCAGGTTTCGTATCCGCACATACCACAATTAAGCTCATCCGCAGGTTTACTCTTACCCATTTGCATCATAATCTCACGAATTTTGTGTTCATTAGGCAGTACTTTCATACCCTGCATCATCTCAAAGTTTCTAGTTATCGCTGTCAACTCAGGTTGCTCTACGTCAAAATGCTTATCACCTGCATAAGCGCTTATAGCCTTGTAGTCTCTCACTGGTGTATTATGATACTTCTCGAAGGATGGACCACCCACACAGCCACCAGCACATGCCCATAGCTCGATAAAGCATTTTTCAACTTCACCGTTCTTGATGTCTTCGAGCACGTCGATGCATTTATTTGCCCCGTCGACTGACAGGTAAGCATAACCATGGTCATCTCCTTTCATGCACTTCGAGATACCACCGCTTGCTGCAAATAGCCTCTCCTTGGATGCTTCGCATTCGTCCATACCCTCGCTCATCTCAACCTGCTTCTCCTTAAGCAGTTCATCGAACTCCTCGAAGGTGAGCGCCGCATCGAATGTTGACCCCTGACGGTTCACCTCATCCTTACGCGCTATGCAAGGTCCAACAAAAACCACCTTAGCATCCTCGTCACGAGACTTGATATCTGCGCTATGTATCTGCACGTAAGACATCGCATCGGAGAGATGTTTGATAAGGTCTGGGTAGTGCTTCTGAATCATGAGATTTACCGATGGGCAGCACGAAGAAATTACCACGCTCTCGCGCTCATTTTCGATAACCGCCTCATATTCACGCTTTACAACCACACCAAACTTGGCAGCTTCTTCAGCCGCTACAAACCCGAGTGCCTTAGCAGTTTCCTGGAATTTCCCGATACCGGTTCCCGCATAGTAAGCGATGAAGGAAGGGTCCACACTTAGGTATACTGGCGCATCTCCATCTAGAAGCATCTCCACTCTCTCGACATCGCTAAGAATCTTCTGAGCGTCCTGCGGACAGACTACATAGCATTGACCACACAGCATGCATTCATCTGCGATTACGTGTGCAAGATTGCCAGAGAATCTAATCGCCTGCACAGGGCAGTGACGGACGCACTTATAGCAATTTTTGCAATCGGATTTCTTCAAATAAATAGGATGAGCCATTTCATTCCCTCTCTTTTCTCAAAAACAGTATCGTCATTAGCTACAATTCTGACTAATCATACGTATCGTTTATATCATACCTATGCTTATAATATCCCAATTTGTTCGTTTACAAAAGGCGGTATTTCAGATAAGATTAATTCATCTGGATATATGTATATACACTATCATAAATTCACCTTTTAGGAGATAAACAAATGGGTTCTACAAGTTCGGTATGGAAACGATTATGTGTAAGACTATTTAATCGTAAATCCATAATCAATTACATTATTATATCATTTACCTCAGTAGCAATATTACTCGGATTGATGAACTACATACCTTCCGTAGATAAGATGCGTGCCAAAGCACTTAATACCATCAGTAACATGAGTACTTCCAAGTATTTCGAGGAAGATATTCGCACCGTTAATGACATAAAGGCTGAGTATAAGGACAAGATCAAACAGCAGATTCTGAAGCAAGATCTGAGTAAGACTGTAAGCAAGTTCAACAAGGCGGTTGCTAAGGTCAAGACTAAGCCAGAGATGGTAAAGTCTCTAGTCAAAAAGCTTGAGAAATACGAAAAAGATATTTATAGCGATGAGGACAAGGAATCTGCAAAGGAACTAATTCACAACTTCAAAGTCGGTGCGAAGGAAGACTCCTCCAAAGAAGCCCTGAATGCTAGGTATCTCGATATCGAGGAGCAGATTCTTAAGTTCAAGACTGTAAAGCAGCATGAAGAGGAAGAAGCTCGCAAGATTAAAATCGCTGCACGATGGACTATTGCAGGCTCTAACGAATATCCATTTAAGCTCGATTCCGATGGCAACTTCATCATGCCGATAGACATGAACGGTTCTCATGGATATCTAACCGGGAAGTGGGAGCTTGATAACAAAACAGTCACTGTTCACATTTTAAAAAATACAATCGACGAGAACTACAAACCATACGACTGGATTTTTAACTATGATGAAGATGCAGACACTCTCGTCGGCACGGGACAGTTCGCTGGCTGGGAATATACGAAGTATTAATCGCATGACCAAGCTTTAGATATCTAGTCATATCTTATGCTGACTATTAAATTACTGGATAGAATCCAAATACCATGAAAGTGGGCGGATAGCAATAAGCCATCCGCCCTTCCTATTTACTCAATGTCTATATCTAGAGGCTTGTCTATCTCCTCACCGACATACTTGCCGTTCTTGCGTCTCTGGCGGACGCACTCCGAGAGCAGATATTCAATCTGCCCGTTCACAGAGCGAAAATCATCCTCTGCCCAAGCATGAATGTCCTGAAACAGTTTATCAGATATTCTGAGTGGAATTTGTTTTTTATTTGCCATGAATCCTGCGTACGCCTTTTCTTACTACTAGTAGTCCTTCTATGATTTTAATACATTGACGCAGTATAGTCTGCGATTTATGCATTTAAATTTAATTTGCCCCTATACTTAATTAATACAATGACCCTGAGTTAACGATTGGCTGAGCATCATGGCTTCCACAAAGTACAACCATTAGATTTGAAACCATTGCAGCCTTGCGCTCTTCATCAAGATCTACTATCCCATCATCACTTAACTTTTCTAAAGCGAGCTTAACCATGCCAACAGCACCATCTACGATCATCGCTCTCGCATCTACTACTGCGCTAGCCTGCTGTCTCTGAAGCATCACAGCTGCGATTTCAGGTGCATATGCGAGGTATGTGATACGTGCTTCGATTACTTCGATACCTGCATCAGCAACTCTCTTCTGGATATCCTCCTTGATGCGCTCAGCAACCACATCGCTTGACCCCCGAAGCGAACCTTCGTCAGCCATGCCATCACCAGTGGTATCGATATTAGGTGCGACATCATATGGATATAATCTTACCACATTTCTCAGCGCCGAGTCACTCTGTAGCGAGAGATATTCTTTGTAGTTATCTACGTTAAATACCGCCTTTGTCGTGTCTGTAACTCTCCACATCACAGCAATTCCAATCTCGATAGGATTACCGATTGCGTCGTTAATCTTTTGAACTGAATTATTTAACGTCATGATTTTAAGAGAAATTCTCTTACCTGATACCGAATCGCTATCGCCATTTCCTAAAACAACAGCTGCTTTTCCTTTAATATCTCCCGACTGCCCAAGTTTTGTATTCGCTGCAGGGTTAACTGATGTACAAAATGGATTTACATAGTAAAATCCCTCTCCTTTAAGGGTTCCGTAGTACTTTCCGAACAGAGTAAGTACTAATGCCTCCTGAGGCTTTAGCGTTTTAAGGCCAGCAAATGGAATCCATCCTAGAGCTAGATACAGCCCGCATATTCCTAGAAGCGTTATGTTGCCACTAGTTGAGCTGTTAATTATCCCAAATACCGCCAGTACATATAGCCCGACGAGTAGAATCAGCACAGGAATCCCATGTTTCTTGTTGGTTATAAGTTTCTCTGTCATTGTAGCGACCTCCTTCTATCCAAATGTTTTTAATCGCTTTTATAATTTGATGATATCATTCTAATATCATAAGTCAAGATAATTTAGCTATTTAGATAGCGGTAATGTATTCCATAGGAGTAGTACCAATTTATGACCACTATATTATTAAAAAAAGAGATGCATAGAACACCTACACATCTCTTAGCTATTTTAGAACAAATTATAATTAACAAAGTTAATACAGGCATCATGAGCCGATGCTCGTTTGCCACAGTTACTAGAATCCAAAAATCCCCTTCTTAACATATGGTTCTGTTTCCATTTCAGTAACCTTATATCCCATCTGTCCAAGCTCATAAGTAAGCTCTTCTCTAGGAATCTCGTCAGGCGACACTATAACGCACTCACCGTTTACGTGAGATGCCTTTATCTTCTTAACATCAAACTTTTTTCTAATTAAATCCTTTACATGCGTCTCACACATGTTGCACTGCATGCCATCGATCTTAACGGTAGTCTTAATCATGTCACGCACCCCCTATCTATTATTAAGTGCTAGTAAAACAATTACAGCGACTTACTTATCTTCCTCGGTGTGAGGATGAGCACTACAGCCTGAACAGCCGCTACAACCACTTCCGCAGCCACAGCTTGTGATACCAGCCTTGCGCTTCTTTATAACATCTCTGATGATAAAGAATGCTATTACAGCAACTACAGCAACTACAATTATATCAATTACGTTCATATCTCCACTCCTCCTGTAAGTGTATTCTAACTCTTCTCTGTGACGTTTATGCGTTTATTTGAAGAAACTAATAAGCACCTTCACAGCCCCTATAAATATTATAGCGACCAGAGAGAGTACAATCACATCTACTAAATTCATCTCATACCCTTTCTATAATCATAGCTTGAGCAAGTAATAGTACTCGCTCAAGCTATGATTTCACTTTATTTATTTACTTTACGCCTTCAGAGCCGTCTAACATTCTCTTCTTGTTCGGATCTGGTCTAAATAACAGGTACAGTACGAAGATTGCAATAACTGCTGCTACTACTGTCCATACACCGAATGCAACCTCGCCGATTGCAAGTCCAACTAGCTGATACACAACTAACGCAAATAGATATGCAGAAACGTTCTGGAAGATGATTGTATACCAGAAATGATTTCTGTTATTCATCTCCTTAGCAACTGTCGATATTGCAGCGAGACAAGGCGAGTCAAACAGGTTGAACATCAGGAATGAGATAGCTGCGATTGTAGTTGGGAAGAATGCATCGAATGCTGTTCTCATCGAAGCATTGTAGTCTTCAATTGCTCCGAGTCCAGACAGGACTCCCATCGTGGAAACGATTCCTTCCTTAGCAACAAATCCTGAAATCGAACTTGCAACTGCCTGCCATGTTCCAAAACCAAGTGGCTTGAAGATGAATGCAACCGCACCACCGATATCTGCCATCAAGCTATCCTTAGCATCTACAGCTCCGAATGAACCGTGGCTGAATCCATAACTTGAGAGAACCCACATAACTACTACACAGAGGAACAGAATTGTTCCGGCCTTCTTGACGAATGCCCATACTCTCTCCCATACGTGTATGAGAACACCTTTTACCGAAGGAATATGATAGTTAGGAAGCTCCATGATGAATGGTGCTGGCTCTCCTGCAAACTGTTTAGTCTTCTTGAGGATGATACAAGAGCAGATAACCATTCCGATTCCTACGAAGTACATCAGAGGAGCTACCCACCATTTATTACCTAAGATATAAGCAGAAATCGTAGCGATTACAGGAAGCTTAGCTCCACACGGAATCGCCGTGGTTGTCATCATCGTCATACGACGATCCTTCTCATTCTCGATGGTTCTAGTCGCCATGATTCCAGGTACCCCGCATCCAGATGAGATGAGGAAAGGAATGAATGACTTACCAGATAGTCCGAATCTTCTAAAGATTCTATCCATGATGAACGCAACTCTCGCCATGTATCCGCAGTCCTCGAGGATTGAGAGGCAAAGGAATACGCATGCCATCTGAGGTGTGAACCCGAGTACGGAACCGATACCATTGATAACACCATCTACTACAAGGGAAACAACCCAGCCCGATGCTCCGAGGCTTTCAAGGCCTTTCTTAGCACCTGGGATAATCCACTCACCGAACAGCGTATCGTTAGCCCAGTCGGTCAGAGGTGTACCAATCTTTGAAATAGCTAGCCAGTACACTAGGTACATGATTGCTACGAAGATTGGAAGTGCCAAAAGTCTGTTGGTGACGATTCTATCTATCTTATCAGAAGTCGAAAGTTTTTCATGGTTTGCCTTCTTAACCATAGCCTTAGGCGCAACCTTGTTGATATAAGCGTATCTCTGGTTGATAACGATACTCTCAGCATCATCATCGAGCTCTGTTTCGCAGTCCGCAATATGTTCCTCGATATGCTTACTGAGCGCAGGGTCTAGCGCCAGCTCAGCTACAACCTTCTCATCTCTCTCAAAGAGTTTGATTGCATACCATCTGAGGTTATCCTTGCTTACGATGTTCTCGATTGACTCTTCGATGTGTGCGATTGCATGTTCGACTGATCCGTTGAACACATGTGGGAGTTCTCCTGGCTTGTGAGATTCAGCAATCTCGATAGCCTTCTTGATAAGCGCATCAGAGCCGGATCCCTTAAGCGCACTGATTGGAAGAACAGCACATCCCAGTTCTTCACTGAGCTTATTTAGATCTATAGTGTCCCCGTTCCTTTCAACTAGGTCCATCATGTTAACTGCGATTACAACAGGTATGTTGAGTTCGAGCAGCTGCGTTGTGAGGTATAGGTTTCTCTCTAGGTTCGTTCCGTCAATGATATTGATGATAGCATCAGGTTTCTCATTAACGAGATAGTTTCTAGAAACAACCTCCTCTAATGTGTATGGAGAAAGCGAATAAATTCCGGGAAGGTCTTGAACGACTACATCCTTATGTCCACGGAGTTTTCCGTCTTTCTTCTCAACGGTTACACCTGGCCAGTTACCAACATACTGCGCGGAACCAGTCAAGGCATTAAACAATGTGGTTTTACCACAGTTAGGATTACCCGCGAGGGCGATCTTAAGTGACATGTTAGTACACTCCTTTCATGGTACTTAATTTATAGTTAGTTCAGTTCAACTAATCTATAATTAAAAAAATAGAAGTTTGCTTAAACTTGATATTAATCTTCTATCTCAACATCGATTAAAGCTGCATCAGCCTTTCTAACAGAAAGCTCATAGCCTCTAACAGTTAGCTCGATTGGATCACCGAGTGGCGCAACCTTTCTCACGAAAATATCGGTTCCCTTAGTGAGACCCATATCCATGATTCTTCGCTTTACTGCTCCGACACCATTGATCTTCTTAATAGTAGCAGTCTTACCAACTCTAACATTATTAAGAGTATCCATCTGAGTTGCCATGTTGTTCTCCTCCTTAAAATAAATTCATATAATGCTAAAGAATTATTTGCGTATATATGCGCTATACCATAATTCGTCTTGCCATTGTCTCATTGAGCGCAATCTTAGATCCGTGAACTTGTAAGATTACATTACCATTGAATGCACTTACCACTTTCACATCGGCATCAACTACAAATCCGAGCTCTGCGAGGTGCTGTCTAATCACATCGCTACCAGTAATCTTTTTTACTGTAACAAGCTCTCCCTGATTAACAAGTGTGATTGGAATCATACTGCATCTCCTCCTCCACTAATTAAAATACGCGGTACAAAGCCGCGCTGTCAGTTAAATTAGCTAACATCGTGTTAGGCATTCTTAACTTAAATTAGTGTACATTAACCATATTATTTTGTCAACAAAAAATGGTTAGTTTCATCAAATTTAAGCTTATGTTTTAAAATAAAAACCGACCATGATTCACGTTCATGATCGGTTGGTATTTCAATGTCTTATTCTCTATTTATTATCTGAACATCGTCTAGCTCTATCGACTTCTTCCCGCGTGGTTATGCCACCAAACCCATCGATATTCTGAACGCGTTTCTTGGTATATATTTTGACAGCTATCGCCACCACAAATATCACCCAAACAGTTATCTTAAGCACCATTTTTTTCATCTCCTACAGACGCTCATTATAGAACTGACTTCTTCTTGGCTTCTTTAAGTTTCTTATACCAAAGAAGCAGTTTGATATCGGATATTATAAGGACAGTGAGCCAAGCTAGTCCGACTCCAGCTCCTGTAGTCGCTGCATTTGCCACAGTTTCTGCAGCCCTACTTGAAGCTATACCAGTCCCAGCACCACCCGAACTACTTCCTGCGCTACTTGTGCTTGAACTATTTGTATCACTTGAAATATTCTCGTTCGCTGGGTTATTTGCGCTATTAACTGCACCAGTAGTGCCTAAATCCGATGAGGCATTTGGCTTCGCCTGCTGGGGCCTTACCGCTGATGAAGTTCTGTTCTCACTTCTATTTCTTGTACCTGAAGATATTTTTCTAGCTATGCTTTGAACTACACTTGCGGCAGGGCTATGCCCATTTGTGTCTGTCCTATCCACGGTGTCTGTATTTGTATTTCCACCGCTACCACTATTACCGCCATTATTTCTATTGCCGATAGTAACTGTAGTCATTGCCGCATTAATAAACTCACTGTTATTGGCAATTTCCAGCCTATAGCTTCCACGCAGTGTATCTGGTGTTACATGAGTCGCCCCATTGACTCTTACGAAATAGTCCCTGCCAAATACTATATCCGGTATAACCGCAGCATTCCTATCTGTATAGAATGTCATACTTTTATTGGCAATGTATTCAAGGGCTTGGTCACTATCCATACCACTTATTTCTTCTGGTAAAATAGTTGTGCTATTAAGATAATAACCGATATTGTATGTAACACCGTTCTTGGTTACACGAATTATATGATCATTATTCGTATTATTGCTCGCTCTATCGCCTGTAGGTTTTAGATAAGCATCAGTATTAACAGTCTCGCCTTCCACGCGATTTTCTAGCAATACATTTTCATCAAGTGTCACTGGCTTATCAGAATCACCTTCAAGTGCAAAAACATTTAAGCTATAAAGCACAAAAACCAAACACATCACAAAAATGCGCACTACCCTATACGCTTGCCGTCGCGTACTATTAAAACCTTTGTTCAATTTCCTATTATTACACATCTTTTTAAGCTTCTTTTATCTTTTTAATATAGTTCCTACCAGCTGGAAGCACCGTTCCGTCGCGCAATGTCACATCTCGCATAGTCTTTTTTGAAATATATTCGGCATTTACAAGATACGCCCTGTGTATACGAACGAAATTCTTTCCCTCAAGTTCCTCACTGAGCTTAGCTAAAGGTGAATAAAAGCTAAATTTCGAATCACCATAATACACCGTCGTAAGCCTTTTATACACCTCGAAATATTTAATTCCCGATAGGTTGATTACTCTTGTCTCTCCAGCACAGCGAAGAATGATAACTTCACCGCTTCGCTCTCCCTTGCGAATGAGGAAATGTCTGATTACCTCGCTAAATCTCTCGGATGGAGTCTTTCCTTTTATCAGATACGCTAGAGCTTCATAGTCATACCCATTAACAGCATAGTCTATAGTTCCTGTAAAGAAAACGATCTCCCCTCCGTAGTTCATATCACGAAGTTTCTTTGCCACCGTTATGCCGTCAAGTCCTGGCATCATGATGTCTAGGAATACGATATCGATTCCGATTTCTAAATCAGGATACTTAAAGAGCAGTTCGTTGCCTGACTCAAATTCAAGCACTGTCAAACCGTCTTCAAAACTGCCTTTATTCTTGAGCAGTTCCTTATAGCACCATTCGCGTTCTCTAGCGTTGTCATCACAAATTATTGCGTTCATATAAAGCGTTACTCCGCACTACATCAGATGACGTAGTTATCTGCGGTATTCCCCTCCATCAGATCAGCTATAGTTATTCCATCTAAATATTCACTAATCAGCTTGTCAAGCTCATTCCACATAGGTCTTGTTCGACACTCGAAGGACCTGTCGCACTTGCAGTCTGTCTCATCTATACAAGCGACCGGAGCAAGCGTACCTTCCGTTAGCCTAAGTATATCGCCGACGCGATACTCCTCAGGATCTCTATTGAGCTTGTATCCTCCGCCTTTGCCATGCTGTCCATCGAGCATACCAGATTTAGTTAGAGCCTGCATGATTTTAGTCATATACTTAAGCGACACATCTTGTCTATCGGCAATTTCCTTCATAGGTATGTATTTGCCATTCATATGTTCGGCAAGATCAATCATCACCCTTATGGCATATCTTCCTCTCGTTGAAACTAACACAGTTTCCTCCTATTTTTTAAATCCATTATATTTTACATTAAGTTTACATGAAACGCAAAAATGCGGGACGATAATGTCTAGCCCCGCATTTACATAATATTTTTCTTTATAATTAATGATATGTCAATCAGCTATTATTCCTGAAATAGCGGTGTCGATAGATATCTATCTCCTGTATCAGGTAATAGAACTACGATGTTCTTACCTTCATTTTCTGGTTTCTTAGCAAGCTCAATAGCTGCCCACAATGCTGCTCCAGAAGAAACTCCAACCAGTACCCCCTGCTTATGTCCTAGCAGTCTACCAGTCTCAAAAGCATCCTCATTAGTAACGGGAATTATATCGTCATATATATGTGTGTTAAGAGTTTCAGGTACAAAACCAGCACCGATGCCCTGAATCTTGTGAGGTGCAGCCTCACCCTTTGCAAGGGTCTGAGATGCCTCTGGCTCAACAGCAACAACCTTTACATCGCTTTTCTTAGATTTTAGATACTCTCCAACACCTGTGACAGTACCACCAGTTCCTACTCCAGCTACGAAATAGTCTACTTTTCCATCAGTATCTTCCCAGATCTCAGGTCCGGTAGTATCCCTATGAGCTGCAGGATTAGATGGATTTACGAATTGTCCTGGGATATAGCTATTCTCCGTCTCAGCTGCAATCTCCTCAGCCTTAGCGATAGCTCCCTTCATTCCTTTCGCTCCCTCTGTAAGAACAAGCTCTGCACCATATGCCTTCATAAGCTGTCTTCTCTCTACAGACATAGTCTCAGGCATCACGATTACAGTTCTATAGCCCTTTGCTGCAGCTACAGCAGCGAGTCCAATACCAGTGTTGCCAGAAGTTGGCTCTATAATGGTTGCACCAGGCTTTAGCTTGCCACTAGCCTCCGCATCCTCAATCATTCTCTTAGCAATTCTATCCTTAACTGAGCCAGCTGGATTAAAATACTCGAGTTTAGCTAGAACCTTTGCCTTTAGTCCAAATTCATCTTCGATTCTTGTAAGTTCTAGAAGTGGTGTCTTGCCGATTAGCTGATCAGCAGATGTATAAATGTTAGCCATGATGTAACCTTCCTTTCAGTTTCTCATAAAAGATCAATAACTACTCTTGTCATCAATCATGTTCTTCTCTAGTCAAAATTTTCATCTTCTATAGTAACCTCTTTGGGCTTTAATTTATTAACTACTTATTTGGTAGTTAAGTAGATTATATTTATATCTATGTGTTTTGTCAACTGCAAAATTGTGTTTTTGTTTCCGTACTTGCAATGCTTCTAAGAATTCTGATAATACAACTTTCAAAAAATGATAAAAAGCAGCAATTCTATGAAATCACTGCTCTTATCACTAGTATTTAAAGCTTCACCAAGTCATTCTGAATGCGATATCATTATTCAAACAGATATAATATAAATCATTTCAGTTAGTCGAGTCGGATAGTTTAGCGATTTGATGGTGCTAGCTTAGCCAGCTCTATTATTATCTCTGCAGATAGCTTCGAGGCTTTCTTCTCGAATTCATCGTACGACTCGTTGTTAGTTCCATCAGCCATGTCAGATATTACTCTGAGCACCGCACAAGGTATGTTCGCACAGCTTGCAACGTATGCTAGAACCGCGCCCTCCATCTCAGCGGCATCTCCGCCGAAATCATCCCTCAGTTCCGCCTTAACCTCCGGACTATTGATGAACTGATCGCCGCTCACGATTCTGCCCACAAGCACCTTGCCAGCCTCCTCATGCTCTCTGGCAACCACTTCAGATACATCAGTCAGTAATTTCACCATGCTGTCATCCGCCTCAATGATTGTTGGCTTTGATCTATCTCCTGTTGCAAGGCAGCCCTTGGCATAACCGATTGGGCTGAGGTCAAAATCGTGCTGGATAAAATCCTTTCCAACGACGATATCCATAGGTCTAAGCTCCTTATTGAGCGCGCCCGCAACTCCGCTGTTGATTATATAGCTTGGCTTATACTTATCGATCATCAGCTGAGTACCCCTAGCTGCGTTAACTTTACCGATTCCACATCGCACTAGTACCACCTGAGTCTGTTCTAACATGCCTTCATAGAATTTAAAGCCATAAGTTTCCTCAACAGAGACACCTCTCAGCTGCTCCAGCAAGTCCTGCATCTCGACATCCATAGCACAGACTATTCCTAGTCTAGCATTGCCACCAATTACTGCAGTCGCATCGCAGAAGGCTGCACCTATACTCTTATCCTTCATAGTCATAATCAAGCTTCTCCTCATTCCAGTCCCTTAAAACTTCCACCATATCTATCGCAACTTCTCTTGCCGCCTCGAGGTTGTGTTCCTCACTGTTTCCGCATTCACTCCTAGCCGCACCAGGAATCTCACCTTTATATTCAGATATGAACTTAAATGACTCTCTCACTAGGCCTATCGCTTGCTGTCCAGTAGCGGTATCTCTCATCAATAAGTAGAATCCAGTCCTACATCCCATAGGTCCAATATATATGACTTTATCGGAAATCTCGCTGTTCCTCGCATACGTTGCAAATAGATGTTCGAATGTATGAAGTGCCTCATTTGAAACATAATCACCCATGTTCGGTTTCTTCATCCTTATATCGTAGGTCACTACATCTCCATCTATCCTCGATATATACATGCCCTTCTCAAGGGTATCGTGGTTTACGTTAAAACTCGCAATCCTCTCCATCTTATCCTCTCTTCGTAAAACAATAAGCGTGCGAGAAATATCCTCACACGCTTATTTTATCACAATTCTGAAGTTTTAGTCTATAATGCATGTCTCTTTGGAGACGCAGCACTATCCCTTATCACTCATCGAAACTTAGCCAAAATACTTCTTTCCTAGCTTAGCAAACGACTCAGCTGATCTCTGAATAGTCTCATTAGAGATACAGAACGAAAGTCTGATGTATCCAGGGCAAGCAAATGCGCTTCCAGGCACTGCGAGAATTCTCTCCTCCTTAGCAGCAGCTACGAGTTCCTTTTCATCAGCAACTGGTGATTTTACCCATAGGTAGAAAGCACCCTGAGGAACAACTGCTGTGAATCCAGCATCTGTTACAATCTTGTACAGATCTTCAGCGTTCTTCTTGTAATATGGGATATCAACCTGTGCATCCAGGCATCTCTCAACTGCTAGCTGAATGATTGAAGGAGCATTAGTGTCTCCTGAAATACGGTTAGCAACGGTTGCCGCTGCCATAAACTCCTCGACGTTGTCAGACTTTGGAGATACAGCAAGGTATCCAAGTCTGTCTCCAGGAATCGAAAGTGACTTCGACCATGAGTACGCGATGATTGTATTGTCGTATAGATCTGGAATGAACACGATTTCCTTATCTACATAAACTAGCTCTCTGTATGGCTCGTCAGTGATAATGTAGATAGGGTGTCCATATTCTTTCTCAGCTTCCTTGAGCACCTCTGCGATTTTCTCGAGAGTTTCACGCGAATAGATTGCTCCTGTTGGATTGTTAGGGTTGTTGATAATTACTACCTTAACCTTTGGATCAAGAGCCTTCTTAAGCGCCTCTGGATCCGGCTCGAATCCATTTGCTTCATTTGGAGGTACGACTACTGTTTCTGCATGGTAGTTGCTAGCCCAGTTTGCATACTCAACGAAATATGGAGCAAATACCACCTGCTTATCACCTGGGTCAAAGATAGTCTTCATGATTACGTTAATCGAAGAACCTGCTCCAACTGTCATTATGATATTTTCAAAAGTGAAGTTTGACCCAAATCTCTTATTGAGATTCTCAGCTACCGCTGTTCTTGTGGACTCGAAACCAGCATTAGGCATGTAGCCGTGAACTAGATGCGGATCCATCTCGTTGTTAACGTAGTTGATAGCTTCTCTATACTCCTTTGGTGGGTGTAGTCCAGGGTTTCCAACACTGAAGTCGTAAACATTCTCTGGACCATATATCTTTGCCATCTTCTTACCCTCTTCGAACATAGCTCTGATAACCGAGCTGCCCGCTAGGAAGGGTTCCATACTTTTTGCGATCATAATTACCTCTCCTCTTACCTTTTAATACTTAACGGCTTAAGCCGTATATAGGTTAATTGTAACATACCATTTTGCTATGCAATAGATATAACTTTATAATCTTTGTCTTCTACGGCTTTCTTTAACACGTCATCCGGCACGCCTTCTGATAGCTTAACTACGGCTGTTCCCGCCTCATGGCTAACCTCAGCTGAGTTGACACTCTCGATAGCTTCGAGCGCTTTCTTTACAGTGGCTTCGCAGTGTCCGCACATCATACCTTCAATTTTCATAGTTTTTGTCATAACTTTGCCCTCCTTTAAATTATCTTCATGCAAATTATTTGTTTCGTTTTGCCCCGACTCCTCGGAGCTTTCTTCATTTCCCGTAACTTTCGCAATTAGCGAATTCAATTTTGTTTCACTAACCTCGCCTTTGCCGTGCCTATCCACATTTGCATTGTGAACCTTGAACAGATTTAATCTGAGTGCATTCATGCATACGCAGAAACTAGAGATACTCATAGCTGCGGCTCCCCACATAGGATTCATAGACCAGCCCTTCATGAAGTGTACATAAGCACCTGCAGCAAGCGGAATTAGAAGGATATTATAGAAAAATGCCCAGAATAGATTTTCATGTATATTTCTAAGCGTAGCTCTGCTGAGTCTTATCGCTCCGGAGACATCCGATAGCCTGCTGTTCATAAGCACTACATCTGCAGCATCGACCGCTACATCTGCTCCAGCCCCGATTGCAATTCCGACATCTGCCCTTGTGAGTGCAGGAGCATCGTTTATTCCGTCTCCGACCATCGCAACCTTGCCGAGCTTTCCGAGTTCCTTTATCAGATTTTCTTTTCCATCTGGAAGAACGCCCGATGCGACATAGTCAATACCAGCTTGATTACCGATTGCACGCGCAGTTCTCTCGTTATCACCGGTTATCATAACGATCTTAAGCCCTTGCCTCTTCATCTCTGCGATTGCACTCCTGCTATCGTCTTTAACAGTATCTGCAACGGCTATCATGCCAATAAGCTTTCCGCCACCAGCAAATAAAAGAGGTGTCTTTCCCAGCGCTGCCAATGAGTCTGCCTCAGCCTTGATGTCATCAGCTACTTCTACAAGTTCAGATATGTATTTTACACTGCCTGCATGTAAATCGCCTTTGGGGTCAGTTCCTACTAACTTAGCCTGGATGCCCTTTCCTGATATCGCTTCAAAAGCTTCGATCTCGACATCTGAGAGCTTAAGATTTTCTCTTTTCTCTTCGAAGTATCTAGTAATAGCCAGTGCAAAAGGATGCTCGCTTCTAGCTTCGAGAGCATTAGCGATATTGAGAAGCTGAACTGCCGTAACCCCCTCTGCAGGCTTTATATCTGTAACAGTAGGCTCGCCCTTAGTGATAGTCCCTGTCTTGTCAAGAGCAACTATCTGAATCCTGCCCATCTCCTCTAGTGAACTAGCTGTCTTAAACAGTATTCCGTTCTTAGCCCCAAGGCCGCTTCCGACCATGATAGCTACCGGAGTTGCCAGTCCAAGTGCGCATGGGCAGCTAACAACGAGCACAGCTATTCCTCTAGCTAGAGCGTATCCGAATGGCTGTCCGACAAATATCCAGATTAGCGTCACAATTACAGCGATTATAATTACTACAGGTACGAACACACCCGATACCTTATCCGCTATCTTGGCAATCGGTGCCTTGGTAGCTGCTGCATCGCTGACCATCTTGATAATCTGCGCTAGGGTTGTATCTTCCCCAACACGTGTAGCCTTTGCTCTTATAAATCCAGTTCTATTAATCGTAGCCGCTGAAACTCCGTCACCAACCGTCTTATCGACTGGAACGCTTTCTCCCGTCAGTGCGGATTCATCTATCGCTGTTCCGCCCTCGATTATCACTCCATCCACAGGTATGCTCTCACCAGGTCTAACGACAAACACATCACCTGTCTTAACTTCCGCAATCTGAACTAAGATCTCCGTGCCATCGCGCTCTATGACCGCAGTCTTAGGAGCGAGCTTCATCAGGCTCTTTAGCGCATCAGTTGTCCTACCCTTAGAAAGAGCCTCAAGGAGTTTACCAACCGTAATAAGAGTAACTATCATAGCAGCTGACTCAAAATACAGGTTATGCATGTCTGCCATCACGGCCTTGGTATCGCCATCAGTCACGCTTCTTGTCATCTGCATCAATATGTAAAAGCTCCACAGGAACGATGTCATAGACCCCATCGCAACCAAGGTATCCATGCTCGGTGCACCAGAGCGCACGCTCTTCCATCCGCTGACAAAAAATTTCTTATTGATAAACATAACTATTACTGCCAGTACCATCTGTATAACCGTGATACCAATGTGGTTACCATCTAGGAATTTTGGTAGAGGCAGTTGAAACATTGTGTGTCCCATCGAAAAATACATCAGCACCAATAGAAACACTACCGACAAAGCGAGTCTTCGTTTAAGCACAGGGCTTTCTTTATCCTCGAGAGCCTTCTCTTGAGCTTCGAGTGAATTTGCAGAGGATTTGCTTTCTTCTGCCCCTTGTATAGTTGCTCCATACCCAGCATCCTCTACAGCTTTCACAATAGCTTCGCTGTTTGCATTGCCTTCAACTCCCATAGAGTTGGTCAGCAGGCTTACGGATACCGATTCCACTCCTGGGACCTTACTCACTGCTTTCTCGACATGAGCCTGACAAGCGGCACAGCTCATACCAGTGATATTATATTTATCCATCTAATCTCCTCCCTCGCTTTATTTCATAAGCTTCTGCATGACTTTAACGAGCTCATCGATAGTCTCATCATCACCGTTTCTTATATCATTAGCGACACATCCCCTGATATGGCTCGCCATTAGTTCCTTGTTGAAGCTATTAAGCGCACTATTCACAGAAGAAACCTGAATCAATATATCAGGACAGTATGCGTCTTTCTCAAGCATACCTTCGATGCCCCTAATCTGACCTTCTATTCTCTTCAGTCTGTTCATCAGATTTCTATATTCCATATGCGAACGCTTTCGGTGGCGCTCAGAAAATTCTGTCATCTCTCCTCCTCGCATGCAAATGCTTCACAGCTAATTTATACAGAATATTATCTACAAAAAGAGCATATACCCCCTACCCCTATATGTCAAGGCGGTCTAACTGTATTGCACATGTGTTTTTCCCTATACATTCCTACACCATAAAAAGCACCTTCCTTACCACTTGTATAGTAAAGAAGGTGCATATCACGGTTTCTATCAGCTTATATCTCCATCAATTGCTTTTAATGCTCCGATCAGATAACCTCTTTTTTTATTATCTACTCTTGTTCGAAATGCTCTGCCACCATCTCAAGATCCTTTATAATCGGCAGATGCTGCGGACAGATCGCCTCACATTGACCGCACGAGATGCACTCACTGGCCTTGCCAAATGTCATAGCTGTTCTCTCGTAGTATTCGAACTGAGGCGTCCACTCGCTATCGCTATCTTCGTGCATATCCGTATTATATAATGAGAAGTATCTCGGAATAGGAATATTCATAGGACATCCCTCCGTGCAGTACGAACAGGCTGTGCACGGGATAGTGATGGAGCTATTTATTATACTGACTACTTTATCTATAATCTCATACTCCTCTTGTGATAGAGGCTTGAACTCCTTCATGTATGAGGTGTTGTCGAGCAGCTGCTCCATGCTGCTCATACCGCTTAGAACTACTTTTACATTCTCTAGGCTAGCAACGAAACGTATCGCCCAAGAGGCGACGGACATATCGGGATGGTATGCCTTGAGAAGGGCTTCAGCTTCCGGCGGAATATTTGCAAGAATTCCGCCCTTAACAGGCTCCATTACCACGACGTCCATTCCATGCTTAACAGCTACCTCGTAACACTTTCTAGACTGAACGCCCTCACTGTCCCAATCTAGGTAGTTAATCTGCAGCTGAATAAACTCGAATTCAGGATGCTCAGTTAGGAATTTATCTACATGCTCAGCATCCTCATGAGAAGAGAATCCGAGATGTCTTATAATGCCCTCTTCTTTCTTCTGCTTTAGGTACTCAAAGCAGTGGAGTTCTTTAAATTTATCGATATTATCACGGCCGACATCGTGAAGGAGGTAGTAATCAAAGTAGCCCGCACCCGTCTTCTCGAGCTGCGCTTCAAAATACGCATCTCGCTCTTCTTCCGTGTTAAAAAAACCTGCATGCATCTTGGTAGCAAGCGTGTACTCACTCCTTTCATGTCTCTCTACAAGAAACTTCTTTGTCGCTGGTTCACTCTCCTTATTATGATACATCCATGCAGTATCAAAATATGTAAATCCCTGATCTATAAACGCATCTGCCATGCGCTCGCACTCAGGTATATCGATGCTCCCTGCGTCATCTGGATTCGTCTGAGGCAGTCTCATAAGCCCGAACCCTAATTTATATCTGACGTCCATCTCCCCCTCCGTACATATTAAAAGTCAAAATAATTGTTAATCTATATAATTTGCAGTTGTTAATCTGAAGCGGTGTACGCTTTTAAACCACATATTTCAATTAATTAGCTGCATTTATCCGAGTATTTTCGCCACTCTTTCAGCCAGTGCCGGTACCACCTCTTCCATAAACCATGGATTCTTGGCCTGCCAGCGGAAATTAAGCGGGCTCGGATGCACTATTGGAAAGTACTTTGGCAGGTATTCTTCATATCTCCTTACAGTCTCAGTTAAATTCCTCTTCATCTTCCCCTTTAGGTAGTAATCCATAGAATACTTTCCGATTAGTAGTGTCATATCTACATTCGTGAGTTCATCTAAAATTTCGCGATGGTACTCCTCTGCTATGAACTTACGTGGTGGCAAGTCACCGGTCTTGCCTTTTCCTGGATAATAAAAGTCCATCGGTAAAATTGCAATTTTATCGGAATAGAAAGTCTCCTTATTTATGCCCATCCACGCAATCAGCTTCTCACCCGATTTATCGTCAAAAGGAATTTTAGATTCCTCTACTTTTCTCCCGGGCGCCTGGCCTATTATCAGGATTTTGGCATCTTTATTAAGCTGGAAGATTGGCGGTATACCGCGTTTTGTATACTCGGCATTTCTCTCATCAGCTTTTAATTCCTCTACAATTTTTGAAATAGACATCTTTAGTCCTCCTATTTTTTATCCAAGTGCAACATCAAGTGTCATCATGATTGAAAATCCAACTGCAAACATAAGCACACCACTATGCGAATGCTCTCCTTCTGACATCTCCGGTATGAGTTCTTCTACTACGACATACATCATTGCTCCAGCTGCAAAACTGAGCATGTACGGCAGAATTGGCGTCAGTGCTTGCGCGAATATTATCGTTACAATAGCACCTATCGGCTCGACCACACCCGATAGTACACCATTTCTAAATGCACGATGCCTCGATGATCCAGCTGAATAAAGCGGCATGGATATGATTGCTCCTTCAGGGAAGTTCTGAATAGCTATTCCGAGTGAAAGCGCAAGCGCTCCACCAAACGATATCCCTGAATTGCCAGTCATCCAGCCTGCAAATACAACTCCTACAGCCATCCCCTCTGGGATGTTGTGAAGCGTTACCGCTAGGACTAGCATCGTCGTCTTGGATAGGCTGCTCTTTAGTCCCTCCACTTCATTAGTAGCAGCATGCATATGAGGAATCACGTGGTCCATAAGCAGCAGGAATCCGATTCCAATCCAAAATCCAATCACTGCTGGTATAAAGGCGAGTCTACCCATGCCCGAACTCTCCTCCATAGCTGGAATTAGAAGACTCCATATAGATGCAGCAACCATTACGCCTGCAGCAAATCCACTGAGCATACGTTCAACGCCTTTGCTGAGGTCTTTTTTCATAAAGTATACGCAAAACGCGCCAAGAGATGTCCCGATAAATGGAATCATGACGCCGTATATAACATTGAAATTAATGTCCAAAAGCCCTCCTATTTGAATTCAGCTAGATGCAGCTTCCTCTATTACAACTAAAACTTATGATATAATTGTGTGACTCTCATTATACACCTAGGAGATTGAATTGAAACAGAGTACGAGATTAAAATACATTGGTAGAACTAACAATCATGACATTTCTGCGAAGGATAAAAGTGTGCAATCTTTTACACCTGAGGTTGCAAGTACATCATCTGTAATCAGCACTAATGTGTTAATAGTCGGCGCTGGCGCGTCAGGCCTGATGTGTGCTGCAAATCTAAAAACCGGCGGTTTAATCCTCGAAGGAACTTCCCGTATCGGGACGAAGCTCCTGATGAGTGGACACGGTCACTGCAACATAACACATGCTGGTAATATAAAGGATTTTCCGAGCTGCTATGGTGATTCTGGAAAGTCAATCCGCAAGATTTTATATAAATATAGCAATGCTGATCTAGTTTCGTTCCTTGATTCTCGAGGCATCAAAACCGTTACACAAGCAGACGGCAGAGTCTTCCCTGAATCTATGAGAGCCCAAGATGTAAAGGATGCATTTCTATGCGCCTCTGAGCAGAATGGGTTTAAGGTGATTACTAATAGAAAGGTTATTGAAATCAGACCTTCTGACAAAGAACCACTTAGTGATAAAACAAAAGAGTCAGATATAAGAAATTTCATATTGGTAGCAGAAGCTCCCGATGGTCAGAGGTTCTACTATGAAGCTCAGCATCTCGTGATAGCAACTGGAGGTAAATCTTATCCCAGAAGCGGATCTGATGGCTCTATGCTAGGCGTAATCTCGAGGGGATTAGGACTGGAATATACTGAGCTAAAACCATCTCTTTCTCCATTAGCGGTAAAGGACTACCCGTACGAGATGTTAGCCGGGGTATCTTTTGATGAAGTAGAGATAAGCATCTACCCGAAGGAGGGAAAACGGAGAACCCTGCTTAGTGGCTCTATGCTCCTTGCGCATGATAATTTCACCGGACCTGTAATCTTAAATTCATCGAAATACGCCGATCCAGGCTGCTGGCTACAGATTAACTACGTAGGTATGAGCAGAGATAAAACTCTTGCCAGACTTATCTCTGCTACTAGTACCGAGCTCAAATCTTCGCATGGCAGACGTGATGGGGTAAGCACCGCGCAAAGCGGCGAACTCGGGAACATAATTGCCAGAGAGTTCGCCCTGCCGCGCCGCTTCGCCAAGGAAGTGGCGAAGCGTTCCGCTTGCAGCGCGAAGAAGGCTGCCGTCCTCCTCACGGAGGACCGATTCGAAATCGAATCGCGCGGTGACTTCAGCAAGGCAATCGTCACCGCGGGCGGCCTCCGCCTCGATCAGTTTGACTGCAAATCGATGCAGCTCAAATCCGCCCCAAATGCCTACTGCATCGGTGAAATGCTAGACGTAGACGGAATCACAGGTGGCTACAATCTGCAGTTTGCCTGGTCCTCGGCTAGGGCAGCAGCTGCTTCAATAGAATCAAATATAAATAATTCATCTCTTAGCCATACAGAAGATTAGTCTTACAGATTTATAATCCCTCAACATTAAAATAAAGATAAAATAGCTATATACCTGTGAATTTAAGAGCTTTAGTGGTTTTTCACCAACTCCTTTTTTCCTATAACCATGCACTATATGGTTTTAGAAATGATATTATTCACACAAAAGCTCCAGCGATTTCCCGCTGGAGCTTTCTGTATCTCATTATTAAAATTATTAAAATGTTTCGATACTAACAAATTTTAGTTCAACATCTTACTCATCTATATTAACAGAACTTTGCATTTTAACCTTTCCCTAACTATAGATACGAAACCGTCTCACTAATCGCCTTGCGTTTGAAGTGATTTGGTAGCGGAGTTCCTTCTTCTGCCGCATACCCAAGGTCCATAGCCATGAGTATCTCTTCATTTTCAGGAAGCCCGAGCGCCTTATGCAGCTTCTCTGGATCGAGGAAATTAATCCAACAGCTATTTAATTCTTGATCAGTTGCAGCGAGCATCATATGAGTTGCAACGATTGCTGCATCTTCAATTCCCGAATCCCTCTTTTCACCTGGATACACATAGACATTGGTCGTATCAAAGGCTACTACTAACACAGTTGGCGCACCATATCTGCAAGGAGTTTCTATATCAAATTTATCTAGTGCCTCCTTTGACTCTAGCACGTATACGTGCTGTTCTTGCAGGTTCTTAGCAGTGGGAGCAAGCCTGCCTGCCTCGAGCACTGCCTCGAGTTTTTCGCGCTCTACTTTCTTGTCCGAGTATTTCTTGCAAGAATATCTGCTTTCTATAACTTCCTTAAATTCCATAATACCCTCCTCTAGTTCCAGCATTAAATGCATTAATTTTACTCAGTTCATTGGCACTACAAATCGTTACATATGTACTGATTCACTATCTCTTTTTCTTCATAGTGAGAGCAATCTTTTTGCGCTTCTCGTCAACCGATAGGATGCGTACATTCACGATATCTCCAACATTTACCACGTCGAGCGGATGCTTTACGAATCTATCCGATAGCTCGGAGATATGTACGAGCCCATCCTGATGCACGCCTATATCCACAAATGCTCCGAAGTCCACGATGTTGCGGACTGTTCCTTTGAGCTCCATATCTGGTCTCAAATCGCTTATCTCCAGCACATCGCTTCTTAGCAGCGGCGCCTCAGCCTCTTCTCTAGGGTCTCTTCCTGGCTTTTCGATTTCGCTCAAAATATCTTTTAACGTATATTCGCCGATATTCGCTGCTTCTGCCAGTTGCTTCATCGAAGGCTTATCCAATTTGCTATTTCCGCGCTTGCTTCCAAACTTCTCTTGTAGTTTGCTCTTGGAACTTAAGCTATCCGTGATTCCCTTGGCCGCACCTGTTATGATGTCAGCAGGCTTGTATCCCATAATTTCCAATATCTTGCTAGCGGCATCATAGCTCTCTGGATGAACTGCCGTGCAGTCTAAAGGCTCCTTGCCATCTCTGATGCGAAGGAATCCAGCGCACTGTTCAAACGCCTTAGGACCGAGCTTAGCAACCTTGAGTAGCTGCTTTCTGTTGTCAAATCTCCCGTTTTCCTCACGATACTTCACGATATTAGCTGCAATCGGTTTACTGATTCCCGAAACGTATTCAAGCAGTGAAGCGGAAGCTGTATTTAAATCCACGCCGACGCTGTTTACACAATCTTCCACCACCGCACCAAGTGCTTCTGCCAATCGCTTCTGATCCATATCATGCTGATACTGTCCAACTCCGATTGAACGCGGATCGATCTTAACGAGCTCTGCGAGTGGGTCCTGAAGCCTTCTAGCAATAGACGCGGAGCTGCGCTCACCTACATCGAGACCCGGATACTCCTCAGTAGCTAACTTGCTAGCCGAGTATACCGAAGCTCCTGCTTCATTTACGATTACGTACTGGAGCTTTTTCTTAGGATTTACGTAGAGCCCCTGCTCGTATTCCTTGATGAATTCCGCGATTATCTGCTCCGACTCTCGGGATGCCGTACCGTTTCCGACGGAGATGATATCTATATCGTATTTCTTCACTAGCTTTGCTACGACCAGCTTCGCTTCTTTAACCTTATTCTGCGGTGCAGTCGGATAGATGACTGTAGTGTCTAGAATTTTTCCTGTCGCATCTACCACGGCGAGTTTGCAGCCTGTTCTAAATGCAGGGTCCCAGCCGAGCACAGTTTTGCCTTCGATAGGTGGCTGCATGAGGAGCTGTTCGAGATTGCTGGCAAATATCTTTATCGCACCTTCCTGCGCTCCGAGTGTCAGCTCATTTCTAATTTCAGTTTCGATAGATGGAGCGATGAGTCTCTTGTACGCATCCGATGCCGCTTCTTCGATATACTGTTGAGTTAACTTATTAGCTGAGCTCTTTAGGTCTTTGAATAGTCTTCCTTCTATCTTATCCACTGGGGCTTCAAGCTTCACGCTGAGCACCTTTTCGTTTTCTCCCCTATTGATAGCGAGGACTCTGTGTCCAGGAAGGCCATCTACCTTCTCTGCAAATTCAAAATAGTTCTCATATACGCTGCGTTCTCCGCTAGCCTCGAGTTCTGCCTTTACCGCAGACACTACTGTCGTGATTAGCACACCTTCCTTAGCTGTCAGCTCTCTGATCCATGTTCTAATATCCGCATCATCTGAGATGTCTCCAGCGATAATATCTAGCGCTAGCTTGATAGCAGTATCTGGATCATTTACCTCGTGCTCTTCGCTTAGATACTTTAGAGCCTCTTCAGGCACAGGCACGGCCGCATCGCTTGACATAATGTATGTAGCAAGTCCTTCAAGCCCTTTCTCTCTAGCGATCATCGCACGAGTACGTCTCTTAGGTTTATATGGCCTATATATATCCTCGACTGCAACGACTGTTTCCGCCTGCTCGAGTTTAGCAAGAAGTTCATCGGTTAATTTCCCTTGTGACTCTATAGATGAGATTACTGTCTGCTTTCTCTCCTCGAGTGAACGCAGGTACTTCAGCCTTTCATCAAAACGCCTCAGCATTTCATCATCAAGTGCTCCCGTCGCTTCCTTTCTATATCTCGCGATGAAAGGAATAGTATTTCCTTCATCAATTAGCTTAATTACAGCCTCGGCTTGCCAAGGCTTAATTCCCAATTCCTGTGTTATCTTCTGTGTAATATCCATATTAATTCAGCATGCTGCTATCTAGTATCAGCATTATCTCTCCTTCGTTGTCATATGCGCGGTAACGAACCTTCTGTCCTGCTTCGAGACCAAAGCCTTGCTTTGGAGGATTATGAAGTGTGCCGTAAAACTCATTCTCTCCGAAATCGGTCGTTCTGACCCAAACCATCTCAGGCAAAAATCCCTTCTTGCCCACCGTTACACTCACGAAGTCCGGAAGTTCAATGTTACGTCCGTTGTCTAACATTTCTAGTTCCCTGAGCATCGTCATCTTCTTATCTGATGATTCTAGATTATCCCGTATATCATCTGGCACATCATCAAATTCAGATAAGTCGGCGTCAATCTCGCTCGCAAGTTCAAATTCATAATCTTTAACATCGTTAAATCTAACTCGCGCGTACTTCTCAGGGCTTCTCGGTCCTATCTGCAGCTTCCCGTCTTCAGTCTTCTTTGCTGAGGCTAGTAAATTGAAACTAGTACCTACGAGGTCCTCACAGAAGCAGTACGCGAGTACACCTGTCGCTCCATCAATTATGCTTAGTGTATCTGATAATCCTTCTAACGCATCTGGGCATTCAATATAGATTAACTTATGAAATATCTGTCTAAAAGTAGCTTCATCAATATACATGTCAAATCTCCGATTTCAAGTTGCATAGTTCTCTATCTAATTAAGCATTCTGTCATTAGCTTGCAAAAAGCATTTGTTAGTCACTAATTATACCATGATATTATTTTTTCTCACATAATCATCACACAGTGGCGAAAAAAAATGTTAAAGTGGATTTAATTAAAGTTGTACGCAATTAATCAGAATATGTAAATTCTGATTTTGAGTAATATTAGGAGGATAAGAAAATGGCAGCAATTGAATTAACAGCAGAAAACTTTGAACAGGAAGTTCTAAATGCAGATAAGACAGTTCTAGTTGATTTCTGGGCTTCATGGTGTGGACCATGCAAGATGCTATCTCCAGTTATAGAAGAAATCGCTGACGAGAGAAGTGACATCAAGGTTGGTAAGGTCAATATTGATGAGTACCCAGAGCTTGCGCAGAAGTACGGTGTTATGAGTATCCCAACAGTACTCGTAATCAAGGACGGCGAGGAAGTAAATAAGTCCGTAGGAGCAGTGCCTAAGAAGGCTCTTCTCGACCTTATCGGTTAGTAGAGTTGCCGCAGGGCAGTACACCATATAAAAATTACTGAGTAAAAGAACACCTCACTGGTTGAAGCCAGCGAGGTGTTTTCTTGTACTTGTATTTATGACTTTATTAAAGAGGTAATCAAACTGTATAAATTATCTGCAATTCTTTGTCAATCTTCCAAGCATGCTCTAGCTTCAAAATATGTGCCGAATGCATCAACCTATTTTTACAACAAAAAACCGTGCAACTAGGAATTCTCATCTTCTTCCTTCAATTGCACAGGTTCTATCATTATTGAAAATATTAATACTGAATTTGTACTATATAGCCTTCGTTTCCTGCACTGCCTGCATATCCTCTAGTAGCGCTGCTTCCTCCGATTCACTTATCTCATGTTTAGAAATCTCCACATATGCCTGCGTGAGTCTGATTACATAAATCGTCCGGGCTATGAAATTGATGATATAAGCAGCAGTTAACATGAATAAGAATATCTGCATGCCCCTTAGCGCACTGTACAGCGCCACGAACGAATAAGCACCTCCACCAATTATCTTGAGTATATACTTCTTTAGGACGAACACAATACCCATCACACCAATCGTCACTATCACCGTAATAACAATCATGGCAATTCTATATATTTTCTCAGTTACAGTGATCCCTTTAGATAATTCTTGACGGCCAAGAACATCTACGATTCTTCTTGTACCGAGCAGAATATTTCTCATGTAGATTATATTGAGGAGATTGCTAACAACCTGTACTACTAGGAGCATTATCACAAATGTCCATATTAATACGCTCACTGTTCTGGTATTGATAGTATCTGACCTAAATGAAATGACAGTAAATCCACTGACAGCAAATACGAGGATAACAAATGCTATTATGGATAAGAAAATGAAAATGAGATATGCAATATACATCTTGCAAGCCTTACGATAGAATGGGTTGAGTTTCTGAAGTCCATTTAATCCCATGATGTATAATACAACATTTGCTATGAACATTAATAAGATTAAATCAGGAGCAATCTTCGTATTGAAGATCAAGGCTCCCTGAGACATCTCTGACATCGCTGCTATCTGAAGCAATGCAAATAGACCTGTTACACCGTTTATCAGTATGTATGCTACTTCTATCCAAATCGCAATGTTTACATACTTTAGCCCACGATAATCAATCGCAGCTTTATGCATATTATCCTCCTTTCTTATTTTTACCTATAACTAACAGTTATTCTCTATATGAATTTTCTGTTGAAGATAACGTATTCATAATAATAAACATAGTATTTCAATTTCATTATATGTTTGAATAAGTTGAGGAAACAACCGATATAATGTAAAATAATAAACAATTAAGAATTAAAAGTTAAGTTAGAAAAGAGGAAGAACTATGGACGAGAAGCAATATATAGATGCGTTTAATAACAATGTGCCAAATGGATATGATGCCGATACATATATCATCGTATGCCCTGTATGTAACAAAGAGTTTCAGGCATCACCTGGAGATGCAGTATGTCCAGAGTGTGGGGCTGAGCTGAGTTTTACAATCGAAGACAAATAAACTTAAGGCAGTAATATATCTGTAAGATTATTACTCTTGCATAACCAGTTTTATAATTGTCATCACAGATAGCGAAGAACCTCCTATGTCTAATACTGACATAGGAGGTTCTTATTATCTTACAGTAACATATATGCCGCGGTCACCACTCACCTCTACCTTGAGGGATTTAAAGTCGCTTACAAATTCCTTAAGATACTTGTAACGTTTACCACCCTTCTTGCTGTAATATCTTACGTCGAAGTTCTTATAGATGCGGTTTAGTTCATTTCCGATAAGCCCCAGGTCAGTAGGCTTACCCTTATCGTTATTCTCCATGATAATCTGCTGAATCTTTGCCTCTATAGCCTTTTTGCTAGGTGTATTGGCAGTATTTTCAGCAGCATCCTTGCTGCGTTCCTGTTTCTTCTGCTTCTTATACTCAGCTTCGAGAGCTTCCTCGGCAAGACGTTCCTCTTCTGCCTGTTTAGCGAGCAGATCTATATAGATGAACTTATCATAAGCATTCTCGAGTGCCTCTGTTGCCTTGTCTGATTCTCCCATACCGAGCACAAGGCATCCTGACTCACTAAGCCTTCTCGCTAGAGATGTAAAATCACTGTCAGAAGAAACTATACAGAAACCTTCGACATTGCTACCATACAAGATGTCCATCGCATCGATTATAAGAGCTGAATCAGATGCGTTCTTGCCTCTTGTATTGTTAACCTGCATCATAGGTTTTAGCGAGTGCTTTCTTATCTCTTGCTCCCACCTAGTCTTAACGATGCGTTCCCAGTTACCATAAATTCTTTTATAAGAGCAGATACCATACTTCTCGATTTCATCGATTATGTATCCCGCATACTGCGCTGAAATGTTTTCCGCATCTATCAGTAGAGCAATTCTTACTTCATCTGCCATCTTAATTTTCCTTATATTTATTAATTTCAGCAATAACAGCTTTTGAGATTCTCTCCAGTCTGCTCTCCGCTGCTGACTCTGCACCATAGAAACCAAAGTAAATCTTGAACTTCGGTTCTGTTCCGGAAGGTCTAAAGGCGATCCAGTCGAGTCCACTTAGCTCATACAGAAGGACATTTGACTCAGGAAGGTAATCCGTATATTTTTTTACGCCTAACACACCAAGTTCTGTTCCATGTTCACCAAGCTTACCATCGAGCAATCTGAGATGTTCCATAAATCTTTCCCCAACGCCAACGCCTTCCACGCATACGCTGCCCTCTGCAGAGTATCCATAAAGTTTATGCAGGGATTCTAATTGCTCGATCAGTGTAACGCCGTTTGCCTTGGACAGAGTTGCTATTTCAGCGATAGCTACTGCTGCCATCACGCCGTCCTTATCGCGAACAGCCTGATTAAGCATGTATCCATTGCTTTCCTCAAAACCAAACATAAATCTTTCTGTCCCATTATCTGACCGCTGTCTAATCTGCTCGGCAATGTTCTTTATACCAGTTAAAGTTTCGTAAAGCTTAACTCCATATCTTGCACAAATAGCTCTCGCTAGATGAGTCGATACGATTGAGGTTACTGTATACCCATTTTCCGGAAGATTACCTAACTTCTTTGCCTCAGAGAGAAGATACTCGAGGAGTATCGCCCCTATCTGGTTTCCTGTCAGTTTTTTATATTCGCCCTCATCATATACTGCTACTCCGAGCCTATCGGCATCTGGATCTGTAACTATAATGATATCAGCCATTGACATCTCAGCGTATTTCTTAGCTAGATCATATGTATCATCATACTCTGGATTTGGAACTCTAAGACTTGGAAAATCACCATCTGGACGGTCCTGCTCATTTACCGCAAATACCTTTTCGTACCCCAACTCATTCAGCGCCCTTCTCACCGGTTCTCTTCCTGAACCATTAAGTGGTGAATAAACGATGCGAAGCGAAGATCTCGACCTTCTGCTCACGCTACTGCTATTAAATGAATCCATGATCATTGCATTGTAGCTGTCATCGATTTCCCTGCCAAAATACGTAATATCTCCGGCCTTTACATGTTCTTCGAAGGACCCAGCTGTTGAAAGTATCTCTATGCCTTGAACTGCATTTTTAATGCGATTCTTAATCGCCTTGGTCTCTTCATCAATCATCTGCGCACCATCAGCCCTATATGACTTAAATCCATTGTATTCCTTAGGGTTGTGCGATGCTGTAATCATTATTCCGCCATCTGCCTCAAAATTTCTTATAGCATAAGAGAGCATAGGCACCGGGCGCAGTCTGTCTGAAAAAAGAACCTTTGCACCTGCCGCACAGCTTGCCGCAGCCGCGGCCTCTGCAAGCTCTCTTGAATTATTACGTGAATCGTACGAAATAACGATTTTTACATCCTTGCCCTCATGCTTTTCAGTAAGCATCTCGCCCATAGCATATGCAGCAGTAGCAACTGTATAGATATTCATTCGAGCTGAACCAACTCCCATAGTCGCTCTCATTCCGGCCGTGCCAAAATCGAGTTCCTCGCTAAAGCAGCTCTCTATTTCTTCTGGGCGGGCTATCATATTCATCAGATACTGTCTCATATCTGGGTCGATTCCTTTGGCATTAATCCATTCCGTATAATTTTTGATTGCCTTGTTCTCTTCCATATCAATTCTCTAATTCTAAATAATATACGCCTACAACTTTTCAAATTCGAGCATGCACACATCCTGCAAATTCAGGTTCTGTACACGCTCGAAATAATGATACCTATTCTACAGTTACGCTCTTTGCGAGGTTACGAGGTCTGTCTATCTCGCACCCCTTTTCTTTAGCAACATAGTATGCATATATCTGCAGAGGAATTACGCTTAGAAGTGGCGATACCTCATCCATGCACTCTGGAATGTAGAATGTCTCGTTTGAATGCTCTTCAATAGCTGTATTGCCCTCCTTCGCGATGGAGATTACGTGTGCGTTACGCGCTTTAACCTCCTGTATGTTGGAAACCATCTTGTCAAACAGCTTAGACTGTGTTGCTAGTGCAACGACAATAGTAGTTGGCTCCATCAGCGCAATCGTTCCATGCTTAAGCTCTCCTGCTGCAATTGCGAAGGAGTTTATATATGAGATTTCCTTTAGCTTGAGCGACCCCTCGTAGGCAACACTTGCATCCATGCCTCTACCTATAAAAAACACCTGGTCTCTATCGTAAAGCTTTTTCGCAAGCTTCTCGATGCTGCCCCTAAGCACGAGAACTTTCTCTAATTTTTCAGGAATATCAGATAGCTCTCTGACAACTTGGCTATAAAAATTCTCTGATATAGTTCCGCGCAGGTCTCCTAGATACAGTGCTAATAGGTAAAGTGATAAGAGCTGAGTTGTGTAAGCCTTTGTAGAAGCTACTGAAATCTCAGGTCCAGCCCATGTGTAGAACACATCGTCAGATTCACGAGCAACTGTGCTACCTACGACATTGACGATAGATAATACCCTCGCTCCCTTTCTCTTAGCCTCACGAAGTGCTTCTAGCGTATCCGCAGTTTCTCCAGATTGGCTGATTGCAATAAAAAGTGTCTTTTCATCTACAAAAGGATCCCTGTATCTGAACTCAGACGCTACATCGACCTCTACAGGCATTTTAACGAACTTCTCGAAGATATTTCTACCTACTAGACCAGCATGATATGCCGTTCCACATGCTACGATACAGATTTTGTTGAAATTAGCAAAGTCTTCCTTTGTAAGCGTCATATCGTAAAGCGACACTCTTCCATCATCGCCAAGATTACGATTAAGAGTTTCCTCTATAGCCTTAGGTTGATCAAATATCTCCTTGAGCATGAAGTGTTCATACTTTCCTTTTTCAGCAACGCTTTCATCCCAGCTGATATGCATCGTCTCACGCTTAATTTCCTTACCAGATTCATCATAGATTGTAACGCTATCTGGGGTTAACACTACTGTATCACCAGTCTCAAGTAGATAAACATCCTTTGTATACTTGAGAAGCGCCGAGAAATCTGAAGCTACGAAGTTGCACCCCTTGCCCTTGCCGACAATCAACGGAGCATTCTTTCTATAAGCTACGAATTTTTCTGGTTGGTCCTCAGCGATTGCAGCGAGCGCAAAAGTTCCTGTCATCTCGTGAGTTACCTTATCCATGGTAGCCTTTAAATCACCGAGTTCGTTGTAGTATTTACCAAACAGAACCGCAGCAACCTCAGAATCTGTATCACTCTTAAAGGTGAATCCCTCTTTCTCGAGTTCAGCTCTGATTTCCACATAGTTCTCAACTGTTCCGTTATGAACGAGTGCAATTCTATTGTCGTTACTCATATGAGGGTGCGAGTTAACATCAGATGGTGCACCGTGAGTTGCCCATCTTGTATGTCCAATTCCCACATGACCGCCTAGATTTTCATTTCCAATTAACTTCTCTAGATTTACTATTTCACCAACATGCTTTCTTAGCTTAATTTTGCCATCATTTACAACGGCGATACCTGCCGAGTCATAACCTCTGTACTCTAACTTCTTGAGTCCTTCGATAATAATGTCTTGCGGCGCTTCATTACCTACATAACCTACGATTCCGCACATATTTTTTCCTCCAAATATATTATTTCAAATAGCCAATTCACGGCTAACCGCAAATCGCTACAACGATTCACATTCATTATTTTAACGAAACTAAAATCCCCGCTATGTGTAGCCATGGCGGTTTGTTTTGCCATAAAACTTAGCTTCTAATTACTTTCCGAATTTATCAGAGATAAGCGCTGCCACCTGCTTCGCATATCCCTGAATTTCATCGATATCCTCACCTTCTAACATCACTCTGATTAACGGTTCAGTTCCAGAGGGTCTGATTAGAACCCTGCCTGTGCCTTCCATTTTCGCCTCAATATCAGCGATGTACTTCTTAACCTCTTCATCCTCGAGAGCCGCAGCCTTGAAAGCGTTATCTACCCTAGCATTAACTAACGCTTGCGGATAAATCTGAATTTCATCTCTGAGTTCGCTGAGTTTTTTACCTGAGTCAAGATATGCCTTCATAAACTGTAAAGATGATAGTACGCCATCGCCAGTTGTCGTGTAGTTTAGGAATATCATGTGTCCAGATTGCTCACCACCGAGTACAGAACCTGTCTTTCTCATGGATTCTAGCACATATCTATCACCGACCTTAGTCACATCGACGCCTATTCCGTACTCATCTAGATGTTTATGAAGTCCGATATTACTCATAACTGTGGCAGTGATTTTATCTGTTGCAAGAAGACCATTAGTCTTTAAGTACTTACCACATATGCATAGTACCCTATCTCCATCTATTATCCTACCCTGTTCATCCACAACGATGAGTCTATCCGCATCTCCATCGTATGCAAATCCCACATCTGCACCGAGCTCTACGACTTTCTGTTGTAAATTCTCGGGATGTGTGGATCCGCAGCCATCATTGATGTTAATTCCATCTGGACTGTCGCTCAGAACTGTAACTTCTGCTCCAAGTGCTTCATATACGATATGAGCGGTCTCAAATGCTGCACCATTTGCAGTATCAAGAACTACCTTTATACCGTCGAGCCTCTTGTCTATAGTCGTAAGCAGAAAGTCAGTGTACTGCTTAATCGCACTAGCGTCATCCTCACGGCACGTTCCGAGCTTTGCACCTACAAATTCATCGGTGCTGATTTCCTTCTCACATAGAATAACTGCCTCAATCTCCTGCTCAACGCTATCGTCCAGCTTATATCCTTCGCCATTAAACAGTTTGATACCATTATATTCAAATGGGTTATGGGATGCAGAGATAACGACTCCTGCATCCGCGTTGTACTTCCTTACTAGGTATGCAACTGCTGGTGTAGGAACAACTCCTAGTTTTATCACATCTCCGCCAACGGAAAGAACTCCAGCTGTCAGCGCATTTTCCAGCATATCACCAGAGATTCTCGTATCGCGTCCAATCACCATAACTGGTTTCTTATCATTCTCACCGAGCACAAACGCAGCCGCCCTGCCGATATCGAATGCAAGCGAAGCCGTAAGTTCTGTGTTAGCCACTCCTCTCACACCATCTGTTCCAAACAATCTTCCCATTAACTTCTCCTTAATTCCTTAATATGTCCTGCAAAGTATAAAGCCCGCATATTGATATATCATCTGTCTTTAACAAGTGATGACTTACAGCCAGTATAATTCATACAGCTGGTGTTATTACTGAATTGTTATTGTTATCTGCGCACTTTTAAGTGCTGCTGTAAGCCCCGAATTGTTTGTGAGATACGCTGTAACCGTATGCTGACCTGCTCCTAGACCACTTGCATCTGCACTGATTACGAATGAACTAGCTGTAACATTAGCTATCTTATCCTTGCTGCCTGTTACTATGACGTTAACCCCACTATTTGCCTCCGCGGTATGGCCGCTAGCAACATTGTTTATGTTAATCGAACCAGCAGGCACATTCACAGTCTTCGATGTGCTCGTGCTCACCTTGACCTTAAGCTTTACATGCCTTGATTCATTTGCTATGCTCACACCTTCTGGTAGATCATAATCGATATCTATATCTTTCGTCTCGGCTACAGAACTGATGTCTATCTCTTTGGACGTAATTTCTGTAACGTTTTTGATATCCTTGTTTCTACCTTTGATGACTATCGTGCTCGGTGCGGAATACGTTCTCGAAACACTGCCATCCTGTGTATTCGCAACCTTCACCTTGAGTTTTACTGTCTTGGTCTCACCCTTATATGCAGTTACTGATACTCTATCTGGATCTGTAGTTAGATAGTCTATCTTGTGACCGCTTCCATCAACAGGAGTTGCGGTAGCACTGAATTCTTTTGCTTTATCAGTAACCTTGCCAGAATCGAGTTCTAGCTTAACCGAATCCACATTCTTAACCAGACTCTCAGCACCTTGTACCTCTACTTCCTTGCTGCTTTGCTTCTTAACTACAGGCTCTCCCGATTGACCATCTTTGTATGTCGTATATGTGCTTACTTTCTTAACCTCTAGGTCTTCAACTGTAACCGAAATGCTACTTTCACTCTGTGATTTTACTGATATCGCTCCAGGTACGCTCACTTGCACTGCCATCGAGTTCTCACCCTTGCCTGCATTTGAGGCATTGACGGTGGCGACAATATCCGATTTCTTTAACTCATTTATCGCCGAACGCCTTCCAACTAGGGTAACGGAGATTTTCTCAGTATCAATCTTGCTTACCGCTAGATCGTTCTTGGCAAGTGTCTTTGAGTTTGTGACCTTAACCGGAATATTCGTATACGTCCGGCTGATTGTTGGATTTATGCTATATACTACGTAAAGCCATGAGGCAAAAGCTATTGCAACTGAAAGCGCTAGATTGATCTTGTTGATTTTCTTGCTGTTCGTTTCGTTACTTTGCATCGTGCTTTCCCCCCTTTCGGCGTACTAGCTTCGCAACCCTACCATACATCCCTTTTTCAGATGGCAGGTACATATTGAGAAGCATCTTCTCGATCGTCTTGAGGTCTACAAATCTGCGAATCTTTCCATCTTCAGCGATTGACACCACTCCGGTCTCTTCAGAAACTATTATTATTAGAGCATCGCAAACCTCACTTAACCCTACACCTGCTCTGTGCCTCGTTCCCAGATTTCTACCGATATTCTTCTTCTCTGTCAAAGGAAATACGCATGACGCCGCATGGATTCTCGCCCCGCGGATGATAACTCCGCCATCGTGAAGTGGTGAGCCTTCATAAAATAGATTTCCCAGAAGCCTGACAGAAATCTCAGCATCTACTACAACCCCCGTTTCGATAATGTCGTTAAGCATCGTATCACGCTCAATTGCGATGAGTGCACCTGTCCTTGTGGCTGAGAAATCATCGATTGCGCTCACAAGGGCGTCTACCGTTTCAACAGCCTTATTCTTATCGATATTGCGGAACGAGTTCGTGTTCATGAGATTCTTACGCCCTACCTGTTCGAGCGCTCTACGGAGCTCAGGTTGAAACAACACAACAACCGCGAATAGACCCATAGTGAATAGGCTCTTTAGCAACCAATTTAGCAGGTATAGGTTAAATATGTCCGATATAAAAAATGCAACTATGATAATTACCAGTCCTCGTATGAGCTGCATCGCCCTGGTTTCCCTAATAAAACCAATCATCTTATAAACAATATAAGACACGATTGCTATATCCAGCGCATCTTCCGGCCTGAAATTAGACATTATACTTTGAATCGAACTTAGCATATCGGCATCCCATCCCTCTTAAAATCGTCCATTTTACATGGCATAAGTTATATTATTATACTATTTTGAAAGGTTTTTATCAATAATAGCGAAGATGTGGTTTTGATGTAATTCAAACGAAAAAAGGAGTCAATCACCATCGTGACGATTGACTTTTTTCTGTAAACTATTTAAATATATTTATTTCATCTTTACTAAGTAATTTTAATAGTAAATCTTATACTTTTTTCACGTCGTTCTAGCTTGTGCTCAATCCCGTAACTTAACAGAATATTTCTTACTATATACAGACCTAGTCCATTGCTATTATCCTTTCCTACGTCAAAGTTCACTTCAAATAGTCTTTCGCAATCGAGATTTTCTGCGTCATCGTAAGTATTATCTATATATATCCAACCGTTATCTGAACCGATATCTATGATACCTCCTGTATCCGAATACTTTACAGCATTACCAACTACATTGGATAATATCACCTTAAGAGCACTCTTACCTATGTAAATTTTTTCATCACCGAGACGGTTGTTGATTGAGACACTTCGTTGCGCAGCCATAAGTTCATACTTATCTAGAACCTCCTGCAAAATATCATTTATAACCATTTCTTCCTCGTCATCACTAAGGTGATCGAGCGAAGAAACAGAGAGAATCTGCGATATATTCTGTGCCAACCCATTGACTATCTCAATGCAGTTGTCAATATAGCTATCACGATCCTTATATTTGCCAATGTTATATTTCATATTTTCAAGAATAATTTTGAGGCTGGCTAATGGAGTTTTTAGTTCGTGAGAAGCACCTCTAAAGAAGTCAAATTTTAATTTCTCAAGCTTTATAATCTCTTCATTCTTGACCTCAAGATCATCTATCAGTTCAAGTAAAGCTACATACAAGTCATTAATTTGCGCTTTGAGCTGTCCTATCTCGTCTGATGATTCGACAGGCAAAAGAGCGTTTCTATCAAGCTCCATCATTCGAGTTGTAACTTCTTTTATTTCTTGAACATTTCTTGTCAAAAGTCTTGCATATATCAGTGATACTAAAACTGATATCGCTAGTGAAACTGCTAAAGATATAGGAAGAAACTTTATTATTAGACCCTTGGCCTCTTGTCGCATATCAGCAGTTGAAACAAAATTCACTGATAATTTACTGCCATTAGCTAGCTTAATATTACGAGTCTCTATAATTAAAGAATTGTTATCGCTCGACTTGTCAATGCTATTTTCAGCATTCTCACCGATTTTTACCTCTCCTGAGTCACTGTTTGAATCAATGAAAGCTTTAATTTCACTGCTTCTCGAATAGAAGGTCAAATACTGCTCAACAAACTGTTCATCTTTTCCCTGCAAAGCTGCAGAAACTTCATTAGCCTTGATATTTATTTTACTCTTTCTATTCTCAAGGTACACTTTAGGGAACATAAGAAATACTATGAGATGGACAACTACAATCAAAATTCCAAGTATGGCGAACGTTTGGACAAATAATTTGGGGAATATCTTCAAGTTTCTCATTTTCTCTCCAGTTTATACCCTACATTTCTAATAGTCACTATGCAATCGAGTCCAAGCTTCTTACGAAGTTCCTTGATATACACATCTATTACGCGATCGAATGGCGGTTCCTCTGTTGCTTTCCAGACATTATCTATTATCTGCTCTCTTGTCAGTGCTCGCCCTTCATTTTCAACCAAATATTTTAGTATATCAACTTCTTTAGCATTTATATCTACTGGTTCATTATCTAGCGTAGCCGTATAACTGTCAAAATCAACATCAACATTGCCATAACAAAATTTGTCATGCATACCATAATGACGCTCAATCAACGAATCTACACGAGCACGTAATACCGGTAATGAAAAAGGCTTCTCCAAATACCCATCTGCCAAGCTCGTATATGCATCAATTTTATACTCTTCATCGCTAAATGCCGTAAGCATAAGAACAGGTAATTTGCTTCGTTTTCTAATCTCCTTTAGGACTTCTAAACCATTAATATATGGCATCTGAATGTCGAGAATTACAAGACTGATATCTTGTTCATCAAATTTTGCGAGAGCCTCTCGTCCATCAGGTGCTTCAATCGTATTATAACCAAACTCAGAGAGGAAGTCTGCGACTCCCTCCCTGATGTTCTTATCGTCTTCAACTATAAGAATCTTCATTGACCCTCCAGTATTTATTTCACATCTATCAGCAACTCCTTAGGTCTCTTGCGAAGGATGCGATATGTGGATATGATTAGCGAAATTGCAAGTATCACCGTCATAAAGAGTACTACATAAATGAATGCTCTCGTATCTATGATAACATCTAAACTTGTCAGAGTCTTGTTAAATCCGTCAACTTCTGCTCCACCTCCGAGTCCCGATGAAGCGGATTCCTTGGCTATACCATCAGCAATCCCCCCCGTTACACCACGGAGAACTTTATTACCAATAACCTTGCCGAGTGCTCCAGCTGCAAAGAAGGATATAATATAGGCTGGAATAGCGACAAATATAAGTTCCGCTGCAAACTGTATCGCAATTTCTTTTTTGGTTCTGCCGATTGAAAGAAGCACGGCTACCTCTTTCTTCCTTGAGTTCATCCAGAGGAACAATAATAGTGAAACTACTATCCCTGCAAATATAATTCCGCCAACAAATAATTTGTTTGCAGATGAGTATATTCCCGAAATCGACTGTTGTAGTGCCGGATAGTTCGAAGTGCTCTTAACTAAAGAATATTTATTCCAATCGATATCAAGTCCTTTAATATTCTTAATGACCTTATCGAGGTTTTTATCTCCTTTTACAAAGAAGGTTGCGTCTTGGTACACCGCAGATTGCTCTGTGTTTCCATACAGCTTTGCGGCCGTGTCTATATCACTGATTATATTGTTCTCATACAGTTCAACAGCTGCACTTGCACCACCTTTATTGTGACCATCAAAAATTCCCTTTATTTCAACTTCTATGGTTTCGTCAGCCTGTTTCTCGTTATCGGCATCATATTTATTAGACTTAATCTTAATCTTATCACCGACTTTGAGATTATTCTTTTCAGCTAAATCTTTATGAATCAGCACCTTGTTCTTATCAGTCTTCTCCAGATGTTTTCCATCTACAAGTCTAAAGGCACCCGATACAAACTTTGTCTCTTTGGATGAGTCATTAACTCCCGTCACCATTACCGTGCTCTTAAACTTCTCTATTCGATCCTCATCCTCATTGCGATTTGTCGCTTCAGTTCTAATTATGTCACAGCCTACAAGATCAGCCACTGCCCCTATACGCTTAACATAGTCTTTTACATGTCCAGATTTAACGATCTTATTTATATCTTCATTACGGATATTTCCGCCACCTCTAGGGGTACCCGAATTAACTTGGCGGTTTATTTCCATAGTGAAACTATTAGTTATGTTTCCAAAAGTCTTAGCTGCTGCTCTATTAGTGGCATCCTTGATTGATAGACCAATCATACTGAGAGTTGCCATCGCTATGATAACAAGTAGTATAATTAGAGATTTCAGTCTCTTTCTTGTGACATATGCTAATGCATTTTTAATCATCGTCAACCTCCTAGCTCTGCTTTCTCGTCTCTTTGAGTTTCTTACCACTTAGCTCCATCACTACATCTGCCGCATTTGCAACCTCTTTACTGTGTGTAACAACTATTACACACTTGTTTCGTTCTTGAGCCAAAGTCTTGAGAATACCTATGATTTCACTTGCAGTAGAATCATCAAGGTTTCCAGTCGGCTCATCCGCAAGTATCACGGGAGCCTCAGACGCAAGAGCTCTTGCTATCGCAACTCTTTGCTGTTGACCTCCAGATAGTTTCATAACATTTCTCTTAATCTCACTGCTATTTAATCCTAGCTTCAGTAGCAGCTCATCAGAAGCATTTCTGTTTACGAGCCTAACATTCTCAAGCGGAGTTAGATAGTCTATTAAGTTATAATTTTGGAACACAAGAGAGATGTTATCCCTACGATGGTTGCTATAACCATGCAATGCTATGCTCTTACCATTGAAACAAATCTCTCCCGAGCTAGGCCTATCAAGTCCTGCCAAAAGGGATAAGAACGTTGATTTTCCCGCACCTGATTTACCGGTTATAGCGTAGAATTTGCCAGCTTCAAAGCTGCAATTAATCGATGACAACACCTTGTCTCTTGAGCCAATATAGCTGTATGATGCATTTTTAATTTCAATTATCTTCATGCTTTCTCCTAACTGATTTTAGATAGTATTTCCTTTGGACTACGTATTAGAATTGCTCCAGATGTTATAGCAACCGAAACGATTATTATTACTATGAGCAATGCATAACTCATTGCAAATGTCATGAGCTCGCTACTGATGCCCCCTTCACTTAACCCTCGCGCCAAAGCACCCGTCTCATCACTTCCTACAAATCCGCCTACAATGAACGATAGAGCGACCTTTCCGATTATATAAGAAGCTATCATAGCCGGTATTGATACAAATATTAGTTCCAGAATAAACTGTCCAACTATCGCTACCTTACTTACACCAATAGACAAAAGAATCCCAATTTCATAAATTCTCTCCCTTAACCACAGCACTAATATAAGCGAAAGTACAATTGTACCTCCTCCTAGAATTGCCATTGTCATGACTCTCATGATTTTTCTTATACCGGTAAGAGATTTTGCGGCCTCTTGAAAAGCTCCATTATTTTTAGTCGCTTCAAAGCTCGACCAATCAACGTCAAGTTTCTTTATTTTTTTCTCTACAGTTTCCAGCTTTTCAGGACTGCTTGCTGTAACAGTTACCTTGTTACCCACTCGATTACCGCCTTCATACCCTAATCCTTTTTGACTGGATTCATAATCAGCGAACATCGTGTTCTCACTTAAATCTGACGGTAAACCTGTATGCTGTTCCTGCATCTTACCTGAGAAAATCCCGACGATTTCGAGGGTTTGAGTTTCTCCATTTGATGAAGTGCTCCCATCTGTTTTTAGAAATTTTAGTTTTACTTTATCATGTAATTTAAGTTTGTTTCGATCTGCAAACTCTTTATGAACTAGGACTTTTCCCTTGTCTTTAGATGAGATATGTCTACCTTTTTCCATGGTAAATACACCACTGCTGAATAGCAATTCTCGCTTTGTGCTTCCAGTCGTCCTTACAGCAGCTGCGTTACTTAAATCTCCTGATACGTCATCTCGTCTTACAGTCTGTTTACCTGATACAACATTGCTCCCTTCAAGGCTAGCTACACCTTCGTACTCCGGCACAATATTACTAATCTCCTTGATTCGCTTCAATTCATCAAATTTGTTTAGTTCAAAAGTGCTTTGCTCAGCCTTTCGGACTATTGATAACGATGAATTAGAGGCCTTATATAATGTTCGCTCCATACTGTCGCTAGATACAATTATATTTAAACACACATGTATACATGCGAGAACCACAGTCAAAATCACGAAGATTATTAGTGCCCTGTACCTACGCCTGGTGACATAGGCTATTGCATTTTTTATCACTTTACATTCATCCTCCTTCTAGATTTCCTTATTGAGTACTTGCCTTAACAAGTCAAATATTACTGAAGATATATGAAATGTTTATGAAATGGATTGATATTTCTATTTCCATTACAAATTCAATACGAATCAACTATATTTATGGTTTAACCGCAGCGAATTATCAAACCACAGAACTTTTAGACATAAGGATAAATACGAAAAAGGCAAATGCAAAAATCTGCATTTGCCTTAAATTTACATGTCTTCAGTTTACCAAGATCTGTAAGCTACGCCCTGCGCTTAAGTTTCAGTGTAACACCTAGAGCAACGATTGTTCCAGCAAGTATACCTGCATAGAATGGAATGTTCTCTGTATCGCCTGTCTTAGGGCTCTTCTTGTGAACCTTAACTACCTTCTTAACTGTTGGCACCTTATAAACTGGATATACGTTTGTCACGCTCTTGGTGAGAGATGTGTTCATATCGAAAACCTCTCCTGTATCTGCATTTACCCAATGCGAGAACACCTTTCCTGCTGGTGCAGCTGGTGCTTCAGGCATAGTTGCTCCAACTAGCTTGAGATTGTTGCCACGGATAGTTGTCAGAGTCTTGATGAGCTTAGCAGCATCATTGTCATCGAACGCTTCCTTTGTCTCCCAGAACTTCACATTTACTGCAGGAGCCCATACGTAAGCCGTTCCGCCATGATTTGCACCCACGCTATATGTGTATGCAGGATGTGCTGCGTTGTCTGGATCTGCCGCAATGTTTATACTCTTATTCGATAGCCCTCTGATATCAAAACGTGTAAGCGCCTCGCCAGCTGTATTTACAGGCTGTTTAGCTACCTGACTTCCTCCAGCTGTTGCTGTCAGAGCACCATCTACAACGTGATCACTATAGTCTTCGAGCACTGATCCGCCCATGATAATTGATCCGTTTGTTCCTCCTGTAAATACAGGTGTTGACCCATTATCCTCTGTTGTTCCGTTAAGAGTGACATGTGGCTTACCTTTAGTTACGAGAACGCTTCCGTCTAGAGCATACTTGTAACCATCTACTTTGAGAACACTTGTGTCATTCACCGTAACCTTAGCTCTTCTGACACCGCTATTTGCAAGTCCGCCATTAGCCTTGATGATCAGCTTACCGCCGTTCTCTATATTGACAGTATCAGCCGTATTATTGCCTGCGTTAAGACCTCTACCTGCAGTTGTGGTGTTAATTTCAAAAGTAGCTCCATTGATATTGAGGTGTCCAGAGGTTGGAATTACCATTCCGTAGCCTCTAGCTGTTGCTCTGGTCTCGTTGATTGTAACCTTTGTGTTCACACCACTTACATTCATCTTGCCGTTCATATACAAGTCACCAAAGGTTCCGTTTCCGTTATTCTCAATCGTCATCTGTGCACCATCTGACACGTTGAAGGTAGCACCGTCAACCTCAATTCCACCCTCGTTCCCTGTATTTGCACAGTTCTTAACGACAAATGTTCCGCCCTCGATGTTTGTTGTATTTCCACCTAACAGAGCGTAGAATCCGAATCCTGGAGCGCCATCGATTGTAAAGTTTGTATGATCAAAATTGAACTTTGCCGATGAGTTGTTAGACCAGATACCGTAAGTATTTGGATTCTTGAGAAGGAAGGTGCCTGCTCCAGTAAATGTTATATTGGAGTTAGCATATCCTCTAAAATCTCCACCAACAAGTGTTACGTTTGCGCCTGCATCCGCCTTGATAGTTACAGCTCTCCTGATGTGAATTGGTGCAGTCATATTGTAATTGTATGTTCCTGCTGGAAACTCAACTACATCGTATTTGTTGCCCGTAGCATCTGTGGTTGTTCCGTCGATGATAGCCGTTAGCTGAGCTGCTGTCTCTCCGCCTGTTACAGTGTACTTAGTAGTGGCATATGCCATGTTAGGTGGCATCATCATCATTAATGACAACAAGAATGCTAGGACAAGTGCTGCACTCCTGCCATAACGAATTGAAGCTTTCATAAGTCCTCCTCGCTTTTAAGATAGCTTAAAATTGTACAAAATTTAGTACATGAATTATACTACTTCATCCGTCAAATTGCATTAAAAAAAGACAAAGAAATTGTTTTTTCTTTGTCTTTTTTTGCAATTACAAATTTATTTTATGCTCCTATGAGCATGTCTCATCATAGACCTCAGAAACGAGTTCCTCAAGGCTCGGTGCTACGTACACCACTTCGTCAGGATCGTGAATATAGCAAATTATCTGTCCAGCTTTTCCACAATCTCCAGGATTCATGTCTAGCATCAGGTAACAGCTATCACAATACTCCGCGAACGGAAACCATCTCTTGTTGAACAGATACGGCTTAATTCTGCTATCACTAAGGCGTTCAATATCTTGAGCTGAGAAGAAATCGGGATAGTCGGCAAGAAGCGCATCCTTGTTCTGAAAATACCCCTTGCAACTCGTTATCCGATCAAGGCTCATTAGACAAAACGGCATGTCTCGCTCATCTATTACACATGGTAATACACACATATATCCACTACCATTCTTAAATCTATAAAGCTCCTTAAAAGCCTTTGGCAGCTCAATATCGAAAGCGTCTTCAAATGCTTTAATTTCTTCCTCCTTCGCCCCTACCAAATCTTCGTAATCATCGATGTACTCTTCTTCGACTGGGTCATCCAAATCCCATTCTTTAAAGTTTTCGCAGACATACTTTACGATTTCCTTAGACTTATCAACTATATTCATCCTTATAGTTCTCCTTCCAAAACTCTCTGCAGCTGACCTTCCATATCATCTATAAAATCCTTGAATCCACATATATCAGTCAGATCCTCATGTTCAACATCGTAAACGGCAACCTTCTTGGTCTTAGGATTCCAGACCACGTATATATCGCCATAATCTCCAGTTGACCTAGATATCCTAAGCACTTTGCGCCTGCCTATCTTCATAGGAATCGTTTCGGTAAGCTCAAGAAAATCAATGTAACCGAAATCACAATTTGCAAGTTCGAAATGCAGATTATCACTTTGCAGCAAATCAATCATCGCCTTAGGAAGCTTGTACGCTTTCAGTTCGTCCAGCTTGTTATGAAGACTGTGCAACTCGGCTGGTTCCAGCCCCTTAAAGTACTCCGCCATCTCGTCGTCACCCTTCTCAAGAGCGATGCTGTACGGCCTCATGCCATCTTTTTCTGTAATAGTCACATCTGCACCGTGTTCTACGAGATATTTACACATCTCAAGATCAACGTATCTCGCTGCTACACAGAGTGGCGTTGGCTTGAACGGGTAAATAGAATCAGGCTTATTATAGTTTATATCGACGCCGTTTTTTATAAAGAACTCAACAATATTGTAATTTCTCTTGTCAAGGCAATTTCTGAACGCTACACCACCGTACTTCTTCACCGTATGACCAAGTTCATCGATCAGAGCTAAGTTATCTAGTCTATCTCCGAAAATTGCTTGTTCAAACGCCTCTGCTTCCACGGAGTTCACGACATTGACGTCAGCACCATGAGAAACCAGATATCTGATGATCTCCTCTCCGCAGTATCTAACCGCGATCAGAAAGCTTGGATTATCTTCATCGTTTAAATCCGCTCCATGTGTGGCCAGCCACTTAACAGTCTTGAACTCGTTCATCACAAGGGCGAGATTAATCGGTGTAAGTCTCGTGTACTTGCCGAGCATTATCTCCTCATCGATATCCCACCCTTTAGATATATGCTCTTCTAAAGCGTTTACATCACCATTTACTATGTCGCTAGCAATCTGCGGTATTGATTCGAATTTCCCGATGTCTTTAATCTGTATCATTGTTCCTCCTCAGTATGTTGTTTTTGCGTTTTCATTATTTATCTTTAGTTGATTGGTATTTAATCCGGAGTTTGATTCTTTAAGCAATTCAGTCGTTCCTGAAACTTTTGAATGCTGCTTATATACACTGATTAATACTAGCTAAATTATACAGAATAAAATAGCAAAACAAAACGAGGAAACCTATGTAATCCAATTTCTGATTGACCCTTGATTTCCTCGTTCATTTTATTTATGCTCTTATAAAATTAAGCTGCTCTGTTTAAAAGTTTATTCTTTCCAGCTACCTCTACGTTTTGCCACAACCGCCAGGATTACCGAAGTAGCGCCTAAGACTAATAGATATCCACCGATATTATTGCTATCTCCCGTCTTTGGTCCTCTTTTATTTCCAGGCTTCGTTATAGAAGGTTTCTTGTCAGATGTGAATTTCCATTTACCGTACACTGTTGTGTTTTTCATTACATTTAACGATGTAGTCTTACTAGCTTCCAGATTATCTTTGTCTGTCGACCAACCGGTAAACTCCCATACACCATGTACTCCGTTTTTCTTTCCAACAATTTTGCCGGGGGCTGCATTCAAGTTTACAACTTCTCCATGACCGATGCCTGTAACTGTACTTGGAGCAGTAAATCCTGCAGGAGAATCACCTAACACCTTATACTCTACACTATATGCATTAACATTTATAAGCATCGGTATAGTAATATCCAGTTTCGATACACCCTCCTTAAAGTTGACATTGAATTTCTGATCTCTTCCGCCCATTGAAGGAGTTCCCGAAATCTTTACAACCGTATTCTCCGCAGCTGCATCGTAACTTGCACTTCCTGCAACTAATCCTGTAGGAAGATTTCCTACAACATTAATTGAATCATAATGCATTTTCTTTGTAACTTTCGGACTGAAAGAACCAGGGTAATATGTATAAGAAAAGTCAGGGAAATTCAAAGATTCAGTATAAGCCATACCCTTTGTCGCATCTGCAAGGCGATTGCTCTTAATCTTAACCCCTACTATAGAGGATGTCTTCCCATAGAAGCTTGATGAGCTCGCAAGGTGCCCGAAATATGTATCGGTTATATATGTTATACCTTTACCCTTGTTAATTGCAGTACTATCTGTAAATGAGCTATTTGACACATTTGATACACCATAAGTTGTCAAATCATAACTGAATTTGCAATTTTCAAAAGTAATGTTAGCTCCTGACTCAACTTCTACCGGCCCATCAAAGGTCTTATTATTTACTGTCTCAGTACCACTATAGATGGTCTTAATCAATTTTCGATCATACAGCTTCGCAATTATGGCTGCATACATCTTACCATTTTCACCTTGATAAATAACCTTTCCATTTGCCTTGAAAGTATATATATAAGTATGCATACCTGTAAGTGCTCTTGAAGCCTCAACAGTGTAATATGAGGAACCGTCTTCCGAATGCCAAATTGTCTGCTTCGTTGTTCCATTGGTGCCCATAATCTTTTCATATACAGCACTCCACCTGTCACCATCGGTAAATCCGTATGCAGAACTTCCCGACTTCACCGTTACATCGTACGGTAGATACACATCCTGTGTTCTACTTGCCGCTGAAACTGTACTAATGCCTACAAGAACCATACTGAGCACAAGAATTGCTACGAACAAGACTCTTCTTTTCTTGACATGCTCCATCTCTTTTTCCTTTCCTAATGCAAGCCGAGCTAAGCAATAAATTCATCTATCCTTCGACTTATTTAACATAAAAACACACATAGGTTAGTTAAGTTTAACTAACCTATGTGTGTCATTCTATCACCATAATATTATCCGTTCAATAGCAATAAAGCTATTTATTAACCGGGCACATGATTTTTTATTTGTACAAGCATTACTTCTCCTGCACCTCTTTACCCGTCATATGTTCTATTTCAATCTCATACATCTGCACAGCATGACCAGTTGCTTTTATCTCGCGGTGCACGAGTTCCTCGCTTGGATAATATTTGAGAGCGAAGTTTCTCAGCGCTTCAAACATCTCTTCTCTATTCTCAATTGGGCGGCATTTTCCGAACGCAACTATGCTCTGTACGTACGGCGCCCATGCCTCTTCCTTAATCTGCTCGTTTCCATACACCGTAAAGCATACCTTGTCACATCGCTCCATGCATTCAACTTTATAGCCACCATGCAGACTGTGAAAGTAGATTCGACCTTTCTGCTCATCATAGAGATAGTTAACTGGGATCGCATATGGATAATCATCGTCGCCGTTCACCGCCAGTATCCCTCTTGGGGCCTCACTTAACAGTTTCTTTGCGCACTCTTCTGAAATAGCTTTTTTCTCATTTCTAAGTCTTCTGAACATCTTTTACCTCTCCTCTATACACAATTCATGACTACAACATTGATATAGTAATTGATTTATCTAACAAATACAGATACGCCTCTTTAACACTTAGTCCTATGCCTTCCTCAAGAGCACGCCTATACAGGTTGATCTGCTCCAAATATTCTTCCCTTATGCGCTCAATATCAGCCTCTCTATCCTTGTAGCTAAGCCTGTTGCTCTTATAGTCTAACAATACGAGCTCATCTCCATCTCTGAAGTAGCAATCGATTATACCCTGAACCAACACGCTTTTCCCATTGTGCTCTGTCCTTAAAGTAAAAGGCTTTTCTTTAGATAACAGTCCAGCTCGAGCAGCCGCACATGCGCGAAGACCAATTTCAGTCTCAAAGAACGCATATATCTTTCGAAGATCTAGAGCTTTAAACACTTGTTCAGATATTGCGTTATTGACGCGAAGGGTCTCAGCTCTTTCATCTATATAGACCATATCACACTCACCAGCTTCGTTTACCGCCTTCTTGAAATCCACAAACTCCATAATCCTGTGATATGCCGTTCCTATGCTTGCCGCATCGGCGCTCGCGAGCTTCAAGACTCGTGTATTTCTGTCTTCGATTTTACCCTTATAAGCCTCTTTATCCTTTGCTTCGTTGTTGATTTCGCTGACAGAGTATTTCGCTTTAGTATTAAATTCATCCTTGTACGCATATTCATAATCTAGACGCCTCTTAACCTCTTCGTATTCCGGACTAAGCTCGATATCCATCGGAAGCTTATCGGTGGTCAAGAAATTATTTGCCCCACGCGGAAGCGATGGTATCTTAACTTCGTGCATATCGCTCGCTGTGTACTCATTGTATCTTCCAGAGTCACATAGCTTTCCCATAATCCTAAAGTAGCTATTTCTAGAACGAATGTCATCAAGCACAAAATCTTCCGTCTTCTCACAGCCAATAAGATACAGCTTTTCCCGAGCACGTGTCATCGCAACGTACAACACTCTAAGCTGCTCCTGATATTCATCCTCGCGAATCTTGTCGGTTATCTTCTTCTGCATCAGAGTTCTGCGCCAGTAGTGTTCATCTGGATTGACGTATGCCAAAGCGATTCCTAATTTATTATCGAACTGGAATCCCTTGATTCCAGAAGTGTAGCTTAATTGGTTTCCCATGCCGGCTACAATCACAAATGGAAACTCTAGTCCTTTGCTCTTGTGTATGGTCATTATCCTTACGACATCGTCTTCTTCGCTGACCATAGACGGCTGTCCCATCTCTACATTTTTAGTCCTTAGCACCTCAAGATAGCTGATATAGCTGCTGAGCGAGGCAATACTAGACATCCTAAAAGCTCCAGCCCTCTCAACTAGTGCTCTTAGATTCGCCTGTCTCTGTCTGCCGCCGTACATTGCGCCTGCGAACATATAATAATTGGAATCTTCTAGCAAATACCAAATATAATCATCCAGCTGCATCATCTTGCTGTGAGCTCGCCACTTCTCGATGGTCGAGAGAGCTGCGTTCACTCGAGACTTAAGCTTATCGTCACTGCCATTTGCACTGTATTCGAGGAGAGCGTCACAGTACGACTGCCTGCGGTACTGCACATCTCCCTCTGCTTCCTTTGTTTCCGTTATTTGCTTCTCCCTTGCAAAAGCTCTCACCTCAGCGAGCTGCTCTGGAGTAAACCCGAATACCTCCGATCTGAGCACTGAGATGAGCGGAATATCCTGATGCAGGTTATCCACGACTTTAAGCATTGCCATCGCAACAGCAACTTCAACCGTATCAAAATATCCACCATCATCAGAGATGTGGGACGAGATACTCTTGCTCATCAGAGACTTGTAATACATATCTGATTTATTCTTGGTAGAACGGAGCAATATGGCTATATCTCTAGGTGTAGCTCTTCTAATCTTGCCAATTTTACTATCATAGAATTCTTTGCCGATTATTCCGCTGACAATATCTGCAACGTGTATCGCTTCAATCTCTGCTTTGGATAGAGCTTTGATTTCTTCAACAGAATCCTCTAAATCATTATCTATTGACCCTTCTATATCAACAATCTGTGAACCTTTAGATGTATGGCCTGTACCTGAACTTTCCCCTTCGGTAGAATCATCCACTTCCGTTAGTAGCAAATGTACTTCTGGTTTCAAGTTGTAGTCAGGATGTCCTGCAGTACCCTGATATAACTTCTCGTCATCGTCATAGCCATCCATCAGGTCTTGGAATACATAGTTAATGTAGTCGATTGTTGCGCCGTTACTACGGAAGTTCTTATTGAGATTTATCTGAATTGCATGGTTATTGCTTTCATCTTTATATGTCCTTGATGTCTCCTCAAATATATGAGGTTCAGCCTGTCTGAACTTGTAGATGCTCTGCTTTACATCGCCAACTTTGAACACGTTATCTTCACGCGCTACACTGCCGATTAAAAATTCCTGTAATGTATTAACATCCTGATATTCGTCTATAAATATAAACTCAAAACGCTCACGAAGAACATCCCTCGCCTCTTTATGCTTCAAAATGTCCGCAGTGATATGCTCCATATCACCGTAGTCAATTACACCTTGCTCTCTCTTCTTCGCATTATAAATCCGTTCAAATTCCTTGAGAAGTGCCAAATAATACATCGTATATTTGTAAGTCTCCGACTGCTCCTCGAACAGAGTCCTAATATCCGCAAAATTGTATTCCTTAAAGAAATCCTGGAAGTTATTCTTGTACGCATCTCTACGGGCTTTGCAGTCAGCTGAGACCGACTTGTACTCCTCTCTTTCACCTTTTCCCCCAGCGAAAGTGCCGAATACAGGATTTTGAAACACTCTGGCAACAGCCTCTTCAGCTTCCACTGCACTCTCACCGCTATCGCTAATATGTTTCATAGCATCTGCAAGAGTCTGAAAGGCACCAATCTCGGAGTCGAGCTTCGCTGCCGTATTAAGCAAATTGAGTCCAGTTAGATATTCCTGCAATCCAAGAGCCTCGCGTAGAGCATAATCAACGACGTTTCTTGCTTTTTCCCACAGCTCCTTATATAAATCGCTATCTCTGTAATCACCGCTCTTTGGTATACGCAGCTTCTCCGCCATGCGCTCAGACCATTCAAAATATTCTGGCATACTCCTGAGATCCGCATACGCCTTGACGATTTCCTGCATTAGCGCCTTGTCATCTCGCTCCTTACTGTAGCGGTCGAGAAACTCGCGGAACGAACAGCCCTTTATGAAATCATCCTCTTCAAATCCCTGCTCAAATACCTCTTCGATGGCTTCCATCTTCATTATCTCAGCCTTGAGACTATCACATATCTTGAAGTTCGGCTCGAGGTTCGTTAAGTAGAAAAACTCCTTGATAACACGGTTACAGAAGCTATGCACCGTCGATATATACGACCTGTACATCTTGCCAAGCTGCTGCTTGAGTTTCTCTGCTCTCACGGGATCTGAATTCTTTGACGCCTTGATTACCTTGTTGATCGCCTTAGTCAGTTTGAGCCTCATCTCAGATGCCGCTGCATTGGTGAATGTCACGACAAGCATGCGGTCAACATCCGCCTTGCCCTGAACTATGATATTGATGATGCGCTCAACGAGTACCGCCGTCTTGCCAGAACCAGCTGCAGCTGATACGAGAATGCTTTTGTCGATAGTATCTATTACTCTTTGCTGATCAGGCGTAAATCTGACGTCTGCCATCTTATGTTCTCCTTAAAATTATGATGCTACTATTATATGATGTTTATTATCACGTGAAAACCCCACGTAGTACCGAAAATGCGCATTTTTATCATGACTTTTGCCTCCTAATCATCACTGTATCTTCTAGAAATAACGACTGGTCTTGTGTATACTTGGACATATAGGAGGATAGCAATGATTAAACATAGACCAACAATGCTGATGATTCTCGACGGTTACGGAATCCGTGAGGAATCTCACGGTAATGCGATTGCTGCCGCTAAAAAACCCCATCTCGATGCACTTTTTGCAAAATACCCGTTCATCACACTGGAGGCGAGCGGTGAATTTGTCGGACTTCCTGATGGGCAGATCGGCAACTCAGAGGTTGGACACACGAATATAGGTGCTGGAAATGTGGTGCTTCAGGACCTTCCGCGCATCAATAGGTCAATTAGTACTGGCGAATTTTACAACAACAAGGTGCTGCTTGAAGCTATGGAAAATGCAGCTTCAGACCACACTCTTCACATAATGGGACTCTGTTCTGACGGAGGTGTGCATAGCAAGCTAGAGCACCTATACGCAGTTCTTGAGCTGGCAAAGCGTTCAAATATCAAGGATGTAGTGGTTCACTGCTTCCTCGATGGCCGCGACGTACCGCCTCGCAGTGCCATGACTTATCTAAGCGCTCTTGAGGCGAAGTTCGCCGAGCTTGGACTAGGGAGAATCGGAGTTATCTCTGGTCGTTTCTATGCTATGGATAGAGATAAGCGTTGGGAGCGGCTCGAGCTAGCATATAATTCGCTTACTCTTTCTGAAGGCATCAAGGCATCTTCAGCAGCCGAAGCGATTCAAATATCATACGACAAGGACGAGTCAGACGAATTTGTGCTCCCAACAATTGTAGATGATACGCCAATCAAAGACGGTGACTCGGTTATCTTTATCAACTATAGACCTGACCGTGCACGCGAGATAACTCGTGCGATTGTGGATCCTGATTTCGATGGATTTGCAAGGAAGAAAACTCTATCGAATCTCGTATACGTGTGTATGGCTGAATACGATGCATCTATGCCTAATGTAAAAGTCGCTTTCCCACCTGAGCTCGTTGAACCAACTCTCGGTGGTGTGGTATCTGCCGCTGGTCTAACTCAACTTCGCATAGCCGAGACCGAGAAGTACGCACATGTGACATTCTTCTTTAACGGGGGCGTTGAAACCCCAGTCAAAGGCGAGGACCGCATCTTGGTTCCATCTCCGAAGGTCGCAACTTATGACCTTCAGCCTGAGATGAGTGCACCTCTTCTGACTGAGAAGGTGTTGGAAGCAATTGACTCAGATAAATATGATCTCATCATACTTAACTTCGCAAACCCTGACATGGTAGGTCATACTGGCATTTTCGATGCAGCAGTAAGCGCTATAGAAACGCTCGACGGACTCGTACAGCAGATTGTGGATAAGATTCTATCGAAGGATGGTCAGATTTTACTCACAGCCGATCACGGAAATGCCGATTACATGCTAGATGACAAGGACAATGTGGTTACGAAGCATTCGCTATCACCAGTTCCACTGTGCCATATCGCAAATGAGCCAAAAGCCTTCAAGATACCTCATGGCAAGCTGGCAGACATCGCTCCAACGCTTCTGACGCTAATGGGCATCGTTGTTCCAAAAGATATGAAGGGAAAGGTGCTTGTTTAGCTATGATTTATACGGTTAATACTTATTTAACTTTAGTTTATCTCAGTAAAATCAATGCTATATATACCATTTATCCTAACAAGCGTTAAGCGATTAATAATATGTAAAAAGCATACAGTTTCAGATACATATCTTAACTGTATGCTTTTTTAATACTTTTTATGTATGTTGTAAGCAACTATCAAGCTTTGACTTAACTACAGATTATTTCTAAGTTTTTTGAGCTTGGTCCAGCAATACACAATCAAGTAGATATCAATTAAGGCTAAGAGTATGATTATAATACTTGCAATACCTCTAGGAGATTCAAGCCCAAATACTGTCTCCGTCATCATGCTTTTTAAAATCAAAAATAAAGCCGGGATCAATGCTACAAATATTGGAATCAGTCTCATCTTGATAATTCTGTCTATCATATTAAGTTTAGACTCGTCATCGGAAAATATTTCATTTTCTCCGCCAACATCATCCGCATTCACAGTTTTTTTGAAATAGTTCCAACCTAAAGATGAATCTATATATTCCCAACCATAGTCCTCGTACATCTGCAAGTAATCGTCAGACACTCTGTTATTCTTAAACTCAAGTCTATATGAAACGTCCTGAGGTTCAGACTCTTTAAACGTAAAAAAACATGGCATACTTACCTTAACAAGTTTCCATCCTTTCTTGTGCTGCTTTTCAAGCCACGTCTGTTCCTCATTAAAGTCCGCTATTGTGAAGAATCTAATCTTCGTTTGTCTTTTACTCATTATATTCACCCCCTATACTGTTAATATAAATCCTCTTGATACGTTTTATTTCTATAGCAAGAATTTCACTGCCTAGTCCCGTAATCTCATAAATCTTACGCTTCTCAACTTCACTCACGAATCGAATTAGCCCATCTTTTTCCATCTTGGAAAGTGTCCCATACATCGTTCCAGGACTGATATTGACTTCCCCTTTTGTCATATCTTTGACTGCTTGTCCGATGCCGTATCCATGCTTCGGCTTCTGTAAACAGAAAAGTATGTAAAAGGCTGTCTCAGACATTGGGACGTATACCCTTTGTAATTTTGAATCCATTCACTCCTCCTATATCAGGTTTTGATATATCGCATCTCGATATATCAAGTATATCGTGGTTCGATATACTTGTCAATATTATTTTTTATTAAAATATAACTGCCATTAGTGTTGAATTTTCAAGAGCACTAACTCTTTTTACCGACTCGTTTTATCCATGAGCTTATTTTAATTCTCGTAATTTCTCTTATGTTTAGGCATAAAAAAAGGAATCACAGAGCGATTCCCGTGGTTCCTTTTACTCTAATGGATTTATATTTAAGTTATCTATTCATATAACTTAACTCTTTCAGCTATATTCTCTTTATCCTTTGACGCTGGTTCTGCCACTATTCCACCAAACGGCATCTGTGCGACTAGCTTCCAGTTCTCTGGCAGTCCGAACATATCGTGCACAAAATCATCAATCACTGGATTATAGTGCTGAATATTTGCACCAACACCGAGTTCACGTAAAGCGCTCCAGATATTAATCTGAAGCATGCCATTTGCCTGATTTACCCATACTGGGAAATTCTCAGCATATGCTGCAAACTTCTCTTGTAATCCACGCACTACATCTTCATCGTAGAAATACAGAATAGTCCCTGCTGCAGCCTTAAATCCATCGACCTTCTCTCTTGCAACTTTGCCGTCAAACACATCATAAATACCGTTCCACAGATCATCCTGTTTATCACCAAGCGCAACCACTACGCGTGCACTTTTCATGTTAAACGCATCAGGTACTAGCTCCGTTACTTCATTTATAAGTGCATGAATCTCATCCGTACTCACCGGCAGTTCTTTGTTAAGTTGGTAGTAGCTCCTTCTAAGCTTTAGTCCTTCGTAAATTTTCATCTATATCCTCCAAATATCTTTATATCTCCAATGAATTATGGCTACATTGTACTCGATAATCCTCGATGAACTGTGAAGGTTGGAGGAAAAAGATTTTGCAAAATATCAGATACTTACCATATTGCATTTCCAAATTTTCCCACACAAAAAGCCCGCGCTCACGCGCAGGCTTTCTCGTTTAATTGTTTGATTTTAGTCCATTTTTATTTTTCATAATCTAGTTATGTCATGTACCATTAGCAGGTGTTTCTAAAATTAAGATTTCTTCACATTGCTCGCATCAAATCCGTAAGGTTTCTTGATTTTCTTCACTTCATTGATATCGCGATAGAAAGCCTGGAAATTATCCTCGTTGTCAACTGTAACTCCAGAAGAAGCATCTTTTAACTTAGTGGTAATCTTAATCTTAGATTCACATGGAGTTGGACCACCTTTTCCCTTTTTCATTACTAGATGAATCTCCAGCTTACATGATTGTATCGCAGATTTACCTTTTGTAAAGAAATTGCTCTTAGGTATGATTGCTCTCTGCATCTTACCAATTTGGTTGAGATTTTTAATCACATCTCCCTTATAATCCAGGTAGAAGTAGTTGTCGTCCTCTGTCTGCTTAAACTTGTCTGCATAATGTTCATACACATCTAAGAACGACGTTTTGATACCTAACTCAGGACTACTTATTTCCTTTGATTTCTTCCATTCCCATGCATAGTTTTTAGATGATAACTTTGTTGCCGCATAAACTTCCTTTGGCTTTGGGGAATATACCTTATAATCGATATTCAAGTAATCCGCGCTTCCAAACCTCAATAGGCTCTTTTCAGTCGTCTCAACATCATAAGATTGACTAGAACCACCCATATAATACTCACTGAAAATCTGTGGATCAAGCTGTATTTTACCTTGTCTAATACGAGTCTCTCCCTTGAAACCTTTAGTTGCTCCATTAGAAACAATATATCTTCTATAGACGATCGTCTCATACTCCAAGTTCTTTATCTCTTTAACTTTCTTAACAAATGTTTTCACATCACCATTGCTCCGGCCACAAGAGGATAGGGACAGAACCATAATCATGGCAAGTATTATCAAAACTATATTTCGTTTCTGTCTCATCTTATTGCCCCTTCCCTAAATACCTTTAGCCTTATCAATGCCCTTAGGTTCGTTAACACGGACACCTGTATTCTGTTTTGAATATTTAACCGTGCTTCTGAAATTTTTACTGCCAAGGTTACTCACAGTATTACCAGAATACCTAATCGATATTGGTTTAGACCCATCCTTAGAAACAGTTAAATCAACAGTTGCTTTTCCACTTTCATCTAAATCATTAACGTAAAACGTAGTGTATACTGCACCAAAGAAAATATCGCTATTTGCACTTAAGAATTTCACGTCATCTGTCTCGAAGTGAAGTGTATAACTGTTTTTATTCTGAGTAACAGTTATATCTTTTTTCTTTGTCCTTAGAATATCAATTAACTCTTTGTTGAATCCCACTGGCAACTTGTGTCTATTGCCTGCATAAATTTTCTGTTTCCAATTCTTATCTTTGTCTTCTTTTCTATACTCTTCCAGGTCAGTTCCATAGTACTCCATACTACCCTTAACTTGCTTTACCTTCCCACGTATAGATTGTTTTATCTTCCCACGGACCAATAAAGGTCCCATTTCAAAAGATGCATCAACTGTATTATTAAGATCTTTTTCTCCTTCATCTCCGTCTTTGAGTCTATTGTTGACATAATGGAGTTTGCTATCTATATGAATTTTTCCATTTCTCATATTGTAAAAAGCATCTAATCCCTTATTAATCTTTTCTTCTTTGGTTAGCTTTTTGTTATTATCCTGCTTGTCGCTGGACTGACCGCATCCAACAAGACCAATTAAAGAGACCAAGCTGATAACCAATATGACTATTCTTTTTCCGTGACTTGTCATATTTTATCTCCTCTTTGTAAAATCTCTTCTTACATATGTTACCTGTGCAGCAATAGATTATATAATATCGCAAGTATCACATTTTTAAATGATTATATGTAATTTAAATTCCTGAAGGCTTTTCAATGCTCTTTACCTTATTTATATCACGGTAAGAAGCAATAAAGTTGTCCTCATTCGATAGCTTCGCTACACTTCCGTCGGTTTTTCCTTTTGCTTTGATTTGGATACGGGCTTCACTTGGCACCATTTTCTCTCCAGTAATCTTATCTTTCTTCTCAATTACCAAATGTATGCGCAGTTTTACTGAATAAATATAAGATTTACCTTCTTTAAATACCTTATTATCTATAAAAGTTGTTTGCGCTTTGCCAACCTGATCAAAATCTTTCGTTACATCACCCTTATAATCGAGATAGATATAATTATCATCTTCTGTCCTCTTAAACTTATCGGCATATTTCTCATAAAGCTTAAGTATCTCTTCATTTCGACCAACTTCTGGAGCTTCTAGGTCATCCTTATCTATCCATATCCACCCTTTATCCTTTATAGCAGAAAACCCCTTATAACCAACTTTAGGTTCCGAGGAATAGATTCTCGCATAGCTGTTTAAATTATCAACAATTGCAAATGTACGCTTCGCTTTTTCAATTTCGTCGTTATCACTAAAACTGCCATAACCGCTTAATGTGTATTCGCTGTAAACCTGTGGATTAAACTGAATCTGCCCTTGTCTAATAATTGTATCCGAGCCAAATTTTTTTGCATACTTATTAGAAGCATCATTCTTATTATAAGCAGTAACTTCATACTCTAAACTTTCAGCATTACGTAGTTTTTCGACAAAAGTATTTACATCGGCTTTCGCACTCTTTTTGAAAGACATGAGGGAAAAGCTCAAAATAAAAGCCAATACTACCAAACCTAATTTTTGTTTCTTGTTCATTATACTCTCTCCTCCTATCTGCTTTTAGCTGTATCAATACCTCTTGGAACTTTCACTCTTACACCTGAATTCTGCTTAGAATATTTTACCATAGCTTTAAATTTTAACGAAATGTCACTGTTATCTTGCTCACAAGTATATTTTATCGATAAAGGCTTAAACTCTTCTTTTGAAATTTTAAGGTCTATCTTTACCTTTGCATCTGAATCATCGTCGTGAAAAACAGGGCCATTATAGCTTCCCCCAACGAGAAAATCACCATTTGCACCTAGCTGTTTTACGTCATCAGTTTCATAATGAAGTGTATAGCTATCTTTATCATCTGTAACCTTTATATCTTTTTTCTTAGATCTGAGAAATTCTATAGCCACTCTATTTATTCCATTTGGTTGTTTATAACGGTATTTTTTCATGCTATCTGTATCGTTATACCATTCAGTGTCACTTTTAGTCTTTGAATATTCCGAAACTGCATCGTGATAATATTCAAATTTATTTTTTCCATCATCATAAATTCCTAGAATATGCTCTGGACTCGTCTCGAAATCTCCTGTGAAACTTCTATTTACTTCACCTTCCGACTTCTGACCGTCCTTTGGTGCCTTTATATTATACTTGGAATGACTCTTTATCTGGATCTTACCATTTTTCAAATGCTCAAACGCATCTAATCCCTTGTCTATTCTTTCTTCCTCAGATAAACTGCTATATTCTCCTTTTTTCCCACAGCCTACAAGACCAACTAGGACCACCAAGCCGATAACCAATATGACTATTCTTTTTCTGTAATCTGCCATATTTTACCTCCTATTTTTAAGTATCCTCATATATAGTATATCTATTATCATAATATATTTTTTGATACATCACAACAAATCAACAATCGCAAGTGATAAATGTTACTGTCACATAATCTATAGCATGTATTTTTTAAACTATTTTTTGATAAAAAAATAGTTTATACGTTGAAACTATTCACTTCGCAACGCATCAACCGGATTTCTCTTTGCCGCTTTGCTAGCTGGAATCAAACCTGCTATGTATGTCAATAATACTGAGATTCCAATTAATACAATTGCAGATTTAAAAGGTAGGTGCATAATGCTCTCAACATTAAATTTAGCTAGCACTATAACATTTACCGGAATACTCACGATATATACGAACATTATTGCAAATACACCGGACATTAAGCCCTCAATGAAAGTTTCAGCATTGAATATATTTGCAATGTTTCGTTTTGAAGCGCCCATTGCACGCAAGATACCTATTTCTTTCTTGCGTTCGAGTACTGAAATGTACGTAATTATTCCAATCATTATCGAACTTACAATAAGTGATACACTGACGAATGCAACTAATACATAGCTTATCATATTTATGATATCTGTAACTGATGATAGTAGCGTCCCCATGATATCTGAATATGTAATCACTCGCGACTTGTGCCCTGTTTTCTTCATGCGCGCATTGTAATTGTCGATACCTGCGATAACTTTATCCTTATGCTCGAAGTTACTTGTATATATTGATATTGATTCAGGATTAGATCTATCGGCATATCCAATCTTCTTAAGGTTCGAGTCATATGTAACCAAGCTTGTATTCATAAATTGAGAGAACAATGCTGTCATCTGCGTTTGGTCCATATTTAATGAAAAAGCTTTTGCAAACACTGCAGGATTTACCATAAATGCACTCTTAAGTGCTCTAGCCATCTGCTTGTTCATGGCGGCGCCACTTCCAATCTGAGAACCAAGTCGTTTCTCCATTGCAATCATCACCTGATTCATGAATTTAACAATAATCTTGCTCATTCTGTTTTGCATATAATTAGTTAGGGCTTTCTCTATTGTGACTCCAAGTTCACTATTTCCAAGCTTTTGAGCAATGTTAGTTGCAGTATTTGAAACTGCAGTCCTAGCTTCCTTACTAGATATATAAGCTGTTACTATTTCATTCTGTGTCGCCCCTGGATGCTTTGTTGCATAATCATTTGCATATGCAGGATAACCAGCAAGGAGCTTTGCCACCAATTGACTTGACTCACTTAAGATCATCGTTTGTTCTTCAGGAGATAGTGCAATATTTTGCTGCTGTAGATATGTCGGAAAGCCTGCAAGTTCTTGCATAATACTTTTCATCATACTCTGCGACATGCTCGTCATATCTATATCTGACAAGGCTTTTGCGTAGTCCAAATTTGACAAAGCACTGCTCCCAAATACTTTCTGTAGTTTGGATGCATCGAACTTAAATGCACTCGCAAGCATAGCCTGGTTTACGCTAAAAAGCTTACTCATATCAAACAAAGCACCATTTGACTTCTTAAGAGAGGCAAAGGTTTTACCTGTAAATACGTCAGTATCAGGGTTATCCAATTGTTGTTTAACTATCTCTGACCCCTTCATTCTATCAATGACTTTAGAAGTTAAGGCTGGCAGATAACCTATGCCAGGTTGTAATGCACTAGTTCTCGATTTACCGTTAGGCTTTATAATTCCTACAACTTTAAGCTTAATTCCATTATCCAGTTTACTTTCCATAAAAGACTTGCTTTTAGATTGATCGAGCCACGTGCCACTCGCTGAATTATATGAATATACTTCACCCGGCGAAATTACGCTATATCTAAGTCTTAAAGCATCTTTATATCTAAATGCTGTTCGCTTCTGTTGCTCTAGCTCCAATCTGCCTGTCTGTCTATATCTGATTACAGCTTCATTGTATGCTTTGCGGTCATAATATCCCAGCTGATATAAACTATAATCTGGGATTGAACCGTCATTATCTAAGACAAGCACAGCTTCATCATAATTCTTTGGCCATTTACCTGATACTACATTATATTGCTCATGTAAAAGTTTCTCATTGTCAAGCATCTCGTAGAATCCTGTGCGAGATACATTCTGAATACCAAAGCTCTCATAATTTGCGTCCATATCATTTGAAACATTAACTTGAATCGGTTCTGAACCACTTTTTTCTTGATAAATTAGTGGGGTTATACCGTAATTATATGTAATAACAGAAGCATTTTTTCTAATTGCATTATCCTTTTTATCCAGAAACTTTTTAAAAGCTATCAAATCATTACGACGAGTGTTTCCAAATACGGAACCCAGCACCGAATTCTGCTTTATTTCCTCGCTTTCGGATTTTGCATTACTATCATCTTTACCTCCATTTGAACTCTTGTTATCTTTAGATTTCCCTGACATACCTGCAAACATACTTGAGATATCTGCTGTATTCTTGGATATCGTAAGAGGATAGGATGACATAGTATCTTCCTCTACCTTAGCAATGTAGTCATTCACTCCATTTGATAAGGCTAGTATAGCTGCTATTCCGATAATCCCTATAGATCCTGCAAATGCAGTCAAAAATGTTCTTCCCTTCTTACTCATCAAATTAGAAAAAGATAATGAAAGTGCTGTGCGAAAACTCATGGAAGTTTTTTCTCCAATATCAGCAGGGACTACCTTAGATCTTGCACTTGATTTCAACTCTTCTTCTATGACAGGGTTTTTATCTTCCAATATTTTCCCATCCTTAAGAGCGATGATTCTACTTGCATATTGGTCAGCCAATGCGGGATTGTGGGTTACCATTATGACTAATCTATCTTTGGCTATTTCTTGAAGCAGTTTCATGACCTGAACTCCAGTCTCTGTATCAAGGGCTCCTGTAGGTTCATCTGCTAAAACAATTTCAGGGTTATTGACAAGTGCCCTTGCAATTGCAACTCTTTGCATTTGTCCACCTGAAAGTTGTCCCGGCTTCTTGTCTTCATGACCCTTTAAGCCAACAGCAGCAAGTGCCTCCTCCGCTCTTATGCTCCTCTCTGTGGCTTCTACCCCTGTTAGAGCCATCGCAAGTTCAACATTTGCCCTAACTGTTTGGTGCGGGATTAAATTATAACTCTGAAATACGAATCCTATTCTATGGTTTCTATATTTATCCCAATCTGTTGATTTATACTCTCTAGTGGAAATCCCATTAATGATTATTTCGCCAGAATTAGCTGTATCTAGACCTCCCAGTATATTGAGAAGCGTAGTCTTTCCTGATCCTGAAGGACCAAGAACGGCGACAAATTCGTTATCTCGAAATGCTACAGAAACTCCATCAAGTGCTTTTTGGATAAAATCACCAGTTTTATATTCTTTTCGTAATTCACGTACTTCAATCATTAGCTTCCTCTCATCTGGTTAATTCCAATTGACCAGCTTTCACGAATTATAGTGATGTATTTAGGAAAAGTATACTCTTCTATTGTCTCATGTCAAACTTTGAATTCCCCTAAATTAACCACGAAAAAAGGCTTCGGCGAACCGAAGCCTTTTAATGCCGTATGGACTATCTCCTTAATAGTTTTCTGCGTGAATCTCGAAGAAAGACTGTGGGTGATTGCAAACTGGACATACGTCTGGAGACTTAGTTCCTACACAGATATGTCCGCAGTTACGGCACTCCCAAACCTTAACTTCGCTCTTCTCGAATACTTCCTTCATTTCTACATTCTTGAGAAGTGCACGGTATCTCTCTTCGTGATGCTTTTCAACTTCTCCAACAGAACGGAATCTAGCTGCTAGTTCTGGAAACCCTTCTTCCTCAGCAGTTTTAGCGAACCCATCGTACATATCCGTCCACTCGTAATTCTCACCATTTGCCGCATCCTCGAGATTGTATGCGGTGTCGCCTACACCATCATTAAGCTCCTTGTACCAAAGTTTTGCATGCTCCTTCTCATTATCAGCAGTCTTGAGAAATAGTGCAGCAATCTGCTCAAATCCCTCTTTCTTAGCCTTTGATGCAAAATATGTATACTTGTTACGAGCCATAGATTCACCAGCAAAAGCTGTTTCTAGGTTTTTCTCAGTCTGTGTTCCAGCGTATTTGTTCTTAGCCATAATAACTACCCCCTTAAAAATTTTTGTTAATCCTAATGCAGTAACCATCTGCATTTACTTTCAAATCAATTATACATGTATTTAACCAATTGTGCAAAATTATTTTATGAAATATTCTTCACCTTAGTGCACATATTGGTGTGCATCATTTTTATACCATACATATGTTATAATTTTATGGCTTGCGGGCTACATAGGCACGCATTATTCATATATTGAAACACAAATTTTAAAAGGAGTGTAACTATACGATGACAGATAACAGCAGCAAGAAGTACGGATTCCGAGATAATGCTATTTGGATTTCCGTACTAACATTTATGCTTATAATGCTAAGTGAGTTTATACCCTTTGGCACTATAAACGGCACACTATTCAGTGCAGGATACACTGAGACATTCAATTTATATTTCCCCTTCTGGGCTATGTGGCTAGTCTTCATCCTCGCTATTGTGCTCACCAATAAGAGTCGCTATATACTGGACAAAATAAAGTATAGAAATGGGGGTAATACTGTCAAAAACCTTTTCATAGGATTAGGTCTTGGCTTTCTAATGAATGGCACCTGCGCTCTAGTCGCATTCCTTCACGGAGATATCAAGCTTAGCTTAGATAGATTCGAGTTCTTCCCGATCTTGCTGATGTTCATCGTTGTATTTATTCAATCGTCAGCAGAGGAGTTTGCTTGCCGCGGATTCATGTATCAGAGGCTTGCATATAGGTACCATCATCCATGGGCACCGACGGTCATTACTGCGTTAGTATTTATGGCACTTCACCTTGGAAATGATCATGTTTCATTCTTTCCTATAGTCGATCTCGTTATGTCAGGACTCGTATTTGGTGCAATGATTCGCTATTTTGATAGCCTCTGGATGGCAATGGGCTGTCACGCGACCTGGAACTTCACGCAGAACATCCTCCTCGGTCTTCCTAACAGCGGCTCACTACCATCATATTCCATATTTGTTTTAGACAGAAATTCCGTCAAAGGAAGTTTCGCTTACGATGTTGGATTCGGACTTGAAGGCAGCATCATGTCCATAATAGTTCAATTAGTCAGCTTATTGCTGATGGCATATGTGTATCGTAAATACGTTCAGAAGCAAGATGCCTTAAAGTAATAAGCTGCAACGAAAATTCTTAACCTGCACAAAAGTCACTGGCCATTTCGGCCAGTGGCTTTTAATTACATGCATCACAAGTGGATTCCTATTTTACAAATGTGCCATTTCTTAGTTCAGCAAAAGCTTCCTGCAGCTCTTCCTCTGTATTCATAACTATCGGGCCAGCCCAAGCGCGTGGTTCCCCAAGCGGTTTAGCAGATAAGAATATCACCTTGCTTCCACCAGCTGCCCCAGCAATTCGCACCGTGTCCCCATCTGACACCTTAACAGCTGTCTTCTCCTTAGTAAATTCTCCAGCTACATATGCATCTCCTATAAGTGTAAATACGAGAACATTGTCGGCTTCATCAACATCAAGCGCTACTTCTTTGCCTTCGGAAAGTTTAATATCATAGAAATTAATCTTTACATGAGCCCCCTGATAGCCCTCATGCCCTTTGAACCTTCCTGCAAGTAGCCTTAGAACCCCTCCATCAATTTCTATCTCTTCAATCTCTTCCAATGTGATATTTTTGTATGTCGGCTTCACCATTTTGTCAGTAGCTGGCAGGTTTAGCCAGAACTGAGTTCCAAGCAGTCTATCTGACGGTGGCAATATCTCCTCATGCATGATCCCAGATCCAGAATTCATCCACTGAATCTCGCCATCTTTCATGGTCTCCTCATGCCCGAGACTGTCGCGATGAATGATAGTTCCTTTTGCAAGATATGTAATAGTCTCAATTCCCCTGTGCGGATGCATTGGAAATCCTGCTGTATAATCATCTGGATTCGTACTATCAAAAGAATCCATCATTAAAATAGGATCATATTCGTCCATTGTGCCCATTCCGAGCACACGCACGAGATTAACCCCTGCTCCGTCAACGGCTTGATAACCCGCAACTTTGTTCGTAATTTTTCTATCCATTTCGGTCCCTCTTTCCCTATATAAGTGATCAAGCACAATTATTAGAATTTCTAAATATAGTTCTGTGCTTACCCTTTATTTAATATTGTTTCGATAAATATAGCACTGACTTCAGTTGTGCGCAATTTATTTAAGGTGTTTTTTCGGTGATATTTCTGATCAAATGAGCTCCCAATATACGAAGCTATCCGACACAAACCAAAAGCCGGAGGCTTATGCCCCCGGCTTTTGGCGATTAACAAAATGACTTAAATATGTAGGTTGAAAGTATGATTATTATGGTTTGGATTTGCCTAATGTTATTAAGCTAATTTGTATATTTGTATTATCTGTACGATTATTCGAATGTGTCATCTCTGGTCACAAGCATCCGCTTTAGGTATGATTAAGCGTTTGCTAGTGCCTCTCCGAGAACCTTGCACTGTGCTAGTCCTGCATCATCAGGTTCGTTGTTGCAAATTACTGGCTCCTCTACAACTAAAGCGCCAGCGCCTTCCATACGCTCCTTCCAAGAACGCATCCACTCGCCATCGCCCCAATCGTACGATCCGAATAGAACAACCTTCTTACCTGAGCAACAGCCTTCTAGCTCTTCGATGAATGGCTCGAACTCTTCCTCTTCGAGTACCTCTGCTCCCATAGCAGGGCATCCTAGAGCAAGTTTGTCCTCACCCTTTACATCTGCAACGCTTACCTCAGATACAGACACAACCTTAGCATCTGCTCCGATGCCTTCACCAACAGCGTTAGCCATTGCTTCAGTGTTGCCTGTAGCACTCCAATATACTACGTACATGTAAACACCTCCTGGTAATTATATACTCATTGTTAGTTATCTCTAACTGTCATTTATTATATTAGAGGCTTCTAACTTTGTAAAGAGGTTTTTGCAAATTTTTTAATCTTCACATTTAGGTACTAAAAATGCGAAGAGCGAGCACTCTTAGCTCGCCCCTCGCATTTTAGGAATATAGAGAAAATGTTACTGATGGTATGCTCCCTAGTGGAGTGCTCTACCATATTTGCTTCTATTGTATGCCATCTTGATTAAAGCATAAGATAAGATCATGCAACCTCCCGAAATAATAAAACCAAATGTTGCACTTACCATATCATTTTCCTCCTTAATCAAGATTTTCTATTTAATTAATAATTTCTTCTATTGTTATGTCTATTTTAACTTATTCCGTAACATTGTCAAGACTTTATCACATATTTTTATGTATTGGTTACAATTAATAACTCTTTACAAGAGCCGAATTCGTCATTTTAAACAACAAGATCAGCCCATCTATTGTGGACTCACATAATTTTTTCTTTATTTGCATTAGTTAAATAATACGCAGTACATTTTAAAGATTTTTAGAGTTTCTGACGTTCAATCTATATGTATAATACTGTTTCATCGAATAGGTGTACATCTCTAACATCGGTATACATCATCAACTCCGAAAGCTGCTGATTCATTTCTACAACCTTCTTCGTAACTCCTTCTGTACCCTCCTTTAGAAGCGGTCCAAGTATTCCGCGCCCAACAGATACTGCATCTGCACCAAGAGCGAGAAGCTTATAAGCATCATAACCTGTGTCTATAGAGCAATCTGCAAATATCGTAACTCCACTTCCATCTAGCGCTTCTTTAATCCTTGGCAATATCTGGGCTGGTGCGATTCCAAAAGGGATTCTGCCATGATGATGCGATACAACAATCGCTTTGCAGCCCGCATCTCTTGCTTTTACTGCATCCTGAACAGATAGAACTCCCTTTGCTACAAATTGCAGCTTCGTCGCCTCTACATACTTCTCGAGATCAGTCTTCATAACTGGTCCGAGAGGGAACCCGTCTACCACATCATATTTACCATCGTTTCCAGGTACATGATCGATATCAATACCAACAGCGATTGCCCCATGTTCTTCTGCAAATTTTATCTCGTCTAAAATCTTATCGTGATTCATGAAAGGCTTAATGATTCGTATCGTTCTAGCTCCAGTAGCAGCAATTTCTTCGTACTCATCATTTGGCTCCATGCCAACCCAATTCAGCACATTTAGCTCTAGCGCAGCTTCCGCATACTGAACCATAGGTTTCTTGCCATCCTTACCAACCTTATTGAGGTGTGAAAAAGCAGGCATCATAATTGGGGATGCAAATTTCTCTCCGAAGATTTCATACTCTAAATTAGGCTCAACTGCATCAATTGCACGCATCTCCACATAAATGCTATCTAGATATGCTCTGTTATATACATTTGCATCCTCTGCCTTACCGCTAGTTACTGGAATCAATCCCTTCGGTCCTGGCCATGGGCTCTTAATCTCACTCATAATATCCTCCATAATATCTATCGTATCATTAAAATTTATGTCTCTATCATTCGTTATCCCACGAATATTGTAATCAGTGTATATGCAATGAGAGCTATAACAAGGAACAGTGATATAAATGCCGACATGTAGCTTTCATCATCTTCAGAGGTAACGAGCGACTGAACCTGAAGCGGCACTGGAAATCCAGTTGGACACATAAAGTACAGCAGAATCGCTATCTCGAACACCTTCTCCTTTACGAGTGCAGGGAATAACATATAGAATAATCCAATGATTATCGAACAGAGAACGAGTCTTACAACGACAAGCCTTATAAGGGAAGACATCATCTCCTTCTCGAACTTAAGCTCATAGCCAAGTGTAAATAAGATAATTCCTGCTATCGGTGTTGTCACAAGATTCATAGTTGAACTAAAAGTATTCTCTAGCCCAAGAGCCATGAGCTTGCCATGTAGCCCCGTTAGATTCATAAACACACCTGCTATAACGGCAATCATGAATGAACTTGTAAAGATTTTATTTAGTAGATCTTTCCACTCAACCTGCCCCACGACCTTCTTAGTCACAATAATAGGCAGTACTCCAAAGTTAATTAGTATACCCGCTACGTCAAATGTAACGATATTTACCGCATGAGCTGCTCCGACTATAGATATATAAAGTGGCAGTGCTACGTTTCCACCCTCGCAAGTTACGAGCAAGTACGGTGAGATGTGCGAGTATTTTTCACCAGTAAAATGAGTGAGCTTAAATCCTATAAACAGAACCACTAGCCAAACTATATCCATATATATAATCTGAACGAGGAAGGTGTTCTTGAGCTCAGATGTTACGAGCACGTTGTATACGAGCAGCGGAAATAAAATCGTAAATACCAGCTTCTTTGCGTCCTCATTCTGTGCGAACGTAATCCACTGACGTCTTCTAGCAAGACAACCAAGGATGAGCATAAAGAATACTGGAAATAGTGTTTCAATTGCTTTCATATTAGTCCTTCCTATTTATCCAAATAATAGCCTTTATCAGTCATTATTCTTTTGCACAATTTAATAACGTGCTATTGAATTGATTATACAAAATATTATAATTGCGTCAATACTATTATCATTTTATGTAATTGAAGATTATATACGCTTCCTGCGGTCATAGTAATCTATACCAATTTTATTATATTAATGACCATAAAGTAGATATTCAATGATATTACTTCATAGCTGGGGTATAGCCTGCTTTTACTCATTATTAGCTTCTTAATAACATCTTTTATTGGCAAAACCCACGATTAAAATTTCTTTTACCGCCTATGGTCATAATTGTGATAGAAATTGGAATAATTATTGTTAAGGATAATAAAAATTCACTTAATATCTCACTGTTCTAATTTGATTACCAATAAAAAGACGATAATCCATTCTATCTAGAATTAATTATCGTCTTTTGTTGTCAAACTCTCCAATTCGTTTAAAAATAGTTTATAACCAACTATTTTCATTTAGAGATTTTCCTAATTACTGTCTTTTTCTTCTAATAGTGACAGTCACTCCTAATCCACCCAAAGCTGTAAGCAATAGAAGTATAAATGGCAAGACATTATTATCATCACCTGTCTTCGGTCTACGCACAGCCGGTACTGGTTTCTTAGGTGTTGGGTTCTTAACAATGTTAGTATCTGAATCATTGAATCCGTCTTTAACATTTGCTTTGTTTATCACCATTATCTTATGAGCGTCTTTATTCACTTGTACAGTAAATGTAACCTTATAGGTTTCTCCAGCTGCAACTTTTTTAGTCCACGTAACCTTGCCATCTGCAAACTTTCCATCATTGTCTGCCGATACAAATGTTGTATAAGCAGGTATATTATCTGTAATGGTTACATCGCGCTCTGATCCGGTTGTATTCTTATAAGTAATTGCATATGTCAACTTTTGTCCAGGTTCAACTTTTTTACCATCAATGTTGGTTGTTGTTCCGAACTTAAATACTTCCTTTTTTGGCTCAGTTGGTGTCGGATTATGAGTCTCGTTGGTCCTGTAGTCATTCGTACCATCATTAACCTTCGCCTTATTATCGATTGGTGCTCCATTAACGTCCTTATCCACCTTTACAGTGAATTTAACAGTAACGCTCTTACCTTTTTCAACGTCTGCTGTCCATGTAACTACTCCGCCGGATTCTTTTCCACCATTTTCTGCAGATACAAACTTTGTATGTGCCGGTAGCTTATCTGTTATTGTAGCTTTTACGTCCTTATCGGTCGTGTTTGTATAGGTAATAGCATATGTTAACTCATCTTCAGGTTGTACAACTTTACCATCAATCTTCGTTGTCGTACCGCCCTTGAATACTTCCTTCTTAGGCTCGGTAGCAGTAGGATTGTGTGTCTTGTTAGTATCTGTCTCGTTAAATCCATCCTTAACATGTGATGTGTTATCAATAGGATTACCATTGACATCTTCATTCACTTTTACCTTGAAACTAACTTTAAAAGACTGATCGTTTTCTACTTCTTTGATCCATGTAATAGTACCATTGTTATTTGTCCCATTGTTATCTGCTGAAACAAATTTTGTATATTGTGGAATCTTATCTGTAATAGTTACAGTCTGTTTAGTTCCAGTCGTGTTCTTATAAGTAATCTCATAACGCAATTCAGCTCCTGCTTTTACAAGTTTACCGTCTATACTCGTTGTATCACTCCCTTTAAACACATCTTTCTTAGGCTTAGTAGGAGTATGTACCTTTACAGGTTTTGATTTAACTGAATAATCATTATTAATAGTTAAACCAAAATCATTTTTGTAGGTTGTCCCTTCTTTTGTAACGGTTCCGGTAATTACAGGTGCTGCGACTTTCGCTTCTTTACTCAAATCTGTATTAATCGTGTTTAGATAGTCTGACTTTGCAGTAAATTTAATTTCATTAGCACCTTCATTATAATCCACATCATAATTAGAACTTGCTTGTTTTGTTCCTGTCAAATCAACCTTATACCCATCTGGTAGTTTATCTTTAAACACCAAAGAGTTAATTTTCTCGTGTCCGGCAGGTAAATCGGCTACATTCAACACAAACTTTACAACTGAATCTTTCAAAACAGCTTTATTATTAATATCCGCGTCATTCTGATCATTTACCTTCTTTTCAACCGGAGGTTGATAGAAAAGCACATCGTAATGATAATTTGCTTCGATTTTAGGGCACTGAGGTTCAGTAGGAGGTGTAGGTTTTTTTGGTTCTATAGGTTTTTTTGGAATACCCTTAGCTCGTATTTTCGAGTTAAGTGCAAACCAAATATTTCCGCAATTATTTGATGACATATCATAATTAACAGAAATACCTTTAGCCTTACCGACAATAGCTCCATACCAAGCAAGAGGAGACGTCTCTGTATCCCACTCCTTATCTCTATACTTAGATCCATCTTCTTTATTTGCATTATTTGTATCGGAATATGCAGTTCCTCCATGATTTTTTACACTGGATCCATTTATTTCCAAGAAGTCACCATTGAAGTTTGCAACTCGCTCAACAGCATTTCTCCAATTTCCCAGAACTTTAGGAATGTGTCCCCTGTTAAGAGATGAAAAGCTAAGCAATCCACCTGACATATCAATAGGCTTATTGTTTTCATCAAAAAACTGTACATTAACGCCAATATTTGTGTTACCAAAGAAGTCTGTATACCAAATTGTAGTAGTTGGATCCTTTTTAATAATAGCAGGAACTTTATTTGGTAGTGGGGACGTTGATTTCAAAGTGTAATTAAAAACAACTTTCGAAATCTTCACACCGTCCATATATGAATTCTGAAGGTTAGAATATGTGACAGTAGTCGTTTTCCCTTTTTCAAGAATAATTCTTGAATCACTTGAAGAAGCGATATTCTTGTTTAACGCCTCAAAATAAGCATATCCCCAGTTTCCCGGTCCGTAACCCCAAGATTTAACCTGTTTATCCCAATCATCTTTCGTATAAGTTTTACTACCTGAAATGCTTACATTTGCATTAGGCTCAGATTCAAACTTGAGTTTCTGATCTATAGCTTGGCGCAAATAACCATCTTCATTTTTATGTTTTTCAAGCTCTTTTAGATCAGCCTTATACTTTTCCATCTGCTCATCATAAGCCTTTTTTTCACTATTATAATTTTCTAAATCCTGATCATATTTCTTTTTAGCAGCCTCATACTCTTTTTGCTTCGCATCGCAATCTTTTTTCATTTGAATAGCTTTATTAATGGAAACAACTTGATCTTCGTAGTCTTTCTTTATTTCAGCTGCCTTTGCATCGGACTCGGACTTGGATTTTGCTACTCCCTTATCCACATCGTCATCTTTTTTCACCGGAATTCCAGCATCTTTAGCAGTTTTTACAGCTTTATCTAATTCGGTTCTATCTACCTTAGTTTCAATTCCCTTTGTTGAATCTGCTGCAAAAGCCTGCATAGTTGGCACAATCGTGTTAAACATAATTAAAGACGACAATCCCACTGCAAACAGCTTCCTTCCTGCTGCTTTCAGCGTCACTTTCATATTTGTTCTCCCTTCCCATTTAATATTACTCACTTCTTTTTCTTTCATTATCAAACCTTTAACCTATACAATAATTAAGATGTTATGTTAATAAGTCATCCAAAGTTACCACTTCTCATTATAACTTCTACTATAACATATATGTGCATTATATTTCCATACAATAAATATTATATTTAAATTATCTTAAAATATACTATTTATACGCATACATGCACTAATTAGTTAATATGCGAACAACAAAAGGTAAGGTGAAATTTCACCTTACCTTTAATGTTGATTTATATATCGTCTGAACACTCAATCATTCAACATCAGACTTCTGACATAGCGGTTTACCTTCTAAAGGATTATCTGCTTATTTTAGCTTTTCTTCTTCTAACGATTAGTAAAATTAATGCTAGAAGAGAAGCCAGCATAACTCCTCCAAACAGGAAGATTTTATTACTGTCTCCCGTCTTAGGATTTTTAGGCATATCTTTAGTATTTGTAATCGTATACCCTACTTTAGAATCTCCAGTAATGTTAGTCTTATATCCAGGTATTTTTTCTTCTTCAACTGTATACTTAATTTCTTTGCCGTTATTATACTGCTCCAAATTTTTGAAAGTATACTGCCAATTGTCATCCTTGGATATTTTTCTACTAGCTACTTTCTTACCATCTGCATATAGATTTACAGTTATACTATCTGCAGGTGCGCCCACCCATTTCTTAGTAACTGGAATCGATACTTTTCCGGTAATGGTATTAGTTATAGTAAATCCGGTCTGTGCTGTTCCGCTTGTTACAGAATTATAACCTTCAATCTTAACTTCCTTGATTGTATAGACAATCTCATGTCCATCGGTTTCATCATACTTTGGAAGGTCTTTAAATTCACCTTTCCAATCTGAAGCTTTATTCAAGGTAAGTGTTTTGTCAGTCTCTTTATTATCTGCTAAAAGCTTCACTTCCACTTTATCTGTAGCTTTACCAACCCACTGTTTCTTTACAGGAACATTTACCTTTTCAGTATTGGTATTCTTAATTTTGAAACCTGATGCAGCATCTCCGGTTATTTCGGCTTTGTAGTTCTCAATTGTATCTTCCTTGATTGTATAAACAATCTCATGACCATCGGTCTCATCGTACTTTGGAAGATCTTTAAATTCACCCTTCCAATTTGAAGCTTCATTCAAGGTGAGAACCTTATCTGTAGCCTTATTATCTGCTAGAAGCTTCACCTCTACCTTATCTAACTTTTTGCCTACCCATGTTTTTTCAACGGGTATTTTAGTCTTCTCGATATTAGTATTAGTTATTGTATACGCGCACTCTTGTCCCTCGGTGACTTTGCTCTTGTATCCACTAGGCACATCTTCTTTGACCGTATACTTTATAGCCTTGCCCTTAGGGGTATACTTTCTCAAGCCCTCAAAAGTATATGTCCAATTATTACCTGCGTTTAAAGTTGTGCTTTTACCTGTATCTACATCATCTGCATAGAGATGAACCCTTACAGAATCAGCTGCTTTACCAATCCATTTCTTGTTGACCTTAACATACGTTTTAATTGGTTTATCTTCAATTGTGCGCAGTGTTCCTCCAGAGGAATCAACTTTCAAAGTATATTCTTCCCCATTTAGCTCATATCCTGATGGGGCTTTTTTCTCTCTAACTTTATATGTTCCCGAAGTAAGAAAACCTGAAGTCACGGTCCCATCTGATCCGGTCGTAAGGTCAAACTTCGATCCATCAGGACGTGTTACTTCAAACACAGCATCTGCTAGCGTTGTAGATTTATTTTCAGCATCAACCTTCGTCAATTTAATCTTATTAGCCAAATCTCCAGTTCCTGATCCACCTGAATCTGCTGAAATATGAGTCGCACTAAAGGTCTTACTCTTCTCATCTGAACTAATTTTCACATTATTAACTAACGTCGTTCCAGGTTTATAAGTTGTTCTGTAAATGAGGCGGTACTGCTCACCATTTACTTTACCTAGCTTAATTGTGAATGACTTTCCATCTGGAGCAATTTTGAGCTTGTCAGACAAATCCACATATTTATAAACTTGTTTGTTATCACCAAGGGATGTGTATTCAACATGAACTAATTTAAAGCTACCTGGAATATAAGTCTCCGACCCAGTCCCACCAGTTAGATGATCGGATATAGTTGCATTATTCAGTTTAGCTTTCTGATAATTGACGCGAACCCACCATTCAGCTTCATTTGCATTGCTTCCGGATTGTCCCCATTTCGCAAGAATTTCATCAGTCGGTAAATCCTTAGGTCCGACAACTTCTACCGATACAGGAACAACTTTTCCACTTACAGTCACATTAAATGTATTTTTTTCATTCTTTGTTACAACTTCCTTATTAAACATAGATGCCAGACGAATCTTGCCCTTAACATTCTGTTTGCCGTTAACCCAGTCTGTGAAAGTTACTCGCACCTTGCCTCCATTATCATTAGCACCAGGAGTTACGTGCGCCTTAGCGATCACGGTATGTCCATCATCGCCGTAAATATTGAAGTCTCTAGACGAACTGTCAGAAGGAAATTTCATGTTGTTTGGCAACGTGATATCAAAGTAATCACCTTTCTTCATGTTCGCCCCATTTGAGCTGGCATCCCACTCCATATCAAGGTAGAACTTATCGGTAACGAATACTTTATCGGTGTTCTGCCCGGCAAGATTTTTGATTTCCAGCTTTTTAATTGTTGCTGTCACCTCTCTTGGGGTCCCTTCTGCAAATGCAGTTGAAACCATTCCCGAGAAAAATGTACTAAACGTAATGAGGAATGACAATACCACACTAAACCATCTTCTTTTATTCATATATTCCTCTCCTTTTCCTTTCATGTTGATATAAAAATTAAGTAATATAAAACACTTACCATCCTAACAAAACAAAATAACAAATACGCAAGTAAGTGTAATATGTTAATGAATGCAGCTTCTAAACTATAATCTTTCCGTCAAAAGATTATACTGCATACATTTTATACATTATATCATCTACAACACAAATAATCCACATATTATTCCATTTTTAAAGTTATTTATTCGTTTTTGTATTCAAGGTTGTAATTCCATCTGCTTTTTGTTATTAATCTCAAAAATTATTTGCGTCTTATATAACAATTAAAACTTAAAATTTCAATTTGATTATATTTACTAATCAAAGCCGTAATCATTTATAGTTTCATACACCTTATTATTTTTACTAGGTATACAATCCTCTACCCAATTCCACCAGAAATATCCACCTACATACCGTTTGTGGAATTTAGGCATCCCATAATACTTTTTCGCCATTTCAATTTTACTTTTTTCAGTTGCATTTTGAGCGGTATTTCCGCACTCGCCTATACCGAGATAGGCTGATGGAAAAATATTACCGAGTTTCTTAAAGATACTCTTCCATTTAGGAGAATACCCTCCATTGTCATCTTCATAATAACTTACGAAACAATAATCGACAGAATCAGATAGTGTCTTAGGGATATTATTCTCCGTCCACTCTATCATGTCTTTCTGTGGCGAATCAGTACAATATAGCGTCACTGCTGTTTTTCCACCTTTATTCTTGATAAATTCATTTACTGCAGATACTTTATCAACGATAAGCTCAGGCTTTTGCTTTATCCATTCCGTTCCGTTTATTTCATTTCCAACTTCCCAAATACTTACATATTTTGATAAACTGTCATATGAGTCTTTGAATCTTTTGAGATAACTTTCACGGTTCCTAAATTGTTTCATTTCAAAAGAATCAACGGGGCAAGCCATTATATCCGCATAAGGCGCGATTGATTTGAACAGTTTTATATATTCTTCTGGGGTTGTTTCTATTGACATAACTATTCGAACTGTAGGTCTATGTTTTAGATTTTTCAACCCCTCTAGTACATCATTTAATTCTGTATCATCATACCATGCGTCATCAATGGTAAGTCCATATATCATTCTATGCTTTGACGTGGTTTTTTTCTTCTTTATATTTCCACATCCGCACAGAGAACTTATTAAAACAATTAGAATTAATACTATATAAGCGACCTTACGTAGTGTAGTTCTTCTAAACACTGTTCTATCATTAGACATGGTTTTTCTCCTAACATCATATTTTTCAACACACTTTTATTACGAATTCGATTTCAAGTGTAATTCACAAGTGTAATTCAATCACTATTCATTGGAAAAATAATAACAAAAAGACTGCCATTCCCTTCTTCCGAAAAAATATCAATCTTTGCTCTGTGCAAATCAGTGATGTCCATAACTATAGAAATCAGTGCAAATATCGCTAAGGATAACAAAAATAAGCGTAGTTCCTTGCCTAAAACTGATATAACTCGAATTCCACGAATCCGCTTTTGTTCTTCACTATTTTACACATCAAAATAATAGGATTTGTGTCCAGATGAATTGTACTTGGAAAGCCTACCGGACTCAAACGGTACATTCACATCAAAGCCTCTGGCAGCGTACCTTTCTCTAACTTTTTATCTTGATCATATATTACAAAATATATTCCGTCTTCAAACGTTTCGAAATCATCTAAATCCGTTGACCTCTCCATGGTCTCATGTTCTAACTCGTTTCGTGCAATGTGACTAGACCTTGTGTCAGATATAGCAAATGAAGCTATAAACATTACTAAAAAAATCATAGATATAAACACTGTGTACCAAAGGGTTACCCTTGAAACGATAGAATGCGATTTATTCTCTTTCTTCTGATTTGAAAACATACCCCATTCTCCTCTTGGTATTGCTGGGTCCACTTAGGTGGTAAGGTGTCACTTTTGAAATACCACCAGCCCAACATACGTCGGATGATCAAGATATAGTGCGGTCTTAGACGTTTTATTATCTAGTATCATCTTGATTATCAGGATATCCCCACCTGCAGCAATCGTCATCAATACGCCCACTGATAGGACACGTATATCGGTTGTAATGCATCCGACTATACATGGCACTATTCCGAGCAGCAGACCAGGCATTATCACGCCCATTATGTACTGCCACCTCGTAAGTGGCTCACTGCATGTGCAGTATGGTGTTAGATATTTCCAAATCACGCCAAATTCGATATCTTTGAATCCTTTTTTCGTAAACCTACTCCATGTTACCCCGTGAATCAGTTCATGCACCACAACTAAAACTAAGAGCACAACAAGGTCAGATAGCACCGAGCTAATGGTCGTTCGCGTTCTGTCAAAAGCAACTCCGTCGTATCTCAAAACATATATCACTATAAAAGGTATAGTGATAATCAGCCCATAAAAAGCACCAGTGTTCGCCTTAACTGCAGACATCGTCAGGTCTGTCTTAGTGTATCCTTTGCATTCCAGTTCTTCGCATTTTAGAGAATATCTCTCTAGTCTTCTTTTCTCAGTAGCGGTAAGTACGCGTTCCTCACTTGCCATATATTTAACCCCTAGTTTCTATCTATTATCATAATTTTTCTTTAAACTGTCTTAATATTTTAAACACATGTCAGTTATAAATGCATATATTCTCCTGGATTTACATTCTAATAAAATAGTATAGAGATCTCCATTTGCAATAATTATTAAATTCTTTTTTATGAAGGACCTAATACTCCTCATATTCCAGATTACGGCGTCGTGATTTGTATTACTGATGCTGGAAGTGACCTTTCGGTGCTTTTCTCTTTCCAGTCATATGCTCAACCTCGAGCGCATACACTAGAGTCCTCGTAACAGCGGCAGGGTTAAAATATGCATTTTTATCCTCATGATAGTGATTCATGAGCTGCCTCAGAGCGTGCATCTTCTCATCGTCCGAGAGGATTCGAATCTTGCCTCTTCCGATTACACTCTCGTACGCCATCGTGCAGTATCCCTTGTCTTCGAAATACTCAAGCTCATGCTTACAGTCCATCTCGAAGGTAGCTCGATTATCCTTCTCGAATAGCCCAACCTTGTAGCCCTCGAGCGCACTGTGGAAATACAATGTCAGCTTGCCGTCATGTGCCTCCGTTCCGAAGTTGAGCGGAAGTATGTACGGATATCCGTCGTCATTTAGAGCCAGCCTGCAGACATCACAGCGATTTATAATCTCCATCAGTTTGCCGAATTCTGTTATCTCTCTGTCTTGTCTTCTCATTATATATCCCCCTTGCGATTATGCGAATCCACCTAGCATTTTCAACTTCTATGCCGAATCTCAGTAGCGCACTGCCTATGGTTTTGCCGCACTTTGAGAATTTCATATACCTTGCAAATTCAAGTTCATCTAATATCTTTTACCATATAATTTTTTTGCTAAATTTGTATATTTTTTTATAAAATCTGTTTTTGCCTCAGTATATCCATCCCTATCATGTTCAAATTTTTTCCAAAGGGATAATTTTAAGGTTTCATATTCTTTGGCTATTTCCTTATAATCATTCAAATAATCTCTGAAATATAATTCATCATTATCTCCAGCAATTCTAATATGAAGATGGAATACTTTTTCTGCAAATCCTTGTTCTGTATAGCCTTTATTTAATGTGATTCGCGTTTCATTCATATTCATGCATAACCAACCATTATTTATAAGAATATGTTTAACCATATCCAAAGCTTCCTTGTCATTTACTTCAACTAACATATCCACAATATTTTTTGCCCATATTCCCGATATAGCGGAACTACCTATATGAGATATTCTTTTTATACTTTTGCTCGGCACTATTGATATGATCGTTTTCCTTTCTTCTTCATACCATTTTACCCACTCATTATTATGTTCAACTAGAAATATCGGAAACAGCTGCCAAAGTTCTTTTAAACTCATTTCTTCTAATTTTTTACTCACACCAAACCTCTAAAATTCAAATTTATCAGTTTTTGATTTAAACTGATTTTATTTTCTCGTTTATAACTTGCAAGAACACTATAACTAAGGATATTCATTATCGGAAACAATATTATTTTTATTATCCATCTTATAAAACATCCTCTCTTTCTGTTAAATCATTCTACTGTGTGTTCTTTCTTGTGTTTATTGATTCATAGTTGGGATATGGATATAACGTTCAGTTAAATTATACCGATTAATGGCAAATATATAATGCTTGCCGCCACCGCAATTTAATACACTTCGCAGATCACTTCTGGATTAGCCTCAAATTCTTCGCCAAAGCTAGCTAGCATATATAGTTCGCCCGCTGGCGATTCGCCCACATAGTATCCTAACGCAAATGCATCGTAGCATCCACTCTTATCGAACATTATATCAGTGAGCGAGATACCTTCGATGTCCTCGTCAGGGAAATTTTCATTTATAAGTTGCAGTGCCTCCTGATCCAGCTCGGCGATTTCTGTAGCTAGTCTTTTCATCAATGGGTCTGGGATGGATTTTACATCCTTTTCGCTGTATCCAGAGAAGCTAAAGTGCAAGTCCTTATCGGACTTGCAACTTATAAAGTATATTCCTGCTGGTGATCTTTCCCATGATTTGCCCTGCCAGAGGGCGAGAAGTTGTTGTTTGGTCATATGCTATCCTCTATGATTATTGATTATTGCAATATGTGCTATCGCGGTTTATAGCTCTGAATCTTCATCGGTTAGTACTTTCTTCTGCCAGCAACGCTTACCGCACTTTGGGCACTTCATATATCTGTCTCTACCTCTATGCGGAGCTAAGATCACCTCTCTATAGGTCGGTACGTATCTGTGATGACAGAACTCACATTCATAATACCCTGCTTTTTGTTCAATGCCAACTGCAATAAAGCCCACTACAAGAATCATAGCGACAGTGAATGCAACTAGCGCTATTCTGAGCCAAATTGGCATAACAAGCAATACTGCAAGAACTATGAGGATGATTCCCACTATGATTGTCGGTAGGGTCAGCAACGTCTCCAGTCTAAGCATACGCTTATCGCGCTCTTCTATCTCTCGCCTCATGGCTAAAAGATTTTCCTCTACTCTCTTGTCATATGATTCTGTCATGATCTTTTCGCCCGACAGGAGTTCGTTTACGTTAATATTCAGAAGCTCGCATAACTCTAGCATGATTCCCGAGTCTGGCATGGACCTTCCAGTCTCCCATTTCGATACTGCTCGGTCACTGATGCAAAGCTTCTCAGCGAGTTCAGCCTGTGTCATGTGTCCTTCCTTCCTACAGGATGCTATGAATTTCCCAATTTTGATTTGATCCATATCGGACACCTCCTTTCATGACTCAAGCATATGACGAATGCGTGGGTGGGTACAGGAACTGGTGGTTGAGTTGTGGTATTTATGCTGATTTGCAAGTAATAATTTACTTGTTTGTATCATTAATCGTTTGTACTTTCCGATTCTGGGAGTAATAAATATTCAACTTCAACATCAATGCCCTTGGTAACCTTCTGTAGCGCTTCGGCACACCTCTTAAGATATTTTATACTCTTTTTCGCCACCTTAACCTTTGTCTTAATCTCCTTTTTTTGATCTTTATCCATCTCATCAGACTGTTTGGAGAATTCCTCAACAATCCTCTCTAAGTTGTCAACTCTACCATCCACCTTGCTATATACAGCCTCTATCATTTTATAGTCTTTTAACTTATCTCGTAATACAACTTGGCTAAATGTTAGGAGCTTGCAACATTCATTGAGTACATATCCATCTTGTGAAAGAAGATTCATCGTCGTAACAGCAGATATTCCAGTTCCACTAATCATTCCGACAATTGCTCCGCCACCAGTAATAATCGCTGTACCACCAGCCATTCCTAAACCACCAGCTGCAAGAGAACCTCCTCCAACAGCTGCGAGGCTATAGCTTACAAGAGCAGCACCTGACAACCCTGCCGCACCTTCGCCGATAATCGCAGTTGCTATTGCAGGTGCAAATGTAAATGCGAGCCCTCCAGACACAAGAACTGCCGCTGTTGTTCCGACTGCACCAATTACAAGGTTTCTTGTTGTACCAGTAATTGTTACACCAGCTTTTTTATATATCTTCGTGAACGCTTCAATGTCCTCTTTTTTGACCTTATTTTGTATTTCAATAAACCGCTTGTTTAGATATTTACTCTTATTTTTAAGATTTTTAAAACCCTTATCTTTATCATCACCGAATATCGGGTAATACGGCTTAAAGAGACTTGCTTCCATAGATACTAAGAAAACCCAAGTTACATTAGCATTGTCTTGGAAACGCCTGCCTAGCTCCTCTTCACTTAAGAAAAATTCATACTTCTCAGATTGAACGATAGATAGATTCCCTATTAATTTATCGCACCATGCTTTTACCCACTCAAGCTTCAACTTTTTCGAGGAGTCTTTCTCCGTAATAGAAATATCATCTTCTAAGATAAGCTTCTCCAGAGAGTATAAAACTCTAAGCTGTTCATAATTTAATGACAAGCATTCGAGATTTGCAACACCCTTCTCGAATTCATTTCCTATTTCTACTTTCTTTTCTTTTTCTTCCCTAATATCTTCAGCAACTATTGACCCATCTGCTTTGCAAGCAATGACAAATCGTCCTATGCCTACATAGTTTATATTAACCGCAAAGTCTACAAAGGTCTTTGGATTTATTCCCTTATTCTTGATCGCCGATCTTATCGCTGCATCAACGCTATCAACCGCTAGAAATGTTCCAGATGAAACAGTTACCATCCTCCTAATTATTCGGTTATTGAATGGCAGAAGTTCTGATATGTCTATATTTTCAAAATCCTTTACGGAATTAATATCTGTTTCGTTTATCGCAATATTAAGTCTTCTTAAGAAGTACATTCCGCGAACCAAGCATTCATTGATTAGTACGGGAACACTCTGTCTACCAAACTCTTGCAATATACCAATTTCGCTTCTCAAATCGAATTTTACTGGCTCAACGATTTTTCCATTTTTGTCACGCTTTGCCAAAAGTGTTCCATTGAATAGTTTTGAGACCCAAACGCAAATCTCTTCTTCTCCAATTTTTCTATCTCTAAAACACGGAAGTACGGAAGCTTCCTTTATCAGTGATAAAATCGGTCCTGGAATACCAGTGCCTTTTCCTGCGGTTGATTTCGAACCAGCCATATCGCTAACCATATGAAAAAACCAATGTACAATTCCGAACAAAACCTTTTCTGCAAAATTCTCGCCAATAAAGGTCTTATCAGCAACATCAACAATTAGCAGTTTGCCGTTAGTGTCAGTTCCAATGACCTTACTCGAGAACTGTGTGAAAATTGAGCACATTGGACCACATAGGCTGAAATGATGTGAAAAGTCACGAAGATGATGTTGCAGCCCTCCTCCAAAGTCAGCTGTTTTACTATCTGCAGCAATGGCAAATTTTCTCTCCATGAAAGCGATTGCCCCAGATAGCTTACCTCCTTCATATCCATTTAGACGTGCTACCTTCTTTACAAATTTATTAGTCTTATCATTTCCCCATTCATTTGCACGTTCAAGCGAAAATTTACCGACAAAGAAAGAGTCAATAAGACCCGCTATTGCTCCACTGGTGATAGCCAAAAGGTAATCAGTTCTATCCGCCTTTTTTACGTTATCAGTCCAGTTTACTTCAACAATTTCTCTGAGATTCTCTGAAGTAGGATAAATTAAAGCAGGTAAATCTTCTTTAGGGTCTTCTAAATGAAGTAAATCGTTCTGAGGAAAGACTACATCATATGTAATTGTGAGATCGTCAGCTTGTCCAATCCAGTCAGTCATTGTAATCATTATCGGTCTCCTTATGCTTGTGCTTTATATCAGTAAATCTAACGTATTACTTTATGTGTTTTCATTTCTGTCATAGACAAAGTTCTCTAAAGCGTAATGACATTATCCCTATTTTCGTTATCCGATATATCAGTACCAAGCTTTATCATTTACCTATCCATATATAGTTTCTTTAAAAGCAAATATCTCTTTGGCCTGCTGTCTGACACACCAATAATATCGCCAAGCCACAGAATTCGATCGCCCCTCCACTCGTTAGCTAGGAATACATGAAGAGCATGTAAGGGAGCATTATCCTTATTCGTTGACTCCCAGAACTCACCTCCTATGAAGTTTGATTGCCCACAGCATTTTATGCCCAATCCAGATCCTCAACATTTTTCAACACCACAGTTTCCCCAGTGAAGTCATTTTTTAATTCAACGTAATTCGCTTTTACTTTCACATTATTATACCAATCACCGAGACTAGCACTTTCCCCAGTATGTATGTTGATAAGCCTGCTGGTTATAGGATTCCAAGTGTGCGCCTCCACTGTTTCTGCAAGCAAATAATACGCATCAAGAAAAATCAGATTTCTTCCATATATCCAAAACGGAAGCTTAATATCTAAGAATGGCAATTCTGCGGAAAAGATTTCGTCGCCATGCGGAGGAATCGTCTCATAGTGAAACTCTATTTCACTACCATAGTACGCAATAGTCGCTCCTTCACATCCGATATTTTGAGGAATGCCTTCATTGGCTATGATAAATTCCATGGTGTCTCCTTACATCGTGCTTAGTACACGCTCACAAGTTCTTTCCAAAACTTAAGGCTGCTCTCGGAATTCTCACGCTGCATCAATTCTATAAACTCTTTTTCAGCGTTTTTCCAAACAGCATATTGAGCAGTTCCCATCGCTCTTATAAATTCTTCAAAATCTGAAGCAATAAGTACTATCTCCTCATAACTCATGTCACTTGTGAATGCATATATTTTTCCAGATTTACACTCTAATAGAATAGTATACGGATCGCCATTTGCAATAATTATTAAGTTCTTTTTGAGAAGAATCGGATAATCCTCATATTCCAGATTGCGGTTAATCAGCCAGCTTAGGCTCATTTCATCTCCATATCCAAACTGGTAGCTGAGAAAGCCAAAATTTCCCCAATTGTAGCTTAAAATATACTCCGAAAATGTCGAATCTAAATACTCTATTCCAAGTTCTGATTTTAATTTTTCTATTTCAGACTGCGGAATTTCTTTTTTGCTAAGAATAATTCCATCTGTTATTTCAGCATCAAGTCCCTCAGTTTCTTCCGTTATCGAAGATATTATTTCGTCGATTGTTAGTAATTGCATCTACAGTTCCTTCCTCTGCTTTATGACTTTATATCGCTATTTATCCATTAACCTTGACAGCAACAATACCGTCTTGAAGGTATTCAAATTGCCAAGAAGTTTCTTCAAATTTCTCCACTCTATATGTCTCACAATTTTATAGTTCTAATTTTATGCCTTTTTTTCGCAAGTTTTCTATACACTCCGCTAGATATTCATTATCATGCTCTTTGTAAATAGGGATATCTATATTTCTTTCTTCAAGATCATTATATTGTTCCGCCTTCTTTCCCCTGTAATTCTTATCTCTCCATTCTGCAGAAACCTTGTACCCTCTTTTTTCCATTTCATCCATAACTAATGAATGATAACTAAATAAGTAATATGGAGAATATAAAAACACATAGTCTACTATCTTATGCTTTTTACCCCATCCATTGCCCCTAAGTGCACAACATTCTCTGTGTTGACCAAGAAGCTGGTTTTTAGGTAATAAATGAATAATTTGTTCATGCCACAGTCTCATCATGTTCTCCTCTGTAGTATATCTTCGTGTATTTATAGTAGTTTCGAACACCGCTTCCGAGCTAGTCAGCAAGGCCAATCTCGGTGAATACTTTTTCAATCGGCGTGTTTTTTACATTGATTCAGGTCGACATATTTTAATTTACTTAAATAAAATCCACTCTGCTTTTGATAGGCAGGTTATGTGCTCTGTGTGAAAAACCCCTTCCAAAGCACATGGAACGTTTTCTTTTGTATGATGATAACGGAAGCCGCATTTTTCCTGCACCCTTTTGGACTTTGTATTACCGTCAAAATAACCGGCCCATATTTTATTCAGTTTCAGGTCATCAAATCCATGTCTCAAAATCTTACGAACTGCTTCCGGTATAAGACCATGACCCCAATACGGAACTCCTATCCAGTAACCAATCTCCCCCTCAGTATCGGGAATACCTATATTACTTGCAGAGCCTATCATCAACCCTATACTACCCACTGGTTGCATTGTTTCCTTTAAACCACGGCATATGTCTCAGGCGAAGAAAGAACACTTTTTATAATCCCCTTACTGTTTTCAATACTGGTATGTACAGGCCAACCTGCAATCGGACCAACCTCTGGGTTGTTGGCATATTGAAATAAATCTTCCGCATCACTTTCTTCCCATGGGCGAAGAATAAGCCTTTCTGTTTCTAAAATCATTTTATCCTCCACAAATTCAAATTTATCTTTCTGACATATATTTTTGTATTTCGGCGAAAGTTAATTTTCTAATCTGCGTATTTGGATACTCCTTATATTCTTCCACTCGGAAAACAGGAACCATCGTTTCACAGGTTTTATCTTTATTCTTTTTTAGATATACTCGCAAGTCTTCACTATCTGCAAAGATTTTGTATGATAATCTGCCATTCTCGCTCTTAATCTCATAGATCCCACAAGATTTTTTCATTGTATAGTCAGCAGTTCTCAAATACAACTTAGCAATTTCTAATGACTTAAAAGGAAAATTCCATCGCTGTAAGCCTCTATTTTGATCATGTTCAATACAAATGCACCTGCCACAAGTTCCACAGATATATTGTGTATGATTTTCCAAGCAATCAAATGGTTTTAAAAGCGGTGTTAATCTATTATCATCAACATAGCATTCCTTGCACATTTCAATATCACGCTCCCTCTGTGAATTCTAATTTGTTAAATAATCTCTTTAAACCAGTTAGCTAAAAATTTCATTTGTTCATCTGTATGAAACCAATGCTCTCCACCTTTCATTGTTGTTAGATCTGCATTTATCTTATTCGCAAAATTGGTCATGGTATCCACTGATGTCATGTTGTCATTATCGGCAAAAAGAATATTTGTTGGTATATCCCAATGTATGGTATTCTTTCTAACATAACTCAAATATTCCCACGATAAAGATTCACCAAAAGAAGTTTCAATTTCTTTCTCTGACATGAGCTTATATTCCGTTATATTCTCACATTTCATCATGTTCAAAATTATGCTTTCCATATCAATGATTGGCGAAATCAGCATCGCTTTTTCAATAGGCATATCTGTTAAAGATATCAAAGAAAAATATGCCCCTATACTATTGGCAATTAAATAAATTTTATTATATTTAGAGATGATGGTGTTGAAATAATTTATAAATTCAATTTTAGCATCCCATGGGTTTAATGATTTATAATCAAAGCCAATGATCTCAAAGTTATAATCAAAAAATTGTTTATAATAATTAGCTTCTTCTGCATTACCGCCTTTACCATGAACATATATAACAGCATTTTTCATTTAAATTTCCTTTACAACTTCTAATTTCCTATCACTACGAAATCGGGGTAGGCTTATTTCAAGTTCTTTACGAATTTCATTATAATATTATTCACCATAGTAGGATTATCAACATTGGAATTGTGATCCGCATGGACTAATATTCCTGATGTATTATACTTCCACCCTTTTTTCTTTCCGCTTCTTGTAAAATTAATCTCATCATATTCATCTTTAGTAGATGGAATGTCAAAATTAATATCATTACTGCAAGCGACTACTCCTACTCTATTATCTGCAAATTTAATCCATATAATATCCTTTTCAGAAGTTATTCCATTATATGTTTGCTTTGTTTTTTGTTAAACTCAGTTAAATTGATGTTATCTGTTTTGACAATATTGTTACCAACATAAACCTTTAGTCCATATGCTTCTATAAAACTATTTACCAACTTTATAATAAACTCTATATCTATAGTTTTCGCTGCGAGTTGCTGTTTCGCCATTTCAAAAACGCTTTATTTTTCCATAATGAACTGTGTTTTCAGATCGTTCCTTATTTCTTATTAATTCTTCTATATTTATTTCAGGACATTTGATAATCATCTCACACCTCGAATTTTAAAATAATCATCTACATAAATTATAAATTTAGCATCTCTAATGCCCTGAATAACTTCATCTTGTATTTCATCAAAGCTATATTATTCTCTGTAACTTAATCCAGTGTATCAAAAATAATCTGTCCTTTTTAATAGAAATGCGCATAATCCTTTAAGTTTGACATATATGCATGGTTCAATTCATCAAGCATCTTCCAAGCCAACTCCTCATCTACTTTTAATTCTTCTTCGGCAAAAACACAACGTATACCTACTCTTCCTTTCAAAATCAGTATACAAAAATTCATATACATTATTCTGCACATAAGAACATGCTCTTAGCCCAATTTACCGACTCTATATTTTCCTTCAGAACCAATTCCTGCCATATTCCGGCATAATAAATTCCTTCCGAGTCTTTGGCTGAATTCTTGCGTTTACTCTCCCTATTGTTTATCTTGTGTATATTGTCTACATCATATGCCTTTTCCTTCTTCCATGTTGCCTTGGCTTTTTCAGGCATTGAAAGTACTCTTTTTTTATTGTAAGAAAAAATCCCACATCCGGGCATATCCGGTGCAAATGACAGTTGCTCTGACGCTGTAAATATCAAATTGTTTTTTTCTTCGAATATCCGTTTCTCACAAGCATGTGGGTGCCAGAAAAATTTCTTTTGCTCTTGAGGGTCCAAAATAATTTCTCCCACCTGAAAATATCCCCATATAGCCTGCATTTCTCTACCGTAGTATGGATCTTCTGAATTATTAATTCTGCGTGCAAACTTATATTTTCCATCGCTCTTGACAACATGCCTAAAGTTACCAAAAAACAAAAACAAGTCGCCTTCTGCTATATTATTATTTATCAGATATGATGCAGACTGGTTTATTTGCCCAAATGCTGGTTTCCACCCTTCAATCGGCACTACTCTTCTTGTAATATCCAGGTCTGGATCAAGGTGACAGTATTCATCACCTCTATAGCCAAGATCTGCAAGTATTTTATTTAACGGAACTCCATTACAGGTCAATTCATGATATGCAATTTTATCCTTATCATGATCCTTACTCGGGATTGGAAATGACAGCATTGTCCCATCTTCAAATATTGGGCTTACTATACCGCCATTAGCACTATCAAATCCCTTCCTGCTCAATATTATCTTCACCTTGAATCTTCCTTTTCTATTTTCAAACTTGACTTGCTGGAAATAAAATTATCCGTAATCATTTATATACTTATTGTTCATTTCAAGAATGGCTTATTTCAGTCGAGTTCTTGAACCTTCCGGTTGCAAAACTTCAACTTACGGTCCATACTGTAGTGCCAATAAAACATAGCCTTCTCCCCATTTATTTGAATAAGAAGTGTATCCTCTTCTTTTTGTAATAGACATTTATTCCACCACAGTGCCTTCAACACAGTGCCACTAGATCATTTACATCTCTACCTATCCATAAGAACATATCAACCAAAGTTGCTAAACCACATACCATGAACGAGCTTTGGAATCATACATAATTATCCCATCATCTCTTAATTGATTGAAAATCCTTCTAGCTTCGGTAATGCGAATATTTAAGCTTTTACATATCTTGTCTCTGCTTAAGCCAGGTTTATTGATAATAAATTGCTTTATTAAATCAGAGTTAGTTCCCTTTAATTCTTGTATTCTTCTCGTAAAATCGTTAGGCCCACTTATAATTGTATCCACCCAATCTACAAGTGTTTTCTCCTTCAAAATTATCCTTGCTTTTAATATATAATCTGACCTATACTTTCCAATTGCCTCCATTACATATGTAATGTCATTTTCATCATTATATATATGAAAGCGTCCATGAGCTAGTGCGCATCTTATGTAATAGAACAATTGCATAATATCATTTTCTTTTCTATTATTATACATAATCACTCTATTGTGTTCTCGACATTTTGGATTACTATTTATTTGAATCTTGCTTTCTAATCTACTCATATCATCTAGTTTTCTTGCAATTGCATAATACATATTTTGTTGTAAATCTGCGGATGTAACTAGATAATCTTTCAATTTTCCATCTTTCCATACATTTGAATTCCAACCACGAGTAGACATTTTCTTTTCAGAAGAACTTGTTCCATTACAAGGAGTCGTCCACACGAAGAATTTCATGATTTTAATAAAATCATCACTTAAATCAAATTTATCCTTATCATCAATCCAGCCAGCTTTGAAATTAACCCTTACTTTTGCCATTTTAGTTTTGTTCTCCTAATTCAAAATGAGTATAAAATTATGCTTTCTCACTCAAAATTATTAATTTACAGTCTTGCTTTATCTTAAAGCAGAATTGCATTTAACTGTTTTTTAGAAGTGCTTTTCTATCCTCTATAAAATCAACCACACTATTGTCTCTCACATCCCCAACTCATAACCACGCATTCTACAGCCACCTACTACCAATCAAACTTCGCTTCGATCGTTTTATTGGGTGAGCCTTGCCTCGTACAAGCAGTGGTATGGAGCGAGCGAACACTAAGTATGTCTTATTGACATGTTTGTATGTGGGAACATATCTATGAACATTTTAACGATACCCCATAACTATCGTTAAAATGTATCAGTTCAGCAAACTGGGACCTGTACACGTGCTTAAGGGATTTTCTTTTATCTGTACATCTTCCGATTCTATAAAAACGGCACCATATACACAGGGATGTAAGTAATGCCATTTTCCCACTTATAATCCTTCGTATGAACAACGTATTTATCTCTTATGCGACTACTGAATTTTCTACAAAAATCGTCCAGCGATTTATGATTTCTATAGTTTCCTGATTTAACTTCCACCGGACATATTTTATCGCCTGTTGATATTAGAAAGTCGATTTCATGCAAATGATTTGAAGTTTCACTCCCCATTGTATAATAAAAAAGTTTATTTCCTTTAGCAGTAAGCATCTGAGCGACTGCATTCTCGTATACATACCCCAGGTTTGCCTCTAGTTTATCAGAAAGCAGTTTGTTATAGATTACATTTTCAGTGTACTTCTTATCTCTGAAAGCAAGAGTCACAAACAATCCTACATCAGATGTAAAAAGCTTATAGCGCCCCGCATCCTTCTCAAGCGACATTCCTACACTGGGATTATTAGCATGATATGCAATAAGCACTGTATAGGAACTCAACATATCAGGAACAAGCTCCTTCATTTGTTCTGATTTGATGCCAGCTCTAGCATTTGCCAAAACATATCTTGATGCATTACCGCTAAGGCTAGCTGGAATCGCATCGTAGACATCTCCCGCAAGGCCTGTCCCATCTATTTTTGTGAAATCTTCCTCGTATAAATCTACAATTTCTCTTTTAGCTTCATCAACTGCCTGCAGATTATTATCTGCCAAATATGTTTCAACTGCCTGGGGCATACCGCCAATAAGCATATACAGCCTAAAAATACGCATCAGACTCCTATGCATCGCATTACCTGCCGACCTTTTATTTTCCATCAGAATTCGAATTGTATCTGCAGTTACTTCATCTCCGATTGCCCACAGAAATTCTTCAAAATCCATGGGGTACATATCTATTTTATGTTCCTCGCTTGGTATGAGAATATCCTTCGTATTTTTCCTTATAGACAAAAGTGAGCCCGTCTCTATATATTTGTATCTTCCGTCCTCAACAAGATACTTAATAGCCTGCCTTGCCTTAGGCAGAAGCTGTACCTCATCAAATATGATTACTGATTCCTGCTCATACAGTCTAACACCAGTCAGCTGTTGCAGTTGGAGAAAGAAAAAATCCAGACTATACAGATCCTCGAATAAGTTATTGATATCTTTACTGGTACGAGCAAAATCAAGCAATATATATGATCTGAATTCTTTACTTGCGAACTCCTCGACAATCGTTGATTTTCCGACACGTCTAGCTCCTCTTACCAAAAGTGCATACTTATCGCTGCGATTGTTTTTCCATTCAAGAATTTTATTATATATTTTTCTTTTAAAGACTGTTGTCCCCATATACATCACCTCACTATAATGATTTTACACCAAATCCCCGTTTATGTAAAGTGTAATATGCCTTAAATCCCTATTTAAGTATTTTCGAATATCCCTCAAATCCCCATTCGGCAGTCATGCTTTTGTAACATCTGTCTTTCAGACTGTAGACAAAACTCGTATCAACTTCGTTGATTTCGCCATTTTTGTGCGTGAGACCCCACGCCCGTTCCCCAAAGAATTGATTCGTAGAGATAAGTACCACCCTTCCCTATCGTAATTAAGATAAAATTATGATATTATATTGATAACCAAAGGAGGTCGATACTATGATTAATATTCGTCCAGTTTCTGACTTAAGAAACAAATTCCCAGAAAT
>ERZ773005.52-NODE-52-length-111505-cov-18.891314_pt1 | contig 111505 bp, 99 predicted proteins | sample MGYA00580666_ERZ773005 | MGnify/ENA primary metagenome ERZ773005 (study PRJEB29015, sample SAMEA2737999) | human oral metagenome | biome: human oral; feature: human-associated habitat; material: dental | place: China | collected 2061 ...
ACGGTTTTTTAGGTGAGCGGCCGCTCTTTTTGACGATGTGGCGGCTCCTCCTCACTTTTGCGGCAGGAGATAGCGCGCCGCAGGACGTCGCTATCCTGCCCCATGAATATGGGAAGTTTCGGCGCGATACCATAGATCTGGCCGATTGGATATGGCACCAGATCGAATGGTTCTGCCTTTTAGAGCAGGATCGAGACTTCCTCGGCGACGACGCCTATCGGCAGGCGCGCGCCTGGCTCAAAGAAAACGCCGCCGTCGCCGCCGGGCACGAAGCCGATCTCCCGGCAGAGCTTTGGAAGCAATATCAGGCGGTTTTAGCACAACTGGAAGAATAAAATTGCGGGGCAAATACGAAAGAACAGAAGAACCATGGGCGACTTTAGCAATTCGGTTTACACCGTCACGAAAGGGAAAACCGGGCAATGAGTTAAGATTTTCTGAGGTTTTCCCGATACATACTTATAGAGCCACGAAGGCTGACGAATGGAGAGACAACGATGCTATCAAGGAAGACGCGCGAACAGGCAATAGAGCTTATGAAGGCTGTGAATGCGGGCGTTGTGCGTCTTTTTTCACCGGGAGGAGCCGCAATGCTGGGGGAAGGCATTGCGGCTCTTTCGGCTATACGGGACATCTGCCAGCAAGAACTTTCCGCGGAGCGGTTTGGGTTTTACCGTGACGCTACGGATACTTTGGGTACGGCACTCAAACGGCTTCAGGCGGATGGGGAAAGCGATATAGCGGCGCTGTGCCATCAGCTATTGGAAGGTCTTATCCGTGAACTGCGCACAGAGCCGGTCAAGAAAGAGATCGTGTTTCTTCCGTACAAAGCGTCGATGTGGGACAGCCTGGAAAGCATCTGGCAGGCGGCTGCCGCTGATAAAGAACACTGCAACGCCTATGTCGTCGCGATCCCCTACGCCGATCTTACCCCTGAGCATACGGCAAAGGAGTGGCACTGCGAGAAAGAACTTTTTCCTAAATACGTCCCCGTCCTCGATTTTCGCTCTGTCGACCTTGAAAAGATGCATCCGGATGTCATTTTTATTCATAATCCGTACGATTGGGCGAACCATGTGACCTCCGTCGATTCACATTATTATTCAAGCGAGCTGAAAAAATATACGGAGACGCTCGTCTATGTGCCTTATTTTGTTTCTGGCAATTATATTTCAGAAGCCCTTTGTCGGGCACCGGGTGTATTAAATGCTGACTATGTGGTGGTAGAATCAGAAAATATTAAAACACAATATAAAAACTACTATCCTGGAGGGGATCCGCCCATCGGGAAGTTTGTAGCGCTCGGTTCACCGAAATATGATAAGGTACAACGAGGGACGAAAGAGGAATATCCACTGCCTGATAAATGGCGCTACTTGGTACAAGGGAAAAGAATCATTCTCTATAATACCAGCCTTGGGGCATCTTTAGAGGATAGTGGACAACTCATCTCGAAACTTCGCGATGTTCTTGATTTTTTCCGTCGACAGAAAGATGTTGTTCTTTGGTGGCGTCCTCATCCTTTGATGAAAGCTACCTTAGATTCCATGCGGCCCCAATTAACAGAAGAATATCGTCAGATCGAGGAGGGATATAAAAAGGAAGGCTGGGGCATTTATGATGATACTTCGGATGTGACCCGGGCCATTATCTGGACAGATGCTTACTACGGGGATAACAGTTCGGTTATGGAGCTCTACCAAAAGACAGGAAAGCCGGTACTGGAGGAGTGTCTTGCTCTGACTACAGATCGAGGGTATCATCCTTGGTTTCCTATGGTGGCAAGTGATGGAGAGACAGCTTTTTTTATTGCCGCGGGAGCTCTTTTCTCTGGCCTTTATGCGTTGACGTTAGCTACGAATACGCTAACTTTTTTGGGAGAGTTGCCCATTGCCTACGATGGAGCGTTTTCCTATGGAGCGCTTGGTAAAATTGGAACTAAGATCATCATTATGCCTTCGCATGGTTTGGCAGGCGGGTTGGAATACGACCTCAACCGTCAGGCTTTTAAAACGATTCCTTTGCCAACGGGGGGATGGCAAGAAGGGGCGGATTATGCCAATGTATTTCAGATCGGTTCTTCTTTATATTTTATTGGCAATGGGACTGGCCTCATCGTAGAGTATGATGGCAGAGATGGAACTTATCAATTTCATACGTCTTGGGCAGATGGACTGCCATTGGCCCGGGAAGCGCTGTGCTTTGCCTGGAATGGGGGCGTACAGCTGGGGGATTGGATTTACTTGCCGGTTATAGACTCCCATTACGTTTTAGCACTTGACCTCTGTACGATGGCAGGGCGTATTCACGAATTGCCCGCAGATTTGAACTTTTTATCGCTGTCCTATGATGGGGAATCTATATGGCTTGCGCCGATTCGTGGTAATCAGGTTGTACGTTGGCATATAGGAGATCGACAAGTAGAGCGGTATATATTTCCTGTTGCTCCCGAGGCTCGCGTTCCCTTGATTAATTCACTCCCACTTGCTGGGCGACAATTGTTCTTCCCTTGCACGCAAGGAGAAATGTTTTCCGTAGGTTATGAGAGAGGCGATATTCGAAAAGAGCAGGAGTGGGAAAGTCGCTGTGCAATATCGAAGGAGGAAAATATTGGCACTTTTTTGCAACAAACGGCACCTAATGGGGAGAGCTGGTTAGTCTATATCCATCATCATGGCACTTTGCTCGAAATCGATTCCCCAAATAGGATAGTACGTAAACACGAGATCCCCCTGGCCTTTTCCGATGCCTTTCGCTTCTATGAGAGTTCCCAGTCTCGACAGGCGAATATCCCGCATTATGAAATGTGCGGGCTAGGTCGTTCTGACTTTTTACAACTTGTGGCGAAGTGTCTGCCGATTGGAAGGCAGGGAGGCATTGAGGCAGGGAAAAATATTTATAAATGGCTGCAAGGCGATTTCACATCGACGTGACGATAAGACGAATGCAATACAAAAAGAAATCCAATAGGAAGGACGTGGAGTTTTTGAAAGTATGGGAGGCGGCGGCAAAACATGAGGCTTTGCTGCAATTTGTGCGGAATTTCTCCGGCGTTTTTTGCTATGGCGCGGGGGAATACGGGCACGCCGTAGTTTCTTTTTTACAAGAGCATAAGATTAAATTACAAGGGATTATTGTGTCGCAGCGAGAGTCGGATGCACAAGAGGTTAATGGGCTGTCTCTTTATGAGCCGTCGGAAATAAAAGAAAAGCTGGAGAATACTTCTTACGGAGTCATCCTTTCCTTATCAGATAAGTATCAGCCAGTGGTGAGAGAGACGCTGAAGCGGTATGGAGTATTACAGGAGCAGCGAATATATGGCATGATGAATGCTGAGATGTTTTATGTTTTGATCGATGTATTTCAACGTCATTCGGGAGAAATTCTATTAAAGGCATTGTTTAAAAATGATGCGATGGACGGGACCTTGGCTGAGACGTACGAAAAAGAATTTCAGCGGAGGCTCGCTTCTTTTCGCCAAATAGAAGTCCAATTTATTTACATGGAGCAAATAGGCAGTGTTTGTTATTGGATTTATCATTGTGACCGAATTGATAAATATGGCGATAAAGATGTATTTTATTTGTTTTTTCCCTTTACCCAGGATTTGTACGATCCTTTTTTGCGAGGTGATGGATTTTATCATGCGCCTCCCAATCAATACCTGGCAAATAAATTGAAATGTGATAAAATTGAGGTAATACAACCGGATTCCTTGGGATTTTGGCAGTACTGCATGAAAAATCATCGTGCCTGTTTCAACATAAAAGATGGTTATTCGCAAATCAAAGGGACGGAAGCTTATGATAAAGCTGCGGCGGCAGGCGAAATAAATTCGCGGCGTGCATATATCACCTTTACGGATGAAGAAATTGCGATGGGAGAAAGATTCCTAAGGGAGATAGATGTGCGGGAATGGGTATGTATTTCGGCTCGAGACAGTATATATCGACGTGACGTCATGGACTTTCAGGATGATAATCTGAATGATATTGATTTTTACCGAAATTCCGATATTGTTTCCTTTGAACAGGCAGCACAGTATTTCGCGACGCAGAAGATCAGCTCGTTTCGGATGGGCGCTAAAGTTGGTAATAGGTTAGCGTCAGAATCAAGTATGATCGATTACGCCAGGCTATACCGAACCGAATTGTTAGATGTTTTTTTGTTTTCTCGATGCTTGTTTTGCTTGAGTGACTCATCCGGTATTCAGTTGTTGGCAAGTTTATTCAGCCGTCCGATGGTGCAGGTGAATACAAGTGTGCTTACGACGCGTGTGGATTCGAACATCATTGCGGATGACCGGCGAGATTTGATGATCATGCAGAAATATTGGGATCCGATACGACGCCGGTATCTGACTTTCCGCGATATGCTCCGCTATGAAATTTATGGTGACGAAAAAATATATGATATCTGCGCGCCGGCAAATACATATTTGATTTACAGGCGAAAAGGGATTATTCCGGTTCAGAATACGCCGGAGGAGATCGTGACCGTTTCGCAGGAGATGCTGCAACGATTATCAGGAAGCGTAGAGTACACAGAGGAAGATATTGAACTGCGGGAACGATTCCTGGAAATCAGGCGAGAGTATGAAGGACAGGGGAACGAGTTCTTCAATTTTCGAGTAGGGCGGGATTTCTTGCGAGAAAATAAGTGGCTGTTGGATTGAGAGGATACTATGCAAACCAAGTTGTTGATCTGGGAGTTAGGAAAAGATTTTCAAAGGATATTGACCACTTTTCACGGGATGAAAAAAACAGGACGATATGCGCCGGGCGTATCAAAATGACAAGATTGAATTTTATATCGGGGATGTTCGTGACCCACGTAGCCTGAAGGAGGGGATGTATGGCGTCGATTATATATTTCGTGCCGCCGCATTAAAGTTTCGTCCTGTAAATTTTCCCTCTTGAGGCGGTACGAACGAACTATAGGAATGGAGCATATGTTGACGGTCACGATTGAGGCGGGGCAAAAAGTAATTTGCCTGTCCACGGACAAAGCGGCATATTCTATCAATCCAATAGGCATTTCTAAAGCAATGATGGGAAAAGTAGTATTAGCAAAGTCTTGTGCGGTAGAGAAAGACAAGACGACGATTTGTTGCACGCGATACGGTAATGTTATGTGTTCCGGGGACAGTGTGATTCCCCTCTTTATTAATCAGATCCAGGCCGATAAGCCTTTGACCGTGACGAATCCTCAAATGACGCGTTTTCTTATGGATCTGGAAGAAGCGGTCGATCTGGTGGTATTTGCCTTTATGCATGGGCATACGGGTGATTTGTTGACGTTAGAATTGTGCATGACGTAGATTATGAGGATCACTTCCAGAAGGATCTGTTTGCTGTCTGGATTGGAACGGTGAAGGGATGAAGCCTATGGAACAGCGGCGACCGGTCGTTTCCATCGTATTGCCGTCGTATAACGGCAAAAAGTATATCCGGGAATCGATCGAAAGCGTTTTGGCGCAGACATTTCCCTATTGGGAACTTGTTTTAGTAGATGATTGTTCGACGGATGGAACAGGCGCTGTGATGGACGCTTATGCGTCCAAGGACAGCCGGATCCGGGTGATCCATAACGCGACAAATCAGCGGCTGCCCCGCTCGCTCAATATTGGTTTCCGTGAGACGTGGGGCGAGTACTTGACGTGGACTTCAGACGATAATCGCTATTTGCCGCGTGCGATTGAGGTCATGGTGCGGGCATTGGAGGCGGATCCGGCGGCACCTATGGTCAGTGCTGAAATGGAATGTATCGACGAGAGTGGCGCTGTCACCGGCGGGTATCCTGTGTATGAGGATCATCTCATTTGGGCGGAAGATCTGGTGGGCGCTTGTTTTATGTACCGGCGAGAGGCTTTGGTAAAAGTAGGGGAGTACGATCCGGCGAAGGTCTATGTAGAAGATTACGACTATTGGCTTCGCCTTCGCGTGGCTATGGGAGAAATAAAGAGAGTTCCCGACCTGCTTTATCAATATCGTCGACATGGGGAGAGTTTGACGGCGACAAAGGTGAAAGAGATTCGGCGGCAGAATGCGCGGCTTCATTTGGAGTATCAAAAGGAAATCCTTCAAGCGTATAATGAAGAACCTGATATGTTGTGTGCCATTTATTATGATTTTGTTATGGGGGGAATGGAAGATTCAGATTTCGCGACGACCCTGTATCAACGATTGCCAGAGGTTCATGGCGAGCGAAAAATGATGGATAAAAATAGGCTAATGATGGTTTTTGGCGCTGGAGAATTCGGCGAAAAAATGGTCGAGCTTTTCGGTGATCGGGTCATTGGGTTCATTGATAACAGTCCGCAGAAAATCGGACAGAAAAAAGATAACCGAGAAATCATCTCTTTCAGCGAGTATTGCCGTCGCTACGGGCAGAATGAGGATATGCTCTTAGTGCTGGCCATTGGCGGCAGGCATTTATATCATGTGATACAACAGGTAAAAAAGCAGGGGGTTCGTGATTTCTTTACCTATCAACATGCGATGCGTATGGTTGAAACAGCATAGACGAAAAGAGGCATGAATGCTTGGGGGAAAGGGCTAAGGACGATACGGGTTTTATTGTTTGGAACGGGAGAGTATGGAGCGGTCGGGAAGCGGCGCGACGAGTGATGGAAGCACATGGAGGACGGAGCGTACGGTCATGAAGAAACCTTTAATCAGCGTAGTCGTGCCAATTTATAATGTGCAGGCATACGTGGGAAAGTGTGTCGAGTCGCTTTTGCAGCAGACGCATACAGCGTGTGAGATCATTCTTGTGGATGATGGTTCGACGGATGATTCGGGGAAAATTTGTGATCGATATGCGGAGAAAGATGAACGGGTTCGGGTGCTTCATAAGGCGAATGGTGGCGTTTCCTCCGCCCGTAATGCTGGCGTCGCCGCGATGCGAGGGGAGTTTTTGGCGTTTGTTGATCCGGATGATTGGGTGGAGCCGTCTTATTTGGAAGAACTGGCGGCTCCTCTATTGAAAGATGAAACGATTGATATGGTCGTCGGCTGCTTTTATCTCCGGGAGGACGGGCAGGGGGTACCCATCAGCGAAGGGAAAAAAGGGACAGAAGGCTATCTGGCAACGAAGGACAGACTGCGGCAGATGATGGATGGGGTATATTGGGATGAGTCTCTTTGCGGCAAGCTGTATAAAGGAGCCTTGTGGACTGATTTTTCTTTTCCCGATGCGATGCAAGTGGGAGAAGATTTGTACGCCAACTGGCAGATTTTACAGCGGGCAAAGAAAGTCTACTACACGCCGTCCCAGCGCTATCATTATGCGCTGCGTGAGGGGAGTTTGACCAACAGTCCTCGACCAGAAAATCGCTTCGGTTTCTTGACGGCCCTTCATGAGATCGAAAGGACAAGGGAAGCTCGGGAAGATACGGCGCTTTATCGTTCCGTTCAGACGCGGCTCTTTGATGTTTATCGCGATGTGGTACGCCGCATGATATTAGATACACAAAGAGAATACACGGCGAAGCTCCAGTCTATTGCGCAGGCCATGAGCCAGCAGGTGACGGCAGCCGCTAAGGCTTGTGTTGAGGAACCTGAGATACGGCGTGTGATGGTGGAGCGTTCAGGCAGCTATAACGATATTATCAGCCATTATCAGAAGTTTCTTGAGGAGCTGTGCCCAATCGCTGACCGAGGAGAGCTCTATCTTTATGGGGCGGGGACGTATGCTATGGCGGCGCAGAAGGCATTGGCTGCGCAGGGAATTGAGATTCGGGGATTCATCATCAGCGATGATCGGACGGCGCTCTCTCATTCGCCGGACGGAGAACATCCGGTTCTGTTTTTAAGGCAGCTCCCAGTGAATGAAGCCTATACCGGCGTTTTGCTCTGTTTAGGACTGCGTGATATGACAGAAGTATTACCGGGCATTCGGATGAAGGGGCTTCGCCGGATATTTTACTGGTGAGGCGGTAAAGTATTTAGATTGGCGTCACGATATAATAGTATACATTGATTTTACAGGGAGGATTTGCAGATGAAAGCAATCATTATGGCGGCGGGGGTCGGCAGCCGGATCAGCCGGCACGTGGATAAGCCGAAGTGTTTATTGGAAATTGAGGGGAAGGCGATTCTCCGGCGGACCTGCGAGATGCTCCTGAAAAACGAGATTCAGCCGACCATTGTGGTGGGCTATCAGCATCAGATGATTGAGCGAGAGGTTGCGGAGATGGGGGTTTCTACTCTGTATAACCCCTTTTACCGGGTGACGAACAGCTTGGGCTCGCTGTGGTTTGCACGGGAATTTATTCCTGATAATGAAGATTTATTTTTGATGAATGCCGATGTATTCTGGGAACAGGATATTTTAGATATTCTCTTGGAAGAGGATAAAAATGCTCTTCTTTTAGCCGATTCTTCATTGGTACGCCTCAACGAGGGCGATTATTTCTTCGGCTGCGAGGGCAATAAAATCGTGAAGTATGGCAAAGAGCTGGAGAGGGAGATCCGCACCCATGAATATGTGGGGGTGGGACGTGTGAAGCCGGCTTTTATGGCGTCCTTCAAGGCGATGATGCACTATCTCATCGAGGCGGAGCAGTATAATTGCTGGTGGGAAGATATTCTCTATCGGTGCAGCGCCGAGCAGGATGTTTATGTGCGGGACGTGGCCGGGCATTTCTGGGCCGAGGTGGATTACATCGAAGATTATGAGCGCATCATGGATTATATTTGGAAAAGGAATAAACAGGGCGACACAAAGTAAACGGAGTGGAGCAATATGGTGAAGATAAATCCGGTGCTGGAAAAATTGACGCGTATTTTTCCTGAAGGAGGCCGCGGCGATTTTTTGCGGCTGGATATGAATGAGAATCCCGAGGGCTTGCCGGTAGATTTCGTGGCGGAGGTACGGACCAAGATAACACCGGCCTTTTTAGCCACTTACCCGGAGCCGGACAGGCTTTTGGCGGCGTTAGCGGCGTACCACCATTTGCCGGAGGATCGGTTCTCCTTGACGGATGGGTCGGAGATGGCCATTAAGCATGTCTTTGAAGTATTCGCTCTGCCGGGAACGCAAGTGGTGACGGTGACGCCGTCCTTTGCTATGTATGAGGTATACTGTGAAATGTTCGGCGTCACCCACCAGGGCGTGCCTCTCGGGGAAGATTTGGCGTTTCCGACGGAGGCTTTTTTAGGCGCCATTGGTCAGGATACCTCACTGGTAGTGCTGCTCTCGCCGAATAATCCGGCGGGAGGCCTATTGCCTCGGGATGAGGTGGAGCGCATCATCAGGAAAGCAGCGGAGCATGACGCTGTAGTGGTCATTGATGAGGCGTATCATTATTTTTGTGAGGTTTCCTATTTGGATTTAGCGGAACGCTATGACAATGTGGTGGTCTTGCGGACGTTCTCCAAGCTGTTTTCGCTGGCCGGGCTACGGTTGGGCTATGCGGTGTCGCGACCGGAGATTGTGGCCTATCTCAATCGGATGCGCCCGACCTTTGAGGCAAATTCCGTGGCTCTCTTGTTCGGTGAAGCGCTGCTGCGGCGGCCAGACATTATTAAGGCATTGATTCAGACGGAAAAAGAGGGGCGGCTGTATCTCATGGAGGCTTTGACACGAGCTGGGTATGAACCGCGCCATGACCATGGCGGTAATTTCGTCTTGGTGAAGCCGAAAAAATGCCCAAGGGAGGTTGAAGCGGCGCTGAAAGAGCGGAAGATCTTGGTCAAGACCTATGGGGACAAGCATCTTCTGCGGGATTATATCCGTATCTCTACGGGCAGCCGTCGGGTCATGGAGAAGTTTGTGGCAGCTTTTTTGGACATCGACCAAAGGTGAGGAGAGAAAAAATACGTGAAGGACAGCCGGGTGAGTGGAGAAAAAATTGCGGTCAATGTAGCGCGTATCCATGATTTTTACGCGAAGCGGGCTGTGGAGAAGGGCGGTATCCATGTAGACGCGCCGGTGGTCCTTTGCGGGGATAAAGCACCGGAGAAAATCACCGCTTGGACAGACTATGAAGTCTCGGAACGACTGCCGCTTTTAGAACTTACAGGAAATAGCCGAGTGCTGGAGTGGGGATTTGGAACGGGACGGATTACCAAACATATCTTAGAAACCGCGTCCCATTACGTTGGCGTGGATTATGTCGAGGACTTTGTGACGCTGGCAAAAGGCCGTGAGGATATTCGGCGGACGGAACACACACATTTTCTTTGCGGTTCCTTTGAAGATTTGGCGGAAGGGCGGTTGGAACTACCACAAGGCGTACTGTTTGACCGCTTTGTCATCGCGGGCGGAGTCATGATGTATATCAACGATGATATCCTGAAGAAGTGCTTGGCGAAGCTGCCCGCGCTGCTGGCTCCTTCGGCCATTCTCTATATCTCAGAACCGATTGCTATGGAAAAGCGGCTGACACTGAATCGTTTTTATTCGGAGGAGTTGGCGGCAGAGTACAGCGCTATTTATCGAACCCGGGAAGAATACGACGGGCTGTTTGCTCCTCTTTACGCGGCAGAGTTCCAAATGGTGCGAAGTGAGGAATTTTTTGTCGAGGATATCAAAGCGCGGCAGGAGACAAAACAGTGGCTGTTTTTGCTGAAGCGAAATTGAAGAGAAATTGGTTGGTGGCGGATGGGGAGTGAGCGGGATGGATGATAAGCAGGCGGTAAAGCTTGACGAATTCCATCGGCGCAAGTTTCAGCGGGAGTTATTGGAGATATATAAAGAATTTGACCGCATCTGCCGCGTTTGCGGTCTCACGTACGTCATGTCCGGGGGGACGCTTTTGGGGGCGGTGCGCCATAAGGGCTTCATCCCGTGGGACGATGATATGGATGCCGATATGTTGCGGGGCGATTATGAGACGTTTTGCCGTGTCGTAGACGATGTGATCGATCATGAGCGGTTCTTTTTCCAGAACGCGGCCAATGATCCGGGTTATCGCTGGGTCTATGGCAAACTGCGGCGCAAGAATACGGAGTATATCCGGGTCGGACAGGGCGTGCTGACGCAAAAGACGGGGCTGTGTATTGATATTTTCCCGCTGGATGAGGCTTATGACGATTGGCGGCAGCCGATTGCTAACCACGGCTGTCGGATTTTGCGCAAATTTTTGTGGGCGCCGGTAGGGGCGCATGAAGGTACGTCCGTGACCGAGCGTCTCTTTTTTCAGGCACTTTCGGCGATCCCGCGGGATTGGAGCATGGCTTGGCACCATAAGTTAGCCGTTTGGGCGCGCACCGGGCAGCCGAAGCGGTATCTGATTTCCCATAATACGGGGGATATTTGGGGGCGTAAATACGAACGGGCTTGGTTTGAGAAGACTGTGGAAATGACGTTTGGAGACTGCAAATTTTTGGCGCCCCAAGGGTACGATGGCGTGCTGCGGGTCAATTACGGCGATTATATGGCGTTGCCCCCGCTGAAGGATCGTCACGGAAATTCCGCTGCCGCATGCCTTCGCTTTTCCGACGGCGAAGAATTGTGCGCGGACAGTGGAGCGATATAACGAGGGAAAAACGGTGGGCGTTGGCGTTCGCCGTTTTTGTTTTGGGATGAAGGGCTTTTTAAAGTGGATGACGAATATTTTCTAACGTATTATTTTGATGCGTTATGCGATGGCTTCGGGGAGAGAGATCGGATGGAAGAATATATTCGTGATTTGTATCGCGATGAGCTGCGGGACGGATTTTTGGTGACGTTTGACCGTAAAAAGGTCTGGAATGTGGAACTGAATTTAGTGGCGGTGTTTGATCGGATTTGCAAAAAATATGGGCTCACGTATTTCATGAGTTACGGGACGCTTTTGGGGGCGGTACGTCATCAGGGATTCATCCCCTGGGACGATGATATTGATCTTATGATGCCGCGCCCTGACTATGATCGATTGAAACAGGTGATCGTCGGGGAGCTGCCGCCCTATTATTTTTTTCAGGATCTTTATACGGATAAGCGCTTTGTGTTAGGGATGTCAAAACTGCGGGATAGCCGGACTTCTGCTATTCAGTACCCGGAGGTCAAGGACATCCATCAAGGGATTTTCATTGATATTGACGCCTTGGATGCTGCGTCGGATGGGTCGCCGGCGGAAGAGGAGATCCTGGCGATGCAGGGAGAAATTTGGGCGACGGTGTATAATCCGGATGGCATTATCGAAGGGATTCGGCAGGGGGCGAAGAGCTATTTGCCCACCCAGGATTTGCTGGCTTTGGTGGCGCTGCCCCGAGAAGAAAGACTGCGCCAGTTTGAGTCGATAGCGGCGGAGAGATATGGAACGTCCCGCATGGTGAACAATTTGGTGTCGGCGATCTGCGGCAACAGCGCAAGCTGGGAGCGTCAATGGTTCGACGAGGTCATCGACCTTCCCTTTGAGACGCTGCGGCTGCCGGCGCCGGCGGCGTACGATGAAATCCTATCGTGTCATTATGGCGATTACCATGCTTTTCCGGATCCCCTGCCACCCTTGACGCATGATTTTTTGTTCAGTGCGGATATTCCTTATACCGAGTGTTTGGAAAAGATCGATTTTTCCTGACTGCGGACACGAGGTCATCCTGTGAGGGGGCTTATGTCAGGCGTTCGGGGCATGGAGCATGGATAAAGGAAGCGATGAAGGCGTGGCGTGGATTCGTGATCTATATCGGGATGAGATACGGTCAGGCTTTTTGGTGACGGCTCACCGAAAACGGATTTGGGAAATTGAGTTGACGATGTTGGCGGAGTTGGAGCGGGTCTGCGAGAAATACGGACTTTCCTATTACGCGGACGGCGGAACGCTGTTAGGCGCGGTGCGTCATCAGGGATTTATTCCTTGGGATGACGATATTGACGTGATGATGCCGCGCCCGGATTATGAGAAATTGCAAGAGGTCGGCCCGACAGAATTTGAAAGCCCGCTGTTTTTTCAGAACGTCTATACAGACGGCGCGTTTTATCACATAATGAAACTGCGCCACAGTGGGACGTTGGGCTTGGAAAATCCGGAAATGCGCAACCATCAGGGCATTTTTCTTGATATTTTCCCTTTGGATGCGGTGCGCGACGGCTCGCCGCATATGGAGAAGGTGGCGCTGATTCAGATGGAGCTGTACCTCCTTTCGGTACAGGAGGAGTTATATCGTTATTTGGTGGCGCATGGAATGAAAACCTATATTTCGACCGCGGTGCGCGAAGCGCTGCTGCAGCTGCCGCCAAAAGAACGGTATCGTGAGTATGAGCGGTTTCAGACCGAGCATTTCGCGGAGTCAGAACGATTAAACTTTTTCGGGTTTGAATTGGAGGGAAGGTATCCGCATATCGACCGGGCTTGGTATTCGGATACGGTGCGCCTGCCTTTTGAAGGAAGGACGATCGCGGCTCCTGCCGGTTATGAGCCGCTCCTCCATGAGCTTTTCGGCGATTATCATCAATTTGTAAAGTTTGCTTCGGATCACAATGGCGATACGTTATTCAGCCCGGATGTTCCCTATACAGACTATTATGCGGTCTTGGATGCGAAGGGGAATTGACGGAGTTTTGATGGCAACGAGAGTACGGAGGGAGGGGCCAGATGGAATATCCGGCGGGCAGCGTGGAAGGGAAGCGGTTGTTTGCGTCTCTTTTGGATAGGATGGAGCGCAGGCAGTACGATGATGATTTTTTGGCCGAATTGGTGGCGTATCAGGCGATCTGTCCCGCTTCGGAGAAATTCGATATCTTTTTCGCTCGATATGCGCTGGCCCATGGCAATACAGAGGTGGCCTTGGAATACGCTCGGGCGGCGGAAAAGAAGCGTCCCCTCAATTATTTGGTGTGGCGGCTGTTGGCGGAGGTTTTAACGGCGCGCCGCGAGACGACGGAGGCACTGCTTTACGAGGGGCTTTGTGCAGCGTTTTACGGGGATCCTATTTCGACGACGCTGCCGCGAAAAGATTTGGCCGCTTCGCTGGCGATGTTGTCGAAAGCGATGGGGCTGGGAAATTATGCGCCGTTTATGAGCAGCTGGATGGTCATGACCGAAACGGGATTACAAGCCCAAAAGCATACGCTGATGGGCGAGTTCTTGCCTTCCCGGCCGGGGGAAAAGCCGGTGTGGTGGGTCGGCGCGTACGTGGAGCAGGAACCTTTGGGAGCGAAAAGCTGGCTGGCGGGGCAGCATAAGGAGGACGATGAAGGGTTCCTCAAGCGCTGTGGTGCCGATTTTGTGTTTGATTTCCAGCGGGCGGTGCTGTCGGGGGGGCGGCTGGCGGTGGAGGAAGCGACGCCGGTGGTTCTCCCTCTGTCGGGGACCGAGGAGGAGCAAGTGATCACGTTTCGTGCTGAGGGGGTCGAGGATTCCGCCTGGCTGAGCAAATGGGAGACCAGCTATTTCCGCATAGATGCCTCGACAGAGATATGTTCCCCCGCGCCGTTCGTGAGCGGAGCGCCGGTGGTGCTGCGTCATAGTCCGGCTCGCCGTCGGGCTGTAATCAATATTATGTTGGACGGGCTTTGTTGGAAGGAAATGATCCGGGAGAATTACCGCTATGTACCGAATTTGGTGCGGTTTTTCTCCCAGGGGATTATTTTTAACGACCATTTTTCGGTGGCCGAGTATACGTTTCCGTCATTGGCTGCCATCAAGACGGGGATGTACCCTCACCATTCGCATATTTTTAATGAGCGATCTGCCGTGGAACTGGGACGGGAATACCTTACGCTGTCCGAACAGATGAAGGGATGCGGCTATCACTGCGTGACGCTGATGGGGGACGGGACGGGGGTGTTTTGCGGCTGCGACCGGGGCTTTGACCGTATGATTGTCAATTCGTATGCGCTGCTGACCTATGTCGGCGTCGAGCGTACCATTCGCCAATTAGAGGCCTTTGGAGAAACGGATCAATATCTTTTTGTCCATACGACGGATACACATCCTTGGACTGCGCGCAAGCATCCGGTGCCGCTTACCGCGCAGACAAAGCTCGCCCTGCAGGATCGGCTGGCAGGCAGTGCCACGCAAAAGGCCAGCGTCTATCTCCCCCACGCGCCCCTCTATACCTGTGCCAATCAGGAGGGGATCGCGGCGGCGGATCGAAGCCTCGGAGTGCTGTTCGATTATCTTACCGCTCACTATTCCGAAGAGGAGTATATCGTGCAGGTCTTTTCCGATCATGGGGTACCGATCTACGATGAGGCGCCGGATATCCTGAGCGAAAACCAGGTGGGGGCGGCGCTCTTGATGCGCGGGGCGGGGATCCCGGCCTTGGGATTTGTCGATGAGCTGACCAGCGCCGTGGATCTCTACCCCATTATGGGCCATCACGCGGGGTTTTCCGTGCCGGATGATGTGGATGGGCATTTGCCCAAAGCTTTGGGGGGCGAAGGACGGAGTTACGCGGTGAGCGCGTCCGTGTACCCCGGGCAGACGTATAAACTGTGCCTTAGGACGAAGACTCATGAATTTCGGTTGGAGTCTAAAGAGGCGGTGGATGAGGACGGGACGGTGGACATGACCGGCGCGTCAATGGGGCTTTATACCCGGGGGGCGGAGCGGAAAGGAGTAGAGGATACGGCACTCTGGGACTACTTTTTAGGGATTGCGCGGGATCTGACCTCATCCTTTAACGACGAGGGGCATCACTGGCCGGACATGCGGGCGGCGCGGCCGTTGTGGTTTAAGAACGCAGGGGAGAGGTGAAGCCGTGGCTTGGGTGAAGGATGTATATCGCGATGAGATCCGGTCAGGCTTTTTGGTGACGGCGCACCGTAAGCGCATCTGGGATATCGAGCTTAATATGCTGGCGGAATTGGAGCGCATCTGTGAGAAATACCATCTGCGTTATTTCGCCGCGTGGGGGACGCTTTTGGGGGCGGTGCGTCACGGGGGTTTCGTGCCGTGGGACGACGATATGGATTTGGTGATGATGCGGCCCGATTATGAGCGGCTCAAGGAAGTGGCTTCTCAAGAATTGGCGGAGCCGTATTTTTTCCAGACGGCGTATACGGACGGGGCGTTGTTTGGCATTGCCCGGCTCCGGAATAGTGCGACCATGGCGATGTTGCCGGACATCAATTATTTTAATCAAGGGATTTTCATCGATATTCATCCGCTGGATGCGGTTCATGATGGCGGAATGCGGATGGAGGAACTGCGTGCCTATCAGATGGAGCTTTACGCGCTGGCCATGGAGGAAGATCGGTATCGAGAGGCGATGGAGGGAGGCGCCCCGCTGGTGATTGCGCCAACGGAGCGGGAGCGCATCTTGCGTTTGCCGCTCCGGGAGCGATTTCGGCTCTATGAAGAGTTTCAGTTGGCGCATTTTGATGATTCCCAACGCGTGAATTATTATCCGCAAGAGTTTCCAGGGCGGCAGATGACCTTGACAAAAGAACTGTTTTCCCGGATCCTTCGGCTGCCCTTTGAGCAGACGACGGTTCCGGTTCCGGTAGCGTATGAGGAGGCCGTGCAGATTTATTATGCAAGCAGTTGGCGGCAGCTGATTCGCGGGGATTCAACACATGAAGGCTTATTGTTCAGTCCGGATGTATCGTATCAGGCATATCAAGCGGTGCAGCAGGAGCGGCGTTTCCCCATGTCATGAGAGGAAGTGAAGCCGATGGAAGGGCAGTTTCCCATCAACGAAGAGGCTCGGCGCTTGTTTCAATCCCTGCTGCGCCGGGCGGCGGCAGGAAAGTTTGATGAAGCCTTCTTGCTGGATTTGGTACGATATCATAAGGCGTTCTCCGAGAGTGAGCGGTACGAGACGCTTTACGCCCGCTATGCACTGGCGCAGGACGCGCCGCTGGTGGCGCTGGAATACGGGGAAAAGGCGTATCGGCGGCGCCCCTTTTCCCCGGCGATCTGGCGGCTGATGGCGGATATCTATCGCGCCTTAGGGCGAAACGTGGAGGCGGAACGCTTTGCGGAGTGGCTGGTACGCTGGGAGAGGAAAGCGGATGTGGCGTCGCTGCGGCGGGCAATTGAGGCGGATACCGCTGGGGGAAGTATTGCCTCGGGCGATGCTTCGCCGAAGAAAACGGCGCTGGACGCAGGGAAGGACGCTGCTGGGGGTGAGGATGCACCGGCGTCACCGGGGACGAAGGAGCGACGCTACGAGATTGAAGTGTCGGCGATTCCTGATGAGCCGCTGCGCCTTTGGATCAGGACGAAATCTCATGAGTTTCTCTGGGAAACGAAGAAACACGTCGCCTTTGACGGGCGGGTGGATATAAGCCGGTTTAGCTATCAGCTTTACACTCGGGGCAAAGCGCCTCGGGCGGTGCGCGACGCTGTGCTGGAACACCGCTTTTTGGGCATCGCCGAGCGCCATACCCGCGCCATGGCGGAAAATGGCGAGTTTTGGCCGGAGGAAAAGCGCGGCGAGCCATGAGAACCCGCGAAGGGGGAGTATGGCGAGGGAAGGAGCGAGCTTGATGATTTTGATTGTGGGCGGCGCTGGATACATTGGCAGTCACATGAATAAAATGCTCAGCCGAAGCGGCCGGGATACGTTGGTGCTGGATAATCTGCGCTGCGGGCATCGTGAGGCGGTGCGCTGGGGAAAGTTTATTGAGGGAGATTTGGCGGATACAGCCCTCTTGGATCGTATTTTCAGCGCATACCCTGTGGAAGCGGTGTTTCATTTTTCCGCGTTCATCAATGTGGGAGAGTCGGTGACGGCACCGGCGAAGTATTACGAGAACAATGTGGTGAACACCCTTCATCTTTTGGACGCTATGGTGCGCCACAATGTTCAAAACTTCATCTTTTCCTCAACCTGCGCGACCTATGGCGAGCCGGAACGGATTCCCATCGTGGAAGAAATGCGGCAGTGGCCCATCAATCCCTACGGTTGGACGAAACTCATGGTAGAGCGTATCTTGGCAGATTATCATCGGGCGTACGGACTCAATTTCTGCGTACTGCGCTATTTTAACGCCGCCGGGGCCGACCCGGAGGCGGAGATCGGGGAGAGGCATGATCCGGAGACGCATCTCATCCCGTTGGTGCTTGACGCCGCCAGCGGGCGGCGAGAGTCGATTTCCGTTTATGGGACGGATTATCCCACGCCGGACGGCACCTGCGTGCGGGATTACATCCATGTGAACGATCTGGCCAAAGCGCATATTTTAGCTCTTACGTATATCCAGAAGGAAGGCATCTCGGCGGATTTCAATTTAGGGAACGGCGTCGGTTATTCGGTGCGGGAAGTCATCGAGATGGCTAAGCAAGTGACGGAGCGGGAGATCAAGGTGATTTACGGAGCAAGGCGGCCGGGGGACCCGCCGGAATTGGTGGGAAGTTCGGAAAAAGCTCGGCGGATCCTTGGCTGGCAGCCGGAATACGATCTTCGGGCGATCATCGAGACGGCTTGGCGGTGGCACGAAAAGGATCGCAAAGGGTGAGAAACGTGCTGTGCAGAGAACCTTGGGGGACGTATACCTATTACAATATGGATCAGGTCATTGAGCAGGCTTTGGCGGCGGTGGCACGGGAAACAGGAGAAGCGGAATGAATCGGATCGTGGCGATTTCCATGGTGAAAAATGAGGCGGATATCATCGAGTGCTTTGTCCGCCACACTTTGACCTTTGCCGACGCCATGATCGTGGCGGAGCAGGAGAGTTTTGATGGAACCGGGGGAATCTTGGAAAAGTTAGCGGCAGAGGGGCTGCCCTTGACAGTGCGGCGGATCCATCGTACCGGGCACATTCAAGAGGAGGTGATGAATACTCTTTTAGATGAGGCGATGATGGCGTTTGACGCCGATATTGTGGTGCCGCTGGACGCGGATGAATTCCTCGTCAATACCGATACGCCGCAGTCGTGCCGGACCATCTTGCAGGCGCTTTCCCGGAACGCGCTGTATCCGGTGCGCTGGCGGCGGTATGAACCGCTGGAGAGCGAGGGGGTATTTTCCCTAGCGAGGCCGTGCCGGCGGGCAAAAAGTGACGAAGAGGTCATTAAGGTCATCGTCGGCGCGGGGGTGACGGAGGTTCGTCCCTTCCATTTGGTGCAGGGACAGCATTTTGCCTATTGGCAGACGGGGCGAGGCTGGGAGCCGATCCCGCTCTCTGCTGCGCCGCCTTTTCACATCGCTCATTTCCACTGGCGAAGTCCCGATCAATTTGCGGCCAAGGTGGCGGTGGGCTGGCTGAACAATGTGGTGAAATACTCCGTGTATACGGTAGTGGCCGAGGAGTGGAAGCGGGCCTTTGACGGCTTGCTGCGGGACGAGGATATCGCTGATATAGGGCGGCTTTCGGCGGATGAGGCCGAGCTGTTCGATTTACGCCCTCACGTTGCGGATCTTTCCCTTCGCTATACCGGCTCGGCGCAGCCTTCGGTGTTGGCGCGGGTGTTAGCGACGGGAGAGCGTATCGCCGAGTCCTTGGCCGAGGAAAAGGCGCGGCGCCGCAATCGGCGGGTCACGGTAGTCATTCCCTTCGGCGGGGACGAGGCGGCGCTGGCGGCGTCCATTCAGAATGTGTTGGCGCAGGAATACGACAATAAGGAAATATGGATCCCGGTGGTGGGCGGCGCTAATCCAAGGCGTGCGGAGGCCGTGGGGGCATCCTTTAAGGACGAGGGAACGCCGATTGGGGTGCTTTCGGCACCGTCGGGGGCATCGTTAGGTGAAAGGCTGGAACAGGTGGCTGCGGGGGACTATGTGCAGTATCTTTTTCCCGGCGATTGTATCGCAACGGATAAATTCCTGCGGATGCTGGCCTGCCTGGAATCTCAGCCGCCGCTGGATTGGGCCTTTGCCAAAACCGAGAGCGGTCGGATGTCCGGGGCGCCTTATGATGACACGACGCGGGCCGCGAACTTCGCTATGGTTAATGGGCAAGCCTTTTGGCGGCAGATGTTTGTTGGCGGGGCGTATCCGGCGGAGGGAATCGCGGCGGGCTTTTTCCGACGCGCTTTCATCGCGTCGCGGGATTGGCTGATGGGTGATTTTTTAGACGAACAGCCGCTTTTTTGGCACATGTGGCGCACGGTGCTGCTGCCGATCGAGGGCCGACCGATCCCTACGGTGGGAATATTGCCGACGGGGCACGATATGATATTCGTGAGGGCAATGACGCCCCTTGACAGGCTGTGGCGCGAGGTGGAGTGGTGCTGTTTGCTCCAAGAAGTATGGAAACAATTCAACGTGGAAGAAATACGGCAAGCAGGCGAAAGTCTTCGCGCCGCGTGGACGCGGATGCAGGGGCAGCGGACGGCGATACCGGATTCTCTCTGGGAAACGTATGAGGACGCCGTGAAAGCACTCGCGGAAAAGGCAGATATTGTGGGTGGAGTGCTATAAACGGCCCATACATGATACGATTTTTGGGAGTTGCGCGTTGGATAACGAAAAGCGCGTGATTTTGTAGGGGTAGCGTAATATGAGAAAAACAGATATAATAGAGACACTTAGCGAGCGCGACGGTTGGACACCGCGAACGTAGTGGGAATATGGATCTAACCACTTAGTAGAGGAAAGGGGCACACCGCCTGTGTTTAGCGGTTAGGTATAGTGAAAGTAAAGAACACTTACGAGAGGAGAAGACAATGAAAGCCTATCGCATTCACGAAGAAAACGGCGGCTTTACCTTTGACGACATAGAGCCGCGCCGGGCCTGCACCTATGATATCGTCAATATCCATTTGCCCGAGGGCGCGGTTATTTTTAATTTCGGTGGCGCGCCGGACGTGTTATGCCGCATTAAGTTGGCAGATAATACGTATACCCACTTGGAAACGGATCAGAGCCAACCTGTTTTAGTGGGGGAGGCAATCAAAGATGGTGTCGGACTTAACACCAGCGAACGTATTCCGCTGGAATACGTTCCTGTTGAAGAAAATCTGCGCTGCGATTTTGAGTGCCTCGCGACACACAATGCGCCGGACAATATCTACCATTTGAATTATGTCGATGGCAAATATTGGCTCGATGATCTCTACGAACGGCGTATCATCAGTAAACAAGAAGCCATGCGCTGCAAAGCAGATTGGGATTAAGGATGCAGCAGGAAATTGCTTTGACAGCACGGGGCACCTGTTGTGGCCCGTGAAAAAGTCTTCATAGCAAAGGGCCGTGATTTCTTGCTCAAATCACGGCCCTTTGCTATAATACATATCGGTTTATTCTGCGGTTGTAGCTCACAAGGATAGAGCGGCCGCCTCCTAAGCGGCAGGTAGCGAGTTCGACTCTCGCCAATCGCACCATTTGGCAAAGGGAAGCTCTCTGACACGTCAGGGGGCTTTTTGTGTCGGCGTGCGCGCAAAATAGGAGCGAAACAGTTTATTTTTATGGGATGAAGGAGGGAATTCGCATGTGGCTGGCCTTGGCACTGTTGTCGGCGGTTTTTGCCGCCCTGACGGCAATTTTGGCGAAGATCGGTATTGAAGGGGTTAATTCTCATTTGGCAACGGCGATTCGCACGGTGGTGGTGCTGGCGCTGGCGTGGGGTATGGTATTTTTTACTCAAAGTGCGGACGGGATCACCGCAATCAGCCGTCGTTCCTGGCTGTTTCTCATCTTTTCGGGCTTGGCGACGGGCGCGTCGTGGCTTTGCTACTTCAAAGCGCTGCAAATGGGAGAAACCTCTGCCGTAGTGGCGGTGGATAAGCTGAGTGTCGTCTTGACCCTTCTCCTGGCGGTCCTCTTTCTACACGAGGAATTTACACTGAAATCAGCCATAGGCGCGGCCCTCCTTACGGCGGGCACATGGCTGATGATACGCTGATCATAAATAAAGAAGGGGCTGGCGACAGGAAGGAGGATTTTTTGTCGTCAGCCCCTTCTTGCATGTCCCCCCGATTAGATCGGGGGGAAGTTTAAAGGTATGGGCCTTTAAAGGGAAAAGACCCTTTTTGTCGAATAGCTTCACTCTGATCTAATCCGAAGGGACACATAATTTTTCGGGAGAATTTCCTATTCGCGGTGATTTATATTATAATAGGGAAGCATTGTATCGAAAAGGAGCGAAAGCATGCATAGAGAATATCTGATGGGCAACGAGGCGATGGCGCTCGGGGCGCTTGCGGCAGGCGTGAACGTCGTTGCCGGCTATCCGGGCACCCCTTCGACGGAGGTGCTCGAAACGGTCGCAAAGCATAATGCAGGCGGGCGCATCCATGTTGAGTGGTCAACGAATGAGAAGGCGGCAATGGAGGTCGGCGCAGGTGCGGCGTACTCAGGGGCGCGCGTGCTGGTGACGATGAAACAGGTGGGGCTTAATGTCGCCGCCGATCCTTTGATGAGCCTTGAATATATTGGCGTTGAGGGCGGCATGGTCGTGCTCGTTGCCGACGATCCCGGTCCCATTTCTTCGCAGACGGAGCAGGACACGCGCCATTTTGCCGCGTTCGCGAAAGTGCCTTGCTTCGATCCGTCGAGTGTCGCAGAGGCATATGCGATGATTCAGGAGGCATTCGACTTCTCGGAGCGCTATCATACGCCGGTGTTCTTTCGCCCGACGACGCGCATCGATCATGGCTATGCCTCGATTGAGGTGAAGGATGAGGCGGAGTACGCAGGGCACGAGTCGCGGGGCTTTATGCGTGACCCGTCAAAATGGGTGATTTTCCCGCGCCTGTCTACCCGAGCGCACGCCGCGATTGAGGCGAGGAACGTGGAGCTGGCGAAGGTGTTTTCGGGTTATGCGCGCAACACTATCGAGCATGGGGCAAGCCTGAGCCGCAAGGGAATTGCGACACACGGCGTAAGCTATTCCTATGTGCAGGAAACGATGGCAGAGCAAGAGGAAACGGGGGCAGAGCTTCCGCGTGTCTTCAAGGTTTCGACGCCGTTCCCGTTTCCCGAGCAGCAGGCGGTCGCTTTTTTAACGGGGCTTGACGAAGTGCTCTGTATCGAGGAACTTGATCCTGTCATCGAGCGCGAGCTGACATATGTCTGCGGCAAGTACCAGATTCCCGTGCGGATTCGCGGCAAGCTGACGGGCGATATTTTGCCATCGGGCGAAAATACGCGTGATGCAGTGGATACAGCAGTTGCTTCTTTTATGGACTGGCCGTATGAGCCAGCGGCGCCTCTTCCTGAACCGCCGGTCTCGGTCGTGCGCCCACCCGTGCTCTGTGCGGGCTGTCCTCACAGAGCCTCATTCTACGCGGTCAAGCAGGCGATGAAGGGCAAAAAATGCGTTTTTGCGGGTGACATCGGCTGCTACACGCTGGGCAACGCGCAGCCACTCGATATGGTCGACACATGTCTCTGCATGGGTGCGGGGCTTGGCATCGCACAGGGCATCGGCATCGCGACGAAGGATACGAAGTGTTTTGCGTTCGTCGGCGATTCGACGTTCTTCGCGTCGGCGATTACGGGTGCAGTGAACGGTGTTTACAATCAGGCGGATTTCACGCTTGTCGTGCTTGATAATTCGACGACGGCCATGACGGGCCATCAGCCGCATCCGGGAACGGGGCGCACGATGATGGGGGAGGTGGCACAGAAGATCTCCATTGAGGAGACGCTGAAGGGCATCGGCGTGCAAACGATTCGCACCCTTGACCCGCTGAAACTGGACGAGTGCGTTACGGCCGTGCGTGAAGTCGCAGAGGAGAAGGGTGTCAAGGCGATTATCTTTCGCTCGCCGTGCATCGCGATTGTGCCTCCTCTTGGCATGGCGCATATCGCGGAGGAAAAGTGCACGCGGTGCAGGAAGTGCATTCGCGAGATTGGCTGCCCCGGCATCGTTACTTGTGACGGCGCTGTGAAGATTGATCCCGCGCAGTGTACGGGCTGCGCCCTTTGCACGGAGGTATGTCCCTTCGGGGCCATCTCCGTTGTGCCGAATGTGTCACAGAAAGGGAGTGAGGCGTGATGGCATACAATATCTTGCTGACGGGCGTAGGAGGGCAGGGTACGGTGCTCGCCTCGAAGCTCCTCGCAGCGGCAAGCATGGCAAAAGGGCTGCCTGTCATGAGCGCGGAGACAATCGGCATGGCGCAGAAGGGCGGCTCAGTATTCAGCCATCTGCGTATCGGGGCGGGAGCCAAGAATCCGATGATACGGCGTGGTACGGCCGACCTCCTGCTCGCTTTTGAGCCTGCCGAGGCAGTGCGAATGCTGCCATACTTAAAAAAGGACGGCGTGCTCGTCGTGAATGCCTCGCCCATCATGCCCGTAACGGCGGCGCTTTCTGCTACGAATTATACGGGGCGCGAGATGATGGACTATCTGAAGGAACACATAAAACAGATTCACGTTGTGGATGGTGAGGCTGCCGTCCGCGCCATCGGGAATCCAAAGGCCCTCAACGTTATCATGCTCGGCGCCGCGTTTGCGGCCGGGGCGCTTCCCTTCTTGACGGAGGAGGATGTGATCGCGGCGATTCGCGCGCACGTGAAGCCAAAGTATTGTGCGCTCAATGAACGCGCGCTTCGCTACGCGCGTGAAGCCTTTTCCTAATAGAAAGAGCCGGAGGAGATTGTGATGGAGATTACGAAAGAGCAGCTCGCGCTGGTTAATGATCGGATCCGCGCGATGCGCAAGGTAGGGAGCTTTTACGGCAAGCGGCTGGAGGACCACGGCATCGAATGTGTCGAGACCGCGGAGGATTTTAAGAAGCTGCCGTTCTCGGAAAAGAAGGATTTGCGCGATGCCTACCCCCTCGGCCTCATGTCCGTCCCTGAGGAGGAGATTGTTCGGATTCACTCCTCGTCGGGTACGACGGGAAAGCCCGTCATCGTGCCGTATACGAAGAAAGACGTCGAGGACTGGGCAATCCAGTTCGCGCGCTGCTACGCGATGGCAGGCATTACGAAGCGCGACCGCATCCAGATTACGCCGGGCTATGGCCTGTGGACGGCGGGCATTGGTTTTCAGGCGGGATGTGAGCGTCTCGGCGCGATGGCCGTGCCGATGGGGCCTGGCAACACGGATAAACAGATTCAGATGATGATCGACATGAAGAGCACCGTCCTCTGCGCGACCTCGTCGTATGCCCTGCTGCTTGCCGAGGAAATCGAGAAGCGCGGCGTGCGGGAAAAAATCCATCTCCAAAAGGGCATTATCGGTTCGGAGCGCTGGGGCGCGAAAATGCGTGAGGCCATCGAGGAAAAGCTCAGAATTAAGACGTACGATATCTATGGACTTACGGAAGTCTATGGACCGGGCATTGGCATCACCTGCGACGAGCAGGCGGGCATTCATTACTGGGACGATTATATCTATCTCGAAATTATCGACCCCGTGACAGGAGAGAACCTGCCCGACGGGGAGTGGGGCGAAATCGTCATTACGACGCTCAAAAAGGAGGGCGCGCCGCTCATCCGCTTCCGCACCCACGACCTCTCACGTATCTTGCCGGCTCCCTGTGCCTGCGGTCAATCGTACCCGCGCATTGATACAATCGAGGGACGCACGGACGACATGGTGAAGATCAAGGGCGTCAACCTCTTCCCCAGCCAGATTGAGGAAATCCTGCATACGTTCCCCGAAGTGTCGAGCGAGTACCAGATCCATATCTCCCATCTCGACGGCAAGGATACGATGCGCCTCTACGTCGAGACGAATGGACACGTCGATTTCCTCGCGCTTGCGCAGCGCATTGCAGAGTGCGTTAAGAGCCGCATCGGGTTCACGCCGCTCGTCAAAGTCGTCGAGATCGGTGTCCTGCCGCGCTCGGAAAAAAAGACGAAGCGCGTCATCGACACGCGCTACGAGTAAGGCGATAGTCACTTCTCTCCGGCGAATTTAGAGCCGGGAAAGGTGAGGGTGGAAAAGTAGTCAGCGAGGGTTTCGGCGCGGCGGATGAGCTGTACGGAGCCATCCTCTTTGAGGAGAAGTTCGGCGCTCCTGAGTTTGCCATTGTAGTTGAAGCCCATGGCGTGGCCGTGGGCGCCGGTGTCGAAGATGACGAGACGGTCGCCGATGTGGATTTCCGGCAGCCAGCGGTCAATGGCGAATTTGTCGTTGTTTTCGCAGAGGGAGCCGGTTACGTCGTAGACGTGATCGCAGATGGCGTCCTCGCGGCCTACGACGGTAATATGATGATATGCGCCGTACATGGCGGGGCGCATGAGATCAGCCATGCAGGCGTCAAGCCCGATGTAGTCTTTATAGGTCTTTTTTTCGTGAAGGACGGTGGCGACCAGCCAGCCGTAAGGGCCGGTGATGGCACGCCCCGCTTCCGTGGCGATGGCCAGCCCGTCAAGCCCGGCGGGTTCGATGATTTCCTGATAAACTTTGCGGATGCCTTCCCCAATGTGTTCCAAATTGACGGGATGGTCTTCAGGATGATAGGGGATGCCGATGCCGCCGCCCAGGTTGACAAATTCTAATTTTATGCCTAAATTTTGATAAATTTCCACGGCGGTGGCAAACATCAGCCGCGCCGTGTTGATAAAGGATTCGGCGTGGAGCTCGTTGGAGATGACCATGCAGTGGAGGCCGAAGCGCTTGACGCCGCGCTCCTGGGTGATCTTGTAGGCTTGCAGCAGCTGGTCGTGGGTAAGACCGTATTTTGCCTGCTCCGGCTTGCCAATGATGTCGTTGCCTGCCACGCAGGCTCCAGGATTGTACCGAAAGGAAAGGCAGTCGGGAAAGCCCGCGCATTTTTCCAGATAGTCGATGTGGGAGATATCGTCTAAGTTGATGATCGCGCCTAATTCGTTGGCCTTCTGAAATTCGTTGGCGGGGGTGTCGTTGGAGGTCAGCATGATCTTTTCCCCCCGGATGCCGGCCATTTCCGCTAAACGAAGCTCGGCCAGAGAGGAGCAGTCAGCCCCGGCGCCTTCTTCTCGCATGATCTCCAGGAGGTAGGGATTCGGCGTGGCTTTGACGGCAAAATGTTCGCGAAAGGACGGAGCCCAGCGAAAGGCGGCGAAGAGCCGCCGCAGGTTGGCGCGTATAGCAGTTTCGTCATAGAGGTGGAAGGGCGTGGGATATTCGCGGATGATTTCCTCTAACCGTTTTGCGGATAGGGGAAAGGTCTTTTTCAACATAATGTTCCTCCTTTTCCAGCGGGGCGTGGCGCTTCGCTTTTGACGGCGAGGCTCACCCCTGGCGCGTGCCACCCGATGCGATGAGCGGCGCGCAGATTTATTATAGCGTACCATGATAGAAAAGCAAAGGCGGGGATACGATTTTTCCCGAGAAAAAGGAAGGGAGTAGTGCGCCGTATGTGACAGACGCCGCGCAGGGTGAAATTTTGCTTTCCTGTGCAGTGTGGTACAATGTGAACATAGTGAGAATACGTGCCTAATCGCTTGATAAAGGCATGCGCAGTGCCGCTGGAATTTAGTGGTTATGGTGCAATATCAGGATAAATACCCTACGAGAGAAAGGAAAACTCGCGATGAAATGGCTGGGCAGATTGTGGCGCTTTTTTCAGGCGGAGCTTTTGGTGTTGGCCTCGGCAGCGTTCAACCGGCGGACACCGCTGAAACTGCGGGCGCTTTTGGGACTGGCGCTGCTCTATTTTATCAGTCCGGTGGATATCATCCCCGACGCGATCCCCTTAGCGGGGATTTTAGACGATGCCATCGTGGTGCCGGCTCTTTTGGCGGCGGTGCTGAATCAACTGCCACCGGGCGTACGGGCGGAAAGTGAAGCCCATGCGTCGCGCATAGAAAGGAAAATGCCCTGGATTTTGCTGGCGGTATCAGCGGTGCTGCTTTTATGGATGGGGCTGCTCTTGTGGGCGGCCTATTCCTTCATCATGTGGTTGGCGCATTAAAGGCGGCGTCTCTTTTTGCCGAAGGCAGCAGATTTTTATCTGAGAAATGAGTGCTGTGTATTCGGGGATAGGAAAGGATGTATCCGATACGGCGCAAGTGAAATGGCGCTCCGTGGGTTGAGGTGAGAAGACTTTGCGGCTGTACATAGCAGAAAAGCCCAGCATGGGGCTGGAGATCGCGAAATGCCTGCCGGGGCCGCTGCGGCGTGGGGACGGCTTCATTGAAACGGGGGGCGGTATTGTCACCTGGGGATTTGGGCATATTCTGCGGCAGGCGGAGCCCCATGAATACGAGGAAAAATATAAAAAATGGCGGGCCGAAGATCTTCCCATTGTTCCCCAGGCGTGGAAACTTTTGGTAGAGAATTCCTGCACCAAACAATTCGGGATTGTCAAGGGCCTCATCGCCCGGGCGGATGAGATCGTTCATGCCGGGGATCCGGATCGGGAAGGGCAGCTCCTCATCGACGAGGTGCTGGACTATGTAGGGAATACAAAACCGGTCAAGCGCATCCTCTTGAACGCGTTGGATGAAAAGAGTATTCGCGAGGCCAACGAGGATCTTCGGGATAACCGTGATTTCGCGCCCCTTAAGGAATCAGCGCTGGCCCGGGCGCGGGCGGATTGGCTCATCGGCATGAATCTTTCCCGAGCCTACACGTTGGCGGCGCGGCGGGCTGGGCACGATATGACGCTGCCGGTGGGGCGGGTGAAAACACCGACTTTGGCGCTGGTGGTGCGGCGGGAGCGGGAGATCAAGGCGTTTCATCCGGTGGCCCATTATGTGATTAAGGCAGAATTTCGCCATGCCAATGGGACGTTTACCGCCCTGTGGAAGCCGGAAGAGGAGCAGCCCGGCCTCGACAGTGAGGGCCGACTCGTAGATAAGGGGACGGCGGAGGCAAAATTAGCCGCTTTTGATGTGAGGAGCGAAGGGAAGATCGTCGCTTACGTGAAGACGCGAAAGGAAGAACCGCCGCGCCTGCCGTTTTCTTTGTCGTCCCTGCAAGTGTTGGCCGGTCGCCGCTTCGGCTACGAGCCTCAGCAGGTGCTGGATACGGCCCAGCAGCTTTACGAGAAAAAATTGACCAGCTATCCCCGCTCGGATTGTGAGTATTTGCCGAAGAACCAGCTCTCCGCCGCAAAAACGATTTTAGCAAATTTGGCGGACGGAGCGGAGCCTCAGCTGGCCGCGTGGGCGAGAGAGGCCGACGATTCCCTGCGCAGCCGGGCCTGGAACGATAAGAAGATCACGGCCCATCACGCCATCATTCCCACTACGGTGCGGGTTGATATGACGAAGCTTTCCCCGATGGAGCGGAATATTTATTTCCTCATTGCCCAGGCGTATTTGGTGCAGTTCTATCCGGCTCAGGTCTATGATCAGACGAAGGTGGGCGTTCTCTACGCTGACGAAAAATTTTCCGCCAGCGGACGCGTGGTGCAGGCCATGGGGTGGAAGGTGCTCTATGGAGGCAAGCATGCCGATCAGGGGGATAAGGAAGAGGAAAAAGAGGAGGGGACGGCCTCACTTCCTGCTATGAGAAAAGGAGATGCGGTGGCGTACGGCGGGGGGCGCATGGAAGAAAAGCAGACAAAGCCGCCCCAGCGCTTTACCCCGGCGACGCTTTTAGCGGCTATGAAGGATATTCATAAGTACGTCAAAGATGCCGAAGCGAAGAAACGCCTTCGCGCCGTCAGCGGTATCGGCACCGAGGCAACCCGGGCGGCGATCATCGACGATCTGATTCGGCGGCAGTTTTTGAAAGCGCAGGGAAAGAAAAAACAGCTCATTCCCCAGCCTCCTGCGGAACTTCTCATTGACGCTCTGCCGGATGATATGACGTATCCCGATAAAACGGCTGTCTGGGAGGATGAACTTCATGCCATGGCGGCGGGAGAGGGAGATATGGTGGACTTCCTTGCTGAACAGGTGGAGTTTGCCCGCCGTCTCTGCGGGATGGCCTTGGGGGCGGCGATGAAAACGACGGGGACATATCCTTGCCCCCGCTGTCATCAGGGTGTTTTAGTCAAACGCCACGGAAAGAAGGGGGATTTCTGGGGCTGTACGAATTTCCCCCGCTGCCGCATGACCTGTGACGATCGAGAGGGACAGCCGGACTTAGCGGGTGCGGCGCAGCGATACGCTTGGCCGATGGGCGCAGGCACGGCGGAGGGAGATGAGGCCGCGCCGGATATGGGGCCGAAAAAGGCAGGCGACCCATCACGGCAAGACACGGCTGTCATCGGACGGCAGCGGGCACCGGAAGTCGGTGAGGGGGCTATCGCGGCCGATGATGCGCCGCCCCTGAGCGAAGAAGAGATGGCGGCTTTCATGGCGGCGTATCGGCCGGAGATGTCGGCCCGATCTTTGCTGGCGCAGACCGCATCGCGCCGTTCCTATGACAATGGGGCGAAACCTTCGGCGGCGGCTCTGGAAGATATGCCACAAAATGCGCCGCTGAGTGAATATCTTTGTCCTGCGTGTCACGTGGGGCACCTGCGCCTCGTGCAGGGACGCAACGGAAATTTTTGGGGCTGTTCTCATTATCCTCAGTGTACGGCGACCTATGACGATCGAGAGGGAAATCCTGCCTTTTGAGACGAGATGTTCACCTTGGGGAACGAGGCGAGTTGTGCAACTAAGTAACAGATAAAAGGAAAACGTGGTTGAATTTTTCTAATAATTTTTAAATAAAGCAGGAGATATTCCGTTGATTATCGAAATACTTTATCGTATGCCGTGATGGTATTTTTGCCGGGCGGTCAGTATGATGATCTATGGGGTGATAGAATAATGAAGTTGCGGATGAAAATGCTGGTTTGGATCGGGACGCCGGTGGTGGTGATTTTTATCGCCATGAGCCTTTTCGTTTATTGGGAAGCGAGCCGGATGATTGAGACGGCGACGCAGCGCGAAATGCAGGCACAGGCGGCGTTCTATGCCGAAGAGATCCATCGGGTTGTCGACGGACAGAAGGGGATTCTGGAAGGAGCCACGCAGGCTTGGTCGGAACAAACACCTACCGGTGAAACATTTTTACCGGTGGCGAAGGAGTTTGCCGAACGGCCGGAGATCGACGCGTTCTTTATCGGGTATCCTGACGGTCTGTTTGTTGACAGCCGTGAAGGGATTGTACCAAAGTCGGAGTTTGACGCGACGACACGGGATTGGTATAAATCGGCGGTGCAGCACAGCGGCGTGCAGATTTCTGAGGTCTATGAGGATAAGTTTCAGAAGATCAAAGTGGTCACGCTCAGTGAAGCGATGAAAAGGGGAGGCGCGCTGCAAGGAGTCGTTGCCTTCGACGTTCTTTTCGCCGATGTGGAGAAACGGCTGGCGGAGATTAAGATTCGCGATACGGGCGCGGCGGTTCTCATTGATAAGGCGGGGCGCTTTCTCTACCACAGCAGCCTGACTTTGGACGATAATATTCGCAGCCAGATGGGCAGTGCTGCGGACCGGTTTTTGGGGACGGAGCCGGTATTCTTTAAGGCGGATTATCAGAATGTCGAAAAATATTATGTGGTTCATCCCATTGGTGATACAGGATGGAATCTCATCTTGGCGGTGCCGAAGGATGAGGTTTTCGCCGATGTTGATCGGCTTAAATGGGCGCTGATCGGCGGGTCGGGGCTCTCACTGGCTGTTCTGGGCATACTGCTCTTTATGACAGCTCAGTCCATCGCCCGCCCCATTGAGAAGGTCAATGCCGTTGCGGCGGAAGTAGCGCAGGGGAATCTCTCCGTGGATATTCGGCCTACGGACCGGCAGGATGAGATCGGCAGTCTGCACAACAGTTTCTGCACCATGGCCGCAGGACTCAAGAAACTCATTGCTACTACGGTGGAGACGGCCCAGCAGTTAGCGGCGGCTTCCGAGGAACTGACCGCGTCGGCGGATCAGTCGGCGCAGGGTGCGCAGCACACCGCGCAGGCCATCACGAAGATTACCGGGGACACGATGGAACAGGATACGGTAGTGGATGAATCCCTGAAGACCGTGGATGGCATTACCAACGCCATGAACGATATCACCGGAAGCATTGCCGACGTATCAGCAGCGGCGCAGCGGGTGGAAACGGCCACTACGGAGGGACAGCAGGGCCTCAACGTGGCGGTGCACGGTATGGAAGTTTTGGACGAGAGATCCAAGAGCGTAGCGGACGCGGTCACGGCCCTTTATGACAGCTCAAAGCGGATTTCGGAGATCATGGAGATGATCAGCAGCATTGCCGGACAGACGAATCTCTTGGCGCTTAATGCTGCGATCGAGGCGGCGCGCGCCGGAGAACAAGGCAGAGGATTCGCTGTGGTGGCGGAAGAAGTACGGAAATTAGCGGAACAATCCGGAAATTCCTCCCAGGAGATCACGAGCCTTATTACCGATAACGCCAATCGTATTGAAAATACCTTTAAGGTCATGCAGGAACAAAAAGAGCAAGTCGCGGAAGGTGTGGCGCAAGTGAAGCAGGCCAGTGAGAAATTCGACCGGATCGCGGCGGTGGTGAAAGAACTGACGGTCAAGATCGACACCATCTATAAGAGTACCGAAGGGATAAAGACGGGGAGCGAGCGCATGGTGGGCTCTGTGGAGGCCATCAAGAAAGTATCCGGCTCGGTTCACAGCGAAGCGGAGAACGTGGCGGCGGTCTCGGAAGAGCAGGCGGCTTCCATGGAAGAGATTGCCTCCGCCAGCCAGACATTGGCCCAGTTAGCACAGGATCTCCAAAAGGGCGTAGGCCGATTCCGGGTGTGAAGCAGATCAATGCCAAGCAGATTCCCCGGTAAAAAGTTTCAGTAGTATTCCCAAAATCTCACAGGGAAGAGGATGGCAAAAGGAGATAAGGTCTATAGTTTAAGCGGTGGGCAACCACCGCTTTTCTCGTTCACGATAACGGGAATAAAGTTTTATTTTTCCTCGTTGGCCCGAATTTATCTTGAATGTTCAGGAAAGCCGTGGTAGATTAAATATTGATGAGTAAAATTTTTCCGCGGGAAGAAGGAAAGATTTGATCATTAGCGAAATATTCATTAAACTACTTAGGGCAGCGAAGGAAATTACTTCATTTTACTATAGGAGTATAAATATTGTATGACAAAAATGATTTATATGGCACGGTCTGTGAGGCCAAAGTAAAGGGCGTGGGTCGTTAAACAGCCAGCGCGCGGCGCTGGCGCAGTATAGAGGCTTAGAGAATGCAGGATATATGGGGGGAGTAAAATGAATTTACGAACGAAAATGTTGGTTTCTATTGGCGTTCCGCTTTTGGTGATTTTCCTTAGCATGTCGGTGTTTGTTTACTGGGACGCCAGCACGCGGATTAAAGAAGGAACGCAGCGCGAGATGGAAGCTTCGGCGCAATTCCACGCGGAGGAAATTCACCGTATCGTGGACAGCAAGACAGGGCTTCTTGACGGGTTAGTACAGGCGTGGTCAGGAGGATTCCCGGATAATGCCCGCTTTTTGCAGATCGCGGAGGATTTTGCGAAGCGGCCGGATATCGCTTATCTTTACGCCGGATTTCCTGATCGGGATTTCTTAACCAACGGCGACGGCGTCGTTCCTCGTTCGGAATTTGATGCCACCACGCGGGATTGGTACAAAAATGCGGCGACGAAGGATGGCATTCAGATATCCGAGGTTTATGAGGATGCCTTTACGAAGAAAAAGGTGGTTACCCTGAGTCGGGCCCTGAAGATAAACGGGCGTTTGACGGGGGTGGCGGCCATTGATGTGCTGTTTTCTGTCATTGAGGATAAGATCCTTTCCCTGCGGATAGGCGAGCACGGAGAGGCCTTCCTGCTTGATGATCAGGGGCGCTTCATCTCCCATGCACATTTGACGATCAATGATAACATCCATGCGCAAGGAGAAGCAAAAGCAAACCAGTTTTTGAGCAAGACCCCCAACTTCTTTGAAGATGATTACATGGGAACGAACTACTACTATGCCGTTCACCCGGTTGAAGGAACGGGCTGGAACATCGTTCTCTTCGTACCGGAAACAGAAGTACTGGCCGATGTGGCGCATCTTAAATGGCTGATGCTCATCGTTTCCATCGTTTCCCTAGTGCTTCTGGGGAGCATCCTCTTCATGACAGCCCAGTCCATCGCCGGGCCCATTGAGAATGTCAATAAATTGGCGGCCGAGGTGGCGCAGGGGAACCTCGCCATCGAGCTTCATCCCACGGATCGGAAGGATGAAATCGGCGGCCTGCATAACAGTTTCTGCACGATGGCGGAGGGCCTCAAAAAGCTCATCTCTACCACGGTGGAAACGGCCCAGCAGTTAGCGGCGGCTTCTGAAGAGCTGACGGCTTCGGCGGATCAATCGGCACAGGGGGCGCAGCATACGGCACAGGCCATCACGAAAATCACCGGGGATACGATGGAACAGGATACGGTGGTCAATGAATCCATGGAGACAGTGGACGGCATTACCAACGCCATGAACGAGATCACCGGCAGTATCGACGACGTATCAGCGGCGGCTCAGCGGGTGGAGACGGCTACGACGGAAGGCCAGCAAGGGCTCAACGTGGCGGTGCGGGGCATGGAAGTTTTGGACGAAAGCGCCAAGGGGGTGGCGGACGCGGTCACGGCCCTCTACGACAGCTCCAAACGCATCTCGGAGATCGTGGAAATGATCAGCAGCATCGCTGGACAGACGAACCTCTTAGCGCTTAACGCGGCCATTGAGGCAGCCCGGGCCGGGGAGCAGGGACGGGGCTTCGCTGTGGTAGCGGAAGAAGTGCGGAAATTGGCCGAACAGTCGGCGACGTCTTCTCAGGAGATTACCACCCTGATCACCGATAACGCTAATCGCATTGAAAACACCTTCAAGGTCATGCAGGAGCAAAAAGAGCGGGTCAGTGAGGGTGTGGCGCAGGTCAATCAGGCCAGCGAAAAATTCGATCGCATCGCGGCGGTAGTGAAGGAATTGGCGGCGCGGATCGACACCATCCATCAGAGTACAGAGGGCATTAAGACGGGCAGTGAACGTATGGTGGGATCGGTGGAGGCCATCAAAAAGGTGTCGGCTTCCGTTCACAGCGAAGCGGAGAACGTGGCAGCCGTATCCGAAGAACAGGCGGCGTCCATGGAAGAGATCGCTTCCGCCAGCCAGACCTTAGCTCAGATGGCACAGGATCTGCAAAAGGGCGTGGGGCGTTTCCGGGTCTGACAATAAAGGGGCGCGGACACAGACAAAAAGCGGCGGGCAACCGCCGCTTTTTTGCCCCCTGCGGGGAAGTATGATATAATCTGGAAGATATTGCAGTGTTTTTTGGAGGTTGTTTTTATTGGACGCTTTTGCCGTCACCGGGAATGTTCTTCTGATCCTGTTCCTCATCGCCCTCAACGGCTTTTTTGTGGCGGCCGAGTTCACCATTGTCAAAGTGCGCTCTTCAAAATTGGAAGAGCTCATCGCCGAGGGCAGCCGTCAGGCCCGCTACGCGAAAAAACTCACCGATCACATGGATGTTTCCCTTTCCGTGACCCAGCTGGGGATCACCTTGGCGTCTTTAGGACTCGGCTGGGTGGGGGAGCCATTTTTGGCGGGGATTCTCCGGCCTTGGCTGGCCCTTTTGGGGATCACCGGCGCGCTGGTGGATACCATCGCCTTCACGGTGGCATTTTCCGCCATCACGGCGGCGCATATTATTTTGGGAGAGCTGGCGCCGAAGAACCTGTCCATTCAGAATCCCTTGAAGATCCTTTTGACCATCGCTCCGCCCCTCCTTTTCTTCCAGCGCCTTACTTATCCTTTCGTCTGGGCGCTCAATCATGTGGCGAACTGGACGATTCGTCTCTTTGGCTTTCGGGTGGCCGCCGAAACAGAAGCTGCGCACTCTGAGGAAGAGATTCGGATTCTCATGGCGGAGAGCCGCCGACAGGGCTATATTGATAAGACGGAGTACGATTTCGTGGATAATGTCTTTGATTTTTCCGATAAAGAAGTTCGGGATATCATGACGCCTCGCACGGATATGGTCTGTCTGTATCTGGAAAACAGCGCCGAAAAAAATATTCACATCGCTTTGGAAGAGCGCATGACCCGCTACCCCCTCTGTCGGGAAGACAAGGATAACATCGTGGGCTTCATTCATATCAAGGATCTCTTGGATCCCCTCTGCCAGGGCCGCCAGCCGAATCTGCGGCGCATGGCCCGGCGGGTGCTGGTGGTGCCGGAAACGATGGCGGTGAGCCGCCTTTTGAAAACGATGCAGCAAAAGCGCGCCCAGCTGGCCATTGTGGTGGACGAATACGGCGGCACGGCGGGGATGGCGACCATTGAAGATGTGGTGGAAGAGATCGTGGGGGACATTCAGGACGAGTTTGATCAGGAGCGTCCCGTGGTGGAACGGCGGGGGCCGCGCCTCTATTCTGTGGATGCCAAGCTTCTCTTAGACGAAGTCAATGATATCTTGGAGCTTCATCTGGAAGCGGAAAACGTGGAGACCATCGGGGGATGGCTCTATGCCCATGTGGATTCGCCGCCCCGCGTCGGACAGCGCATGTCTCAGGACGGGAACGCTTTTTTCGTGGAGGAAACGGAAAATCTTCGCATCACGCGGGTCCTCATCAAACTGGCCCGGGAGCTGCAAGAGGAGCATGAGGAAATCCAATGAAAGCGGCGTAGGTTTGGTGAAGGGATATCTCCCTTTATGATCCACGGCGCGGCACGATAAGATACAAGTGATTAGGGATGCGCGTAGGGAGGTATCGGTATGCGGTTTTCTTTCGTTCACAACAGTATTCACGTGTTAGATCTTGACCGTTCCTTGGCATTTTACGCGGAAGCCCTGGGATTACGAGAGGTTCGCCGGCGGGAGATTCGTGGCAAAACTTTCGTTTATTTAAGTGACGGACACTCGGGGCAGGAACTGGAGATGATCCACGTCACGGACCGAACCGCGCCTTATGATTTAGGAGAAAACGAGTTTCATTTGGCCTTCTCTGTCGACAATTTTGCGGCGGCTCATATGCTTCACGAACAAATGCAGTGCGTTTGCCATGAAAATCCTGAGCAGGAGATTTATTTCATCAGTGATCCTGACGGTTATTGGGTGGAGATCCTGCCATCAGATCATACCAGCCTGCGCTGACTGGAGCGGGCCATGGGTTGGGACGAGGAAAAAGCGGAGCGCGCCCAGGCCGCGTTTGCTTTGCCGCGGCGGGAGATGGACGCGGCGGCGAGAAGTTTTCAAGGAGAGATCGGACAGGGGCTTGCGGGGAAAGAAAGCTCGCTTAAATTTTTGCCAGCTTACGTCGGCCTTCCCACGGGGGAAGAGACCGGCGAATTTTTGACCGTGGATTTCGGCGGCACCAATGTCCGGGCAGCGAAGGTCCGTCTCTTAGGAGGAGGCCGCTACGAAGTGACGGCCCGGGCGGAAAAGCCTCTGCGCCTTTTTGGGACGTATGATTTTACGGGGAAAGATACCTCCGCCGTAACGCTTTTTGGCGTTTTGGCTGATTTGGTGATCGAGGCGGCGGGGGGCGATAAAGAGAAAGTGTATCGGTTGGGACATACCTTCTCTTTTCCTTCCGAGCAGGCGACACTGGCAGATGCGCGGCTCATTCAGTGGACGAAAGAATTTGCCGTCACCGGTGTAGAAGGGGAATTGGTGAATGCGCTTCTTTCTGAGGCGTTGACGGTGCGAGGGTTTCATAATATTCGTCCCGTATCGGTGATCAATGATACGGTGGGCGTTCTTTTGGCGGCTGCCTACCAGATGCCGGGGACTTTTATTGGTGCTATCTACGCTACGGGATATAATGCCTGCTATCATGAAACTTTTGAAGGAAACCGCCGGGCGACCATTTTGAATCTGGAATCCGGCGGTTTTGTTCACGTGGCGCAAAATGACTATGACCGTCATCTGGATGAGGAGTCGGAAAAACCTGGGGCGCAACGCTTAGAAAAAATGACATCGGGGCGTTATTTGGGCGAGCTGTATGCGCTCGCGCTGGCGGATATTTTGGCCTTGGAAAAACCGCCGCCGTTTAGTGCCGTCGAATTAGCCGCTGTGGTTTCCGGGGAAAGGGATGCCCTGGAAAAGATGGCGGCTCTTTCTGGAACGCCTTTAACGCCGCGGGCTACGGCGCAGGCGGTGGGGCTGGCAGCAGCGATTGCCGGACGGTCGGCGGGACTGGTGGCAGCTTCTTTTGCCGGTATCCTGCGCCATCGGGCGGCGGAACACATGCCGTCTTCTCGTTGCATCGCGGTAGAAGGCGCTCTGTATGAGAAATTTCCCGGCCTTTCTGTGACCGTCTCTCGGGCGCTGACGATTTTTTTGCAAGGGAGCGGCATTACACCGCCGTCGGTCTGCCTCGTGCGCGGCGGGGCGACCATCGGCGCAGCTCTTTCCGCGGCGATGGCAGAGGAGGCGTGAGAGGGAGGCGGCGCAGTATGTTTCTTTTTGGACGAGAAAAGGGGGAGAAAAATGGCAGCAGATTATCTTGCTCATGTAGAGGAAGAGACGGGGCGCGAGCAGCGCCTGCGCGATCATTTGACCGGCGTTGCCGAACTTTCGGGGGGGTTCGCCGCTGCCTTTGGGGAAGAGGCGGCGGGGCGAGCCTTGGGGATGTATCACGACATCGGCAAGTATTCGCGGGCGTTTCAGGACTATCTTCGTGCCGATGAGGTGGAAAAGAAAAAGCGTCGGGGGCGTATCGACCATTCGACGGCTGGGGCGCAGGAATTTTGGAAGCTGCGGAGTGGAGCGGGCGAGACGCGCCCTATGCGACAACTGCGGCAGACGATGGCGCTCATGATGGCGTCCTGTGTCGCGGGTCATCACGGCGGCATTCCGAACATGGGGACAAATGTCGATGGTGATGGCGAGGGAACCCTTGCCGCCCGGCTCAAAAAGTCGGAATTGCCCGATTACAGCACGTATCAAGGGGAAGTGCCAGCGCCAGTTTTGCCGATGTCAGATTTGGCGCGGCAAGTGGGCGCATCGCCATTGCCCTCGATGGTGTATACGCGAATGCTGTTTTCCTGCTTGGTGGATGCAGATTTTTTGGATACGGAGCGCTTTATGGCGGGGGGCGATGTGGGGCGCGAGGGATTTCCCTCGATGGGAACCTTGTTGGAGCGGCTGACGAAAAGTTTGCAGGCGAAGTTTGCCGCACCGAAAACGCAAGAAGCACGGCAAAAGCTCGATACTCCCATCAATCGAAAGAGAGGGGAACTCCTGCGAGAGAGCATCGCGGCGGGCAAGGCGGCCGCGGGTAATCTCTACCGCATGACCGTGCCCACGGGGGGAGGGAAGACGATTTCATCCTTGGCCTTTGCCCTCCACTATGCCGTTCATGCGAAAAAAACGCGGCGGCGCATCATCTATGTTATCCCTTATACGAGTATCATCGAGCAGAATGCGGCGGTGTTTCGGGAACTTTTGGGCGCGGACAGCGTCGTCGAGCACCATCAGAACGTGGCGTATGATGACACGGCAGATAGTGACATGAATCGGCGGCGTCTGGCGACGGAGAACTGGGACGCGCCTCTTATCGTGACGACAAGCGTCCAATTTTTTGAGTCGCTCTTTTCCAATCGCCCCTCGAAATGCCGTAAACTGCACAATTTGGCGGAGAGCATCGTGATTTTCGATGAGGCGCAGATGCTGCCGCTGAACTATCTCCGGCCTTCCATGGCGGCCATTGAGGAACTCGTGCGCCGGTACGATTGTACGGCGGTTCTCTGCACGGCGACCCAGCCACCGCTGGAGCAGTTTTTTTCGGCAGATATGCGCCCCATTGAGATATGCCCTGCTGTCATGGAGAATGCGGCACTTTTCCGGCGCACCCATATCGAGCTGTGCGGAGAACCGATGACGGAAGAAGCGATAGCCAGGGAACTGGCTTCCTACGAGCAGGTGCTTTGTATCGTCAACGTCAAAAAGACAGCGCAAAGGCTCTTTGATTTACTGGCGGAAGAGGACGGCGTGTACCACTTGTCCACGAACCTTTATCCCGTGCATCGCGAGAAGGTATTGGAAGAAATTCGCAAACGGCTGCGCGAAGGAAAAACTTGCCGCGTCATTTCCACGAGTTTGGTGGAAGCGGGGGTGGATCTTGATTTTCCGGCGGTTTATCGGGAAATCCATGGGCTTGACAGCATCGTGCAGGCGGCGGGGCGCTGTAACCGCGAGGGACTCATCAAGACGGGCGGGACGGTGAAGGTGTTCTCGTTGGAAAAAATCACTTCTTCGGCGCAGCGTCCCGCTGGCCTTACGAAAATCGTGGCACGAAAGTACGGGGCGGATTTGACGAGTCCCGTGGCGATTACGCGCTATTTTCGGGAGCTTTACGATACCAGTGGAGATGCGTGGCTGGATAAAAAGGGAATCATGAAAAAGACGGCAGAATATGCCTTTTCTGATATTGCGAAAGATTTTCGCATCATTGAAGATCGGACGCGGTCGATTTTCATCCCCGAGACAGAAGACGCATGTGCCTTGCTGGGGAGATTGGAGCGGGGCGAGAGGTCGCGGGCGCTTTTGCGGCAGGCGGGGCGCTACATGGTGCAGGTCTATCATGGCACGGCGTCGTCGCCGTTCGCCCTTTTATCCGCACAGGGAAAGCTGCGGATGATCGATGGGGAATTGGCCGTTCTCACCGATCTGTCCGCCTACGATGCGAACAAAGGCTTGCTGTCCAATGTCGGCGAAGGGGAAGGGCTGTTTTGTTAAATATGCGAGGGCGGGGAGATCGTAACATCTCCCCGCCCTCGCGGTCTTTAGCATGTCTAACCATAAATTTCAATCCACGCACGTCATGGGTACGCGTGCGACTTTACCCATCAGGAATTTTAGTATGAACAAGGATTTTTGTCAATTTTGTTGTAAATCTTATAAAACGGTATTGACGAAATGAAAATATCATGATAAATTATGTTCTCTAGCATTTCTAAATATAAGAAATAATTAAAGGAGGTATGCTTATGTCAGAGTATGGGGTGCGATTGGAGGTGTGGGGAAGTGCCGCCTGCTTCACGCGCCCGGAACTCAAGGCGGAGAGATTTTCGTACGCCGTCATGACGCCGAGCGCGGCGCGGGGGATCTTGGAAGCCGTATTTTGGCACAACGGGCTGAGATGGGTGATTGATCGTATCCATGTGCTCTCCCCCATTCAATTTGCCAACGTCAGGCGAAATGAGCTGAAAGCTAAGATTTCCGCCCGTAACGTGTCGGCTTTCGCGGCAAAGAAAGGAAAGGAGATCTATCAGTCGACGAAGGAGGATATTCAGCAGCGGGCGGCCACAGTTCTTCGTCATCCGCATTACATTATCGAAGCGCATTTTGAGATGACGGAGAAAGCCAATGCGTCCGATAATCCGGGAAAGTTTCGTGAGATGTTTTGTCGGCGGGCGCGCAAAGGGCAGTGCTACCATACGCCGTATCTTGGCTGCCGGGAATTTCCCGCGCACTTTCGCTTGTACGAAGAGGCGCTTCCTGCGCAGGAGGGAGAAACAAAGGATTTGGGGTTCATGCTGTACGATATGGACTACACCGATCAGCAAAATATTCAGCCGACGTTCTTTCGGGCGCAGCTCGTCAATGGGGTATTGGAACTCTCCGATTGCGAGGTGTATCGCTGATGCTCAAAGCTTTGGTACAACGATACGAGGATGAATGCCGCGCGGGAAATATCGCCCGGGAGGGTTGGGAAAAGCGTAAAGTTTCCTTTGCCCTCGTGCTGTCGGATGAGGGGGACGTGCTGGAAGTGTTGCCCCTGACGCAGAGGGTGCAGAAGGGGAAAAAGGTGGTGGATGTACCACAGTCCCTTACCGTTCCCGTAGGCGAGACGCGGGCGAGCGGGATATGCCCCTTTTTCCTGTGTGACAATGGATCGTATTTCTTAGGTGCAGATCGGAAAGGAAAACCCAAGCGCAGTGCTGATTGTTTCGCTGCGTCCGCTAAACTGCACCAGGACATCTTGGCAGATGTGGAGGAGCCGGCGGCACAGGCGGTGGTGAAGTTTTTTCAAACGTGGCCGGGCGGAGAGGGCGCCACGCGAAGCCATTCGGCATTGGCGCCTTATGCGGACGAGCTTTTGGCCGGAGGCAATCTTGTGTTTCGCTATGAAGGCCGCTACGTTCACGAAGATCGTAACGTGCGTGCTGCTTGGGAGGCGAGATTGGAGAAAGAGGAGGGGGAGATGCGCCGTTGTTTGGTGACGGGTACCCTTGCTTCTTTTGCCGTCAAGCATCCTGCCATCAAAGGGGTTATAGGCGCTCAATCTACCGGGGCATTATTGGTGTCTTTCAATGAAAATGCGTATGAGTCCTATGGGCACGACGGTCAGAAGGGCGGCAACGCGCCCGTCTCGAAAAAAGCCGCGTTCGCCTACGGGACGGCACTCAATGCCTTGCTCGCCGATGAGCAGCACACGAAACGCATTGGGGACACGACGGTGGTCTATTGGGCGCAGAAAGACAGCGCTCTGGCACAGAAGCTATTTCGCGGGATGATTTTGGACGACCCCGATGAAACCTTAATGGACGACACCAAGCTCAATGCGATTTTGCAAAAGGTACAGCATGGTGAGTCGATCCCTTATGGGGAGGTCGCGATTCCGTATGATAATCCCTTTTACATTTTGGGACTTGCCCCGAATGCGGCGCGGCTTTCCGTGCGCTTCTTTCTGCAAGGGGCGTTTGGGGATTTTCTGAAACATGTCGCGCACCATCACGAGCAGATGGAAATTGTCCGCCCTAAGTGGGAGACGCGAAAGCACATTCCCCTGTGGATGCTTTTGCAGGAGACAGTGAATAGTAATTCGCGGAACAAAATGGCCTCGCCGGTGATGGCGGGCGCCATGCTGAGAGCTGTCCTGACCGGCGGCAAGTATCCTGCGTCCGTATTCCAAAATATCCTGCTGCGCATCCGGGCGGAGCAGGATGAAAATAAGATCAATGCAAGGCGTGCCGGATTTTTGAAGGCGTATTTGCTGCGCAACCGAGGGAGGAGAATAGAAGTGGCACTGGACGAAAATGCAACAGATGTGGCTTATCTTTTGGGGCGATGGTTCGCGGTCTTAGAAGAGGCACAGGAGAAAGCAAACAAGGACATCAAGGCGACCATTCGCGATCGGTTCTTTAATTCCGCTTGCGGGACACCGGCCTATGTGTTCCCCATGCTGCAAAAATTGGGACTTCATCACTTGAAGAAATTGGAGGGTGCGCCAAAAATCAGGATCGACAAACTGCTCTCGGAAATTTTGGGGAAGTTAGAGGCGAGAGAAATTCCCCGTCATCTGCCGTTAGAGGAGCAGGGGGTCTTCATTTTAGGCTATTATCATCAAAAGCAGAAGCGGTACGAAAAAAAGGAGGAAAATTAAATGGCAGAAGTCATCAAGAATCGTTATGATTTTGTTGTTTTGTTCGATGTGGAAAACGGCAATCCGAACGGCGATCCCGATGCAGGGAATATGCCGCGAGTGGATCAGGAGACGGGACACGGGCTGGTGACGGATGTCTGCCTCAAGCGAAAGATTCGCAACTATGTCGAGGCGGTGAAAGAGGGCGTGTCCGGCTATCGGATCTACATCAAGGACAACGTACCGCTCGTGCAGAGCGATCAGGAAGCGTGCGACTACCTTGGCATTAAGGACATTAAGACGGTCAAAAAAGACGATGCGCAGGCCGATGAGAAGATTCGCAATTTCATGTGCAGCAATTTCTTTGACATTCGTACCTTTGGCGCGGTCATGACTACTTTTGTGACAGGGGCACTGAACTGTGGTCAGGTGCGCGGCCCCGTGCAGCTTGGCTTTGCCCGCAGCATAGAACCCATTCTGCCGCAGGAGATCACCATCACGCGGACGGCGATCACGACGGTCGCGGCTGCACAAACGAAAAACACGGCGATGGGGCGTAAGTTTATCGTTCCTTATGCGCTCTATAAAGTAGAAGGCTACGTTTCGGCGAATTTGGCGCGCAAGACGACGGGATTTTCTGAAGAGGATTTAGCGCTTTTGTGGGAGGCCATCCTGCGCATGTTTGAGCTGGATCGCTCGGCGGCGCGGGGCAATATGGCGACGCGGGAGCTCATCGTCTTCCGCCATGAAAGCGAACTGGGCAATGCGCCGGCCTATCAGCTCTTCGACCGCGTTCGGGTACAAAAGAAGGCAGGGGAGGCACCGGCGCGCAGCTATCAGGATTATGAAGTTTCGGTCGATGAGGCCGATCTGCCGCCGGGCGTGACCTGCACGCGCCTGCACTGATATGGCTTATCCCGAGGAAGCGTGGCTGGATATTTCCGGTATCCAGCACTTCCTCTTTTGCCGTCGTCAATGGGCGCTCATCCATCTGGAGCAGCAATGGCAGGAAAATCTGCGCACCGTGGAAGGGCAGATCGTCCACGAGAAATGTCATGACGGGCATCTGCGTGAATCTCGGGGCGATCTCCTCGTAGCGCGTGCGTTGCGCATCTCTTCGGCTATGCTTGGCGTGAGCGGCGTGTGCGATGTCGTGGAATTTCGGCGGGGGAAGAGCGGCGCGCAGCTTCACGGGCGTGAAGGTTTTTGGCAGCCGGTGCCGATTGAATACAAACGCGGCAAGCCGAAGGAAGGGCTGGAGGACGTCGCGCAACTCGTCGTGCAGGGGCTGTGCCTTTCGCAGATGTTTTGCTGCGAAGTTCCCGTCGGCTATCTCTTTTATGATGAAATTCATCGTCGGGAAAAAATCGAGATCACATCGGCGCTGCAAAGCGAGGTGCGGCTGACGCTCGAGGAAATGCACAGAGCCTTTGCCCGGGGTGTCACGCCGAAAGGCAAGGCCACGAAAAAATGTCAAAGTTGTTCGCTGAAGGACTTGTGCTTGCCGAAATTAGAGAAGATCGGAGACGTTTCCGCTTATTATGCGGCGGCGATGAAAGGGGCGTGAGAGATGCGTCATCTGCTCAACACCCTGTTTGTTCTGACAGAAGATGCCTATGTAGCGCTGGAAAATGAAAACGTTGTCGTCTTGCAGGAAGAAAAGGTCTTGGGGCGGGTGCCTCTGCTCACGTTGGAGCAAATCCTGTGCTTCACCTACAAAGGTGCCAGCCCGGCCTTGATGGGTGCCTGTGCGCGGGCGAAAATCGGGCTTTGCTTTTTCAGTCCTCGTGGAAAGTTTTTAGCGAGATCCTGCGGCGAAATACGCGGTAATGTCCTCTTGCGCAAACGGCAATACGCGCTGTCCGAGGATGAAACGGGAAGCGCAAAATTGGCGGCAAACTTCCTCTTTGGGAAAATCTTCAATACGCGTACCCTTGTGGAACGGATGAAGCGCGATCATCCGCTGAGTTTGGATTTGCCCGCCGTAGAGGAGGTCAGCAAAGCCCTGAAAAGCAGCCTGTACAGCTTGCGGGCGACGAAACTTTTAGATGAGCTGCGCGGGATCGAGGGTAATGCGGCTCATCTCTATTTCGCCTTATTTAATCAGTTTATTTTGCAAAATAGGGCAGCATTTACCATGGAAGGCCGCCAAAAACGTCCGCCCTTAGATCGTGTGAACGCCATGCTGTCATTTCTTTACACCGTCTTGGCGCATGACTGCGCTTCCGCACTGGAAGGCGTTGGTCTGGATGCGTACGTGGGATTTTTGCACCGCGATCGCCCGGGGAGAGGATCCTTGGCGCTTGACCTTATGGAAGAACTGCGCAGTCTCTTTGTGGATCGTCTTGTCCTCACGCTGATCAATAATCGTATCGTCAAGACGGAGCATTTTGAGATAAAGGAAAACGGTGCCGTCTGGCTGAACGATTCCGGCAGAAAGCTGGTACTCAAAGAATGGCAGGATAAGAAAAGGGAAACCATTACCCATCCTTTTCTCAAAGAGAAACTCCCGTGGGGGCTGGTTCCCTATGTTCAATCGCTTCTTTTGGCGCGATATTTACGCGGCGATATAGAGGAATATCCGGCTTTCTTATGGAAGTGATAAACATGGCCGATGGGAGAAAAGAGGTGCGCCGATGCTGATTCTTGTGACGTATGACGTCAATACCGAGACTTCCGCAGGGCGGGCACGTTTGCGAAAGGTCGCGAAATGCTGCGTGCGGCACGGACAGCGAGTACAAAACTCCGTATTTGAATGTGTCCTCGACGAAGCGCAGTTTCAGGCCATGCAGCATGAATTAGCTTCTTTGATCGACGAGGAAAAGGACAGCCTGCGTTTTTACAACTTAGGCAACAAATACACCGGAAAAACGCGTCATATAGGCGCAAAACCAAGCTATGAAGCGGAGGGGATTCTCATGCTTTAAGAAATCACCAGAGGTAGATAGGCGAACCTCTATCAAACAGGAGATATTTTTACGAAAAAGCCTATGAATACCCCCAACACCACAAGGTTCGCGAAATGAGATGGTAAAATCTTATGATGGTGCGGGTGTCAATAGGGGCTGTCGCACCTCGTGAGAGGTGCGTGGATTGAAATTATCTTGCTCATTCCAATAGGCTTTCATTACTCCGTCGCACCTCGTGAGAGGTGCGTGGATTGAAATTACGAATGCGTGATGGGGATTAGGAAGGCCCGAAAGTCGCACCTCGTGAGAGGTGCGTGGATTGAAATCAGAGAGGGCGATAGTCAAACCCCATGCGCGTTACGTCGCACCTCGTGAGAGGTGCGTGGATTGAAATGGATAAAGAGCGCCCACGTGGAGAGCCAGAGCCAGGTCGCACCTCGTGAGAGGTGCGTGGATTGAAATTGCTGCAATACTTTGAGAATTTCCTGCTCGCTGGTCGCACCTCGTGAGAGGTGCGTGGATTGAAATGTCGATCATCTCTAAAATAAGAGGATTGACCTCAGTCGCACCTCGTGAGAGGTGCGTGGATTGAAATGTGCACGACGGCGGAGATACGAGCAAATGGCGGCTGTCGCACCTCGTGAGAGGTGCGTGGATTGAAATACCGCGATCTTGAGATTGGTGAGGATGTAATCGGTCGCACCTCGTGAGAGGTGCGTGGATTGAAATATCCTGCTACGCCTCCCATACGCCGATCTTCGCCGTCGCACCTCGTGAGAGGTGCGTGGATTGAAATATGCCCTTCTTCCACATCCAATCATAGATTTTATTGTCGCACCTCGTGAGAGGTGCGTGGATTGAAATCGTCCCAACTCGTCACAATGCGGTCGTCGGAGAGCGTCGCACCTCGTGAGAGGTGCGTGGATTGAAATCCGCACAGCAAGGCAGATGCGGAGACGTTGACACGTCGCACCTCGTGAGAGGTGCGTGGATTGAAATCTGACATTCTTCGAGAACACGGTCGAAAGCGTTTGTCGCACCTCGTGAGAGGTGCGTGGATTGAAATGTTTCGAAATGGCTAATACAACATATATTGTGTCGTCGCACCTCGTGAGAGGTGCGTGGATTGAAATATTAAAAATCTGGAAGTTTGTTTTTGCCATTATTGTCGCACCTCGTGAGAGGTGCGTGGATTGAAATCCATTGACTATGTTCCCGGTCTTGAAACGGCGCGTCGCACCTCGTGAGAGGTGCGTGGATTGAAATGCCTATCAAACATATCATTTACCGTCAACCAGCCGTCGCACCTCGTGAGAGGTGCGTGGATTGAAATCGTAAATACTTCTTTCCCTTTTTTATCCATTGAGGTCGCACCTCGTGAGAGGTGCGTGGATTGAAATCATCAATCGCCAGTAATCGGCTCTCGATCTGCGCGTCGCACCTCGTGAGAGGTGCGTGGATTGAAATATATTTTCGCCGCCTTTCCTACCCCTTTTGACTTACGTCGCACCTCGTGAGAGGTGCGTGGATTGAAATAATGTCCACGTCATAGTCCCGGACGGCATCTGTCGTCGCACCTCGTGAGAGGTGCGTGGATTGAAATCACTTCCACGCCGTCATGGACGAGCGGGATGTAAGTCGCACCTCGTGAGAGGTGCGTGGATTGAAATCCCTTAGATCCAACACGCAGCAAAATAAACATATTGTCGCACCTCGTGAGAGGTGCGTGGATTGAAATATGAGGTTTAGAGCATTTAGGGCAAAGTTTTCCGTCGCACCTCGTGAGAGGTGCGTGGATTGAAATACGAGGTCCTTATAGGCATCAACGCGCAGCGTCAGTCGCACCTCGTGAGAGGTGCGTGGATTGAAATTTGTAATAGTCTGTAATGTATCCGTCCGCCGTAAGGTCGCACCTCGTGAGAGGTGCGTGGATTGAAATTCATCGGAGAGCGCTGCTTGATAGCGCTGTATGGTCGCACCTCGTGAGAGGTGCGTGGATTGAAATAATTACTGACACACGTGCATTGATATCGGATATTGTCGCACCTCGTGAGAGGTGCGTGGATTGAAATACGAGATTAGAGCAACAATTTCGGACAGAAATACGTCGCACCTCGTGAGAGGTGCGTGGATTGAAATCCTTCTTCGTACTGATCCGGGATTCCGTTGTCAGTCGCACCTCGTGAGAGGTGCGTGGATTGAAATCTGATACACCGTTGGCACGACTTTCTGACCGTCGTCGCACCTCGTGAGAGGTGCGTGGATTGAAATGCTCCTTTCGCGTACTCAAAAAGCACGCCGTAGGTCGCACCTCGTGAGAGGTGCGTGGATTGAAATATATCAGCAAGAATTGGCTTTAACGTGAATTTAACGTCGCACCTCGTGAGAGGTGCGTGGATTGAAATTGTATCATCTGGTTTGACATTTAATACACATTGAGTCGCACCTCGTGAGAGGTGCGTGGATTGAAATCATAAGAGCGGTCAATATTTCTATCATATCTTTGTCGCACCTCGTGAGAGGTGCGTGGATTGAAATATTGATTCCCTGCGCATCGTTTGGGGCGATACGGGTCGCACCTCGTGAGAGGTGCGTGGATTGAAATGCCTTGGCCAGCGGCTGGACGATTTTAGAAAACGTCGCACCTCGTGAGAGGTGCGTGGATTGAAATAATGTTTTGAATGATTTTATACTGTTTCGTGACGTCGCACCTCGTGAGAGGTGCGTGGATTGAAATGCTTACGAACATATAGATGGCTACATGATGATTGTCGCACCTCGTGAGAGGTGCGTGGATTGAAATCTCTTTGAGCTGCTTTGGCGTCAGGGACTGCCGGGTCGCACCTCGTGAGAGGTGCGTGGATTGAAATAACTTTGTAGTAAAACAATTTCCGGCTGGTATGGTCGCACCTCGTGAGAGGTGCGTGGATTGAAATCTAAAATCATTAGCGGTAATTAAACATGAGTCTGTCGCACCTCGTGAGAGGTGCGTGGATTGAAATTACGGATCGAGAGTGCGCCGTACCCACCCGGTAGCGTCGCACCTCGTGAGAGGTGCGTGGATTGAAATTGCGGGTGCTGTGGTGGTCTTGGCGATTGCTTGAGTCGCACCTCGTGAGAGGTGCGTGGATTGAAATCTGTAATGACTCAGGTAACGGCGTCCCTTGCTTCGTCGCACCTCGTGAGAGGTGCGTGGATTGAAATTGGTATTCCTGTAAGATTGAGAGACCACCATGCTACGTCGCACCTCGTGAGAGGTGCGTGGATTGAAATCCAAAGGAAACATGCGCTGATAATCAATTTTGTTGTCGCACCTCGTGAGAGGTGCGTGGATTGAAATTAAGAACCCTTTTAAGCACAGACCGTGGCAAGTAGTCGCACCTCGTGAGAGGTGCGTGGATTGAAATCAAGTATTTAGAAATGTAGTTATTGTATTCTCTGTCGCACCTCGTGAGAGGTGCGTGGATTGAAATTTGATTAGCTTGATTAGTTAAAATTCATTGTAGGTCGCACCTCGTGAGAGGTGCGTGGATTGAAATATTGTTGATGGAGATGTTGTGCAGGGAAAGTTGTGTCGCACCTCGTGAGAGGTGCGTGGATTGAAATCCAACGGCATGAACCAATATTATTGTGGCCATTCGTCGCACCTCGTGAGAGGTGCGTGGATTGAAATCGTATGCGTATACAAGAGGCACCGGAACATTTTGTCGCACCTCGTGAGAGGTGCGTGGATTGAAATCCGAAGATATTGTTGACTCCCTTGCGTGGCAATGGTCGCACCTCGTGAGAGGTGCGTGGATTGAAATGTATCTGCTGGTGTTTGATGAGTGCATGCGCTTGGTCGCACCTCGTGAGAGGTGCGTGGATTGAAATGTGGAGAAAATGATCCGTGCCTATAACCAGATTGGTCGCACCTCGTGAGAGGTGCGTGGATTGAAATTCCGTTTTGGGAATATATCCATAAATGGAAATCAGTCGCACCTCGTGAGAGGTGCGTGGATTGAAATCGTATTCGTTCCCGGCTCCGATCCGCTGCCTCAGTCGCACCTCGTGAGAGGTGCGTGGATTGAAATGTCAGCATGGTCGTCCCCACGGCGTACATCGGCGTCGCACCTCGTGAGAGGTGCGTGGATTGAAATAATTCACAGGTCATGGTTCCGCTGGTAATGGTCGGTCGCACCTCGTGAGAGGTGCGTGGATTGAAATTTGTCACTGGTATCGGTCCGGTCTGCCGCGCTAAGTCGCACCTCGTGAGAGGTGCGTGGATTGAAATCGCAAGCTCCCGACAGACACATCCAAAGCGTATGTCGCACCTCGTGAGAGGTGCGTGGATTGAAATATCTTGTCTCCCGTCCATGGTGTAGACATCAGCTGTCGCACCTCGTGAGAGGTGCGTGGATTGAAATTTGTTAGCGCGTGTTGATTATTTTCCAACGTTTGGTCGCACCTCGTGAGAGGTGCGTGGATTGAAATTTGACAGCCCTGAAGGCCAAGAGGCGCAGCTACGTCGCACCTCGTGAGAGGTGCGTGGATTGAAATATTAGACCGACAGCAAAGCGATGAGAAGAAGAAATGTCGCACCTCGTGAGAGGTGCGTGGATTGAAATGGATATCGAAGAAGCTGGGGAGCTGGACGCACTGTGTCGCACCTCGTGAGAGGTGCGTGGATTGAAATTCAAAATAACAGTCCAGTGGATATCACGATGAACGTCGCACCTCGTGAGAGGTGCGTGGATTGAAATTCGATTATCGACTATTACGAAAAGACGCGTGGGAGTCGCACCTCGTGAGAGGTGCGTGGATTGAAATAAAACCAAAACGCGCCGCCCTTCTTCCTAAAACGTCGCACCTCGTGAGAGGTGCGTGGATTGAAATGTGCAGGGGTATTTCAAAGTGATACAGTTTCCCGTCGCACCTCGTGAGAGGTGCGTGGATTGAAATCGCTTGCTACTGCCATGTTTATCTCTCCTTTTCCGTCGCACCTCGTGAGAGGTGCGTGGATTGAAATCAGCGGATGAACAAGATTATCTCCGCCACACCCGTCGCACCTCGTGAGAGGTGCGTGGATTGAAATAAAAAGATTTATGGGACTGCCCGATATATTGTCAGTCGCACCTCGTGAGAGGTGCGTGGATTGAAATCTGCGTCATGACTGACGCTGGCCGCGGAGGCGCGTCGCACCTCGTGAGAGGTGCGTGGATTGAAATCCTCCGCCGCCTCGATGATCTCCGCCACCGATGGGTCGCACCTCGTGAGAGGTGCGTGGATTGAAATTTAAAAGATGACAAAAAAGCCATCGTGTTATCATAAGTCGCACCTCGTGAGAGGTGCGTGGATTGAAATGCAAGTGGAAATCACAGGATAAATGGTCGCTGGAGTCGCACCTCGTGAGAGGTGCGTGGATTGAAATGACGATCCGGCGTGCATTATCTACGCCGGCATGTGTCGCACCTCGTGAGAGGTGCGTGGATTGAAATCTCGGCGGATAGATCGTCATCTACCGGGTTGCCAGTCGCACCTCGTGAGAGGTGCGTGGATTGAAATATGAGCATATCGCTAATATCCGCAAAGACTTCTGTCGCACCTCGTGAGAGGTGCGTGGATTGAAATTAGTAATAACGAATTGGAAGGTCAATAATAACATGTCGCACCTCGTGAGAGGTGCGTGGATTGAAATGTGGGGAAGAGTTGGTCGAGGACAATCCTCCGGCGTCGCACCTCGTAAGAGGTGCGTGGATTGAAATTCGCGGCGAAAATTGAGTAGTAATACATATATGGTCGCACCTCGTAAGAGGTGCGTGGATTGAAATATCAATGGTAATCGGTAAAACGCTCATGTTGACAGTCGCACCTCGTAAGAGGTGCGTGGATTGAAATTCCGGCATGATCTGATATTTCCCAAAGGCTCCCGGTCGCACCTCGTAAGAGGTGCGTGGATTGAAATACCATGGAGCGGAAAACCATTGAAAATGCCGCGTGGGTCGCACCTCGTAAGAGGTGCGTGGATTGAAATGCCGTATGCGTGCGCTCCAATCGCCCACTCCGGCCGTCGCACCTCGTAAGAGGTGCGTGGATTGAAATTTGCGTGGCCACGCCGCGCCAAAGGGAGAATGTAGTCGCACCTCGTAAGAGGTGCGTGGATTGAAATTCGACAAAGTGGAGGGGCTTCAAATTTATTCTGCGTCGCACCTCTTACGAGGTGCGTGGATTGAAATCGCAATACAATAGATGCGGATTGAGGCGAGTTGAACCTTGTGAGAAATGTATGCAGACCGTAGATGAGATGGTTGGTTCTTCTTTATTAGCAAGGACGACTTTATCTACAATCTGAAACTTCAACAAGGTGTCGGTGATGGTATTCTTTAGTGCCGTCGATGTGGGCCATAAATGGGTTTACCATCGGGACGATTAGCCCGCTTTAATTCTTCTCCTGTTATATATCACAAGAGAAGGGGCAACGTTACCAACGGAACGATAAAGAGCGTCATGAGACCAAGAAGCCTGTCATGATTGCTAAATTTGACGTTCTGACAATAAAGATGGATAGTGTCCTCCTTTCGTTTTATGCTAAAGAACGAGGGGCGACGTGTACGCTTTTTCGGTTTGTAAACTGAGAAGGAGGGGGTCGCAGTGGGATCATATGTCGAGGATGTCTGCTGTTTTCTGAGTGGCTCGATCTTTGTGACGGTTAGTGGTTTCAGTGTAGTATGAACAGGGATGCTTTTAGGTAAGATTTTCGCGGCAGAATGGTCGGGACGGATTGCCTAAAGGGGTTCATCGGTGCTATACTGTCTAAGAGCGTCAGAAGATTTTGACCGAGGGTTCGGAGAGCGGAATGGAGGTCATCGTTTGGGGACGGGAAAGTATAAGCGGGTCGTATTGAAGCTGAGCGGCGAGTCGCTGGCTGGGGAGCAGGGCTTTGGAATCAATCCCGACGTGGTGGAGGATATCGCGGTGCAGATCCGGGAGATTCGCCGCCATGATATTGAGTGCGCGGTGGTAGTCGGTGGCGGCAATATTTGGCGGGGACTGGCGGGAAGTGCCAAGGGCATGGATCGGGCGACGGCAGACTACATGGGAATGTTGGCCACAGTGATGAACGCGCTGGCCCTTCAGGATGCCTTGGAGAACAAGGGCGTGGTGTCCCGGGTGCAGAGTGCCATCGATATGCGACAGATCGCTGAGCCGTATATCCGGCGCAAAGCGATACGTCACATGGAAAAGGGGCGGGTCGTCATCTTCGGAGCGGGGACGGGCAATCCGTATTTTTCCACAGATACGACGGCAGCTCTGCGGGCGGCGGAGATTGAGGCGGACGTCATTTTAATGGGGAAAAAGAACACGGACGGCGTTTACGATTCCGATCCCAATAAAAACCCCGAGGCGAAGAAATTTGACGACTTGACGTATATGGAAGTTTTGCAGCGAAAGCTCCAGGTGATGGATTCCACGGCGACGAGCCTCTGTATGGACAATCAAATTCCCATTGTGGTTTTTAATATTGATCGGCACGAGAATTTGGTGAAGGCCGCGTTAGGGGAAAATATTGGAACGACGGTCGGAGGGCGAAAAAAATGATAAAGGATATCATGACGTCCCATGAAGAACGGATGCAAAAGACGTTGGAAGCGTTAAAAAAGGAGTTCGCCTCTCTGCGGGCAGGGCGGGCGACGCCGGCGCTCCTGGATAAAGTGGCCGTGGATTATTACGGGACGCCGACACCGGTCAATCAGGTGGCCAAGATCTCGGTTCCCGAGCCGCGGATGATCGTGATTCAGCCATGGGAAAAGCCTATGCTTCACGAGATTGAGAAGGCGCTGATGAAGTCTGATTTAGGATTGACGCCAAATTCGGATGGGGCCGCCATTCGCTTGACTATTCCCCAGCTTACTCAAGAGCGGCGGGAGGAACTGAAAAAGAGCATCAATAAGAAGGCGGAGGATGCGAAGGTGGCTTTGCGCAATCTGCGCCGGGACGCCAATGATGCCATTAAGAAACTGGAAAAAGCGAAGAGTATCACCGAGGACGAGTCGAAAAAGGGGCAGGAAGACGCGCAAAAATTGGTGGATAAGTATGTGAAGCTGGTGGACACAGCCAAGACGGCCAAAGAGAAAGAGGTCATGGAGATCTGATGGCAGCTCCTGACGTGGTGGGACGCTCAAAAGAGGAGGCGGAGTGCCTTTTGCGGGCGGCCGGGATAGAGTTTGAAGAGGAATTGACACGCCCGACGCGTCCCGTTTTTTCTGTGGATGAGGGATGCCTTTATGTGGTGCGTCAGGTGTTTTTGGCTGACGGCCGCCAGCGTTTGACGCTGGCAGGAAAACAACGAAAGGAGGTGTCTGAAGATGGCTTATAAGATTGGCGACGACTGCATTTCCTGCGGTTCCTGCGCGGGTACCTGCCCGGTGGGCGCGATCTCGGAGGGCGAGGCGCATTACGAGATTGATCCTGAGAAGTGTGTGGAGTGCGGGGCTTGCGAGGCGGGATGTCCCGTGGGGGCGATTTCCGCTCCCTGATGGCAAAGACCCCTCTTTCGTATTGGAGAGGGGTCTTTTTCATCAGGGAGTGGGATCGAAAGTCTGCGTGCGGGAGTTATAAAGTTATGTGGAAAAAGTGGTTTCGCGGGGCACCGCCGGTGGATTCGGCGGGAAATAATGCGTTATACGGTGCTGTGGACAGGAAGCGCCTGCCGCGCCATACGGCCATTATCATGGATGGCAACGGACGCTGGGCCGAAGGGCGGGGCCTCCTGCGGACGGCAGGACACACGGCAGGGGTGGCCGCCCTGAAGCAGGTGCTGAAGGTAGCCATTGATTTAGAACTGCCCGCGCTGACGGTGTACGCTTTTTCCACCGAGAACTGGAAGCGTCCCCATGCTGAAGTAGATTTTCTCATGGGTCTCTTTTCCGATTATTTAGCGCGAGAGATCGACGAGATGGATGAAGATAACGTGAAGCTGCGCTTTTTGGGGCGTATGAAGGAGCTTTCTTCGGCGCTGCAAGTGCAGGCAAAAGAGGCGGAGCGGCGGACGGCGGAGAATACGGGGGTCAAGTTCAACGTGGCTATGAATTACGGAGGGCAGGACGAACTTCTCCGGGCGGCGCGCCGTTTGGCAGCGGAAGCGGCGGCCGGGCAGATTCGTCCTGAGGACATTGACGGGACGAAATTTGAAGGCGCTCTTGATACGGCAGGGCTGCCTCCGGTGGATTTTGTCATCCGCACCAGCGGGGATCTGCGCCTCAGCAATTTTCTTTTGTGGCAGGCGGCTTACGCGGAGTTTTGGTTTACGGAAACGAATTGGCCGGATTTCACGCCTGCGGATTTCGTGGCGGCACTGCAAGATTTTGGCGGCCGTCAACGCCGGTTCGGCGGGTTGGAGAATCAATAGACGACAGGAGGAGAGCCCCTTTGCTTACTCGCATTCTTTCGGGGATTGTCGGCATCGCGATAGCAGCAGCGGTCATTCAGACCGGCGGCGCTGTTTTTTGCGCGGCAGCGATCGTGCTGATGATGATCGGCTGGCATGAGTACGCCAAGGCGTTCGCTCACATGGGACAGCCTTTGGCGTATGTGAGCGGCATGGCAGCCATGCTCCTCATGGGCGGCGCGGCGTGTACAGCGCAAGTGGATCTTTTCTGCGCGGCGGCGCTGTCGGCCATCCTCTGGGTGCTGTCTCTGGCAGTGTTTCGCCATCGTTCGTTTTCGGTGCCGCAGGCGGCGCTGTCGGTCGCCGGGATCGTCTACGTGGGCTTTACGCTGGCCCATCTGATTTTTCTTCGGATGCCGTTTTTTCCTTGGTCGATGGATACACCTCTCGGGAAAATGGAGATGGGCTGTGTCTGGCTTTGGGTGGCGCTCATCGGGACGTGGGCCAGCGATACCTTCGCCTATTTCACCGGCATTACGTGGGGACGTCATCGGCTCTGCGGGGCCATCAGTCCGAAGAAGAGCGTCGAGGGGTTCGTGGGCGGCCTTGTCGGCACGGCGGCGACCGTGGCGGCGCTGGGGGCGGTACTTTCTTGGCCTATCTTGCCCATGGCCGCCTTGGGCGTCGCTATCGCGCTCTTGGCCACGGTGGGGGATTTAGTAGAATCGGCCATCAAGCGCTATACGGGCATCAAGGACTCTGGCGTCCTCATCCCCGGCCACGGCGGTGTGCTGGATCGCTTTGACAGCGTGATGTTTGTGGTCCCTTTCGTGCATTATGTTTCGTGGTTTATTTCGCTTTTGCTGATAAATTAAGGATACGCGGATAATAGGAGAATGGCATGAAAAGTTTGGCGATTTTAGGCTCCACCGGTTCCATCGGCACCCAGACCCTCGATGTGGTGCGTGCCCATCCCGAAAGGTTTCGTGTCACAGCTTTGGCGGCCCACAAGAGCGACGGCCAGATCGAAGAACAGATCCGGGAATTTTCTCCGGCAATAGCGGTTTTGACCGACGAGGCGGCGGCGGTGCGGCTTCGCGCTCGTTACCACGGCGCGACGGAGATTTTGAGCGGGGCGGAGGGGCTTTTGGCGGCGGCAGTGCTTCCTACCGCCGATACCGTGGTGACTTCGCTGATGGGATTTGCGGGGCTGGCTCCTACCTTGGCAGCCATTGAAGCCGGGAAAGACATTGCCCTGGCCAATAAGGAGACGCTGGTTGTGGCCGGAGAGCTGGTCATGAATGCGGCCAAGGCGCACGGCGTGGCGATCCTGCCGGTGGACAGTGAGCATTGCGCCCTTTTTCAGTGCCTGCAAGGGGAAAAGCGAGAAGCCGTGGAACGCCTCATTCTTACTGCTTCGGGAGGGCCTTTTCGTGGGAAAAAACTGGCGGCCTTGAAGGCGGTTTCCTTGGCGGACTGCCTGAACCATCCCACTTGGGCCATGGGGAAGAAGATCACGGTGGATTCGGCGACCCTCATCAACAAGGGGCTGGAGGTCATCGAGGCGCATTGGCTCTATGATATGCCTTATGATAAGATCGAAGTCGTAGTACATCCCCAGAGCATCGTTCATTCTTTGGTATCGTTTCGCGACGGGGCGGTGATGGCGCAATTAGGGCTGCCGGATATGCGTCTGCCCATTCAGTACGCGCTGACGTATCCGGATCGGGTGGCGTCGGATTTTCCGCGCTTGGATTTTTCCCGTCTGGGGGCACTGACCTTTGAACCGCCGGATACCGAAACTTTTCGGGGGCTGGAGATTGCCGCCGAGGCGGGGCGCACTGGGGGAACGGCCCCCTGCGTTATGAACGCGGCCAATGAGATCGCGGTGGAGGCGTTTTTAGATGGTTTCATCGGATTTTTAGATATCTACCATATTATAGAAAAAACGTTGGCTGCCCGTCCCGTCCGGCGGGCGGCTACTTTTGAGGTCTTGCAGGAAGAGGACGCTTGGGCGCGGCAGTATGCACGGCAGTTGATCGCGGTACGGAAATAGGGGGAACGTATGTTACTGACGGTGTTGGCTTCGATTTTTGTTTTTGGTATATTGGTGCTTTTCCATGAGTTAGGCCATTTTCTGATGGCGAAGGCCACGGGGATGCGGGTGGATGAGTTTGCCATCGGCTTTGGTCCGCGCCTTTACAGTTATACTTATGGGGAGACGGTGTATTCGATCCGCGCCGTTCCCTTGGGAGGCTTCAACGACATCGCCGGTATGGATCCCGAGGAGAATGACGCTGGCGATCGCGGCTACTGTACGAAACCGGTGTGGAAGCGGATGCTGGTTATCGTGGCCGGGCCGCTGATGAATTTCATCCTGCCGGTGGTGATTTTCTTCGGCCTGTTCCTTGCTGTAGGGGTCAGTACGCCGTCGGATCGCCCCGAGCTGGGGGATATTCTTCCGGATAAACCGGCGGCCGCCGCCGGCCTTAAAAAGGGCGATGTCATTGAGCGGATGAACAGCCAGGCGACGGAAAAGTGGGAGGATATTGTCAATATCATTCTTCAAGAGGGGGAGCGCCCCATCAAAGTGGAGTTTCGCCGCGACGGCGTACCGCAGACGACGACGCTGATCCCCATTTACGATAAGAATGCCGAGCGCCCTTTGGTGGGGATCACCAGTTCGTCAGATTTTCGGCAGCCGGGCTTTTTTGAGGCCATCGGGCTGGCCTGCTACAAGACGGGGTACGTCATCTACAAGATGGTGGAAGGGCTCTGGGCCATGATCACCGGCAGCGCGAAGGCGGAATTGGCTGGACCCCTGGGGGTGGCGCAGATGGCCGGGGAGGTGGCGCAGATCGGCTTTGCCGCGCTCTTAAATTTCGCGGCGCTTTTGAGCCTGAATTTAGGTATTCTCAATCTTCTGCCGGTACCGGCCCTCGACGGGGGCCATCTCCTGCATCTCGTTTTAGAAAAACTCCGGGGGAAACCTTTGGGGCCGAAAGCTTTGCAATATACTCAGCTGGCGGGCATCACTCTCTTGGTCATGCTGATGCTCTTCGCCACGAAGAACGACATCGTAAGAATTTTCTTTGGGAATTAGGAAGCACTGATAAATTCAGCCCGCCAATCTGATGGACCTTAGTTTATCCGTGCTTCCTTGGGAGTTAATACCAATGGAACGACGAAAGACGCGGCAAATTCATATCGGATCGATCCCCATCGGCGGCGGCGCTCCTATCTCCGTGCAGTCCATGACGAATACCCGGACGACGGACACGGTGGCCACCGTGTCGCAGATTCGGGCGCTCTCGGAAGCGGGATGCGACATCGTTCGCCTCGCCGTACCGGATATGGCGGCGGCGGAGAATTTGAGCACGATCCTTCGCGCCGTGGAAGTTCCGCTGGTGGCGGACATTCATTTTGATTATCGCTTGGCCCTCACCGCTATCGAGCAGGGCATCGCGGGGCTGCGCCTCAACCCCGGCAACATCGGCGGTGCGGATCGCGTGCGGGCGGTGACGGCGGCGGCCAAGGCGGCGCATATTCCCATCCGCATCGGGGTCAACGCCGGTTCGCTGGACAAAAGGCTCTTGGAAAAATACGGACATCCCACGGCGGAGGCGCTGGTGGAATCAGCCTTAGAGCATGTACACCTTTTGGAAGCCGAGGACTTTCATGACATCAAGATTTCCCTCAAAGCCCATGACGTGCCGCTTACCTTGGCCGCTTACCGGCTGATGAGTGAGCGGGTCGATTACCCGCTTCATTTGGGCATCACAGAGGCGGGAACGCCCCAGAGCGGCATGATCAAATCTGCCGTGGGCATCGGCGCCCTTTTAGCAGAAGGCATCGGCGATACCATTCGCGTCTCTCTCACCGGCGACCCGGTGGTGGAAGTGAAGGTGGCCAATGAGATATTGAAATCCTTGGGACTGCGGGCATACGGCCCGACCCTGATCGCCTGTCCCACCTGCGGCCGTACCGCCATCGATCTCCCGAAGATCGCGGCGGAGGTGGAGGCGCGGTTAGCTGGGGTCAAGCGCCCCCTTCGGGTGGCGGTCATGGGCTGCATTGTCAATGGCCCGGGGGAGGCGCGGGAAGCCGACGTGGGCATTGCCGGGGGGCGCGGGGAAGGGCTGGTCTTTAAGAAGGGCACCGTCTTGCGCAAGGTGCCGGAAGATCAGTTAGTGGCGGAACTTTTTAAGGAAATCGACGCAATCATCGCGGCAGAGTAAATATTTTATGTTGGCGGGGAAAGAAAAATTTTTTCCGCGTCATTTTCGTTTATCCGAGGGATGAATCAGATCGCGCCGCCAGGCAGTCCGGCGGCAATTTACGAGGAAGGGACAGGATGCTATGCGTACCACACAGCTTTATGCGCCTACGCTGCGGGAAGTACCGGCGGAAGCGGAGGTGATCAGCCACAAGCTGATGCTTCGGGCGGGCATGATCCGCAAGGCGGCAGGAGGCATTTACACCTATTTGCCGTTGGCTTGGCGCACCCTGAAAAAAATCGAGGCCATTGTCCGGGAGGAGATGGACGCGGCGGGGGGGCAGGAGATCGCCATGCCTATCCTTCAGCCTTCGGAGATCTGGAAGGAAACAGGGCGGTGGACGGTTTACGGCGAGGAAATGTTCCGCCTCAACGACCGGCACGACCGTGAATTTTGCTTGGGGCCGACCCACGAAGAACTGGTGACGGCGCTAGTGCGGGACGAAGTGCGCTCCTATAAGCAGCTTCCCTTACTGCTCTATCAGATACAGAATAAGTATCGGGACGAAATCCGGCCCCGCTTTGGTCTCATGCGGGGGCGGGAATTTATCATGAAGGATCTCTATTCCTTCGATAAAGACGAGGAAGGGCTGCAGGTTTCCTATCAGAAAATGTTCGACGCCTACAGCCGTATCTTTACCCGCTGCGGCCTGCGCTTTCGCCCGGTGGAGGCGGATAACGGCGCCATCGGCGGGGCGCATTCCCATGAGTTTACCGTATTGGCGGAGGCCGGGGAGTCGAATATCGTCTACTGTGAAGCGTGCGACTATGCCGCCAGCGATGAAAAGGCGGAGCTGGAAAAAATTGAGGCGGCAAAAGAAGACCTGCACCCGCTGGAAAAAGTCTCCACCCCGGGGGCACATACCATCGAGTTGGTGGCGGCCGCCCTTGACGTCCCGGTGGAAAAGACCATCAAGGCGGTGGCCTACCAAAACGAAAAAGAGGAAGTCGTCTTGGCCTTTGTGCGCGGCGATCACGCGGTCAATGAAGTCAAGCTGCAAAACGTCACCGGCGCCTTGACCCTTCGCATGGCGGACGATGCGGCCATTCGGGCCGTGGGCAGTGCGCCTGGCTTTATGAGCCCCATCGGCCTTCGCGAAGGGACGACGATCGTCGTCGACGCCACGGTGATGGCGATGTATAACGCGGTGGCCGGAGCCAACGAAGCGGACGTTCACTATGTCAACGTCACCCCGACGCGGGATTTCAAAGATGTTACCGTGGCCGACATCCGGCTGGTAGAGGCGGGGGATCCCTGCCCCCGCTGCGGTGCGTCCCTTCGCATGACGCGCGGCATTGAGGCGGGACAGGTATTCACCTTGGGCACGAAGTACAGCGAAGCCTTGGGGGCGACGTTTTTAGACGAGAACGGCAAGGAAAAACCGCTGGTTATGGGCTGCTACGGGATCGGCGTCAGCCGGACGATGGCAGCGGCCATCGAGCAGAGCAACGACGCGGACGGGATCATTTGGCCCCGCGCCATCGCTCCCTTTGAGGTGGTGGTAGTTCCCGTCAACGCTAAAGTACCCGAGCAATTCGCCTTGGCGGAGAAGCTCTACACGGAGATGAAGGCGGCCGGGATCGACGTACTCTTGGATGATCGTCGGGAACGTGCCGGGGTTAAGTTCAAAGACGCCGATCTCATCGGCTATCCCCTCCGGGTGACGGTGGGGCCAAAAGCCATTGAGGAGGATAAGGTGGAAGTGCGGGTGCGCCGCACCGGCGAAGTAAAAGAATTTTCGGCGGCGGATTACTTAGCGGGGGTCAAGGCGCTTTTGGAATCACTGTGACGGCACAGGGCGATTTCTTTTGCGGGTGCCGAAAAAATGATTGATATTTGATTTTTTCGGAGGCTTTCTATATACTTAATGAGAATAAACGATGCCTTCCTCAGATTTGAGGAGGGCATTCCTGTTATGGACGGGTAAATGTCATTTGTATTCATTTTCAACGGAAAGGAGCGAGGGGCATGGGCACTTTTTGGGGGTATTTCTTCCCGGCAGGGGCGGATCTTACCGATCCGAAGATGCGGGAACGGTGCGGAGCACGGGCTGGACAGGTGGGGATCGGGGTTAACTTGCTGCTGTTTGCGGCGAAATTAGCCATCGGCCTCATAAGCGGCGCCATTTCCATCGTGGCCGACGCCCTCAATAATCTTTCCGATGCGGGGTCTTCCCTCGTCATGCTGCTGGGCTTTCGTATCGCTGCTCGACCGGCGGATCCAGAACACCCTTTTGGACATGGCCGCGTGGAGTATCTGACGGGGCTTTTCGTCGCTGTGGTCATTCTCTTTGTGGGCTTCCAGCTCCTTCAATCCTCGGTCGTGAAGATCCTGCACCCGGAAGATCTGGCGGTGGACTGGGTGACGGGGGGCGTATTGCTGCTTTCCGTTTTTGGGAAATTGGCCTTGGCTCATTTTTACCAAATTGTGGGGGATCGCATTCAATCGGCGGCCATCCGAGCCGCCGCCGCAGACAGCCGGAGCGATTGCTTGGCTACGGCGGCAGTGCTTCTTTCACTCATCCTCTACGTGGGAACGGGGTGGAATGTAGACGGGGCAGCGGGGGCCTTTGTGGCGCTCTTTATTCTTTACAGCGGGTGGGAGGCGGTGAAAAGCACAGCACAGCCTCTCATGGGGGAAGCCCCCGATCCGGCACTGGTGTCGGCCATTAAAAAGTTCGTGCTGGCGACGCCGCCCATCATCGGCGTACATGACCTGATCATTCACGATTATGGCCCCGGGCGCGTCTTTGTTTCCCTTCATGCTGAAGTGCCGGGGAATATGGAGATTATGGCAGCTCACACCGCCATAGACGCCTTGGAGCAGCGATTGGAGGCGCACTTTCACGTTGAAGTGACGGTGCACATGGACCCAGTTCTCTTAGATGATCCCGAGACGAATCGTCTGCGCCTTTTGACGGATAATATCGTTCAGGCCATTGAACCGACCCTGACCACGCATGATTTTCGCCTCACTACTACGGCGGAGGGAGGCCGCAACTTCATCTTTGACGTTGTTGTTCCTTACGGTGTTCCCCTTAGCGATGAAGAGATTGCCCACGCCATAGGCGAACAGCTAAAGGCGTTGCATCCTCACTATCAGGCCGTCATTCACTTTGATCACCAGTATTGCTGAGTAAAGTAGATTTGAAGGGCAGGCAGGAAAGGAAATTCTCCTTTTTGGTCGAAGTATTTACTTTAATAAGAAAAGGCAGGAGGCGGCGATATGAGGAAATGGATGGCGGTTCTGGCAATCTCGCTGGCGTTGGCAATGCCGACGGTACAGGCGGCAGGCGGGGTGAACGGGGTCGTTAAGCTGCGACCGGAACTGAATTTCACGGCGATGGGCAGTGGCTCAACGAGAAACGGCGAACGCGGGACAACTGTTGGCATCGGCTGGGCGGTCAATCGCGAAAAAGGAGCGCGGCGCGATCGGGTGACGAGAGTGCAGCTGATTTCTCGCGATATGGACATGACGGCGCTCACCACTGGGGAGATTGAGGACTGGTATCAAAATGACATAGCGCCGGCGGAACAACCGATCTTTTTGACGGAAACACAAGAAAACGGTTCGTATGAGATCGACGATGTGCCGGAGGGGCGCTATTATTTGGTTATCGTTGCCGGGCAGATGGATGACGGCTCTGCTGATCCATTGCGGACGCGGAGCGGGGAAGCGCTGTCGAAGTATCTTCCTTTGTGGGATCAGTATGCGATGTTCGTCATTGGCATGAACAGCTGTGTGGTGCAGGAGATCGAGGTAACCGATGGGGCCATGACCCGAGCCGATTACGATTTTGGTGAGATCATCGGCAAGTGATGAAGACAAAAGATGGGTGAGACGAAAAAATCCCGACGAAGCGCAGGGGCTTCGTCGGGATTTTTTCGTCTCTCAGCCGCTGACGGCGGCTTCCAGTGCGACGCGGGCCATGTCGTTGAAGGAGGTTTCCCGTTCTTCCGGTGAGGTTTCCGCGCCGGTGAGAATATGGTTGCTGACGGTAAAAAGGCCCAGCGCCTCTACGCCGTGTCTGGCGGCAGCGAGATAGAGGGCTGCCGTTTCCATTTCGGCGGCCAATATGCCGTAGGAGGCCAGCTTATCAAGGTCGATTTCGTCGTCATAGAGGCGATCCTGTGATAAGACGTTGCCCACATGAAAGGGAACGTTCAGTTCGCGGGCGGCGGCTACGCCCTTTTCCAAAAGATGGAAATCTGCTGTGGGCGCGAAATTGATGCCATGACCAAAGGTGTTATGGGGCATGTTGGAGTCCGTGGTGCTGGCTTGGGCAAAAATCAGATCGCGCACGGCAATCTTTTTTTGCAGTGCCCCGCAGGTGCCGATGCGGAAGATCCGTTTGACGCCGTACTCGGCGATCAGTTCGTTGGCGTAGATGGCCATGGACGGCATGCCCATGCCGGAGCCCTGGATGGAAACGGGAACGCCCTTATAAGAACCGGTGTAGCCCAACATGTTGCGGATGTGGGTATATTCTTTGGCCCCGTCTAAAAAATGTTCGGCGATGTGTTTCGCCCGGAGCGGATCGCCGGGCATCAGCACCCGCTCGGCGATTTCTCCGGTGCGGGCCGCGATATGCATACTCATAAAAATGCCCCCTTTGGATAAAGTTTCTTCTCAATTATAGCGCAGGGCGCGTTGTTTGGAAAGCGCCGCGTTTCACTCGGGAAGAGAAAAGACCTGCTCGCCGTTATCAGGCAGCAGGATTTGTGAAATAACAGGTGGTTTTCCTTGCGGTGGGTATCGCCCCACGAGCCAGTATGATATAATATGAACACTTAGTGAACACGACCGCAGGGAAGAGTGAACTTAGTGAGAATATATACCTGAACACTTAACAAAGGCAAGCGCAGCGCCGCCTGCGTTTAGTGACCAGGTGAAATATGAACACTTAGTGAACACGACCGCAGGGAAGCGGGCGCATAGTGAAAATAAGAGTGCTGGTTTTACTTCGCGAAGGGTGGTAGGCAGCGCCACGGCGGGCAGATTTGGATGGAGGAACATGAAGTGAAAATTTCTACGCGGGGACGGTACGCGCTGCGGTTGATGATTGATATCGCCATCAATAGCGACGGCGCGCCGGTACGAATCAAGGATATCGCGCGGCGGCAGATGATTTCGGAGAAATATTTGGAGCAAATCGTATCCGTTTTGCATAAGGCGGGCTTTGTGCGCAGCAGTCGGGGCCCTCAAGGGGGCTACCGATTATCTCGGGGGCCGGAGGCGTATACGGCGGGTGAGATATTGACGCTCATTGAGGGAAATTTGGCTCCGGTGACCTGTTTGGAGGCGGAGGAAAACGAGTGTCCCCGGCAGGAATATTGTGCGACGCTGCGCCTGTGGGAAATGGTAAACGCCGCGATACAGAATGCAGTCAATGGAGTGACTCTGGCAGATTTAGTGGATTGGCAGCGGGAGATGACGGCGAAGGGGGAAGGGAGCCGAGAGCCGTGAAAAAAGCGGGGAGAAGGCGGCGGATGAGGATGAAGAGAACGCGGCTTGAGAGCAGGTGTGGATATGCGGCTCGCTAATGCGGAGTTGTTTCGGGTAATCAAAGCGGATTTTTCAGTCTTGGAAGAAGCGCTTTTGGAGGCGGTGGCGTCGCCGGTACCCCTCATCAGGGAGGTGGGAACTCATTTGGTCGCGTCGGGAGGAAAAAGACTCCGCCCGGCCCTGTTTCTTCTGGCGGCCCGCAGCGGCCCGGCCTTTGATCGGGAGAGAGCCATACCACTGGCCGTGGCATTGGAGCTTATTCACATGGCCTCACTGGTACATGACGACGTCATTGACAGTGCCGATACGAGGCGGGGGTCGCCTACGGCGAATGCGAAATGGAGCAATCAGATCGCTGTTTTGAGCGGCGATTATCTCTTTGCCCAGGCCTTTTCCTTGATGACGGGGAAGCATTACGGTGAAGCGATCGCTATGCGGATGGCAACATTGGTGCGAGAGCTGGCGAGCGGCGAGATCTTGCAGGATTCGGCGCTCTTCCAGGCCGAACACGATATAGAGGAATATGAGCAGCGCATCGAGAAGAAAACGGCAAATTTTTTAGCGCTCTGCTGCGAGATGGGGGCTATCGTGTCCGGGGCGGCGGCCGAAGTGGCGAAGGGGCTGTACCTTTACGGTCACGCCATCGGGATGGCCTTTCAGATTACCGATGATCTTTTAGATATCACAGGTGAAAAAGTGAAGTTGGGGAAGCCGGCGGGGAACGATATTCGGCAGGGGGTGGTGACACTGCCGGTGATCCGGGCGCTGAAGATGAGTCCCCACCGGGAAGAGTTGGCGGCCATCCTGCGGGATCGGAAGATGTCTGAGGCGATGGTACAGCGCGCGCTATCCATCGTGCGGGCGTCCGATGGCGTGACTTTTGCCCGGGCGCGGGCAGAGGTGCAGATTCAGCGAGCGAAGGAGGCGCTGCCGACTTACATCCCAGCAGCGATTCGGGAGACGTTTATACAGGCGGCGGATTACATCAGCCGGCGGGATTTTTGAGGAGGAGAGTGTTATGTTTGGGATTGGTGTGCCAGAATTAATCCTTATCCTGATCATCGGGCTGGTGGTGTTCGGCCCGGGAAAATTACCGGAGGTAGGCCGGGCCATCGGCAAGAGCCTTAACGAATTTAAGCGGGCGACCTCTGGTGCAGGGGAGGAGCGTCCAGCCCCGCGGGCGGGGGAAGAGAAAACGAGCCATGATGACAAAGCGTAAGGGAGCGTCTGCCCATGGCCGAAGATAAGGAAAAGGATGCGCTGCCGGAGGGAAGCGAAGCCGAGATAGGTGTGGCGCGTTCTCAGGCGTCGGAGGAACCGCCGCCGAACGAGGCGGCGGTTTCTTCTTCGGCAGGGGAAAATGAGGCTGACGCAGTGGCTCCTTTGCCGTCGGCGGAGAAAACGGATGGGGTGCGGGAGGCGGCGCCGGATTTAGGGATGTCGGAGGAAGATGAGACGGTAGAAGGTAATATGTCTCTCGTCCGCCATTTGGAGGAGCTTCGTCAGCGGATCATTCGCTCTTTGATCGCCATCGGAATCGGCTCCAGCGTGGCCTATTACTACATTGAAGACATCATGGGCTACATTACGATGCCCACGGGACGCCTCTATTATCTGCAGCCGGCAGAAGCCTTCTTTACCTATTTGAAGATTGCGCTGGCGGCGGGGTTCCTTTTGGCGCTGCCGGTGGTGTTTTACCAGCTCTGGAAATTCGTGCTGCCGGCCCTGACGATCCGGGAGCGCACCGTCGTCGGGGTCTTGGTGCCCTCATCGGTGCTGCTGTTTTTCGCTGGACTGGCTTTCGCTTTCTTTTTGGCGCTGCCGGCAGCCATCAAATTTTTCGTGGGATTCAGCACGGAGAATTTGCAGCCGATGTTCACGCTGCACCAGTATTTTGATTTCGTTTTATCTTTCGTATTGCCCTTCGGGGCGGTTTTCGAGCTGCCCCTGTTCATCATCGTCTTTGCCAAGTTAGGCTTCATCGGGTCGGATTTTTTGCGCCGTAAGCAGCGGCTGGTCATTTTATTATCTTTCGTGGTGGGGGCCATCGTGTCGCCCACACCGGATATTTTCAATCAGTCTATGATCGCTGTGCCCCTCATTGTTCTGTATGAGATCAGTTACGTCACGGTGCGGTTTATCATGGGGAAATAAGGGGGAAGTCCTGTTGGCGTACAAAGATTTGCGGGAATTCATCGCCGCCTTGGAAGCGCGTGGCCAGCTCCGGCGCGTCAAGGCCGAGGTGGAGGCGGAGCTGGAGATCACGGAGATCACTGATCGGGTGTCCAAAATGACCGGATCGGATAACGTGGCGCTCCTCTTTGAAAACGTTCGGGGGTACGATATGCCCGTTCTGATGAACGCTTTCGGGAGCTACGAGCGGATGGCTTTGGCCTTGGGCGTGGAAAAATTAGATGATATCGCCGAGGAAATTCGCGCTCTCATGCGCCTTCCCTATATTTCCTTCTCCCATAAGATGGATCTTGTTTCCCTCATTCCTATGGCGCGGAAGGCCATCAATTTCCCAAAATATGTGAGCCACGCCCCCTGTCAGGAAGTGATCGAAAAGGACCATCCGTCGCTGGATATCCTGCCGATTTTGAAATGCTGGCCGGAGGACGGCGGCCCCTTCGTGACGCTGCCTCTGGTCTTTACGAAAAATCCCGAGACAGATAAGCGTAATGTGGGCATGTACCGGCTGCAAAAATATGACGCGACCACTACGGGGATGCACTGGCACATCCATAAGAATGGGGCGGAGAACTATCGGGCGGCCAAGGCGAAGGGCATGACCCGTTTGGAAGCGGCGGTGGCCATCGGCACGGATCCGGCGGTGACGTACGCGGCGACAGCGCCCTTGCCCCGCGATATCGACGAGATGGTGTTCGCCGGCTTCCTGCGCCATAAGTCGGTGGAGCTGACGAAATGCGTGACCGTTGACCTTGAAGTTCCGGCCACCAGCGAGATCGTGCTGGAAGGCTATGTGGATATCGATGAGCGCCGCCGGGAAGGCCCCTTCGGCGATCATACCGGGTACTATTCTTTAGCGGACGATTATCCGGTGTTTCACGTCACCTGCGTGACCCATCGCCGCCATCCCATCTACTCCGCTACGGTGGTGGGCCGTCCCCCCATGGAAGACTGCTACCTCGCCAAGGCGACAGAGCGGATCTTTCTCCCTCTTTTGCAGCAGATGATCCCCGAGATCGTAGACATCAATCTTCCCTTGGCGGGGGTGTTCCATAACTGCGCCATGGTGTCCATCAAAAAATCATATCCCCAGCAGGCGAAAAAGGTCATGCAGGCCATCTGGGGGATGGGGCAGATGATGTTCACGAAAATGATCATCGTGGTGGATGCCCACGTCAACGTGCAGGACGAAAAGGAAGTCTGGTGGAGGGTATTCAATAACATCGACGCCCGGCAGGATTTGGTGCTGACGGACGGACCGTTGGACGTTTTAGATCATTCCTCCCCCATGCCGAAGTGGGGAACGAAGCTTGGCATCGATGCTACGCGGACGTGGCCGGAAGAGGGACATGCCCGGGAGTGGCCGAATGAGATCGTTATGACCGATGACATACGCGATCGGGTCACCCGACGCTGGAAGGAACTTTTTGCATGAGGGGAAAAGTTCAGGCGCATATAGAAAACATCGCCCTTCATCATACCGTGTTTGACCTTCCCTTTGCCTACATGGGGGCTTTTTTGGCGGCGAAGGGACACCCCGGCTGGGGAACGCTTCTCTGGATCACGCTGGCCGTTACGGGGGCGCGGAGCGCAGCGCTGGCCATTGATAATTTCGTCGATCTCAAATACGATAAGGTGCATCCCCGCTTTACGAAGCGCCCCATGGTGAGGGGGGCAGTGACGAAGGGAGAGGCGCTGCTTCTCATCGCGATGAGCCTGGCCCTCTGCCTTTACGCGGTGACCAAGCTGCCGCCCGTTTGTTTCCGCCTCTTGCCGTTGGCGGCGCTGCCCTTCGTGGTGTATCCCTTCATGAAGCGCCTGACGGGCCTCTGCCATGCCGTCTTGGGCGTCGCCATCGCCATGGCACCAGCGGGGGGCTGGATGGCGGCGGGGGGACAAATTGATCCCCCCATGCTGCTCTTGTGCTTGGCCGTGGGCATTTGGATCGGCGCTTTTGATGTGATTTACGGCGTGCAGGACGAAGCTTTTGACCGCACTCATGGGCTTCATTCCTTGGCCACGGAAGTGGGGGCGGCACAGGCGGTGGCTTTGGCCCGGATCGGGCACTTCCTTTGTATCCTTTGCTTCGCCGCCTTAGGAGCGCTTCTGTACTTGGCGTTCCCCTACTACATCGGGGTGTTCATTGCGGCGGCGACTCTCCTTTATCAGCACAGCATCGTGGATATTCGGCAGTTTCGCTGGCTGACGCAAAGGTATTTCATGCGCAACGGGATTGTCGCCGTGGCGATGTTTCTCTGTACGGCGGCCAGCTTTTATTTTTGATTTTTCCATCGAGATGAAATGGAGTGGCGGATATGACGGCAAGAATTTTATCGGGGAAAGAATTTGCCCAGCGCATTAGGGAAGACGCGAAACGGCAGGCGGAGGCGCTGATGCGGCGTACCGGCGTCCGCCCGGGCTTGGCGGTCGTCATTGTGGGCCATGATCCGGCCTCAGAGGTGTATGTGCGCAATAAGCACCGCGCCTGCGAAGAATTGGGGCTGTATTCGGCAGCGGTGGAACTCCCGGCGGAGACAACAAAGGAAGAGCTGCTGGCTAAAATCGATGCCCTCAACGCCGATGACCGGGTGCATGGCATTTTAGTTCAGCTTCCCTTGCCCGGGTCCTTAACAGCGGCGGAACCGGAGGTTTTGAATCGCATTGCCCCGGAAAAGGACGTGGACGGCTTTCACCCGGTGAATGTGGGGCGGTTGTCGATAGGGGAGCCGTCTCTGGCGCCCTGCACGCCGGCGGGGTGCCTTCGCATGTTGGAATTGGCGGATATCCCCATCGATGGAGCGCGGGCGGTGATCTTAGGCCGCAGCAATATCGTGGGCAAGCCCATGATGGCGCTGCTCTTGGCGAAAAATGCCACGGTCACGATTTGCCACTCTCATACGAAGGATATTGCTGCCATCGCCCGGGAAGCGGATATTTTGGTGGCGGCCGTAGGAAGGCCGCATTTTGTCACCGCTGATATGGTGAAGCCCGGCGCTACAGTGATCGATGTGGGGATTAACCGCGTCGCGCCGAAAAAGTTAGTGGGCGACGTGGATTTTGAGGCGGTGAAAGAGGTGGCAGGAGCCATCACGCCGGTGCCGGGGGGCGTGGGGCTTTTGACCATCGCTATGCTCATGCAGAACACGGTAGCAGCGGCGCAGCGTCAAATAGAGAAATAGGCGCGGCATATATAGAAAAAGTATGTGGATGGGAATATAGGACGAGGAGGCTGAAACATGAAATCGGATGTGGAGATCGCCCAGGAAGCGACGATGCAGCCCATCGGAGAGATCGCGGCAAAACTAGGCTTGACGGAGGATGAGATCGAGCCTTACGGCCGTTACAAAGCGAAAATTGCGTCAGCGGTGTGGGAAAGGGTCAAAGACCGCCCCAATGGGAAATTGGTGCTGGTGACGGCCATCAATCCCACCCCCGCGGGGGAAGGAAAGACCACCACCAGCGTCGGTTTGGCGGACGCTTTCCGGCAGCAGGGGAAAAAAGCGGCGGTAGCGCTGCGGGAGCCGTCCTTAGGGCCGTGTTTTGGACTCAAGGGCGGCGCCGCCGGCGGCGGCTACGCGCAGGTCATTCCCATGGAGGACATCAATCTGCATTTCACCGGGGATTTTCATGCGGTCACCACGGCACATAATCTCTTGGCGGCGGTGGTGGACAATCATTTGCAGCAGGGGAACGCGCTCCAGATTGACTCGCGTCGGGTGGTCTGGAAGCGGGTACTGGATCTCAACGATCGGGCGCTGCGCCATGTGGTCATCGGGTTGGGAGGCAAAGCCCATGGCGTTCCTCGTGAGACCGGCTTTGACATCACCGTGGCCTCGGAGATGATGGCCATTCTCTGCCTCGCCGACGGGTTAGAAGATATGAAGCGGCGCTTAGGGGAGATCGTGGTGGCCTATACCTTCGAAGGGCGGGCCGTCCGGGCGAAGGAATTAGGCGTTACGGGCGCCTTGGCTCTCCTCTTCAAGGACGCCATCAAGCCGAATCTGGTACAGACGCTGGAAGGCACGCCGGCATTCATCCACGGCGGCCCCTTCGCCAATATCGCCCACGGCTGCAACAGTATCATGGCGACGAAATTCGCTTTGAAGTTCGCCGATTACGTCGTCACCGAAGCGGGATTCGGCGCGGACTTGGGAGCGGAGAAGTTCTTGGATATCAAATGCCGCTTCGCCGGCTTTCATCCGGATGCCGTGGTCATCGTGGCTACGGTGCGGGCGCTCAAAATGCACGGCGGCATGCCGAAAGAGGCGCTGGCGCAGGTCGATGAAAAGGCTCTGCAAAGGGGAATGGACAATCTCTTGAAGCACATTGAGAATATCCACGCTTTCGGGCTTCCCGCCGTGGTGGCGGTGAATGTATTCCCCACGGATACGCCGGAGGAGCTGGCCTTCGTGGAGAAAAAGTGTCAAGCTCTCGGCGCGACGGTAGCCCTCTCCGAAGTTTGGGCGAAAGGGGGGAAAGGCGGCCTCTTGCTCGCGGAAAAGGTTGCGGCGGCAATGGAAAAGGGCGCGGATTTCCGCCCTCTTTATCAGGTGGAGGAAAGTATCCCGGCGAAAATTGAAGCGATTGCGCGAAAGATTTACGGAGCGGAAGGGGTGGACTTTACCGCCGCGGCGCGTCGGACGATGGAAGAGATCGAGGGGCTGGGGATGGATAAACTGCCTGTCTGTATGGCGAAAACCCAATATTCTCTGTCCGATGATCCGGCGAAGTTGGGACGCCCCCAAGGGTTTCGGATCACGGTTCGGGAACTGCGCCTCTCCGCCGGGGCGGGGTTCATCGTAGCGCTCACCGGCGATATTTTGACGATGCCGGGGCTGCCGAAGCATCCGGCGGCGGAAAACATGGACATCACAGAAGACGGCCGGATCACCGGGCTCTTTTGAGGAGGCAAGATCATGAAACGCATATCGGTAGAGCTGGTGCCGCGGGACGCTTTGCGGGAGGAATTGGCGGTGCTCAAGGAGGGCGGTTTTGCCATCGACCTGATCAATATCCCCGACCTCTTGCGGTTTCCCACGCGAAGTTGGGAGGGGGCGGCGCTGGCACAGCAGTACTTTCCGACGGCGATGCCCCATATTCGGGCGATGGATGTGGATTTGGAACGGCCGCTCTCCATGGGAGAGTATCTGCGCCAAAACCAGATCAAAGAAGTTCTGATCATCGAGGGCGATCCTCCGCAGGATATGACCCATACCGTTTATCCGACGGTGACGACGGATGTCATTCGGAAATTTCGGGAAGAATTGCCGGAAATTCGGGTGTATGCCGGAATTGATCAGTATCGGGGCAGTATGCAGCAGGAGCAGTATCGGATTCGTCGCAAATTGCAGGCCGGGGCGGCGGGTTTCTTCACCCAGCCGTTTTTCGATCTGCGGCTCTTGGCGATGTACGCCGATATGTTAGAGGGACTGGAAGTCTATTGGGGGGTATCTCCCGTCGAGTCGGAGCGGGCGAAAAGCTATTGGGAGCTGAAAAATCATGTGGTGTTCCCGAAAAATTTTGCGGCGACCTTGGCGTGGAGCGTTGAGTTCGCCCGGGAGGTGCAGGCCTTCGCCCAAAGCCGGGGAGACAGCGTCTATCTCATGCCCATCCGAACGGATTTGACGGCGTATTTGACGGGCGTTTTTGCGTAACGCGCCGGGCGGAAAAAGGAGGCGATGGCGCGATGTTTACGATATGGAAAAAAGAGTGTCTGTCGTCGGGGATTTACCGCTATGAGATCAAGGCGCCCCGGCTGGCACGAAAGACGCAGCCGGGGCAGTTTGTCATTTTGCGCACCGATGAACGGGGAGAGCGCATCCCGCTGACGGTAGCGGATTTCGATCAGGATAAAGGAAGTATCACCTTGATTTTTCAGGTGGTAGGCGCTTCGACGGAACTTTTGGCGCGCATGGAAGAAGGGGACGCCCTCCTTGATTTGGTGGGGCCATTGGGACAGCCCTCTCACATCGCCGCCGGAATAGGAACCGTCGTCTGCGTTGGCGGCGGTATCGGCATCGCGCCGGTGTACCCCATTGCCCGGGGCATGAAGGGGGCCGGCAATCGGGTCATTTCCATCTTGGGGGCAAAAAGCCGGGACATTCTCATTATGGAAGAAGAAATGCGGGCGGTCAGTGACGAGGTACTCGTTACGACAAACGACGGTTCCTATGGGATCGAGGGCTTTGTTACCACGGCGCTGACGCAGCTATTCGAGCGGGGAGAAAAGATCGACCTCATATACGCCATCGGGCCGGTGGTCATGATGAAAAATGTGGTGGAAACGGCGCGGCCATGGGGCGTTAAGACCATCGTCAGCCTGAATCCCGTCATGGTGGACGGAACCGGCATGTGCGGCGGCTGCCGCGTCGAAGTGGGGGGCAAAACGAAATTTGCCTGCGTCGACGGGCCGGAGTTTGACGGCGCCGTCGTGGATTTTGCGCAGCTTTCCGCGAGGCAAGGCATGTATCGGGAGATGGAAGCGGCGGCTCGGGCGCATGTCTGCCGGATCGGGCTGGGGAGGTGACGGGTATGGCGTTGTCCTTGAAGAAACATCCCATGCCGGAGCAGGATCCGGCGGTTCGCGCCCAAAACTTCGACGAGGTGGCGCTGGGCTACGACGAAGAAACCGCCGTGGCCGAGGCCCGGCGCTGTCTGCACTGCAAGGTTCCTTTGTGCCGCCAGGGATGTCCCGTGGGGGTCGATATTCCCGGGTTCATTGACCGAATCAAGGCCCGCGATTACGCGGGAGCCATCGCCGTCATCAAGGAGACGAACGCGCTCCCCGCGGTCTGTGGGCGCGTCTGTCCCCAGGAGAACCAGTGCGAAAAAAACTGCGTCTTAGCGAAGCGCGGGGAGGCTGTCGCCATTGGACGGCTGGAACGCTTTGCCGCCGATTGGGACTTGGCGCGGGAACAAACGATACCGCCGATAACGTACGCAGACGACGCCCAGCGGGTGGCCGTCATCGGGGCCGGGCCGGCGGGCCTCTCGGCGGCGGGCGACTTGGCGCGGCGAGGCTATCGCGTCACTGTTTTTGAGGCGCTGCACACGGCGGGGGGCGTACTGTCCTACGGCATCCCCGAATTTCGCCTGCCCAAGGAGGGGATTGTCGAAAAAGAGATTGACGCTCTAAAAGCGCTTGGGGTCGACATCGAGCTGAACACCGTCGTGGGCCAGCTCTACACGGTGGACGAGCTTTTGACGGAAGAAGGGTTCGATGCCGTCTTTGTCGGCACCGGGGCGGGGCTGCCGCACTTCATGGGCATTCCCGGGGAAAACCTCAACGGCGTTTACTCCGCCAATGAATTTTTGACCCGCTGCAACCTCATGAAAGCCTATCGTTTCCCTGAGTACGGTACGCCCCTTCGAGTGGGGCAAAATGTGGCGGTGGTGGGGGGCGGCAACGTGGCCATGGATGCGGCCCGTACCGCGCTGCGCTTAGGCGCGGCTAAGGTCTCTATCGTCTACCGGCGGGGGGAAGAGGAGCTTCCGGCGCGGAAAGAGGAAGTGCACCACGCTAAAGAAGAGGGCATCGAGTTTCGGCTCCTCCATAATCCCGTGGCCGTCCTTGGCGACGGACAGGGCTGGGTGCGGGCGCTTCAATGTGTCCGCATGGAATTAGGCGAGCAGGACGATTCGGGTCGCCGCCGCCCGGTAGCTGTACCCGGATCCGAAGCGGAGCTTCCAGCGGATACCGTCGTCATGGCCATCGGCCAAGGCCCCAATCCCATCGTCGCCTCCACCACGCCGGGCATGGAGACAAATCCCCGGGGCAACATCATCGCCGATCCCCGCACCTGCGCCACCACCAAACCCGGCGTCTTCGCCGGCGGCGACATCGTTACCGGCGCGGCCACCGTCATCTTAGCCATGGGGGCCGGGAAAAAAGCTGCCGCGGCGATTGACGACTATTTGCAGAGCAAGCGAAAAACGCGTCCCCGATAGGCGTGGGTGGCGCAGAATCGGATCATCTTGCGGATCGTACAGTACATAGAAAAACGCTTTCTGTTGTGGAAAAATACAACGGAAAGCGTTTTTGTTTGTGCGCTGAAAAGGACGGAATAACGGATGTGGCCGTGACAAACCGTTTTTTGCAGGAGAATTTCATGACGCGGCGAAATAAAATTTTAATAGAAAATTTATAAATAAAAAAGCCATCGCCTCTCGGCAATGGCGCCATTTACGAAGGCGGATTAACGGGTTACCGCCATACCCCACGACCCGCTGCCCGAAGGCAGAGTCTTATCTTAGAACACGATGGATATTGATAAACGGATACTAATCACAGGCCCAGCAATCACGGCCTTGTGTTTTAATTCACTGATGGATCATCGAACTGATCTGTAAAAATAGAAGCCGTTGCCCACATCACCTTCTGCGCTTTCGTAGCTGCGATCAAAAACGGCAAAACATCCGCCCGTAGTTCCGTGGTACACTACCAGCGGTTCCCCGTTTTCATCGACGCTTTTGGAGGCGGTATTGACAGAATCAAAGAAGTTTGTTAATTTGTGATCGATACAAGACGCCTTTCTCTCTTCGCCCGGGGCACTAACCCGGATACGTTGAGAGGAAGCGCCTTTTTTATTTTCCTGGTAGATTCGAATATCACTGATTCCTGTCGAATGGAGAATTCGTTTTGTGCTTGGCTTACCCGTCAAAATAATCTCAGCCGGAACAAGGTCGCGAATCTCACGCGCCTCATCCTCTTCCCAATCCCCAAACCACGCCTTAAATGCCGGTGTCCGTACCGCGAGCCACTGATCTTCCGTGAGGTTCGTCGGCTGTCCGTTAGGCGCTTTCATCCACATCTCCGTGCCCTCGTACTGACGGCGCACGGCTTCTTTTTGCGATTCTACGGCTTGAGCAAAGCGCTGCGCCGCTTCCTTCTCCTGCGCCGTCTGTCTGGCATTGGCCAAAAGCTCCGGCAGGGCGTCCATGGCCGTGTAGTTCTTCTCCCCCGCTTCATGGCGAAGAGTGGCAAGGCGATCCGTCATCCGTGCCGCTAAGAGTGCCGCCGCCCGGGCGCTCTTTTGTACGTCCTTATTCCCCTTGTCTAAGCCAGACAAGAGATAGCTATACACCTGCCGCGCCTCCGGGGAGAGCGTCGCCGTTGCGATAACGTCGCCCGGACGCACGTCTCCCAGCACTTTTCCAATCTCATTGAGCGTGTTCATCTCTTCGTCAAGGGCGGATAACTGTTTTTCCACCCCGGCGAAGTATTCCTGCGCTTCCGGCGTGCCATCGTTCGTCGGATAGTCAGAATATGGCGTCGGTATTGGTTTTTAAGGAGCATAATGTATGAAATTTACTTTTTAAACATACGGATGGATATTGTTAAGGAAATGTTTCACGTGAAACATTAAAAAGGAAATGGGAGGGATAATATTTTGGGAAATGATGGGAAGAAGAAAGAAATAGAAAAGAGGAATGTTCATTTTCCCAGTGTTGGCGGGACTGATGACGGAAAGGGGCGTTTTTTCGATAACGATAGTTCACGAAATGGGAAAAGTGTGGTAGAATAGTAACGATTTCATGGAAATGATTTTGCCGGGCGGAGGGGCGGTATGCGAATCATCACGGGAACGGCCCGGGGCGCTCGCCTGAAAGCGCCCAAGGGATTGGATACGCGTCCTACGGCGGATCGTGTCAAGGAGTCGTTGTTTAGTATTTTAGGGGAACGAGTGCGAGGAGCCCGGGTTCTTGATCTTTTCGCGGGAACGGGCAGCTTGGGCTTGGAGGCGTTGTCTCGCGGCGCGGCGTCGGCGGTTTTTGTGGATCGGGCGACAGTTTCCGTGATTCGTGAGAATGCGGTTCATACGCATCTTTTAGCGAGCGCGCAGTTTTTGCGGCAGGATGTTTTGACGGCTTTGCCTCGATTAGCGGCGGCGGGGGAGACGTTTGATCTGGTTTTTTGTGACCCGCCATACGAGACAGGTTTGTGGCAGCGGGTGCTGCTGGCGCTGGATCGTTTTCCGCTTCTTTCCCCTGAGGCATTGGTGGTGGTGGAGCGCGGCGCGGCGGAGAAGGAACTGCCGCCGTTTTCCACACTCGTTTGGCAGCGAACCGTGCGATATGGGCGGACGACACAGATCCTCATTTTAGAGTCGCGCGAGGTGGAGCAGGAGGCATAGCGATGGTCAGGGCGGTGTGCTCAGGAAGTTTTGATCCCGTTACCTGCGGCCACATTGATATTTTCGAGCGGGCCAGCAAGATGTTCGATGAGATCATCGTCAGCGTCTTTCATAATATCCGCAAAGAGCCGTGGCTGCCGGTGGAAGAGCGGGTGAGGCTGATTCGCGAGGCGACGCGCCATATTAAAAACCTTCGGGCCTGTTCTTTTTCCGGGCTGTTGACGGATTTCATGCGGGATCAGAAGGCCAGCGTGATCGTGCGTGGCCTGCGCTCGGTGACGGATTTTGAGTACGAGATGCAGGAGGCGCAGACGCTGAAACATCTTGATAAGAATATAGAGACGATTTTTATCCTGACAAGTCAGGAGTATTATTTCGTCAGTTCTTCGGGGATCCGAGAGTTGGCGCTCTTTAACGGGAATGTACATGGGTTGGTTCCGGCTTGCGTCGAGGAAGCCATTCGTGCCAAAGTAGGCGCGAATGGGGATGGGGGCAGCCGGTTTTAAGGAAGTACGGATAAAATGAAGTTTGTCCGATTGAGGCAGAATCTATCGGTGCTTCTTTAGCCGCAGGAAAAAGCGAAACAGAAAGTGGGCTGGTGAGCGATGACGGTAAGCAATATTTTGGATGATATCGAAAATCTGGTGGTGGACGGCAGGCATATCGTGTTCACGAATAAGAGTATCATTGAGGAGCCGGAGCTGATCCGGCTGGTGGATGATCTGCGCAACGAGCTGCCGCTGGAGCTGCAGCGGGCGGAGCAGGTTATGCAGGAGAAGGATACGATTCTGTCGGACGCTCGGGACGAAGCGCAGCGCATCGTGGAACAGGCCAAGGAGTACGCCAATCGCTTGGTGGACGAGAGCAGCGTGGTGAAGCAGTCCCAGGAGAAGGCGACGCTGATTTTAACACAGGCGCAGGCGCAGGAGAAAGAGATCATGGAACGCACTATGCAGACGGCGCAGCAGCGGTGCGACCAGGCGAATCAATATGCCAACCAAGTATTCGATCACATGTTGGCCCATTTGGGAAATTCCATGACGACGCTGGAGCAGGGGTTGGATACCTTACAGCAGGCCAAGGCCGCGCTGAACCAGGCGCCGGTGGAACCGGCGGCGCCGCAGCAGGCGATGACACCTGCCGAGGAAACGCTGGAGAGTTGAGCTGCGCCTTGGCGGCCGCTTAATTTTATAAGACATCGGGCAGGGGGCTTGATCCATTGGGCGATTCAGCGCCGTCGGGATTTTCGGCGGCGGGGGCGGCACGGGTCAGCCCTCTGTATATTTGTATGATTTAAATCTGGGAAGGGAAGTGGCCTCCTTGGATAGAGACAGTCTCCGACGGCTTTTGGAACGTTGTCAAAAGGGGGATGTATCGCTGGATGAGGGCGTGGAATCTCTCATGAAGCTGACGGGGGAGGAGTTAGGCTTTGCTCACATTGACCACCAGCGGGAAGCGCGGCAGGGATTTCCTGAAGTGGTCTACGCGGCGGGAAAAACGGCGGCGCAGGTGGCGGCCATCTTATCAAGACTCGCGGCCGCTTCCCAGGGGAGCGTCATGGCGACACGAGTGTCGCCAGAGCAGGCGGCGGTGGTGCAGGCGGCTTTGCCGGAGGCTGTTTACGATGAAGTATCCCGCATCGTGTACCTTCGGCGCTCCACGGCGGCGGTGGATGAGGCGCGGCGCATCCTCGTTTTGACAGCGGGAACCAGCGATATCCCTGTGGCGGCTGAAGCGGCATTGACGGCGGAGCTTATGGGGAACGCCGTGGATACTCGCTACGATGTGGGTGTGGCGGGGCTCCATCGCCTTTTCGCTCATGCGGAGGAAATTCGCCGGGCGAATGTTCTCATCGTGGTGGCGGGGATGGAAGGCGCGTTGGCCAGTGTGGTGGGCGGCCTTACGGCGAAACCGGTCATCGCCGTTCCCACCAGCGTCGGGTATGGGGCCAGCTTTCATGGATTGTCGGCTCTCTTGGCCATGCTCAATTCCTGCGCTGCCGGCGTGGCGGTGATGAACATTGACAACGGCTTTGGCGCGGGGGTCTTAGCCAGCCGGATCAATCACATGAGGTGAGATCATGAAGGCAATCTATTTGGACTGTTTTTCCGGCCTCAGCGGTAATATGCTCCTGGGGGCATTTTTAGCGGCGGGAGTTCCGCTCTTATATTTGGAAGGAGAGCTGCAAAAACTTCTCGGGACGGAAACGTTTCGGCTGCATGTCTCAGAGGTGAAGCGAAGCGGGATCGCAGCGACGTATGTAGAAGTGGAGGATATTTCCGCGGCACATGCCCATGGGGAACACGGCACTCATGATCACGCCGGGCAGGGGGCGCATTCTCACCGAACCATGGGAGAAATCCGAAATCTTTTGGCAGCATCACCCCTGACGGATGCGGTGAAGGAAAGAGCATTGTCTGTCTTTTCCTGCCTCGCCGAAGCGGAAGGGGAGGTTCACGGACTGCCGCCGGAGGAAGTGCATTTCCATGAGGTAGGGGCGGTAGACTCGATTGTCGATATTGTGGGAACGGCGCTGGCCCTCGAGTATCTGGCGATCGAAAAAGTGTTTGTTTCCCGGGTCAATACGGGAAGCGGCTACGTGGACTGCGCCCATGGGCGTATGATGGTGCCGGCCCCCGCGACGGCGGCGCTTTTGCGGGGGATTCCTTTTTACCATAACGATGAGCAGCGCGAACTGACGACGCCTACGGGGGCGGCGGTGGTACACGCGCTGGCAGCGTACGCAAATTACCTGCCGGAGGGATTTCAGCCGGATAAGATCGCCTACGGCGCGGGGACTTGGGAATTGGTAACGCCGAATGTCCTTCGGGTCTATGTGGGGGAATACGAAGAACGGCAAACGGTGAAGCGATATATTATAGAAACGAATATTGACGATATGAATCCGCAAAATTACGAGTATGTTTTTGACCGGCTGTTAGCGGCGGGGGCTTTAGATGTTTGGCTGACCCCCATCATGATGAAGAAGAGCCGCCCGGCGGCAGCGCTGTCGGTATTGGTGGAGGAAGCCGGCCGGGAACGCTGCACGGACATCCTCTTTCGGGAGACCACCAGCATCGGGCTGCGGGTGATGCCGGTGGCCGAGCGCTGCGAAGCGGAACGCCGTACGGAGACCGTCACGACCCCTTACGGAGCAGTATCCTGTAAAATCAGTACCTATAAAGGGAAAATTGTGTCTTTGTCGGCGGAATATGAAGATTGCCGCCGTCTGGCAAAAGAAAACGATGTGCCGCTGAAAGAGGTGCGGCAGGCAGCGCTTCAGGAAATAAGACGCCGCTTGGGAGAATGAAGATATGGATACGGCGGAGGAGTTTTTGCTTCGGCTCAAAGGATATCGACGGCTGGCCGTTGCTCTTTCCGGCGGGGTGGACAGCGCGACCTTGGCTAAAGCAGCGGCTTTGGCTTTAGGAGATCACGCGGTGGCAGTCACCGCAGTGTCGCCGTTCACGTCCGCAGAGGAACGAAGGGCGGCCCGCGAGGTTGCGCAAAATACCGGCCTTCGGCAGGTGGAAATCGAAACGCGGGAGCTGGAGGATCCCCGCGTAGCGGCTAACGATGAGGAACGCTGCTACCATTGTAAGTGGGATCGTTTCGAACAGCTTGCCGCTTGGGCGGAAGAAGAGGGTTTCGCGCCGGTGGCCGAGGGCAGCAATCAAGACGATCGCAGCGATTACCGCCCGGGCCTGCGGGCGGTCGCCGAGCTTTTTCCCCGAGTGGTCTCCCCTTTTTTAGAGGCGGGATGGGGGAAAGCGGAGATTCGTCGGCAGGCAAAGACCTGGGGCCTTTCGGTGTGGAATAAGCCCAGCGCGGCCTGCCTGGCTTCCCGCGTGGCCTATGGCCTTCCCCTGACGGCAGAGCGGCTGGCCATGGTGGAGGCGGCGGAGCGGGCGGTACGCCCTTTTGCCGCGGGACAATTGCGTGTACGGCATCACGGTTCGCTGGCTCGGATTGAGGCCGAACCGGAGGCGCTGCCGTGTTTGATTGCGCATCGAGAAGAAATTGCGGCGGCGCTTCGGACGGTGGGATTTTCCTATGTGACCCTTGATTTAGCGGGCTATCGGACGGGGAGTGCCAATGAAGTCTTAGCACTTTCGGTGCGGCAGTAGCGATTTTGCCCCGCGCATTATTTTGCGTCCAGACAGAGCAACGAAGCGTGAAGGAGCAGAAGGCACGATTTAGGAGCGGCATACGAAAGAGAGGAGAATCTATGGAAGAAAAAGCAGCAGCGGTCTCACCCAAAATTTTTCCGGCGTCGTCCCCTAAGCGTCCACCGCGTACCCTGCGGAGCCATTTCGGAAAATATCTGACGATCGTTGTGGGCGCTGTTATTGCCGCCGCAGGATTAGAGATATTTCTCATTCCCAATCAGATCATCGACGGCGGCGTGGTGGGCGTTTCCATCATGATGTCGGCGGTCACCGGCATGCCGCTGGGTGTTTTCCTGGTAGGGCTGAATCTTCCTTTTCTCTATATTGGCTACCGGCAGCTTGGCCGGAGCTTCGTCGTGGCCACAGCGGTAGCGATCCTTTGCCTGTCCCTATGGTCGGAGGTCTTTGCCCCGCTGCCCCGGATTACCGAAGATTTCTTTTTGGCGGCCATTTTCGGCGGGATCATTGACGGCATTGGAGTGGGCCTCATTATGCGGGCTGGAGGTTCCCTCGACGGGACAGAGATCGTGGCCATTATTTTGGATCGCCGGACGGTGTTTTCCGTGGGCGAAGTGGTCATGTTCATCAATCTGTTCATCCTTTCGGCCGCGGGATTTCTCTTTGGCTGGGATAAAGCCATGTATTCTCTCGTGGCCTATTTTGTCATCGCCAAGATGATCGACGTGGTGCTGAAAGGACTGGATGAATCCTACGCCGTCATGATTGTCACGCATCATAACGAAGAAGTGGCCGAGGCCCTTCTTCACCGGCTGGGGCGCGGCGTGACCATTCTCCATGGTGCGGGCGGCTATTCCGGCGAGGATCGGGAGATCCTTTACTCGGTGGTCACCCGGCTGGAACTGGGGAAGCTCAAAGAAGTAATCTTAGAAGAAGATCCGGAGGCTTTCGTCACCATCCATCAGATTCACGATATCGTGGGTGGTCGGGTGCGAAAAAAAGCCATTCATTAGACATAGGAAAGCTGTGGGCCAATGCGCTGCCATGCCGACAAAGTTTCTTGACAAGGCTGGGGGCGGTCGCTATAATAGATTGAGGTTGATGCCGGATGGGGATGTTGATAAAGCTTAGTGGCGCCTTGGCGCCCTTGGGAGCACAGGCAGAGTTTCACTTTCAGACGACGGCCGACGCGCTGGATGCGGCGCCGGAAAATGCCGTCCTCGCGGGAGAGATTGCTGTGTCTGGAACGTGCGTCAATACAGGCCGGTCCTATCGGGTAGAAGGCGCGGTTCGCGTTCTTCGCTCCTTCGTTTGCGATCGCTGCTTGGGAACATTTTCCCAGCTGCAGGCCTATCCCTTCGGGGAGGATTTTGTGCGATACCGCGAAGGCGATCCCCAAGAGGACGGCGTGGAGCGATTTACGGACGAAGCGATTGATATCGCGCCTTTGGTGCGGGATACGATCCTCACGGCGCAGCCGCTGCGCAATCTCTGCCGCGACGACTGCCGGGGCCTTTGTCCTCGCTGCGGCGCGGATCTTAACCGGGGCGATTGCGGCTGCGACCGCCGCTCGATAGATCCGCGGCTGGCCGCGTTAGCGAATTTGTTAGAACAAGACGATTGAGAAGATAGGTGGATTCTTAAGGAGGTGTACCCCAATGGCAGCGCCAAAGCGTAAACTGTCGAAGGCTCGCCGCGATTCGCGCCGTTCGACTTGGAAACTGACTGCGCCGGGCTATGTGCTTTGCCCCCAGTGCCATGAGCCGAAGATGCCGCATCATGTCTGTATGGAATGCGGTTACTATGACGGCAAAGAAGTTATTGCCCAGGGTGAATAAGATTGATCGAAAGAGAGCAGGGTTTTGCCTGCTCTCTTTTTGCTTGCATTTTCCCTGAAAAGCCGATATAATATTTCACTATGGTTGCTGAAAAGGAAAAGAGAAGGCTGCGCTGTCCGATATTTTTGCAGGGACGAGGCGGCAGTTTTCCTTCGGGGCAAAGGGGATAGAAGGGATTCCTGATGAAGATTGCGGTAGACGCTATGGGCGGCGATTTTGCGCCGGAACAGATCGTGTTCGGGGCGCTTCGGGCCGCTAAGACCATCGACTGTGAAATCGTCCTGGTCGGGAATGAGGCACGGCTGCGTTCCCTCCTTGATAAGGAACGGGACTGGGAGAAGCTGCCCATCACCGTTCACCCGGCCAGCGAGGTCATCGGCATGGATGAGCATCCTGCGGACGCAGTGCGTCAGAAAAAGGATTCGTCGGTGGTGGTAGCGACGCGCCTCGTGCGTGACGGTGTATGCGATGCAGTGATTTCGGCCGGCAGTACCGGCGCAGCGGTGACGGCGGCGCAGCTCATCTTAAAGCGAATCCGAGGGATTAAGCGTCCGGCCATCGCCACGCCGATTCCCACGCCCAAAGGCGTAACGCTGCTTTTGGATTCGGGGGCCAACGTGGATTCCAAGCCGCTCCATCTTTTGCAGAGCGCTCTGATGGGGTCCATTTATTCGGAGCTGATCTTCGGGGCGGAAGAACCCCGAGTAGGGCTTCTCAATATCGGCGAGGAGGAAACGAAAGGCGACGAGCTCGTCAAGGAAACGTACCCCCTTCTGCAAAGCATGACTACGGTGAATTTCGTGGGGAATGCCGAAGGACGGGATGTGCCGAAAGGGAATTTCGATGTGGTGGTCTGCGACGGCTTCGTGGGAAACGTGGTCCTGAAGTTCGGCGAAGGGTTGGCGAAAACCATTGGACGCTTGGTCAAGGACGAGGTGAAGGGGAGCGGATTTTTTACGAAATTGGGGGCGTTTCTCATTAAGCCGGCTCTCATGCGATTGGCGAAGAAATTAGATGTTACCGAATACGGGGGAGCGCCCCTTTTGGGTGTTGACGGCTGCTGTATTATCAGTCACGGCTCGTCCAACGCTAAGGCGATTTGCAGCGCGATCCGGGTGGCGAACGATTTCGCCAGGAGTAAGGTTTTAGACAGGATACGCGATGCGATCGTGAAGGAGGAGATGCTGCGCAATGACGTCGAAGAAAATTGACGCCGGAATCTTGGGAACAGGATTCTATGTGCCGGAGCGTGTCTTAACGAATTTCGATTTGGAAAAAATGGTAGATACCAGCGATGAGTGGATCGTAGAGCGTACCGGGATCCGGGAGCGGCGCATCGCGCTGGAAGAAACGCCGGTGTCGGAACTGGCCTGCCGGGCGGCGAAAAAAGCGCTCTCGGACGCGGGCGTCGCAGCGGAGGATTTGGACCTTATCATTTTTGCCACTCTTACCGCCGACTGTGTATGCCCTTCCGCGGCTTCCGTGGTACAAAACCGCTTAGGGGCCAAGCACGCCGCGGCCTTTGATCTCTCAGCCGCCTGTTCCGGCTTTGTCTACGCTTCTACCGTGGCGGTGCAGTTTATCACAGCGGGGGCGTACCGTCGGGTTCTGGTCATTGGCGGCGAGACGCTTTCGAAATATGTGGACTGGCAAGATCGAAATACTTGTGTCCTCTTTGGCGACGGGGCCGGTGCGGCGGTATACGGGCCGGTGGAGCCGGGGTACGGGATGCTTTCCTTTGACTTAGGCAGTGACGGTTCGGGGGCGGATTATTTGGGTATTCCTGCCAGCGGCAGCCGCTGTATGATCACGGAAGAGACCATCGCCAAGCGATTGAACCGCATTCATATGGACGGGCCGGAGGTCTTTAAATTCGCCGTCCGGGCTATGCCGGCGACGCTCCAGCGTTCCATGGAGCGGGCGGGGATCACGGCAGCGGACATCGATTGGCTGGTCCCCCATCAGGCCAATACGCGCATCATCCGTTCCGCGGCTAAACGGCTTGCCATGCCGCTGGAAAAGGTTATAATAAATATTGAAAAATATGGCAACGTATCGGCTGGTTCCATCCCCATGGCATTAGCGGAGGCCGCGGGGGAAGGACGGTTTAAAAAAGGCGATATCGTGGCGATGGCCGGCTTCGGTGCCGGACTGACTTGGGCATCCTGCATTATGAAGTGGGCTAAGGAGGATTTATAATGTTTGAAGAAAATGTGGTTTGTAAGCTGCTGCAAATCAAATATCCGATATTTCAAGGCGGCATGGCATGGCTGGGCACGGCGGAGCTGGCCTCCGCTGTATCCAACGCGGGGGGGCTTGGCATCATCGGCGCGGGGCACATGCCGCCGGATGTGCTGCGGGCCGAGATTCAAAAGACAAAAGCGGCGACGGACAAGCCCTTCGGCGTCAATATCATGCTCATGTCCCCCTTCGTCAAGGAAGTCATGCAGGTCGTCGTGGAGGAAAGGGTACCGGTGGTGACGACGGGAGCCGGCAATCCGGGAGAGTACATCCCTGCGTTAAAGGCCATCGGTTCTAAAGTGATTCCGGTGGTGGCCTCGGTGGCCTTGGCTAAACGGTTGGCCCGCACCGGGGTTGACGCCATCATCGCCGAAGGCATGGAGAGCGGCGGACACATCGGTGAAATCGCGACGCTGCCCTTGGTGCCGCAAGTGGTAGACGCGGTGGAAGTACCGGTCATCGCCGCCGGCGGCATCGGTGATTCCCGGGGGATCTGCGCGGCTTTCTCTTTAGGCGCGAAAGCGGTTCAGATGGGTTCCCGGTTTGTCCTCTCCAAAGAATGTATTGCCCACGAGAATTATAAAAACATGGTCTTAAAAGCCCGGGATCGGTCCACGGTCATTACGGGAAGGGCCACCGGGCATCCGGCGCGGGTCCTGCAAAATAAGCTGTCACGCATTTATCTGGATCGGGAGAGCCACGGCGCTCCCATAGAAGAGTTGGAAAAGCTGGGCTTGGGCACCTTGCGTCTGGCGGCCCGAGAGGGCGACGTGGAGATGGGGTCGGTGATGATCGGCCAGATCTCGGGAATGCTTTCCGAGATCGAATCGGTGGAGGATATTATTCAGAATCTGGTGAAGGGCATCCCCCATGTTTTGGAGGCGGTGCAGGAAAATTTGCGGTAACGGGCGAGGAGGATTGTGCATGGGGAAATTAGCGTTTGTTTTTCCGGGACAGGGCGCTCAGACGGTAGGCATGGGCAAGGAGTTTTATGAGGGGTACGACCTTGGTAAAAAACTTTTTGATGAAGCGGACGAGGCGTTAGGCTATTCCATTCGCAAACTCTGTTTCGAAGGCCCGGCGGAGGAACTGACCCTGACGGCGAACACCCAACCGGCTATCCTGACGGTCAGCGTCATCGCGGCGTCTCTTTTAAGGGAACGGGGTATTATGCCTGAGGTGGCGGCCGGCCACAGCTTAGGGGAATATTCAGCGCTGGTCCTGGCCGGCGTGCTGGACTTTCAGGACGCGGTGCGGCTCGTGCATAAGCGCGGCGCTTTCATGCAGGAAGCCGTTCCCGTGGGAGAAGGCGCTATGGCAGCGGTGTTAGGCTTGGAACGTGATAAAATCGTGGCCGTTTGTGAAGAGATTTCCCAAGAATCGCCGGTACAGGCGGTCAATTTCAACTGCCCGGGGCAGACGGTCATCGCCGGAGCCAAAGCGGGGGTGGAGAAGGCCACGGAAGCACTTTCCGCGGCGGGGGCGGCAAAATGCGTCATCCTGCCGGTGAGCGCTCCCTTCCACAGCACGCTGATGGCGCCGGCTGCCTGGAAATTGGCGGCGGAATTAGATAAGGTGGAGATTCGCGACGCGGCCTTCCCGGTGGTTTCTAATTATACGGGAGAACTGGAAAGCAAGGCGGCGGAGATCAAAGAGAATCTGGTTAAGCAGGCCGACCATCCCGTGAAATGGGAGGACTGTGTGGCTGCGATGGTCGCTTTCGGCGCGACACATTTCGTGGAAGCAGGGCCGGGCAAAACTCTTTGCGGATTCAATAAGCGGATTGATCGGACGCTGAAGAATATGAACGTAGAAAATCCAGTTTCGTTAGAAAAAACCCTTGACACTTTGAAGGAGGTCAGATAATATGCTTCTTGACGGCAGGCACGCCCTTGTGACGGGGGCCTCCCGGGGAATCGGCCGCGCGGTAGCCCTGGCCTTCGCGGCGGAGGGTGCGTCCGTGGCCTTGAATTTCGCCGGGAACGTGGCGGCAGCGGAGGCCGTCCGTGCCGAGATCGAAAGTGCCGGGGGAAAAGCCATCCTCGTTCCCGCCGATGTTTCGGATGAAAACGCGGTGGAGGACATGGTGAAGACCGTGACGGAAGCTTTCGGAAGCATTGATATCCTGGTCAATAATGCGGGTATCACCCGGGACGGCCTGCTTCTTCGCATGAAGGAAGAGGATTGGGACGCGGTGCTCAATACGAACCTCAAGGGCGTATTTCTCTGCACAAAAGCTGTATCAAAGTTCATGATGAAGAAACGCTACGGGCGCATCGTCAATATGGCTTCGGTGGTGGGGGTTACCGGCAACGCCAGCCAGGCGAATTATGCGGCGGCCAAGGCGGGCGTCATCGGCTTTACCAAGGCTATGGCCAAAGAATTGGCCAGCCGGGGGATTACGGTGAACGCTATCGCGCCGGGCTTCATCCGCTCGGATATGACGGACGTTTTGCCGGATAAAGTGAAAGAGGCCATGCTGGCAGAGATCCCACTGGGGCGAGCCGGCGAGCCGGCTGACGTGGCGAAGGCGGCGCTCTTCTTAGCTTCTGACCAGGCGGCCTACATCACGGGGCAGGTCCTCAAGGTGGACGGCGGCATGGTTATGTGATATAACAAGAGTAACAGATTTCTCGGAGGGAGGTGAACGACATGGCAACTTTTGACAAAGTCAGAGACATTGTAGTTGAGCAATTAGGAGTCGAGGCGGACGAAGTCACGCTGGAATCCACCTTTATTGACGATTTGGGCGCTGATTCTCTGGATATTGTTGAGCTTATCATGGCATTCGAGGAAGAATTTGGGATTGAGATTCCTGACGAAGCGGCGGAAAAGATCAAAACAGTCCAGGACGTAGTTACCTATATTGACCAGAATAAGGAAAAATGATCCTGATTCCCGTACCTTCCTGATAGAACAGTCCCGTGATGTTACTTCACGGGACTTTCTAAGGTAGCACTGATAAAATGAAGTCCGTCAGATTGGCGCGGATTCTTCGTCCTGTCAAGGAGATAAACCGAATGCATAGGCAACTATGCGGAGGATTTGTCGACGCAGAGAGAGCGGAAAAGATGCGCTAAGATGGCGGTACTGAATTTATCAGTACTTCCTAAGGTAGGGCGGACGGATGGGAGGAGTTGCATTTGAAGCTTCCAGAACTCAGGATCGGCAGCAAGGTCGCCAAGGTGCCAATTATACAAGGCGGTATGGCGATTCGTCTTTCCACGGCGCGATTGGCGGCGGCGGTGGCGAATCAGGGCGGCATTGGTCTCATTGCGGCTTCCGGCATGTCCGAGAATGAACTCCGTTATGAGATTCGACTCGCGAAGTCGCTGACTTCGGGCATTGTCGGCATCAATATCATGGTGGCGGCCAGCAAATTCACCGAAGTCGTAAAGACGGCCATCGACGAAGGTATTGATGTGGTGGTGGCGGGCGCCGGGTTTTCCCGGGACATGTTCGGTCTGGGTAAGGAATCGGGGACGCCGATCGTTCCGATCGTATCGTCCGTTAAATTAGCGAAAATATCACAACGGCTCGGCGCGACGGCCATTGTCGTCGAAGGCAAAGAGGCCGGGGGCCACTTGGGGACGTCTTCTTCCATACGGGAGCTCATTCCCGACATTTGCGCGGCGGTAGACATTCCCGTCATCGCCGCGGGGGGCGTACTCCATGGGCAGGACGTTGTTGATTTGATAAAAATGGGAGCGAGCGGCGTCCAGATGGGATCGCGGTTCGCTACCAGTGCCGAGGCAAATTCCGCCCCGATGCTGAAGGAATTCTATCTGAAATCAAAGCCGGAGGACGTAGTGGTCATCCACAGCCCGGTGGGCTTGCCGGGGCGGGCGGTACGCAATCCTTTCGCCGAACGCATCATGGTAGGGAATGTGCCGCCGACGGTCTGCGACAACTGTCTCAAGGCATGTAAGCACAATTTCTGCATCATCCGCTCCCTCATTCGGGCGCAGCAGGGTGATGTGGACACGGGGTTGGTCTTTACCGGAGAGTATATCTCCAAAATCAGGAAGATCCTGCCAGTGAAGGAAATTTTTGATCAGCTTTTGGCAGAGATTGCCGTGGCGAATTAGATTGGAGAGGTGTTGGGATTGGCGAATCGGGTAGTTGTGACCGGCATCGGCGTGATCACGCCCATCGGCACTGGCCGGGATACGTTCTGGCAGGCGCTTTTGGCGGGGAAAAACGGGATCGAGCGGATCAGCCGGTTTGACGCGGCCGATTATGGCGCGCAGATCGCCGGAGAAGTGCGCGATTTCGATCCGGCGGTGTACATTGACAAAAAAGAAGCGAAACGTATGGACCGCTATGCACAGTTCGCGCTGGCGGCGTCAGCCATGGCGATGGAGGACGCGGCGCTCGATCTGGAGAAAGAAAACCGAGAGCGCATCGGAACCTATATCGGCTCCGGTATCGGCGGGATCGAAACGATGCACGCCCAGTATGAAAAGCTCTTCTCCAAGGGGCCGCGCCTCATCAGTCCTTTTTTCATTCCTATGATGATCGCCAACATGGCGGCGGCACATACGGCTATCGCCTTCCACCTCCATGGGCCGTCGAGCTGCAATGTCACGGCCTGCGCTACGGGGGCGAACTGTATCGGTGACGCTTATCGCGTTCTTCAGGCGGGGGCGGCGGATGTCATGCTGGCGGGCGGTACGGAGGCCAGCATTTCTCAGGCAGCGGTGGCCGGTTTTGTATCCATGAAAGCGCTCTGTACCGATCATAATGACGATCCGGCGCACGCCTCGCGCCCCTTCTGTAAAGGGCGCAGCGGCTTCGTTATGGGCGAGGGGGCCGGAGTCGTGGTGTTAGAAACCTTGGAACATGCCGAAAAGCGTGGCGCTAAAGTTTACGCGGAAGTGGCGGGGTACGGCATCAATTCCGACGCCTATCATATCACCAGCCCGGCACCCCACGGGGAATTTCAGGCCAAGTGCATGGCACTGGCCATCGCCGATGCCGGTATGACGCCGGAGGATATCGACTATGTCAACGCCCACGGAACCTCTACCCACATGAACGATTTGGGGGAAACGGAAGCCTGCAAAACGGTTTTTGGCGCTCGGGCGAAGGAAGTCCCCATCAGCTCCATAAAATCCATGACCGGCCATCTTTTGGGGGCAGCCGGAGGGGTAGAAGCCATCGCCACCGCCTTGGCGATACAAAATGACATGCTCCCTCCCACCATCAATTTCACCGAACCGGATTTAGAAGAGGGCTTGGATTTGGACTATGTCCCCAATCAGGCACGGCCTCATCATGTGCGAGCGGCGATTTCCAATAATTTCGGGTTTGGCGGACACAATGCCTGTCTCGTCCTGAAAAAGTTTGCGGAGTGATCATGGCGCGCGGGTTGACGGCGAAGCGGCAAAAAGCGCTGGAAGAACTGTCGGCGCGCTTGGGCATCGCTTTTCAGGAACTGTCGCTCTTGGATCAGGCCCTGACCCATACATCTTACGCTAATGAAGCCGTTCGCCAGAAGGTCGTTCATAACGAGCGGTTGGAATTTTTAGGGGACGCGGTACTGGAGCTGGCTACCAGCACCTATCTCTTTCGGCGCTTTCCAGAACTGCCCGAAGGGGATCTCACCAAGGCCCGGGCTTCGGTGGTTTGTGAAGCAGCCCTTTATCGGCGGGCTTCGGAAGTGAATTTAGGAGACTATTTACTTTTGGGCCGCGGAGAATTGGTCACCGGGGGCAATCATCGGCCTTCCATTTTAGCGGACGCTTTTGAGGCCGTTATCGGGGCACTGTACTTGGATCAAGGATGGGAAACAGCCTCCGGTTACGTGGTTTCTCAGCTTAAAGAAGAACTCTTGGAAGTGGAGCACGGTCAGAATATTAAAGACTACAAGACTGCTTTGCAGGAGAACATTCAGCGTCATCCTGGCCAGCATATCGTCTATGAACTGTTGGCGGCGGTGGGGCCGGATCATGCCAAGGAATTTAAGGTGGCGGTGCGGATCAACGGCCTTGCCTACGGCGTAGGGATCGGCCACAGCAAAAAAGCGGCGGAACAGCACGCGGCGCAGCAGGCGCTGGACAAACTCGTTCGGTAAAAAACGCAGGGGCAGCGCCTTGTCTTGGCACGCAAGTCGTGCATAAGACAGGGCGCTTTATTTTGGAGGGGAAAAGGCATGGAGCATCGGCAGCTCATCTTATTGGGCACCGGGGAAGCGATGGCTACGGAATGTTACAATACCTGTTTTTTAGTTAAGACCCCCGAGGGAGAATATTTCCTCACTGACGCGGGGGGCGGTAACGGCATTCTGCGGCAGATGAAGCGGGTGCAGGCGGATTTTGAGCATCTTCATTACATGTTCGTCACCCACGGTCATACGGATCATATCGTGGGGGTGATCTGGGTGCTGCGCCGTATCGCTGCCCTGATGAACGAGGATATCTACGGGGGCGAGTTCCATATCTACTGCCACAGCGTGGCCCTTCAGATCATTGAGATGATGGCGGAGCTTCTCCTGACCAAACAGGATCTGGCCCATTTAGGGAAGCGCATTCTGCTGCATGAGATGCGAAACGGGGAGGAAGTGTATTTTTTAGGCATGAAGCTGACGGCGTTCGATGTGATGTCCTCCAAGGCCAAACAATTTGGTTACCGCCTGCGTTTCCCCAATCGGCGGACGCTGGTCTGTCTGGGGGACGAACCTTATGACGAGCATAATCGCGTCTACGCGGAGCGGGCGGATTGGCTGCTTTCTGAGGCGTTCTGCCGCCATGCGGATCGCGACCGATTTGGGCCCTACGAAAAGCATCACAGTACGGTAAAGGACGCGGCGCAGCGGGCCGAGAGCCTTCAGGTCAAGCACTTAGTTCTCTATCACACGGAGGATGAAACCTTGCCCCGAAGAAAAGCACTTTACACCGAGGAGGCGCAGGAATTCTACCATGGCCCCATTTATGTACCTGACGACTTGGAGGCCATCGATATCGACTGACGAGGCCGAGGCGCCGCGTGGGCAATAGCATATAAAGAGAGGCTTTCCCGTAGAATAGGGAAAGCCTCTCTTTATGTAGTTCCCTCTCAGCGGGGAGGCAGCGGCGTTACTGCCAAATGATCAAGAAATTTCCGCAGGGTGGCGGTGGATGCTGTGACAGCAGCGACCTGCGCCTCGGAAAGGGTGCGCAGATCGCGCTCAATACGCTGGCGCAGTATTTCATCAAAGGACGCGATGATCTGCCGCCCTTCGTCGGTGAGAGAAATTTCGATGAAGCGTCGGTCAGAGGGCATGGGACGGCGGAGGATACAGGCATTTTTTTCTAACTTGTCCAAGATAGGGGAGAGCTGCTGCTTGGAGATGGCTAACATCTCTCCCACGTCGCGCCCGGTGAGCGGCCCCTCATTATCCAATACCTTGAGGACGGAAAACTGATTGATGGGCAGGGGGAGTCTCATCTGACGGAAAAAATTGCGATGAATGGCGACGACGATGCCCATGAAGGTTTCGGACAGGATCTCGTATTCGTGACTTTCCATGATACACTCCTTGTTGGTCGCGGGAACGGTGTTCCCCACAGATGACACGTCTTGACTTTTGCTTAAAAGTATAATATATTACTCACGGATAGTAAATAATTATTTACTATTTTCTTTTTAACGGCAATATTTCCGGCGCGGTGCGTACCTGACTGACAGCGCCGCGGCTGTAAGGAGGGCTTTTATTTTGTTTTTCAAGGCGAAAGGAAAGAGGCTGGGACTCGCTTTGGCAGGTTTCATGGCGGTGGGAACACTGCTGGGCGGCTGCGGCAGCGGCGGAGATCGTGCCGGCAGCGGGGTAGCCGTCAAAGCAATGACGGTTCTCCAGCAGGATACGCCGCTATCGTCGGAGTACGCTGGACAGGTGCAGGGGTTTGATGAAGTCAGGATACTGCCCCGGGTCTCGGGAACGATCGTGGAGAAATTCTGCACCGGCGGTCAGTTTGTCCGGGAAGGGGACCCCCTTTATCGCATTGATTCCCGTCAGTATGAATCAGCGGTGCTGTCGGCCCAGGCGACGCTGGCCCAGTCGGAGGCTACGCTCAATAACGCCCGCATCGACTTGCAGCGGGATGAGGAACTCTTAGCGTCGGCGGCCATTGCCGAACAGACGGTCACGACCCAGCGCGCCAGAGTGCATGAGTACGAGGCGATGGTGGCGGCCAACGCGGCCCTCTTGAAGCGGGCGCAGGAGAATTTTGACGATACTACGGTGTACGCGCCCTTGAACGGCCGCCTGGACGTCAATGATGTGGCCGTCGGCACTTACGCTAACGCGGGACAGACGGTGCTGGTGACCGTGGGATCGGTGGATCCGGTTTATGTGCAGTTCAGCATTTCCGAGACACAGTATTTGGCCTTTTTACGGCTGCATGAACTGAATTCCGGCAGCATGGAAAACGCTACGGTAACCATCACTCTTTCCAACGGCCGGGAATATCCCATTACGGGGAATTTGGTACAGGCGGATCGCGCCCTTGCCTCCAACACAGGAACGCTGACCGTGAAAGCCCTCTTTGCCAATCCCGATGGGATGCTGCTGCCGGGGATGTTTGCCCGGGTGCGTCTCGGCGGCGAAGTCGTCCCCAACGCGATTCTTGTTCCCCAGCGTGCCATTCAGCAGATTCTGGATAAGACCTTCGTTATCGTCGTGGGCGCCGATAACAAATCGGAGACCCGCAACGTGGAATTAGGGGAGAAGATCGGCAGCTACTACATCATCCGCAGCGGCGTTAATCCGGGCGACGTGGTGGTGGTGGAAGGGCTCACGAAACTGCAGGCCGGCATGGATATGAACGTCACCATGGTAACGCCGGAGGAGATGGGCTTTACGCTCAATGCTGCCCCGACGGAAAAGACGACGGCGCAGTCGTAAGGGGGGTATATTTTGCCTAAGTTCTTTATTCAGCGTCCGATCTTCGCCATCGTCATCTCGCTGATGATGGTGATCTTGGGCCTCTTATCGGCGTTTAACCTGCCCATCGCCCAATATCCCCAGATTTCGCCGCCGACGGTCAACGTGGCGACGAATTACGTCGGGGCGAGTGCCAGCGTCATCAACGAAACAGTGGCCCAGACCATTGAGGAGCAGGTCAACGGCACCCAAGGCATGGATTATATGTCGGCTAATGCTGATGACAGCGGGCGCTATACCCTGTCGGTGGTCTTTAAGCTGGGAACGGACAGCGATATGGACTCGGTCAAGGTCCAAAACAACGTGGCCATCGCCCAGGCGAGTCTTCCCAGTGAAGTGCAGTCTTACGGCGTTACGACGAAAAAGGCCTCCAATGACATGGCGCTCATCAGCGCTCTCTATTCGCCGGAGGGAACCTACAGCCGAGAATTCCTCAAAAATTACGCCGGCATCTACCTCATTGATCAGATCAAGCGTGTGCCCGGGGTTGGTGACGTCAATATTTTTGGCCCTGATTATTCCATGCGCGTCTGGATGAACCCTGACCGCTTGGCAGAATTGGGCCTCACCGTGTCGGACGTGACTACGGCGATTCGGGAACAGAACGTGCAAGCGCCGGCGGGTACTATCGGCCAGTTGCCGGCTCCCGCTAGCCAGGAAAAGCAGTATACCGGTAAGGTTTCCGGCCGTCTGACGACGCCGGAGGAATTCGGCAACGTCGTTGTGCGTTCGGGGGAGAACGGTTCCTTCGTCCGTCTTAAGGACATTGCCCGCATTGAGACCGGGGCCCGGTCGAATGCCATCGAATCGTGGACCAATGGGTATGTTGGCATCGGGTTTGGCGTTCAGCTCACCAGCGATGCCAACGCTATGGAAACAGTCAGCGGAGTGCGAAAGATTATCGCTGAAGCGGAACCGAACTTCCCGCCGGATATGAAATATGTAGAAATCGTGGACACTACGGAATATATTCGGTCTTCCTTGGAAGAGGTCGTTCATACCTTTGTGGAAGCCCTGCTCCTCGTCATGCTCATTGTCTTTTTGTTTCTCCAGAGCTGGCGGGCGACCCTCATTCCCATGTTAGCGGTGCCGGTCTCTCTGATTGCTACCTTCGGCGCCTTTATTCTCTTAGACTTTACCATCAATACGCTGACGCTTTTCGCCATGGTGCTGGCCATCGGCCTCGTGGTGGATGACGCTATCGTCGTCATCGAAAACGTGGAGCGCAACATGACGGAACGGCACCTCGCGCCGAAAGAGGCAACAGAAATCGCCATGGACGAAGTGCAGGGACCGGTGGTGGCCATCGCCTTCGTTTTAGCAGCGGTGTTCATACCGGTGGCCTTCTTAGGCGGCATGATGGGCGTCCTTTACAAGCAGTTTGCCCTGACCATCGCGGTCTCCATGGCCCTTTCTGCCTTCATTGCACTGACCCTGACGCCGGCGCTCTGCGCGCTGCTCTTAAAGCCCCATCGTTCGGAGGAAGAGAGGGGCGTACTGGATCGCTTCTTCCATCGTTTCAATGATTGGTTTGACCGCATGACGAAGCGTTATTTAGGCGGTGTGTCCTGGTTTATCGCCCATGCGAAGATTGCCACGGCCGTTCTTTTGACCGTCGTCGTACTGACCGGCCTTCTTTACCGGATTGTGCCGTCTACCTTCGTCCCGGCGGAAGATCAGGGATACTATGTTGTGTCGGTTTCCCTCCCCGAAGGGACGTCGCTGAACCGTACGGCGGAAACGATGCAGAAATTAGGGGCGGCGCTGCAGGCGAGTCCGGGCGTCCGTTTCGTCATGAACGTCGTAGGGTTTGATATCCTGTCCAGCGGGGCAAAGTCTAATGCCGGCGTCATATTTGCCGGGCTTGAGGAATGGTCGAAGCGCACCGGAAAAGATTTAGGAATCAACGCGCAGATCGGCCGGGCCTTCGGCATGGGGGCGCAGATCGTCCCCGAGGCGAGGGTCATCGCCTTAAATCCGCCGTCCCTCCCGGGGTTAGGGAACGTCGGCGGCTTTAATCTTCAGCTGCAGGATATGTCAGGGCATACGGACACGGAGCTGGCAAGGATTACGCAGGAAATCATCGCAACGGCCAATCAGCGGCCGGAGCTTCAGGGCGTTTACTCGACGTTCTCCATCAACTCCCCCATCTATCAGTTTGACGTGGATCGGGATAAGGTCAAAAATTTAGGGGTCAGCCTGTCAGATGTGTTCACCGCCCTGCAGGTAAATTTTGGTGGCTATGAGGTCAATGACTTTAACCAGTTTGGCCGCAGCTACAAGGTTGTTCTTCAATCGGACACCATGTACCGCAAGGAAGTAGAGGCGGCAAAATTCGTCTTCGTCAAAAGCAATACGGGGACACTGGTGCCCCTCGATACCCTCTTAAAGCCGCGGATCAATACCGGTGCTTCCATTATCACGCGGTTCAACGCGACCCGCTCGGTGACAATCCAGGGTAACGCGGCGCCCGGATACAGTTCGGGACAGGCCATGACAGCCATCGCTGAAGTTGTGCGGGAAAAAGCGCCAGCGGGATTCAATATCGAATGGTCGGGGCAGAGCCGGGAAGAGCAGAAGGCCGGAGGCCAGACGCTTCAGGTCTTGGGATTGGCCCTTCTCTTCGTCTTCCTTTGTCTGGCGGCCCTCTACGAAAGCTGGAGCGTGCCCTTCGCCGTTCTTTTGACGGTGCCCACCGGGATATTCGGGGCCCTTTTGGTGGAGGAACTGGCCAGCCAGCAAAATAGTATTTATATGCAGATCGGGGTCATCATGATCATCGGTCTGGCAGCGAAGAACGCCATCCTCATCGTGGAATTCGCCAAGGTTCGTACCGATAAGGGGATGGATCCCGTGGAGGCGGCGGTGGAAGCGGCAGGTCTGCGTCTGCGGCCCATCATCATGACCTCCCTGGCCTTCATCATCGGCTGCCTGCCGTTGGCCATCGCCAGCGGCGCGGGGGCCGCCGCCCGCAACAATATGGGTATTGCCGTCGTGGGCGGCATGATCTTCGCTACGTCCCTCGGCGTCTTCCTGATCCCTGTATTCTTTGTCATGGTAGAGACGTTGGCGGCTTCTCTGGGTTTTTCCCACAAGGTAAAGAAGACGACCTCCGACGATCTGATGTGACCGCGGCTGGGAAAAGCAGCGCGTTTTAAGGCGACAAGGGATTGAGATGGGGTAAAAAAGAAAAGCGCGGCAGCCGAAGGGAAGCCGCGCTTTTTCTGTACCGATTCCTTCCGTCGGGATTTTTCGTTGGACTGGACAGCGTTTGACGGTGATGGTATATCATAATGTTGTGCGGTACCTGAGTTGCGAGGTCGGTCCGTTGTTTCGGCGTCCGAAGCCGCAGCAGATGACAGAGGAGATTCTTTTCCCCATGATGCTTAAAGTATTTCTGTCCTATCTGAAGCCATATCGCTGGTGGTGTGCCGCCCTGATGCTTATTATTTTAGCCGACGTGGGGGGTTCTCTTTTGGTGCCTACGGTCACTGCTGACATGATTAATTTAGCGGTGCGGGGGGCGGAGGTGGAAAAAATCCTTCAGGGCGGACTGCTCATGCTGGGGATTGCCCTTCTTTCTGGCGGCCTGACGCTTTTAGGAAGCTTTATCAGCGCGAAGTTGGCGGCAAATTTAGGGCGCGACCTGAGGAAGGCCGTTTACGATAAATCGCTGGAATTTTCCGCCGCCGATTTTGAAGCTTTCGGCACCGCCTCCATGATCACCCGCACCTTAAGTGATGTCTCCGTGATTCAGCGAGCCCTCGTTCATTTTGTGGAAATGGTACTGCCCGTTCCCCTTATGTGCGTTTTAGGGATTTTGTTTGCCTTTCGTCTTCATCGGGATATGGGGTTTCTCCTCTTGGGGGCCACGGTGTTTCTTTTGCTATCGGCTCTTCTCATCATGGGACGGGCGACGGCGATCTTCGATACGTTACAGCGTATTTTGGATCGCATGAATGTCGTTTTGCGGGAAAATCTCACCGGCGTTCGGGTCGTTCGGGCCTTTAACAAAGAAGAAGCGGAAACTGGGCGTCTGCGGGAAATCTTTTCCCGTTATGCCCGGTCGGCCATTCGCGCCAACCGGCTGTTTGCGGGTCTGGACTCTTTGGCGACGGTAACCATCAATTTTGTCATTGTGGCCGTTTTTTATTTCGGCGGCAGCGCCATTGGCACGGGAGAGATGGAGATCGGTGATATCACGGCGGTGGTGGAGTACGCCATCTGGATTCTGTTCTATGTGATGATGGCCCAGATGACCATTTTGATGATGCCCCGGGCTTTGGCCTCACTGCGCCGGGTCTTTGCTGTACTGGTGTGCCGGCCGGAGATTGTCGATGGCCCGGCGGTACGGCAGGCGGATCCTGGAGCGCCGGTACTGGCCTTTGAAGCGGTGACCTTTCGTTTTGCCGACGCCGACGAAGAGACGATATCAGGGCTCTCCTTTTCCTGCCTCCGGGGGACGACTACGGCGATCATCGGCGGGACGGGCAGCGGGAAATCTACTGTGGCCAAGCTGCTTCTGCGCTTTCATGACGTGACCGCCGGGCGGATCACCCTCTTTGGGCAGGATATTCGAGACATCTCTCAAGTGGCGCTGCGGGCGTGCATTTCCTACGTGCCGCAAAAAGCGTGGCTCTTTTCCGGCACGGTGGCAGAGAATTTGCGCTACGCTGATCCCGACGCTTCTGAGGAAACCCTGCGCCGGTCGCTTCAGATCGCCCAGGCGGATTTTGTCTTAGAGAACCCCGAAGGATTGCATACCATCGTCGCCCAAGGCGGCACGAACCTCTCCGGCGGCCAGCGTCAGCGTCTCTCTATCGCCCGGGCACTGACGAAAAAAGCCGATCTTTATGTTTTCGACGACAGCTTTTCCGCTTTGGATTTTAAGACGGATGCGGCGCTTCGCCGGGCGTTGGCGGAAGAAGTAAAAGAAGCGGCCGTGCTGATTATTACCCAACGTGTCAGTACCATTCGCCAGGCCGACCAGATCATCGTGCTCCATGACGGAAAGTTAGCGGGGATCGGCCGGCATGAGGAACTTCTGGCGACGTCGCCGGTCTATCGGGATATCGTCGCTTCGCAGCAAAAGGACGGTGACGGACATGGATGAGAAAAATTCTATCCCCCGGCCATTGACAGCACGCCACGCAGCGAAGACGATGCGGCGCTTTCTGCATTCTATGGGAGAGCAGCGGCTGCGGCTCGTCATCGTGTTTCTTTCCGTGGCCGCTTACAGCGCCCTGAATGTTTACGCTCCCTTTTACAGCGCCACGGTGGTGGATCTTCTCTGGACGCACACGAAAGCGCTGCGGGCAGCAGGAGAGAATTTCTATATCACCTGGGAGACGGGCGGACGACAGATTTTTCTCTTGTTTCTCATCTTTCTCTTTGCGGGGAGTTTTTATATTCTGCAAAATTTTCTCATGGCCAGTTTCGCCGAGCGGTTAAGCCTTACACTTCGCAGCGAGGTGGCGGAAAAACTCCATCGCCTGCCTCTCGCCTTTTATGACCGCCATCAGGTGGGAGAAGTGATGAGCCGCGTGACGAATGATCTGGAAATGATGTCCCAGGCGCTGCAGACGGGCCTCTTGCGTCTGTTTGTTGCCGTGGGGACGATCCTTGGCTCCCTCGGGGTCATGGCGTATTTCAGCCTGCCACTGACCATCGTATTCCTCTTTTTCGCCGGAATCGCGCTCTATCTGACCCGCTTCGCCGCGCAGAGAACGCTGCGATACGCGGCGGAGCGGCAGCAGACGATGGGCCGGCTCAATGGACTCATTGAAGAAGCCTACACCGGCCGCATGATCATCAAGGCTTTTCATGATGAAGAGCGGAGTGCGGTACGGGTGCATCAGGCGGCGGAAAGGCTGGCTCGGACGGCGGAAAAGACGGATTTTTTGATGAGCGCTGTCAATCCCGGCATTCGGCTGGTCAATCGGGGCGGCTTGGCGATCATTGCCGTCCTAGGGGGCGGAATGCTGCTGCGGGGCACCATGACACCCGGCGTGTTTCAGGCCTTTTTCCAGTATGTCAATCAAGCGGGGGAACCCATCACCGAGCTTTCCTATATGATGAACGCTTTGCAGGCGGCATTGGCGGCCGTGGAGCGTGTCTATGCCCTCCTTGACGAGCCGGAAATGGAGCCGGAAGCCGCTGCGATGGCGATGCCGCAGGAGGTGCAGGGGCGGGTGATCTTTGAACGGGTCTGCTTTGGCTACACGCCGGAAAAACTCTTGCTGCGGAGCGTTTCCTTTCGGGCGGAGCCAGGGCAGAAGATCGCCATCGTCGGTAATACCGGTGCGGGAAAGACCACGCTGGTGAACCTTCTCATGCGTTTTTATGAGATCGGGGGCGGCCAGATTCTGCTGGATGGAAAGGATACGGCCGCGCTCACCCGGGCGGCTTTGCGGCGATCCTTCGGCATGGTCTTGCAGGATGCGTGGCTCTTTGCCGGAACCGTGGGGGAAAATATTGCCTACGGGAAGCCCGACGCTCCTCGATCTGAGATTGTGGCGGCAGCCAAAGCGGCACGGGCGGACTTTTTCATTCGCACCCTGCCTAAAGGATACGATACTGTATTAAAAAACGACGCGGAAAATATTTCAGCCGGGCAGCGCCAGCTTTTGACCATTGCCCGGGTGTTTCTCTGTGACCCGGCTATCCTGATCTTAGACGAGGCCACTTCTTCCGTGGATACGCGAACAGAAATAGAGATTGGCCAAGCCATGAAAGCGTTGATGAAAGGGCGTACCAGCTTTGTCATCGCCCATCGCCTCTCCACTATCGTGGATGCCGACCTCATCTTGGTGATGCACGAGGGAGGCATTATCGAGCAAGGCGACCATCGAACACTGCTGGCCGCTGGCGGCGCCTATGCCGAACTGTATAACAGTCAGTTCGCCTGAATCGAAGGCGATGCATTCAACATGAGAGTATGGCAATCAAAAAGGGCGGCCGCGTCGAAGTGACGTTGGCCGCCCTTTGAGGTCGCTGTTGGCGCGGTCAGTCCTGGCCGCAGAAGGTTTTCAGCGCCGTGACCATCTTTTCTCGGGAAGGGTTTTCGTGTTCCGGGTTCCAGTGGGCGATGATGGAGATGTGGTTTTGCCCGCCCACCAGAGGAATAAATACCAAATTCATGGTATTGGCAATGAGGTTGCGGAAAAATTCCGGGAGCAGCGTGATGCCCATGCCGATGCTGACTAAGAGGAGGATGGTCTCCACGCTGTTTTTGTGCTGGTTCGGTTTAAATTGATTGTGCCGCAGAATCTCCTGCAGGCTGGCGGGGGCGCTGGTCAGGTTGAGAGAATCAATGAGATCGTAATGAACGAAAGGCTCGTTTCGGATCTGTTCCCAGGTCAAGGACGGCGCCCCCGCCTGGAGGTGATCCGGCGGCAGAACGATGTAGAGGGGATAAGAGGCGAGTTCTAAAAACGCGTTTTTCGCAAGGTACTCTTTGTCTAATTCAAAGGCCAAGTTAAAGGCGATGTCGTAGGTCCCTGAGCGAAGGCCGTTATACATGCCGGAGATGGATTCGTTTTGCAGCGTCAGATCAATGTTGGGATACTGGTGGTGGAATGTATGGAGAAATTGCGGGAACGGTGTCTGACCGAATCCGGCAATGAAGGCCAGAGATAAGGTGCCGCTAAAGCCGGAGGAAGCGGCCCGAGTTTTAGCGACGGAAGATTCGATCTTGGCGATGATGCTGCGAGCCTCGCCTACAAAGATTTGTCCCGCCGGCGTCAGTTCCACGTGGCGTTTGCTGCGTTCAAAGAGCTTCACGCCTAACTTTTCTTCTAAGGATTTGATTTGCTGTGTGATGGCTGTTTGAGAAACGAAGAAGTTGCGGGCCGTTTGGGTGAAGCTCAGCGTACCGGCAAGATCAAGAAAATAGTTTAATTGATGGATATTCATGACGACGGATCCTCCCCTTGATGAGATAAGTTACCTCTTATTATACGTGATTTTAAGAAAATTTCATAGAGAAAAATGAATTTTGGAGATTTTTATTTAGGAAAGAAGAATAAAACCTATCTAAGTCAAAACGGCATAAGTGCCTGGCCGGCGAAAGATCGGTCAGCAAGATGATGAGAAAATGAGTGATAAGAAAACGAAATAAAAAGTGTTTTCGCGGGACCATTGGAGAGCTGGGAAAATTGGGCGGTTGGCGGTGGAGCGAGAGCGATCGCTAACCACGGGCAGGAAAATAATAGTGGAAGGCGGCCGGGATGCCATAGCGCCGAACGGCCTCTTGGGACGTGACCCAAAGAAGGGGAGGAAAGGGGGCAGATGCGCGAGACGCGGAAGCTTCAGCCATATCGTCGCTGGCGAGGGTGAGATGCCAGCCTGTGAGCTGCCATTCAACGTGAGTAAAGATGTGGCGGGCCGGGGGTAGGGATTTCAGCGACAGGAGCTTTCCTCCCGCTTCTTTGATGAGGCGGCGAATGTCGGCCCGGGTGAGAGATCCGGCGAAGTTCGGCAGCTCCCAAAGCCTGGCCAAGAGACCCTTCGCCGGGCGGCGGTCGATGGCGATCAGCCCGTCTCGTTCCATGAGAAGCACAGTGCGCTGCTCTATTCGGCGAGGCTTTTTGGGCGCTTTCACGGGAAATGATGCCGTGGTTCCCGACGTTTGGGCGCGGCAGAGGCGGGCCAAGGGACAGATATCGCAGCGGGCTGCGCCCCGGGGCAGGCAGACGAGGGCGCCTAATTCCATCAATGCCTGATTGAATGCCCCTGCATCGGCGGGAAGAATGGCAGCGACGGCCTTTTCGGCTTCCCGTCGGGTATGTTCTTTCATGATGTCGCAGGGACTGGCGGTGAGCCGGGTGAGGACCCGCAGGACGTTGCCATCCACGGCGGGGCAAGGCTCTCCGTAGGCGATGGAGCTGATAGCCCCCGCCGTGTAGCGGCCGATGCCGGGCAAGGTTAAGAGGGTGGGAAAATCCCGCGGAATGATGCCGTTGTGTTCGCGGAGGATGATTTGCGCCGCTTTTTTCAGGTTGCGGACGCGGCTGTAATAGCCGAGGCCTTCCCAAAGCTTCAGGAGGACGTCTTCCGGGGCGTCGGCCAGCGCGGCTACATTGGGAAGCGCGGTGACGAATCGCGTGAAATAGGGAAGTACGGCTGTGACGCGGGTCTGTTGAAGCATGATTTCCGATACCCAGACGTGGTACGGCTGCGGATCGTCCCGCCAAGGGAGGGTTCGTTTTTTCGTGTGGAACCAAACGAGAAGCGGCGCTACGATAGCCGTCAGTGGTTCGGTGAAAAGTGTGCCCGCGTTTTTCCCGCGGGCTGGGGTTTCGTTGGGCATGAGGTACCTCCGAGGCATAGATTGGCTCATTATATCATGGGAATGGCGCGGGGACAACCAGCGGAAACGGCTTGCGCTCAACGAGATGCTGAGGAGTCAGTTCGCGGCTCTGCTACAGTATGGTGTGCACCGGAGGAAAAAGGGGGCTTCTCTGTCCTTGCCGGCGCAAATATGATATGATACAGGAAAAGAACGCCGACAACAATAAAGGAGAGAGGTGCGGGTGTGGAGATGGTGTCAGAGTCGCCGGAGGCGACCTGGTCGGTAGGAGAGTTTGTGGGAAAGCGGTTGAAAGCCGGCATGGTGCTTTGCCTGACGGGGGACTTAGGCGCGGGCAAGACACTCTTTACCAAAGGGGTGGCAGCGGGGCTGGGAGTGAAGGAAGATGTGACCAGTCCATCCTTTACCCTGATGAATCTTTATGACGGGCGGCTTCCGGTGGCCCATTTTGATCTCTACCGGCTGGACGACGAAGGGGATTTGGATGAAATTGGTTTTTATGAGTACGCCGATGAACCGGTGGGGGTAGCCATCATCGAATGGGCGGATAAATTTCCCGAAGCGCTGCCGCCCCATCATCTTTCGGTAGTGCTGTCGCCGGGGAAAAACCTGGAGGAACGGCGTCTTTCCTTTGCGGCGAGGGGCGATGGATACGAGGGTATCTTAGCGGCTTTAGAGGAAAGCTTTGCACAGGCGTGAGACGGTAAACGGCTGCAGTAGGCTATTGGCCCGTTGCCGATGCGTGCGTTAGAACAGAGGAGTGGCGAAGCGTGTTGATTTTGGCTTTGGAGACGACGACGGTGGTATCGGGGGTGGCGATAGCGACGGAGGCGCGCCTTTTGTCGGAGGTGACGGCGGCGAGGCTCACCCATTCGGAAACCTTGCAGGCTCACGTGGCGATGGCCCTTGAGATGGCAGGCGTCTCCAAACGCGAGGTGGAGGCGGTGGCGGTGAGCCTCGGGCCGGGTTCTTTTACAGGGCTTCGCATTGGTTTGGCGGCGGGTAAGGGGATGGCTTACGCGTGGGGCGTTCCCTTGGTGGGGGTGCCGACCTTGGCGGCGCTGGCGGCGCAGTTTCCCGTGCCGGGGGCGCAGGTGGCGGCCCTGATGGACGCCCAGAAGGGCAACGCCTACATGGCGCTGTACGAATGGCGAGAAGAGGGCCCGGTGGAAGTGCTGCCGGTCACCGTCTGCCCGCTGGCAGAAGTGTTGGCGAAATGCGGGGCTGTCGAGGGTCCGGTGATCTTGACGGGGGACGTGGCGCAAAAGAGGCTGGCCCAGCGCGGCGACCTGCCGGCTAACGTGTGTCTGGCGCCATCGGATATGATTATGCCCCGGGCGGCGGCGGTGGCACGGTTAGGACTTCGGGAATTGGCGGCCGGCCAAACCGGGAACGTCATGGACATGGCCCCGGTCTACGTGCGCCGCTCCGAGGCGGAGGTGCTGTGGGAGGCGCGGCAGAAGAAGGCCGCGCCATGATTTCCTTTCGTGAAATGCATCCGGAGGATGCGGCGGCGGTGGAAAGGATCGAGCGGGCGTCCTTCGCCGTCCCTTGGTCGCGCCGCGCCTTTTGGGAGGAGGCGGCCAATGAGCGCACGCTGTACCTGGTGGCGATTGCCGAAGGGAAAATCGTCGGTTATGCCGGGGCGTGGATTGTGCTGGACGAGGCGCAGATCACCAATGTGGCCGTGGCGCCGGAAAAGCGTGGGCAGGGCGTTGGCCGCCGCCTGATGGAAGAGATGATGGCCCGGGCAAAGGCGCGGGGGGCGATGCGCATGACCTTAGAGGTCCGTCCTTCCAATGAGGCGGCCCTGACACTCTATAAGTCCTGCGGGTTCGAGGATTATGGCCGCCGGCCGCACTATTATCAGGACAACGGTGAGGACGCTGTCATCATGTGGCATATGCATCTGTGACGAAGATGGAAGGGTGAAGAGTGAGAAGCGAGAAGCAGGACGAGCAGTTGACGTTGGGCATTGAAACGAGCTGCGACGAAACGGCGGCGGCGGTGCTTCGCGGCGGGCGAAGGCTGCTGTCGAACGTTATCGCCACGCAGATTCCCGTGCATCAAAAATTTGGCGGTGTGGTACCGGAGATCGCGTCCCGCCACCACATTGTCAACATCATGCCGGTGATTGACGAGGCATTGCGGCAGGCGGGGGTGACGCTGCCCGAGATCCATCAGGTGGCGGTAACCTATGGGCCGGGCTTGGTGGGGGCTCTTTTGGTGGGAGTTTCGGCGGCGAAGGCGCTGGCCTTTGCCCGGGACATTCCCCTCATCGGGGTCAATCATTTGGAAGGCCACATTTTCGCGAATTTTTTGAGCACCCCTGATTTGACACCGCCTTTTGTGGCATTGGTAGTTTCCGGCGGTCATACGGCGCTGGTGGAAGTGCGGGCTTACAATCATTTTGCTCTCTTAGGAGAGACTCGAGACGACGCGGCGGGGGAGGCCTTTGACAAGGTGGCGCGGGTGATGGGTCTGCCTTATCCCGGCGGGCCGGAAATCGATCGGCTGGCGAGGGAAGGAGACCCCATGGCGATTGATTTTCCTCAGGCGCTCAAGGACAGCGGCGACTATGCCTTTAGTTTCAGCGGCCTGAAATCGGCGGTCCTAAACTACTTGAACGAGAAGAAGATGAAGGGGATCAAGGTCAATCAGGCTGACGTGGCGGCTTCCTTTCAGCAGGCGGTGGTGGAAGTACTGACGGCGAAAGCGGCGCAGGCCCTTCGGGAGACGGGCCTTTCCCAGTTGGTTTTAGCGGGCGGTGTGGCGGCGAACAGCGCCTTGGAAGGATATCTGCGGCGGATGACGGCGGCGGAGGGGGCGAAATTTTATTATCCCAGCCCCATCCTCTGCACGGACAACGCGGCCATGATCGCCTGCCGGGGATATTATCAGGCCTTGGCGGGGGAGTTCTCGGATCTTCACCTTAATGCTGTCCCCGGCTTGGGGCTGCACGACCGGGGCGCATAGGCGAAATACCGGCGGCAGAGAACGGCAAGAAGGGGAAGATGGAGTGAAGGGCTGGGCCCTTTAGTACGAATGAACGATGAGGACAGTAAGGAAGGAGTGTGGGATCATGGAGGCGGACAGGGAGAAATTGACGGCCATCTTAAAAGAGAGCCGTCGCATTGTGTTCTTCGGCGGAGCAGGGGTATCTACAGAGTCGGGAATCCCGGATTTTCGCAGCGCTGACGGGCTGTGGAACGAAAAGCTCCAGATTGCCCTCACGCCGGAGCAGTTGGTGTCCCATACCTATTTTGAAAAGTATCCGGAGGATTTTTTTACTTTTTACCGGGAGAAGCTCCTCTATCCGAAGGCGAAGCCCAATGGCTGCCATCGGGCTTTGGCTAAATTGGAAAAAATGGGGAAACTTCAGGCCGTCGTCACCCAGAATATTGACGGTTTACATCAGGCGGCGGGATCGGAAACCGTGTATGAACTTCACGGTTCGGTGCTGCGAAACTATTGCCAACAGTGTGGTGCTTTTTACGGCGTCCAATTCATTTTAGATACCGCGCCGGAGGTACCGCATTGTCCGCGCTGCGGCGGGATCGTTAAGCCTGACGTGGTTCTCTATGAGGAACCCCTCAATGATCAGGTTATACGGGATACGGCGGAAGCTATCGGCATGGCGGATACTCTCATCATCGGCGGCACGTCGCTGGTGGTCTATCCGGCGGCAGGGCTCATCCGTTATTTTCAGGGGAAACATCTCGTCCTCATCAATATGACGGAGACCCGAGCCGACAGACTGGCCGAATTGGTCATTCGTGCTCCTATCGGTGAAGTCATGGCCGCGGCGGTGGAGAAATTATCCTGTGGAACTTAGTGTTCTGCCGGGCCTAAGATGAATCAGAGGGGGAAATTTGCTGTTAGGGAGGAGAAGTGTTATACTTAGATTAGAAAAATGAAATGATATCAGGTGCAGAGTGCTTCCTTGCCGATGATTTTTCTCGACCTTCGGTGAGAGGAAACCGGCGGACAGAAGCTTTGAAATCCGCCGGTTTGTTTTTTCGGTCAGAAAAATCGGAACTGGAAAAAAGAGAAACGTTGGCGTGCGTTTTGGGAAAGAGAACGGAAGGGTGCTCGGCGGCGGTGAGGGGATGATACGGTGCGTCATCGTGAGGAATTATATACTTTTTCTCCCGAAGTGCGGGAAGCGTATGAGAGACTGAAGTTTCCTTTTGCTGTATACCAGTTTATTGACGAGGAAAGCTTTGTGCTGTTGATATCCGACGGCTATTGCAGCATGAAGGATATTGTTCGGGACGCGGTTCCCTTATACCAGCCCAAGCGCTTCTACGGCGGCGTTCATCCCGAAGATTTCAGCCGGGTCACGGAACTGGAAGCGCAATTTATCCGTGAGCAAAGCGATTGGAACGTCATTTACCGCAGCAGGAATTTAATGGATAGGACGTATCACGAGATACATGCTGTCGGGACTTTCTATACGATGGAAGACGGTTCGAAGGTGGCTTTTATCATCTATCGGGATCTGAGCCGGGAAGATCCGGAAAAATCCATCAGCTATACCACCACCGCCCAAATGGAGCGCTGCTTTATTGATCCTATCACGCGGCTGCCGAATATTGAATGTTATCATAAATTTGCCGAGGGAGCGATGATGAAAATGTTCGCGGCAGGGAAGGCGGCAGCGTGTATCTATGTGGATGTTGACGGCATGCGGTTTTATAACGAAGAGTATGGGTTTGAGGAGGGCAACCGCCTGCTGCGGCTGATTGCCGATGCCTTTCGCGCCGGATTTGAGAAGGCTCTCATCACCCGGGTAGGGGATGATCACTTCGCCTTGATCACCGTTTGGGATGATCAAACCTGTGAAAGATTGGCGGCGGTCATTAAGCGGATTGGACAGCGGGCCTTAGGACGTGCGACGGCTGTCAAGGCGGGGATTTCGCCCCAGACGGGAAAGACGAAGAACGATGCGGTCAAGGCCCTCGATCAGGCGAGATTTGCGGCGAAGTGCGTGGGTACTGATCTTCGGCAGCGCTATGTGGTCTATTCCCCGGATATCGACGATGAATATTGGAGCCAGCGCTACATTCGGGATAAGTTTTCCACCGCTATCGAAAAACAATGGATCACCGTCTTTTATCAGCCCATCATCCGCGCGAAAACCGGAAAAATATGCAATTTTGAGGCGCTGGCCCGTTGGATTGATCCGGTAAAAGGACTGATCGCCCCGGATACGTTCATTCCCGTCCTGGAAAAGTATCACCTCATTCCTCAGTTGGGGGCGTATATGTTGGAGCAGGTCATTCGGCAGGTGAAGAGCTGCGCTGCCGCAGGGTTTCCTTTGGAGCCGGTCTCCGTCAATCTCTCAGTGCTGGATTTTGAAGCCAACGACATGGTGGGCCTGATCGTGAGTCTTCTGAAAAAATATGATGTGAAACCGAAATGGATCGTCGTGGAGATCACGGAGCGGGATATCGCCCAGACGGCCAACGCCTTCCGGCAGCAGATCAGGGCGCTGCGGCGGCACGGAATCCAGGTGTGGGTTGACGATTTCGGCAGCGGTTATTCGGCGCTCAATGTTTTGAATCAGTACGAATTCGATCTCCTCAAGTTAGACATGCAGTTTCTCCGCCAGTTGGACGAGCATCACGGGGCGAACCGCGTCATCATCAAATCCATCGTTCGAGCAGCTCACGAGTTAGGGGTGCAGACCTTGACCGAAGGGGTGGAGACGGAAGTGCATCATCGTTTCTTAAAGGAAGCAGGGTGCGATAAGGAGCAGGGCTATTACTTCGCCAAGCCGCGCCCGATGGAGGAGAGTTTACAGGAGGTTCGAGGGCTGCCCCGGGAGACAGAAGAAGAGGCACGACAGTACGGAAGGCGGTCTTGAAGAGTATCCGAGGGAAGAGGACAGGCGCGCGGCGGCGAAAGCGGGGTGACACCATGAAAAAGGCGATAACGCAAGGCGTACTCTTGCTGGTTATCACAGTGATCGTCGGGACTGTCGTCAACTTTCAGCAGGCCGAGTATGTGAAAACCCGAAAGGAAAAGGCGGAGCTTATCAGTCTTTCGATCGCCACGCAAGTAGAAGAGAAGATCAACCGAGAGATCTATATCACGAATCTTTTGGAGGTTTTGATCCGAGCCAATGCCGAGGAGCCTTTCCCGGCCTTTCACCGGGCAGTTTCGGATATTCTGCGGGTGGCTCCGTCGCGAAATGCAGTTCAGCTGTCGTCGGATGGAGTCTTCGAAGAGCTGGCTGCTGCATCGGACAGCAGCATGGAAGGCAGATCTTTTTATGCCATGCCCCCGTCGCCGGTGGCAGCCGTCCTTCCGGTTCCGGGGCTTGATCCCGGCGGAATGGTTCGTTCCGTCGACGTAAAGAAGAGCGGCCGCTTGGTCGCCTATCATCCGGTTTATGACAGTACCGGCGATTTTTTGGGATTTTCTCTCGTGCCGGTGAATTTGGCTGATCTATTCCAAAAGACACGATCTTTTCAGGAGATTACGCGTGATAACTATTGTACGGTAGCGGTGCTGGCCGATACCGATACGCGGATGCTCTATTCGAATTTGGGTGAGGCCGTTGCTTTAGAGCCGGTGCGGACGGAAATTCGCCTGGCGAATGGGACGATATGGGCCATGACGCTGGTTCCCAAAGAAGGGTGGATCAGCCTTGGGCATCGCTGGATGAATGGGGCGGCGGCGGTCATTGTCATCCTCGTCCTGTACCGCGTCTTATCCAATATTGGTAAGATCAAGCGGCAGTCAGTGATCAATGAGCGCATGGCTTCCCTGGACGCTTTGACAAATCTCTTAAACAAACGGGCCTTTGAACAAAAATTAGGCGAGCTGAACGGCGGCATCGAACCCTACGGTTTAATCTTCCTCGATTTGGATCATTTTAAGGAGATTAACGATCAACACGGACACGATGCCGGGGATCAGGTGTTGTCGGAGACTGCTCAACGCATGAAGAAAGCTGTACGGGAGGTGGATAAGGTATATCGGGTGGGGGGCGATGAATTCGTCATCCTGATAGCGGGAGGGCTTTCGCCTCAAGCGTATGAAGAGGTTCGCAAGCGGTTGAAGGGGGATGTGGAAGGAAAGCCGGTTTTGGCGGGCCTTCAACCACTGCACGTTCACGTCAGCATGGGCTATGCTGAGCACCCGGCTGACGGTGATACCGCCTGCGAGGTGCTGAAGGTGGCGGATCAGCGCATGTATGAAGACAAGCAGCAGAATCACCGCCGCCGTGCGTCGGAAGGGATGACCTGCACTGTAGGCGATTAAAGGCTGGCGGTCATTTTCCGGATAAATGACGTCGTAAAATCGGAAAAGGCTCCCTATGTTAGGAGTTGACGTGCGTCTCTACGGACGGAGGGTTGGCTCTTTTTTTGTGGCGTTTTTTACATAGAGGAACGAGACGGGGCGGTGATTTCAATCTGGCACATTTGCATGACATCCAGAGCTTTTTGATGACTTTCCGGCGTCACGCCGGCGCAGGCAGAGGGATCGACGAGAATACGTTTTTCCGGGTAGAAGGCTTTGAGGAGGAGGGCGTTGGAAATGACACAGATATCCGTGCAGAGGCCGAGGAGCAGGATTTCATCGCAGTCTTTGACGGCCTCGGGGAGCGCCGTAGAGCCGAAAGTACCTTTCTCTATGACGACAGCTTCTTTGGCATAGGGGGCGAGTGCCGGGCAGATTTCCCAGCCTTTTTGCGGTTTAATGCAGTGCGGGACGGGGAGCTTTT